>ENA-OXEO01000549-OXEO01000549.1-human-gut-metagenome-genome-assembly--contig:-NODE-549-length-16359-cov-6.74387_pt1 | contig 16359 bp, 9 predicted proteins | sample MGYA00249828_ERZ652250 | MGnify/ENA primary metagenome ERZ652250 (study PRJEB26925, sample SAMN05826791) | human gut metagenome | biome: ENVO:2100002; feature: ENVO:00000062; material: ENVO:00002003... | reverse complement strand
CCGATTGCCGTAAAAGCCGCTGAAACTTCTTCCAAAGGCAAGAGCATTTATGCTTATGAGCCAAACAGCACAGTGTCTAAGGCATACGCTGAATTTACAAAGGAGGTGTTAGCCGATGGCAGGAAGAAAGAGCGACTTCACTCTCACGAAGCTCGATGATTTATTTACCACGCAGGCACAGAGAGATGAAGAACAGCTTTCAAAAATCCGAGATATTCCGTTGGAGCTGATTGATGATTTTCCCGACCACCCGTTTAAGGTCAGGGACGATGAAGATATGATGCAGCTTGTGGAGAGTGTCAAGGAAAGAGGAGTGATTACTCCGGCAACGGTAAGGCAGAAAGAGGACGGCAGATACGAACTTGTTTCAGGACACAGACGAAAGCGAGCGTGTGAACTGGCAGGATTTGAAACACTGAGAAGTGAGATTGTAGACCTGAACAGAGATGAAGCAACCATTTTAATGGTTGAAAGTAATTTCCAGAGGTCAGAGATATTGCCGAGTGAAAAAGCCTTTGCCTATAAAATGCGTTTGGAAGCAATGAAAAGACAAGCAGGCAGACCAAGAAAAGAAAATGTGTCCCCAGTGGGGACGAATTTACGAACCGATGAACAAATTGCACAGGAAACAGGGGACAGCAGAAATCAGATACACCGATATGTGCGTCTGACAAACCTTGTTCCTGAACTGCTTGAATTTGTTGACGAGGGGCGTATTAAAATGCGTCCTGCCGTAGAACTTTCCTATCTCGATGAAGATTGCCAGCGTGATGTGGTTGACGAAATCGACCTGAATGACGCTACCCCGTCACACGACCAGACAATCCGTATGCGAAAGTTATTCAACGAGGGCAACCTTACAACAGAAGCAATCCACGCTGTTATGTCTGAGGAAAAGCCGAACCAAAAGGAAAAAATCGTGTTGAGGGGCGACAGAGTAAGACAGCTTATCCCGAAAAACATTCCTGTCAGTCAGACGGAGGATTTTGTCTGCAAAGCATTGGAGCATTACAACAAATTTTTGCGTAACCGTGCAGAGCGTGACAGCAGATAGCCTGATTTACAGTTCCCCTTTCTCACACTCTAACCCCTTAGTTATACTTTTACCTACCGAAAATGATATATACTATCTCACTTGAATATAACTATCTCAAAGTATATGTCTATCTCTAAGGGGCAATCGCACAGTATGAACGGACTGGAGGTGTATGGTAAAATGAAAAATTAACGAAAAATCCGTATTTGTTTTTCGGCAGGTAAATTCTGCCGTAAGAAAAAATCCATAAAGGCACATCGTAGCGATACGGTGTGTTTTCAATTTTTACAGGAGGAAACGCAATGATAAAGTCAAAATTCAAAAGAGTCACGTCGCTTTTCTTGGCGACCCTTATGTGTGTGACCACTTTTGCAGGCATTGGCTCGACAACAGCATATGCTGCTTCGGGAGAAAAAGCCGATGTTTATATGGTCGATTTCCCTCGTGATGGCGATGCTAATTACGATGGGGTATGGGGACACAGCAATTTGACCTTGAAAAATGGTTGGCATACCGGACGTTCCAATTTTACCAATCTTAAGGCTATTGGCTCATACTCAGGCAATGTTGCTTATTGTATTGAGCCGGGAATTTCGCTCAAGGTCGGTCAGACAATGAATAAGTATGACGAAAATTATTTTAATAACCTTGCAGCCAATGGGGTTATTTCCGGAGATGAAATCCGTCTTTTCGTTGGTCGTATTTTACAGTATGGCTATCGTGGGACAATCTCGACATCTTGGAGGTCACAGAATGAAGCAGCAGCAAACAGCATTGCACAGGCTTATGCCACACAGCTTCTTATCTGGGAAACTGTTATCGGAGAGCGTGATGCAAACTTCAATCATGTAGCAACCAGTGGTTGCAGCAATGTGAAAGATGTCATCAATGCAAAGCATCCGCTCCGCAATAAGATTTTCAGTTATTACAACAGTATGGTGCAGAGTGTACAGAACCATGCGACCATACCGAGTTTTTGTAATAAATCATCCGGTTCGGCAAAGACAATAGAACTTGAGTGGAACGGAAGCAAGTACACAACTACTCTGACGGATTCCAATAATGTGCTGTCCAAATATAATTTCAAGGCAAGCATCAGTGGAGTGAGCTTTTCAGTGAATGGTAACAAACTTACTGTTTCTATGGATACTGCACCGAGTAAGGAATTTACGATTACCGCAACGAAGAAAAATGCAGTACGAAGAGGTGTGGTTGTATGGTCAGAGGGTAAACACGGTCAGAACTCCAGTGTGCAGGATGTTGTCAGCTATGCTCAGGAAGTAAGCGACAGTATCAACGGTTTTGTGAAGATGAAAGTCAGCTATGGTTCTTGTCAGATTGTAAAGACCAGTGAGGACGGCAAGGTTGACGGTATTAACTTCACGATTACCGGAAACGGTATCAATCAGACGGTTACAACAGCCAATGGCGGTAAGTTCCAGATTGATAACCTTATGCCGGGTATCTATACCGTAACCGAGCAGGCATACGATAAGTACGAGCCGCAGGAAACACATAGAGTTACTGTTGTAGCAGGACAGGTTGCAAAGGTCACTTTCAATAACAAATTGAAGCGTGGCGACCTTCAGGTAGTGAAGTCCTCAGAAGATAACCTTGTTGAAGGTGTGAAGTTCCATCTTTACGGTACTTCTCTTTCCGGTGATGCTGTTGACCAGTATGCAGTTACAGACAAAAACGGTGTGGCAACTTTCAAAGATGTGCTTATCAGTGGTTCTGAACCATATACTCTTGAAGAAGTGGACACAGCTATCCGTTATGTCGTACCAAAAAATCAGACTGCACCAGTGAAATGGAAAGAAGTAACCACAAGAAACTTCAATAACATTTTGAAGAAGTTTACTGTAACAGTCACAAAGAGCGACGCTGAGAAGGGCGAAGCACAGGGCAATGCCAAACTATCAGGAGCAGTTTACGGTATCTATAAGGGCGAAACGCTTGTAGATAAGTATGTTACTGATGAAAACGGTCAGTTCACTACTAAAGAATATGTTTGTGATACCGACTGGACAATCCGAGAAATTACACCGTCAGAGGGATATTTGCTTGATAAGACTATCCATGAAGTAGGTGCAGACCCGAAACTTTATGAGGTGGAACACAACCTTACTTCCAATGATGTAACCGAGCAGGTAATCAAAGGCAATGTGGCTATCATTAAACACACTGATGATGGAGAAACAAAGATTGAAACACCTGAAAAGGGTGCTTCCTTTGAGATTTATTTGAAATCTGCCGGAAGCTATGACGCAGCAAATAAAGACGAGAGAGATACTATCGTTTGCGATGAAAATGGCTTCGGTCAGACAAAAGATATGCCGTATGGTATTTATACCGTACACCAGACTTCCGGTTGGGAAGGCAGAGAGATGATGGACGATTTTGATGTGTTCATTTCACAGAACGCACAGACTTATCGTTATCTCATCAATAACCGTAACTTCGAGAGCTTTGTCAATGTAGTTAAGGTGGACGCAGAAAGCGGAAAGAGTATTCCGTATGCAGGAGCAGGATTTAAGATTTACGACCCGCAGGGTAATCAGGTCAAAATGACCTTTACTTATCCGACACCGACCACGATTGATGTGTTCTATACCGATGCAAATGGTTCTCTTGTCACACCTGAGAAACTGGATTATGGCAAGGGATATTCTATCGTAGAGGTACAAGCTCCATACGGATATGTACTTGATGATACTCCGGTATATTTTGATATTATCGAAGAAAATTCCACAGAGGAAGGCGGCGTAACTGTTGTGAAAGTCAATAAGCCGAATATGGCACAGAAAGGTACTATCACGGTTGAAAAGACCGGAGAAGTATTTAGTGGTGTCAATGTAAGTGGTTCTGAGGACAGTGATGTTATTTATCAGCCTGTTTATGAAGTGGCAGGACTTGAGGGTGCAGTTTATGAAGTCCGTGCTGCGGAAGATATTAGTACACCGGACGGTACACTCCGCTATTCAAAGGGCGAAGTGGTAGATACTATCACAACAAGCTCCGATGGATTTGTGAAGAGCAAAGAACTTTATCTCGGAAAATACGAAGTCAAGGAAATTACCGCACCTTATGGAATGGTAATCAGTGGCGAAACACATACGGTTGAGCTTACTTACGCAGGTCAGAATATCTCTGTTACCGAAACTTCCACATCATTCTATAACGAAAGACAGAAAGTGCAGGTAAGCCTTGCAAAAGCCATTGAAAAGGATAAGACATTTGGTATTGGCGACAACGGAGAAATCAAAAACATCAGCTTTGGTCTTTATGCCGCAGAAGATATTGTATCTGCAAGCGGTACAGTTATTCCGGCTGATGGACTGATTGAGATTGTCAGCGTAAATGAAAATGGAACTGCTGTTATGAAGTCAGACCTTCCGTTTGGCAAATACTATGTCAAAGAGATTACAACTGATGAGCATTATGTTCTCTCTGATACGAAGTATCCGGTTGTATTTGAATACGCAGGTCAGGATACCGCAACGGTTGAAATCAAAGTGAATGACGGAAAAGAAATCAAGAATGAACTTATCTATGGTTCTGTATCAGGTAAGAAGATTGACGAGAATGGAGAAGCACTTGAGGGTGCTGTTATCGGTATCTTCAAAGCCGAAGAAACAGAATTTACAAAGGATACTGCACTTATGACGACTACCTCTGCAAAAGACGGTAGTTTTTCTTTTGCAAAAGTTCCTTATGGCAAATGGATTGTAAGAGAAATCGAGCAGCCAAAGGGATTTGTTCTTGATGAAAAAGCGTATGAGGTCAATATCAGCAAAGCCGAGCAGGTAGTTGAAATTGAGATTGTCAATGAGTATGTTCACGGCAATATCAGACTCACGAAGGTGGACGCTGAATATCCAGATAACAAACTTACGGGTGCAACCTTTGAGGTATATAAGGACACCAATGAGAACGGAAAGATTGATGATGGCGATGAACTTATCGGAAATCTTGAAGAAACCGAAACCGGAATTTATGAGATGAAAGAGCTGCTTTACGGAAAATATATTGTCCGTGAAACAAAAGCACCGGAGGGCTTCCTGCTTGATAAGGGAGAATACTCTGTTTTCATTGAGAAAGACGAAACAACTTATTCCGTTGAGAATAAGGCTGGTGTTGGATTTATCAATGAAGCTATGCGTGGAACACTGAAAATCGTCAAGACATCTTCAGATGGTAAGGTTAAAGGTTTTGCGTTCAGAGTAACCGGAGCAAACGGTTATGATATGACATTTGAAACAGATAAGAACGGCGAAATTGTGATTGAGGGACTTCGTATTGGCGAATATACCGTATCCGAAGTGGCAAACAATGCCTCTGCCGCATATATCACACCTGCCGACCAGAATGTTACTATCAAACTTGATGAAACAGCCGTTGTAAAAATGCACAATGAGTTGAGGGATACTCCGAAAACAGGAGATGATACCAATATGAAACTTTGGTATGTCCTTGCCGGACTTTCTGCTGTCGGTATCGCCGTAACTTCTGTTGTTGCACACAAAAAGAAGAAAAAGGAGGGTAACGAGTAATGGAAGCAAAGACAATTATCGCTATCGCATTAGTCGCCGTTATCGTCGGTGGCTTTATCTTTCTTCAGGTTAAAAACCGTAAGAAGTAAGAAATAACCGAATATTAACCAGTTGGGGCAGAGCGTAAAAAACTCTGTCCCTTTATTTTTTGGAGGAACACTATGAAACAACAGAAAACGGTGGAGAGCCGAGTGCTTGAAATCTTAAAGGAATGCCCGATGTCGAGGTATGATGATATGCTTCTCATTCTGCATTATTACAATCGGTACGGATATATACCTGCCGGAAATCTTCCGCTTGAGGATATTGTATTTAATTACCGAGCATACGGACTTCCTTGTTTTGAAACCATACGCAGGGCAAGGCAGAGAGTACAGTCCCTTTTTCCTGAGTATTCACGTAATCCGCAGAAAGAAGAACAGAGCGGCAGTATTTCTATTGTAATCAACATTAGCTAAGGAGGTATTTTCGTGAAAGACAAAGCAACTTTTCAGAATAAGGTCAAGGTGCTGAATAAACTCTTTGACTCCGGTTGTGATACGGAGAAAAAGTTGCAGCAGCTTGATATGGAAGCAATCCTGAAAATCCCGAATATCACGATTCCTGATATGGGTGTGATTATGGAGCTTCAGAAGAATACAAAGTCCGGTAAACTCTTTTCGTATTTAGGCGGCGGTTCTGATGAAGCAACAAAAATGAGAGGTAAGGAAAATGAAGCAACAGGAGAATAGAGCAGAGTCGCAGGAAAAGCAAATTCGATTTATAGACAGTCATTACAACTTAAAATTCTATATTCCCGATGGTGGAAAAATCAGGATTACTTTTCGTGATGGACGCACAGCAGACAGAGTGTGCAAGTATATTGATGACTACCATTTGTATGTCGGAAATTGCTGCTATCATATATGCGAGTTTGCTGAAAAAATGGAGCTTAGTGGAAGTAAAGTTGAACCTGTCAATCAATCCGAACCGTCAAAAAACAAGACCAGAAACAGAGAAAAACAGCGATAAGGAGGTGCAAGAGTAATGGCACGAAAATATGACCTTATTTCTGAGCTTTACAACCGCACCTGCAAAACGGTTGTGTCAAATCCTCAGAACTGGCAGGCATTCTTGGCTTCGGCTTGCCGAAATTATAAGTTACGCTATGACGAGCAGCTACTTGTATATGCACAGCGACCTGATGCAACGGCGGTTCTTGAGATAGAGCAGTGGAACAAAATTTTTGGCAGATGGGTCAACCGAGGTGCAAGAGGTATTGCTGTTTTTGCTGATGAAAACCGTTCACGGCAAAGACTGACACATTACTTTGACATTTCAGATACTCACGAAAGCAGATATTCAAGAACAGTCCCGATTTGGGATATGCGTCAGGAATACGAAGCTGATGTGATTGAAACATTGGAAAGCACTTTCGGAGAGATTGAGAATAAGAGTAGTCTTGCCGAAGCAATTATGGGAGCAGCAAGAAATGCGGCAGAGGATAATATCCCTGATTATCTGCAAGACCTTTACTATGCAACCGAGGGCAGTTCCTTTGAGGAAGTGGAAGAGGATATTGTGGCTTTCATTTATAAAAATGTCGTGAAAAATAGTGTGGCATATATGATGATGTCAAGGCTTGGCGTTGATACGGACGGTTATTTTGAACTTGATGATTTCAGAGATGTTACTAACTTCAATACGCAGGAAACACTCAATGCACTTGGATTTGCTACCAGTGATATTGCAGAAATGGGATTAACGGAAATATCTAAAACAATTACTGCACTCAACCGTCAAAATCGCATAATTGTCGGTCAGGACAGAAATGAATACAATAAGGTTGAAAATAACGACGAAAGGAGTTTGGACAATGAACGAACTGACCTACACGATGGTGGGCGATTACAGCCTTCCGAACCTGAAACTTCCACAGCAGCCGGAAGTGACGCTGGGCAGATACGCTCAGATGAGGAGAGAGTTTCTGAAGGAACATCACAGAGTCCTTTACTACAATCTCCTGACGAGGGGCGAACTGACACAGCACTTGGCGGAAGTGGAACAGAGAGCCAGCAAGATGGAGGAAACAATCCTGAGCCAGATGGCACAGAAAGAGGGAGTGACCGAACAGATGAAAGCGGAGGATATGATGAAATGGGTTCGTCTGATGAACTCTCTTCGCAGCTCGGCACAGGAAATCGTGAAAGCGGAAGTGATATTCGCTTAGAGTATTACGACAGAACGCACGAAGATAAAAGCCTTCCGTTCTTTGGGCGTGATGAAGTAATCAATGAAATTCTCAGAACGACACCACATTTGTCAGCAAGTCTGGAAGAAATCAAAGATTATTATGAACGTAATCCTGATAACAAAGACCGCACAGAGTATATAAAGAGTATTTTCAATAATGATTATACCGAACTTACTTTAGAGGACGGCAGGACAGTAGGGTACAAGACCTTTGAAAACGTTCTGCATTTGTGGGAGGGCAAATACGACAGCAGAACCGCACAGAGCTATTATGATTGGGCTGTTATTGCCCGTCATTTTGAAGCTATGCGATTACTGGGAGAATTAAGCGACAGCATAAAACCATTACCGTCAATGGACGGTCAGATGACATTCATATTAGACGGTCGGGCAGAGGAAAAGAAAACCTCTGCCTTTGTTTTTTCTCAGGAGATTATCGACGCTGTTCTTGCGAATGGAAGCGGATTTTCTGAGGGGAAAATGCGTATCTATGAGCAGTTTGAAAAAAGTCTTTCTGCAAAAGAAAATGTCGACTTCTTGAAAAATGAATACGGTTGGGGCGGTTCTTATCCCGTCATAATCGGGGCAGGCATTGATGAGAGCCACGATGGAAAAGGTATTACGATTACGAAAGGCATCGGTAAAGAGAAGCCACATATCACGCTTTCGTGGTCGCAGGTGGAGAAACGTATCGGGGAACTTATCCGAATGGACAGATACTTAAATCCAAAGGAAAAAGAACGCTATCCTCAGTGGCTTGAAAGTCAAGAGGAACGCAGAGCCAAAATCGAGGAAACGAAAAGAAACCGAGAGATACTCTCTAATGCACCGCCGGAGCAGGAGGTCGAACCAGCCGAAAAAGAACCTGAAGAAGCAGAACAGCTACAAGATGTGCAGTATGAATATCATCTTGGCGATAAGGTGTATATCGGTGCTTCTGAGTACGAAATCTTATCTGTTGATGATGAGAGAGTAATGCTCTATGACTATGATATGCCACTGTTCAATAAGGAATTTTCACGCACAGAGTTTGACAGAAAAGTGCGAGAGAATCCGATAAATGAGCATTTGATTGTAAAGGAAGAACCTGCCGAAGAAAGAAATGAAAAAGAGCCTGAGCCGGTAGTTCCCGCTTGGGAGCAGAAGAAAAAAGTCAAAGGCTTTGACTTGCACCCTGATGTGCCTATGGCAGACCGTCACACCTTTAATCTTAGAGAAAATGAGGTTGAAACGGTTGGTAAAAAGGAACGCTTCCGCAGAAATATTATGGCAATACAGCTTCTCAAAAAATGTCAGGAAGAAAACAGATTTGCCACGCCTGAAGAACAGATTGTTTTATCAAAGTATGTCGGTTGGGGTGGGCTTTCAGAAGCCTTTGATGAAAATAATTCAGCGTGGGCAACGGAATATCTGGAACTTTCTTCGGTATTAACACCGGAGGAATATGCTTCGGCAAGAGAAAGCACATTGACTGCGTTCTACACGCCGCCCGAAGTTATCACAGCCATTTATAAGGCAATGGAGCAGATGGGCTTTAAGGAAGGCAACTTGTTAGAGCCGTCCTGCGGTATCGGTAATTTTATCGGTATGCTGCCGGAAGCAATGCAGAACAGTAAGATTTACGGTGTGGAACTTGATACGATTTCCGCAGGGATTGCACAGCAGCTTTATCAGAAAACAACCATTGCGGCACAAGGATTTGAAGAAACAAATCTGCCGGACAGCTTCTTTGATGGAGTGGTTGGTAATGTGCCTTTTGGAGATTTTAAGGTATCGGATAAAAGATACGACAAGCATAAGTTCCTGATACACGATTACTTTTTTGCCAAGTCCCTTGATAAGTTAAGACCCGGCGGTGTAATGGCTCTTGTAACGAGCAAAGGAACAATGGATAAGGAAAATTCGGCAGTACGAAAGTATATTGCACAGAGAGCAGAGCTTCTTGGAGCAATCCGATTGCCGAATAACACCTTTAAGGGTAATGCAGGAACGGAAGTCGTTTCGGATATTCTTATCCTGCAAAAGAGAGACAGACTGATAGATATTGAGCCGGATTGGGTTCATCTTGATACCGATGAGAACGGAATTAAGATGAACTCTTATTTTGTGCAGCACCCCGAAATGATACTTGGAGAAATGAAGATGGTATCGGGACGTTTCGGTATGGAAGCAACTTGTGTGCCGTATGAAAATGCAGACCTTGCAGCACAGCTTGATGAAGCAGTAGCAAACATTCACGGAGAAATCACGGAATATGAAGCCGAGGAAGAACTGGAGGAGGAAGATAATTCTATTCCGGCAGACCCGACAGTGAGAAACTTTTCCTATACGGTGGTGGACGATAAAATCTATTATCGTGAAAATTCCCGTATGACTCCGGTGGAAGTGTCGGCAACCGCAGAGAATCGAATTAAGGGTATGATTGCTATTAGAAATTCCGTCAGAACGCTGATTGAATTGCAGACAGAAGATTACCCTGACAGCGAAATCAAAGCGGAGCAGGAGCGATTAAACAGACTTTATGATACCTTTTCAGGTAAGTACGGACTCATTAACAGCCGTGCAAATACTTCTGCTTTCTCGCAGGACAGTTCATTCTCTTTGCTTTCCGCATTGGAGATAATCGGAGAGGACGGAGAACTGGAGCGTAAGGCTGATATGTTTTCTAAGAGGACAATTAAGCCGCATACTCCGGTTACTTCTGTTGATACGGCAAGCGAAGCGTTGGCAGTATCTCTTGGAGAAAAAGCCACGATTGATATGGACTATATGATGGAGCTTTCCGGTAAATCGGAGAATGAAATCTTTGAGGACTTAAAGGGTGTTATCTTCTTAAATCCGCTTTATGAGTATGGAAATTCTTACGAACCGAAGTATCTGATGGCTGATGAATACCTTTCCGGTAATGTCAGGGAGAAGCTGAAGATTGCAAAGAACTCGGCAGAACTCTATCCGGAAGATTATAAGGTTAATGTAGAAGCACTTCAAAAGGTGCAGCCGAAAGACCTGACTGCAAGTGAAATTTCCGTGCGACTTGGTGCAACTTGGCTGCCGCCGGACGATGTGCAGGAGTTTATCTTTCATTTGCTTGAAACACCACGCTATGCACAGTGGAATATCAAAGTTCACTTCTCTCCATTTACGAGTGAGTGGAATATTGAGGGTAAATCTTACGACAAAGGAAATGTAAGGGCATATAACACTTACGGAACTTCCCGCATCAATGCCTATAAGATTATTGAGGAAACGCTGAATTTAAAAGATGTGCGTATCTTTGATTATATCGAAGATGATGAGGGAAAGAAAAAGGCTGTCCTGAATAAAAAGGAAACAGCGATTGCTCAGTCGAAGCAGGAAATGATTAAGCAGGAATTTCAGGACTGGATATGGTCTGACCCTGAACGAAGGGAAAGGCTTTGCAAATCCTACAATGAGAAATTCAATAGCGTCAGACCTCGTGAGTATGATGGAAGTCATATCATCTTCAATGGTATGAACCTTGAAATTGAACTCAGGGAACATCAGAAAAATGCGGTTGCCCATATCCTTTACGGAGGAAATACGCTTCTTGCACACGCAGTCGGAGCAGGAAAAACTTTTGAAATGGTAGCGGCAGCACAGGAGTCGAAAAGGCTTGGACTTTGTAACAAGTCACTGTTTGTTGTACCAAATCACTTGACCGAACAATGGGCGGCTGAGTATTTGCAGCTCTATCCGGCGGCAAATATCATTGTCGCAACAAAGAAAGATTTTGAAACCAAGAACCGTAAAAAGTTCTGTGGCAGGATTGCAACCGGAGATTATGACGCAGTTATCATCGGACATTCACAGTTTGAGAAAATCCCGATGTCCATTGAAAGACAGAGGGCAATCTTAGAACAGCAGCTTGAGGAGATAACTGGAGGAATTGCAGAACTCAAGCGAAACCGAGGGGAAAACTTCTCCATAAAGCAGCTTGAAAAGTCAAAGAAATCTATCAAGCAGAAACTTGATAAACTCAATGACCAGACGAAAAAAGATGATGTTGTAACCTTTGAGGAACTTGGTGTAGACAGGCTTTTTGTTGATGAAAGCCATTATTACAAGAACCTTTATCTTTATACAAAAATGCGTAATGTGGGCGGTATCGCACAGACGGAAGCACAGAAATCTTCCGACCTCTTTATGAAGTGTCGTTACCTTGACGAGATTACCGGAGGTCGAGGAACCGTATTTGCAACGGGTACACCTATCTCAAACAGCATGGTGGAACTCTACACGATACAGCGATATTTGCAGTACAACACGCTTGTGAAAAATGGGTTGCAGCACTTTGACGCCTGGGCTTCCACTTTCGGAGAAACCATTACGGCAGTGGAACTTACACCGGAAGGAACAGGATACAGAGCAAAGACAAGGTTCGCAAAATTCTATAACCTGCCTGAACTAATGGCGATGTTTAAGGAGATAGCGGACATTAAGACAGCGGATATGTTGAACCTGCCAGTACCGGAAGCAAAGTACCATAACATTGCAGTAAAGCCGTCGGAAATGCAGAAGGAAATGGTTGCTTCCCTTGCAGAAAGAGCCGAGCAGGTGCGTGGCGGCGGTGTGGATTCAAGCGTAGATAATATGCTGAAAATCACGAATGACGGAAGAAAACTGGCTCTTGACCAGCGTATGCTAAACGATATGCTGCCTGATTTTGAGGGCAGTAAAATCAATGCCTGCGTCGATAACATCTATCGGATATGGAAAGAAAATGCCGACAAGAAATCAGCACAGCTTGTCTTTTGTGACCTTTCCACGCCGAAGAATGACGGCACATTTTCCGTCTATAACGACATCAGAAAGAAGCTGATTGAGAGAGGTATTCCTGAAAGTGAAGTGAAGTTCATACACGAAGCCGACACGGATATGAAGAAAAAAGAACTGTTCCAAAAGACCCGCAAGGGAGAAGTCAGGGTGCTTCTTGGCTCTACTCAGAAGATGGGAGCAGGAACGAATGTGCAGGATAAACTTATCGCACTTCACGATGTGGATTGTCCGTGGCGACCTTCAGATTTGGAGCAGCGTTCCGGTAGAATTGTCCGTCAGGGCAATGAAAATCCGCAGGTAGATATTTACCGCTATGTAACAGAGCAGACCTTTGATGCATACCTCTATCAGCTTGTGGAAGGTAAGCAGAAGTTCGCAAGTCAGATTATGACGAGCAAATCTCCGGTTAGGTCGGCAGAGGATATTGATGAAACCGCACTGTCCTATGCAGAGATAAAAATGCTTGCAACAGGTAATCCATATATCAAAGAAAAGATGGACTTAGACATTCAAGTACAGAAGCTAAAGATGTTAAAATCCAATTTCTTATCGGAGAAATACGGACTGGAGGATAAGGTCATCAAGTTCTACCCACAACAGATTGCTTACCTAAAATCCCGTGTAGAGGGACTTACAAAAGATGTTGAAACAGCAAAATTACACCCGAAACCGATAGACGAGCAGCCGCTTGGAATGATGGTATCGGGTGTTTCTTATTCCGAAAAAGCCGAAGCAGGTCAGGCAATTATCAATGCCTGCAAGTCAATGAACAGTCCTGATGCGATACCACTTGGCGAGTACCGTGGCTTTCAAATGGAACTGTATTTTGATACGGTTCAGCGTAATTATGTTGTGAAATTAAAAGGCGAAATAAGCAGAGATGTATCGCTTGGCGATGATTCTCACGGTAATATTGTGAGAATAGATAACGGCATTGAACGCTTTGAAGAAACACTTGCTGATACGAAAAACAGCCTTGAAAATACGGAGAAGCAGTTTGAAACAGCGAAGCAGGAAATCGAAAAGCCGTTTGCAAAGGAGGAAGAATTGAGGGCAAAAACTGCCCGACTTGATGAGCTGAATATCCTGCTCAATATGGATAAAAAGGAAAATGAGATTGTCGGCGGAGAGCCTGATGAGGGCGAAGCAGTCGGCGGCAGAAAGGAGAAATCGTATGAGAGATAAACAGAAAGGCGGTGGTCGATATGCCTTTTATCGCACCTGAGTTAATCATTCAGGCGAAGCAGATGGACTTATTAACCTACCTGAGAAATTATGAACCGTATGAGCTGGTTAAGTTTTCGGGGAACACCTATTGCACCAGAACCCACGATAGTTTGAAGATTTCAAACGGGAAATGGATATGGTGGTCGAGAGGTATCGGTGGCAGGAGTGCTTTGGATTATCTGATTAAGGTCAAAGGTTACAGCTTCCTTGAAGCGGTGGAAACCATTATCGGACACACAGCGATTCAGGCTCCGGTCTATGAAAAGCCACAGCCAAAAGAGGAAAACAAACCACTTCTTCTCCCTGAAAAATGTGCTTCCAACATAGTGATAACAGAGTATCTTTTCGGGAGAGGAATAGATTTTGAAATCATCAATTACTGTATTTCCAATGACCTTATCTTTGAGAGTCTGCCGTATCACAATGTTGTGTTTGTAGGCTATGACGAGAAGAAAGAACCGAAATATGCAGCCTACCGTTCCACGAATAAGCGTAGGATTATGGGCGATTGCAGTGGCAGTAAAAAAGATTATTCTTTTCGGCTTGGTAAAGAAAACTTGGAGGAAGTACACCTCTTTGAGTGTGCCATTGACTTGTTATCCTATGCCACGCTTGCGAAGCTGAACGGGCAGGATTGGAAAGAAATGAGCTTTGTCTCGCTGTCCGGGGTGTATTCTCCGGCAAAGAAAATTGAGGACAGTAAAGTGCCGATTGCACTGGAAAAGTATCTTGGCAGTAACCCATCTGTCAGGAAAATCCGTATCCATTTTGACAATGATATAGCGGGCAGAAAGGCAGCACAGACCTTAAAAACCATTCTGCCGGATAAGTATGAAATCGTTGATGAACCACCAAAAGCAGGTAAGGACTTCAACGATTTTCTTTGTATGCGGATGGGAATTTACAATAAAAAAACACACGAAAGGAATGAAGAACGATGAATGATTCTAAGATTAAAGTTCTCTTGGTAGAACCGGAAAAGTACCCGAAGGAAATTGTAATCGACGATAGTCTGGAAGCAATGCAGGAGATTGTCGGCGGGGATATTGAGGAATATATGCCCTATGACGATGACGTTGCAATCATCTGTAATGAGGAAGGAAAGATGAGAGGACTTCCGCTTAACCGTGCAGTTTATGTGCAGGACAATGATAAGAAAGAGATGGTAGATATTATCTGCGGCAAATTCTTTATCTGTTATGCACCGCCTGAGAGTGAGAGTTTTCAGAGCTTGCCGGACGATATGATGAAGAAATACAAGGAACAGTTCAAGTATCCTGAACGCTTTTCTAAGGAAGTGGGCGGCAATATCGTGGCTGAACCTTTTAAGCCGAAATCAAAGGATTATGAGAGATAGTAGACTGAGAACGGGGCAACCCGGAGGAGATGTTTATTCTTAGCGAGCAGACCATTTGGATAAACACAGTTTCCCAAACGGTAAAAGGCTCGTTAGGGGTTGCCCCTAATACCCCGTGAGAAAGGAGAACTTGATTTGAGAGAGTTATTACTTATCGCCGCCGGAACACTGCTCGGCAGTTGTCTTGGCGTTACGATGATGTGCTTATTCCAGATTAACAAAGATTGCAGAGTAAAGAGAAAGGAAGATACCGATTATGAGAAAGAGAAACATTCAGAAGATTGTACGCTTTAACCGCAAGGAAGCACAGGATTTGGCAGCTAAGGCAAAGAAGGCTTGTCTTTCCGAAGCAGGGCTTATCCGTTTGCTTATCAGAGGTTACGAACCGAAAGAGAAACCCGATGACCGTTTCTATGATGTGATGAGGGAACTTTCCTCTATTGGTAATAACATCAATCAGCTTGCTGCCAAAGCAAATACGCTTGGTTTCATTGACGCACCTATGCTGAAGAATGAAGCTGCGAAGTGGAATAAGTTCCAGTCAGAGATTGAGAGGACATATCTTCGTCCAAATCAGAGCGAAATGAAATGGCAGTAACAAAGTTGTGGTCGGTAACAGAAAGGCTCGGTCAGGTCATTGACTATGCAACCAATCCCGAAAAGACTTCTGCAAATATCAAAAGGGAGTTTTCACCGGAACAGTATCAGGCTCTTGCTGATGTTATTGCTTATGCAAAGGATGAAGAAAAAACAGAGCGAGAATTTTATGTTGAGGGTATCAACTGTAATGTGGCGATTGCCCGTGAACAGTTCATAACAGTTAAGGAACAGTACCAAAAGACAGACGGTATCCAAGCCTATCACGGATATTTGAGTTTCAAGGAAACAGATATATCTCCTGAGATGGCACAGAAAATCGGAATGGAATTTGCAAATGAAGTGTGGGGTAAAAGATTTCAGGTCGTTGTGACAACCCACCTGAACACAAAGCACCTGCATTGCCATTTTGTCATCAACTCAATTTCTTTTGTCGATGGCAAACATTTGTGGGGCGAGGAAAAAGCGTGGTTCAAATTCCGAAAAGTTGCAGACAGAATTTGTGAGAAGTACGGACTTTACTATGACCCGAATCCGAACCGCAGTAAGCCTGTCTCTTA
>ENA-OXEO01000519-OXEO01000519.1-human-gut-metagenome-genome-assembly--contig:-NODE-519-length-16979-cov-5.8264_pt1 | contig 16979 bp, 7 predicted proteins | sample MGYA00249828_ERZ652250 | MGnify/ENA primary metagenome ERZ652250 (study PRJEB26925, sample SAMN05826791) | human gut metagenome | biome: ENVO:2100002; feature: ENVO:00000062; material: ENVO:00002003... | reverse complement strand
GGGCTGGGCTATCTTGCCCAGAGCACGGCCCGCGCCGCCGAGACGCGGACGCTGGTGAAGAAGCTGCTCACCGGCTTTTCGGGCAGTGCGGTGCTGGACGCCGATGGCCTCAACGCCGCCGCCAGCCTCATGAACGCGGGTGAGGAACTGCCGCGCCCGGCCAAAGAGCTGATTTTGACGCCCCACCCGGGGGAGATGGCCCGGCTGACGGGGCTTTCGGTGGAGGCCGTTCAGGCCGACCGGGAGGGTGTCGCCCGGCGGTATGCCGCTCAGTGGAATGCGGTGGTGGTGCTGAAAGGGGCGCGGACCGTGGTCGCCGCCCCGGATGGCCGCGTCTGCGTCAACCCCACCGGCAATCCCGGTCTTGCCCGGGGCGGGAGCGGCGATGTGCTGGCCGGTATGATGTCGGCCCTGCTGGCCTGCGGTCTGTCCGCCTGCGAAGCCGCCGCCTGTGCGGTCTGGCTCCACGGTGCCGCCGCTGACCGTGCCGCCCGCCAAAAAGGCGAGTACGGGATGCTCCCGCAGGATATTTTCGCCCATCTGGGGCAGATGTTTGCGGAAAATGACCGTTGAAATGTGAAAAACAAAATGCAGAATCCATAAAATTTTGCACTGATTTCCGTCGATAGATACAAAAGAGGTGTTGAATATGGTTGAAAAGTTGGAAAAAATCATTTCGCAGAGCCAGAACATCGTCTTTTTCGGCGGTGCGGGCGTGTCCACCGAGAGCGGCATCCCGGACTTCCGCAGTGTGGACGGCCTCTACCATCAGAAATACGATTACCCGCCCGAGACGATCTTGAGCCACACCTTCTGGGAAGAGCGCCCCGAGGAGTTCTACCGCTTCTACCGCGATAAGCTCATCGTCAAGGGAGCAAAGCCCAACGCGGCGCATCTGCGTCTGGCAAAGCTCGAGCGGGAGGGCAGGCTGAAAGCCGTCATCACCCAGAACATCGACGGCCTCCATCAGGCGGCAGGCTCCAAGACGGTATACGAGCTCCACGGCAGCACCCTGCGCAACTACTGCGTCAAGTGCGGCGCGTTCTACGATGTGGACTTCATCGCCAACAGCACCGGTGTGCCGCGCTGCCCCAAATGCGGCGGTATCATCAAGCCGGACGTCGTCCTCTACGAAGAGGGGCTGGATGAGCAGGTGTTGTCCGGCGCTGTCTCGGCCATCCGCCGCGCTGATACCCTTATCATCGGCGGTACCAGCCTTGTGGTCTACCCGGCGGCGGGACTCATCCGGTACTTCCGGGGCGACCACCTCGTGGTCATCAATATGCAGCCCACCAATGCGGACGCCGAGGCCGATCTGTGCATTGCAAAGCCCATCGGACAGGTGCTCAGCGAGGATGTTGTGCTGGACGATTGAATGATAAAAAATAAGAGGCCGCTGCAAGCAACCTCTCCGTCACGGCTTTGCCGTGCCACCTCCCCTATCGAGGGGAGGCTTTGGCATGGCGGAAAGCCCCATCTCTTCGCCAGAGGCTCCCCTACTAGGGGAGCTGTCGAGCGATAGCGAGACTGAGAGGTTGTACTTTGCAGCAGCCTTTTTATTTTACACTACGATTATATAATATATAAAATCAGTCAATAGTCGTCTTGGTTCGTCCAACGCCCAGCACGGCGGTGGAGATCTTCTTCCAGCTGTTGCAGCCGCAGACGCCGTCGACGCGCAGACTGGTGCGCCGCTGGTAGCCCTTGAGTGCTTCTTCCGTCCGGCTGCCGAAGATGCCGTCGATGCGGTTCCCGGTCTGGTAGCCCAGCGTCGAGAGGGCGTCTTGGAGGATCATGACGTAGCAGCCCCGGCTGCCCCGGCGAAGGGTGGGGTAGCCTGCCGTGGTGCCTCTGCAGGCGGGTGTGCCGTAGCGCCGGTCGAAGTGGACCCATGTGGGGGTCTGGCTCAGCGGCTCGACATAGCCCCACGCCCCGGTGGAGCGGGCGGCGTTGTAGATGGCGGTGCGCTGGGTCTGGCTGAGACTCTGCCCTACGTCGAAGGCCACGCCGGCATAGTGTTGGCTGCGGGTGCCGTGGCCTCCCTCCCAGATGCGGCGGAAGGCGTATCCCACCGGGATGCCCCTGCCGTATTTGCGGCGGGTGAGGTTCCACGCTTCCATTGCCGCGATGGTCGTCCAGAGCACCGGGCTGTTCGATTTGCCCCGGAACTCCCGCACGGTCAGAGTCCTGCCGGTGCTGTAGGGCATGGGGTCGTTCTCGCGCAGGCTCGAATAGGTGTAGACTTTGTTCTCGTAGGCGTCATAGACCAGTAAGCGTGCCATCTCTCATCCCTCCTCGGTGCAGCTGTCGCAGGCAGTATGGCTCTGGGCGCGGAGTGCGGCCCAGGTGGGCCGGTCCACGACGCCGTTTGCCTCAAGGCCCGCCCGCTGCTGCGTCTCCTTCACAGCGGCGGTATCCTCCGGGCCGAAGACAGCGTTGTCGGCGACGTAGTCCTCCTCGCAGTAGAGCTGGGAGCGGTCATTGAGCCAGCCCTCGATGAGGCTGACGTCAGCGCCCACGCTGCCCTCCTTCATGGCCCGGTCCGGGTAGTCCGGCCCCTGCTCGGGATGCCGGTCGGGGTTGGGGGTGAAGGCCGCCAGCTGTAAGCTGAGGGCTTCCACTGCTGTCCACGTCTCGGCGTCTGCCACGCCGGTGGCGGGCAGGCCCAGAAGCTCCTGCGCGCTGGCGGTGGCGTCCGCGGTCTCCTGTGTGTACTGTCTGGAAAGCGCGGGGGACGCTACACTGTCGTAGTAGTAGGCGATGCGCTGCAAAAGCAGGGTGTAGTAGAGCACGGCGCTGCTGTCGGTGCCGACGGTGAGCGGCGTGCCGGGGTAGGGGAGACGCTTGAGGGTGACCACCGGCCCGGACGAGCGGAGGGCCGACGCTTTGCCGTAGAGCGAATCCCATGTCTTCCGGCCTACGATGCCGTCCACCGTCAGCCCGGCGAACCGCTGGTAGGCCCGCACGGCGGCCTCGGTGGCCGCGCCGAAACGGCCATCAATGGAGACAGAGGGGATGCTGCTCTGGTAGGCGCTCATGAGGTAGAGGTAGAATTGCAGCTCCCGGACGGCGGTGCCGGTGGAGCCATTGCGCAGCACGCCCGGGTACTCGCCGGGCCGCAGGCTGGGCGAAAGCAGGCGGTTGGCGATGTCGTTGTAGACTTCGTAGAGCTTGTTCCATGTCGTCCGGCCCACGACGCCGTCGCTGGTGAGGCCGAAGTAGGTCTGGAACCGCCGCACGGCCGCTGCGGTAGACGAGCCGAAGATGCCGTCCACGGTGACATTGTTGAGACTGGAATAGACCGTCCGTGCGATCTTCAGCCAGAACTGCACCAGCCGGACGTTCTGGCCGCTGCTGCCCTGGCGCAGGGCGGTGCCGGGGTAGGCGTTGGGGGTGCCGTTGTCGGACTGGATGCTGCGGAACTGGTCGTACAGCTCGGTCCATGTGGTGTGGCCTACGATGCCGTCCACCGTCAGGCCGTAGCGCCGCTGGAACGCCCGGACAGCCGCCGCTGTGCCGCTGCCGTAGACGCCGTCCACCGTGACAGAGGGGATGCTGCTCTCATACTGAGCCAGCGTACTCAGCCAGAACTGCATCTGCTCTACCTCACTGCCGGTGGAGCCCTGTTTGAGGACGCTGCTGCCGAAGTTCCATGGGCCGTCCGGGAGGGTGCCGCTGAATGTCTCGCCTTCACTGGTCAGCTCGGCGAGGTCCTTCACCGAGACGTAGATATAGCTGATCTTATACCAGGTGCTGCGGCCCACCACGCCGTCGGCGGTGAGGTTGAACTGCCTCTGGAACTTTTTGACCGTCTCGGTCATCTTGCGGCCGAAGATGCCGTCCACCGTCAGCAGGCCGAGGAAGGGATAGTCTTTGGTGATGCGGTTGAGCTGCCGCTGCAGGGTGAACACCGCCGCTCCGGTGCTGCCCTGCCGCAGAGGGCTCCCGGGGTAGCTCTGGGGGATGGACTGGATGTTGTTGGTGCGGATGATCTCGATGTTGCTGCCATAGTAGTATTTGAGGATGCTCAGTGCGCTGCGGCCCTGATTGGCCAGCGTGACCGTCCCCCACTGCTTGAGGCCGGGGCAGGTGACGGATTTTCCGTCGCAGTACTCGGCGTAGTAGGGGTTCACGGTGCCGGTCTTGCGGATATAGGTGTTGAAGATGTCGTCCGTCAGCCGCACCATGACGTCGAACACCGTCCGGCCATGGACGTAGTACTGGTCGTAGCTGGTGGAGTTGGTGATGTTGAAACTGTAGCCCTTGCTGGGGTACCACTCGGTGTAGATGCGGTTGAGAGCCAGCGAGATCTGGCAGTGGATGTTGGCCCGCAGGGCCTGCTCGGGCCACGGGGAGCAAAATAACCCAACTGGCCAAAGCTGCCTTTTTGTCAAGTGATAATAATGGAACATAAGCAGTATCAATATATGAAATTTTATTGAAAATCCATCATGGCGGTGGTAAAATTATCCTATAGTTCTGTCATGCTGTATCGATGCCTTTTTGTGGTATTCGGGATCGCAGAACGGCAGCTGCCCAAGAGTTGTGAGGAGAACGATTTGATGAACAAAAGAACATTTCACCGCCTTATTTCTGCATTTGCGGCATTGGTGATAGGTCTATCTGTGCTGACCGGCTGCGGAACAAAAACCGCCGAAAATGTGGAAAAGCAGGAGGATGCCCAGACCATTCAGGTGTATCTGTGGAGTACAAGCCTGTACGAGACCTATGCGCCTTATATCCAGTCCCAGCTGCCGGATGTAAATATTGAATTCATCGTGGGAAACAACGATCTGGATTTTTACAAGTTTTTGGAGGAGAACGGCGGTCTGCCGGATATTATCACCAGCTGTCGCTTCTCGCTGCACGATGCGGCTCCCTTGAAGGACAGCCTGATGAACCTTGCCTTGACCAACGAGGCGGGCGCTGTGTACAACACCTACCTCAACAGCTTCAAAAACGAGGACGGCAGCGTGAACTGGCTGCCGGTCTGCGCCGATGCCCACGGCTTTGTGGTCAACCGCGGCCTTTTTGAGCAGTACGATATTCCTCTGCCCACCGATTACGAGAGCTTCGTTTCGGCCTGTCAGGCGTTTGAGAAGGTGGGCATCCGCGGCTTTACCGCCGATTATACCTACGACTACACCTGCATGGAAACGCTGCAGGGGCTTTCCGCTGCCGAGCTTACCACGACTGATGGGCGCAAGTGGCGCACTGCTTACAGCGACCCTGCCAGCACCGAACGGGTGGGTCTGGACGACACCGTGTGGCCGGGGGCGTTTGAGCGGATGGCGCAGTTCATTCAGGATACCCACCTCACGGCAGACGATCTTGCGTTGAATTACGACGATGTGACCGGGATGTTCCGGAACGGAGAAGCTGCCATGTACTTTGGCAGCTCTGCCGGTGTCAAGATGTTTCGGGATGAGGGCATCGACACGATCTTCCTGCCCTTCTTCAGCCAGAACGGCGAAAAGTGGATCATGACCACCCCGTATTTCCAGATCGCTCTGAACCGTGACCTCGAGCAGGACACCGCGCGCCGCGAAAAAGCCATGAAGGTGCTGAACGTCATGCTCTCCGAGGAAGCGCAGAGCCGCATTATCTCTGATGGACAGGACCTGCTGAGCTACAGCCAGAACGTCCCCCTGCGCCTGACCGAGTACATGAAGGATGTGCGCGATGTGGTGGAAGAAAACCACATGTATATCCGCATCGCCTCCAACGATTTCTTTGCCGTCTCCAAGGATGTGGTCTCCAAAATGATCGCGGGCGAGTACACGGCACAGCAGGCTTATCGTGCGTTCAATGCCCAGCTTCTTGCCGAAGAAACGCCTGCCGATGACGAGATCGTGCTGACCTCCGGAAAGAGCTATTCCAATGTCTTCCACGCAAACGGCGGCAGCGCCTCCTTCTCCGTCATGGCGAACACGCTGCGGGGCGTTTATGGCACCGATGTGCTGCTTGCCACCGCAAACAGCTTTACCGGCAGTGTGCTGCAGGCAGATTATAACAAGAAAATGGCCGCTTCCATGATCATGCCCAACGGTCTGATGTCCCGCCAGCGCACCATGACCGGCGCAGAGCTGAAGGAGACCGTCCGCGCCTTTGTGGAGGGCTGCGAGGGAGGGTTTGTGCCCTTCAACCGCGGTTCTCTGCCGGTGGTCAGCGGCATTGCCGTGGAGGTCAAAGAGGCAGGCGGCAGCTATACCCTGACCGGCATCACCCGGAACGGACAGCCGCTCCGGGACGACGACACCGTTACCGTGACCTGTCTGGCAGCGGAAAATCAGATGGAAGCGCTGCTTGCAAGCGAGAGCGGCAGGTCTTTGGACGGAGATACATGGGTAAAAAACAGATGGCGCGATCATCTCTCCGGCGGCGGCGCAGCGCTTGCAGAGCCTGAAAACTACATGACACTGAGGTGAGCGGGATGGAAGACGAAAAGCACGAATCCAAACGAAACTGCCATCCCCGGCAAAAATGGCTCCCTGTTGCCGCCATCCTTCTTCTGGTCTTGCTGATAGCAGGTTTCAGCGTTCGGTACATCTCGTTTGTGTCCCAGACCATCTATCAGGAAAGTACCTCGCATCTGGAAGAGGTGCTGCATAAATCCAATAATATGCTGAAAGAGCTGGTGCGCAAAAATGTGAGCTACCTGCATCTGTACAACGGCTTTCTGGAAACTGCCTCGGATGAGGCCGAAATACAGGCGTATATCAGGGCGGCACAGCAGGAGGCCGGGTTTGCCGAATTCTACTTTCTTACCTATGACGGCAACTACATGACCGTGACGGGGGAGACCGGCTATCTTGGCCTGCAGACCAATCTGGACGAAAAGCTCGCTCACGATGAGGATGTCGTCGTGAACACGGCGCTGCCCGGCAAGCCCCAGATGCTGGCGTTCATCTGTCCCGAAACGCAGGGCAGCTACCGGGGCTTTGCCTACGATGCCGTTGCCATCTCTTATTATAATGATGCGGTGCTTAGATTGCTGGACAGCTCTGCCTTTGAGGGCAATGCCAGCAACTATGTCATCTACCCGGACGGGCGGGTGGTCATCGACAGTTCTGTAAACCGCAAGGAGACCATTTACAATTTCATTGCGATGCTGCGCGACCATTCCGATCTTTCCGAGGCGCAGATCCTGGATCTGTCCAATGCCTTTGCGCAGGGCAGCAGCGGAAACCTGAGGGTCAAACTGGGCGACACCAGCTATTATCTGGTCTACGAGGGCACAGCGGTCCAGAGCTGGACGATGGTGGGGCTTGTGCCGGTCAGCATCGTCAATGCTAATCTGGACGAACTGTGGTTCCGCACGGCGCAGATCGTGGCGGGCATCGCCGCAGGTCTTGCGGTGCTGGCCATTCTGCTCATTGTGTGCAGAAGCCATGTCACCCTGCGCCGGAAGGATACCGAGATCCGGTACCGGGACGAGTTGTTTCAAAAGCTCTCGTTGAACGTGGACGATGTTTTTCTGATGCTGGACGCAAAAACCTCCCAGACGGATTACGTCAGCCCGAACATTGAGCGGCTTCTGGGCATCCCGTGGAGAGAAGTCCGGCAGGATGTCCATGCTCTGGACAAGCTGGGCGCCCCGGAGCAGGGCAAAAACTTTCTGGATGGGCTTCTCAGCGGACAGCAGCGGGAATGGGATCTCGAGTTTGAGCATCTGGAAACCAAAGAGCGCCGCTGGTTCCATAACATCGCCATAGGCAGCGAGGTGGAGGGCAGGACCAAATACATCCTGGTCATGTCCGACCGCACCGCCGACAAACAGGTGAATCAGGCGCTTTCGGATGCCGTTGCCGCCGCCGAGACGGCCAACCGCGCCAAGAGCACCTTCCTTTCCAATATGTCCCACGACATCCGCACCCCCATGAACGCCATCATCGGCTTTACCACACTGGCAATCAGCAATATCGACGACAAGGAGCGGGTGAAGGATTATCTGGCCAAGACCCTTGCTTCCAGCAACCATCTGCTCTCGCTCATCAACGATGTGCTGGATATGAGCCGCATCGAAAGCGGAAAGCTCCATCTGGAAGAGGTGGAAGTTAACCTTTCGGAGGTGCTGCACGATCTGAAAACCATCGTCAGCGGGCAGATCTACGCAAAACAGCTGGAGCTTTATATGGACGCGATGGATGTGACCGACGAGGATGTCTACTGCGATAAGACCCGGCTGAACCAGATCCTGCTGAACCTGCTGTCCAACGCCATCAAGTTCACCCCGGCGGGCGGCACGGTCTCGGTGCGGGTGCGCCAGCTTGCCGGGCAGGTGCGCGGCTGCGGGCAGTACGAGTTCCGCATCAAGGACAACGGCATCGGCATGAGCCCGGAATTCGCCAAAAAAATCTTTGAGCCGTTTGAGCGGGAGCGCACCTCCACGGTCAGCCGTATCCAAGGCACCGGCCTTGGCATGGCCATCACCAAGAACATCGTAGATATGATGGGCGGCACCATCGAGGTGCAGACAGCGCAGGGCAAGGGCAGCGAGTTTATCATTCGTGTGCCGCTGCGGGTACAGGCAGAGCACCGCCCGGTGGAAAAGATCGCTGAACTGGAGGGTCTGAAGGCTCTGGTGGTGGACGACGATTTCAACACCTGCGACAGCGTGACAAAGATGCTGGTCAAGGTGGGAATGCGCGCGGAGTGGACCCTTTCCGGCAAGGAAGCGGTGCTGCGCGCGCGGCAGTCCATCGAGATGAGCGATGTCTACCACGCCTATATCATCGACTGGCGGCTGCCGGATATGAACGGCATCGAGGTCACCCGCCAGATCCGCAGTCTGAACGACGATACCCCCATCATCATCCTGACGGCCTATGACTGGTCTGACATTGAGGTGGAGGCAAAGGCCGCCGGTGTGACCGCCTTCTGCTCCAAGCCCATGTTCATATCCGACCTGCGCGAGACCCTGATGAGCGCTCTCGGCCAGAAGCTGACAGATGCGTCGCAGGAGCTTCTGCCGGAAAAGAACGCCGACTTCAAGGACAGACATATCCTGCTGGTAGAGGACAACGAGCTGAATCGCGAGATCGCGCAGGAGATCCTGCGCGAGTACGGCTTCCGGGTCGATACGGCGGAAAACGGTGAAGTGGCAGTGGAAAAGGTGAGCACCGCAGCGCCGGGCAGCTATGATCTGGTGCTGATGGATGTGCAGATGCCGGTGATGGACGGCTACACCGCCACCCGGAAGATCCGCGCACTGGATGACCCTGCCCGGGCAAAGCTCCCCATCCTTGCCATGACCGCCAACGCCTTCGACGAGGACCGCCGCAACGCCCTGGAAAGCGGCATGAACGGCTTTTTGTCCAAGCCCATCGTGATCGGCGATCTCGTGCAGGAGCTGCACAAAATTTTGTGAGTCAAACGCCTGTCAGACAGAAAATAAATAAAGCACCCGCAGCATTCGCTTCCAGAGGTCAAGAGCCTCTGCGAAGCCTGCTGCGGGTGCTTTTGCTTTTGTCGGCTGGCAGCCGTTATGATTTCAGTACATCTGCAAGGACCTGCAGCAGATGCGGAATATCCAGCGGCTTTGCAATGTGGCCGTCCATACCGGCCTTCAATGCATTCTGACGGTCTTCTTCAAAGGCATTTGCCGTCATTGCAAAGATGGGAATGCCTGCCTTTGCAGCATCCGGCAGGGCGCGGATCTGCCGCGTTGCCTCGTAACCGTCCATCTTGGGCATCTGGATGTCCATTAAGATCAAATCGTACTGCCCGGGGGCCGCCTGCTTCATCTTCTGGACAGCGATCTCGCCATCCTCAGCAGTGTCTACCGCAAAGCCCGCTTCCTTCAGGATCTCCAGCGCGAGCTCACGGTTCAAGGCATTGTCCTCCACCAGCAAAAGTTTCTTTCTCTTGAGCGCGGAGGCATCTGGCTGCGCTGGCTTACAGGCAGGCTCTGCACCGTACGGTTCTGCCAGCACTCTGAGCAGTTCGGAAAGGAACAGCGGCTTTTCGCAGAAGGCGGTCACTCCGGCAGCGCGGGCTTCCTCTTCAATATCCGTCCAATCGTAGGCCGTCAGAATGATGATAGGGCAGCTTTTCCCGATCACCTTGCGGATCTGCCGCACGACCTCGATGCCGTTCATATCGGGGATGAGCCAGTCGATGATGTAGACGCTGAATTCGTCGCCCTGCTCCATGGCGTACCGGGTGCGGATCACCGCTTCCCGGCCGGAGATCGTCCACTCCGGCCGCATCCCGATCTTGGACAGCATGGTGCTGACGCTCAGGCAGGTGTCGGTATCGTCGTCTGCTACCAATGCGCGCAGCCCTTCCAACTGTGGGAGCTGCCTGGGCTCCACCCTTTGTCCGCTGAGTGCGAAGCAGAGATCTACGATGAATTCGCTGCCCTTGCCCGGTTCACTTTCGATCGCAATGGTGCCGCCCATCATATCCACAATGTTCTTGGCGATGGACATACCCAGGCCGGTACCCTGAATGCCGCTGACGGTGGAGCTTTCCTCCCGGCTGAACGCCTCAAAGATGTGCTTCTGGAACGCTTCGCTCATACCAATGCCATTGTCCTTGATGCGGAACTCATAGCAGCCACGGCCCTTGGGCGCACCGTTCTTCTGGGCAATGCGGATGCTGATCGTACCGCCTGTGGGAGTGAACTTGATAGCGTTGGACAAAATGTTCAGCAAGATCTGGTTCAGCCGCAGCGGGTCGGTGATGATGTCCTCGTTCTCCACGTCCATAGTATCAATGAAAAGCGACAGCCGCTTTGCCGAAACATCGGGTTGGATGATGGAGCGCACATCGTGGACGAGGTCCGGCAGATGCACCGCTTTCTCTTCAATTTTTACTTTTCCGCTCTCGATGCGGCTCATATCCAGCACATCATTGATGAGGGAAAGCAGATGCTGGCTGGAGGTAGAAATCTTTTTCAGGTAGTCCAGCACCTGTTCCTTATTATCAATATGGGTCGCAGCCAGCGAGGTGAAGCCGATGATGGCGTTCATGGGGGTGCGGATATCGTGGCTCATATTGAACAGGAACTCCCGCTTGGCACGGTTTGCCGCACCCTCGTGCTGGAGTGCGATCTCCAGTTTGCGGTTCTGTTCCTCCAGCTGAGCCTGATATTTCTTCTCCTGCTCTTTCTTCTGCTGCTCCATCTCCTGCACGGAGCGTCTGCGCAGCACCCGAAGGACCATTACAAGCAGGATGTAACCGGCCAGCGCCATCAAAATCAGCGGAAACGATTCACGGAAGACGGATCTTTCATCCGTATACGCGTAGAGATCGAAAGACCTTCCGTGGCAGTACATTCCAAAATAGCAGCCGGAGCCGTTCCAATCGTGGGTATGGGTCAGCGTTTCGGAAGCCCCGGCTTTGCGGATCTCCCGCACCGGCGGACTGTCCGCAGCATCCTGCCCGATGAGCTCCGGGCGGTTGGAGGCAATGACCTGATTGTTCTGCACGATGAACAATGTGCCGCTGGTCTCAACCGAGTAGCCGTCCAGTACGCTCTGGATGGACAAGGCCGTTCCTTCTACAAATTCTGCCGGGGTATAGCGGTAGGCAAGCAGGATCACCTCTTTGCTTTCTGCCCGGTGTGCCGCAACATCCACGGCAGACCCATCCTCCAGCAGGACCCGCTTCAGATAGGTCTTTTGCGGGTAAGAGAAAACGTCCAGAACGGCATCATTCTTGAGCGGTTCTCCAAACTGGGCATAGCCGATGCCGTTGGTTGTGGATTCGCACAGGAGCGTACCGTCCGGAGACAGAACCGAAATACCTGTGAGCCAGAGCTTCTCTGCCTGCCTGTTCAGGCATTGCGGGTCGGAAAGGTCGAGCGCAGGGTCCTGTGCCAGCTGATGCACCGATACCGCCGCGCGGCGGAGCGCTTTGGCCACAATCGTATCGTTGTGCTTTTCAAAGCTGGTGGACTGGGATTTGACAAAATCAAGGATCTGGCAGAAACGAGCCTCCGTTGCGTGCAGTGCCTGCCAACTCGAGAAAAAAACGACGCCGGCCATAAAAAGCACGCCGATGACCAGATAGAGCCCCCATCTCCATGTATCTGAGATGGTTTTGTTTTTACGTGCCAATGGTGTCCACCTCCAGATACTGCGAAGGATGTTCAAGATACTTGCCAAGGATCTGCTCCAGTGTGCCGTCTGTGCGCATCTGCGCAAGAACAGCGTTCAGCTGGGTGTCCAGCCCGCGGCTGTCGTTTTTGGCAAAGGCGATGCCCAGCCCGGTGACCAGCAGCGGTTCTTCGAGGATGCGGAACTCCACGGAATTGTCCTTCATGTATTGCAGGATGGCCGTCTCATGGGCAGCGATGGCATCCACATAGCCGCAGGCCAGCATCGCATACTGCACGCTGCGGTCTTCGGTGCTGAACACCTCGACGGTCTGCGGGATGCGCGGGTCGGAGCCGCTGAGAAAGATCTCCTCCGGCTTGCCGGTGCTCTGCACGGCGATGGTCTTTCCGGCAAGGTCGCCGAGTGTCCGGATGCTGCTGTCGGCATCCACCGCAGCCACCTGACGGCTCACCATGTAGGGTCCCGCCCAGCGGTATACCTCCTCGCGCCCATCCATGGAAAAGCAGCCCCAGATGCAGTCGATGGTGCCGCTTTCCACCAGATCTGTTTTTTGCTCCCAATCGATCGGTTCAAACTGGGCAGCATATCCCATGCGGCGGAATGCTTCGGTGGCGATCTCCACGTCGATTCCGGCGGGAACGCCGTCATTGTTCAGATAAATATAGGGCGGATAGGTATCACTTCCCACAATGAGCTGCGGAAGACCGCTGTCCTTCGCGTTCGTTCCGCCGCAGGAAGTCAGACTGCCGACGGCAGCAGATGCCGCCAGCAGCGTGCAGCCGCGCAGAAATGCACGGCGTGAGATTCTGTGTTTCATTTGGACTTTTTGTTCTCCTGTTTTATTGCATCCATTGCTCAGTTGTGCTGCTGTAATTCTTCTTTCAGGTCAGCCTGAATATCCGTCAGGCACTGCAGCAGCAGCGGGTTGAACGCTCCGCACTCGCCGTTCCGGATCATCTGCACGGCTTTTTCGTGGGAGAAGGCTTTTTTGTAGCAGCGTTCGCTGGTCAGTGCATCGTACACATCAGCCAGCGAGACCAGTTGTGCGCTGATGGGGATCTCATCGCCCTTCAGCCCATCCGGGTAGCCGCGCCCATCCCAGCGTTCGTGGTGCCAGCGGGCGATCTCGTAGGCCGTTTGCAGCAGCGGCTGCTCTGCAAAATTATCCAGATCATGCAGCATCTTGGCTCCCAGCATACTGTGGGTCTTCATGACCTCGAATTCCTCCGGGGTCAGCCTGCCGGGCTTGTTGAGGACCTTTTCGTCAATGCCGATTTTTCCGATGTCGTGCAGGGCGGAAGCCAGCGGGATCATATCCTGCTGTTCCGCAGTGATCGAGTATCTGCTGCTGATCTCCAACAGACGGCGGAGCAGCAGCTCGGTGATGATACGGATGTGCCGCACATGGGCGCCGCTTTCGCCGTTGCGGAATTCTACGATATGACTCAGTACACCCACCAGCGTATCCGTATTATTTTCACGGGCGCGGATCTGCTCAGAAACCATCTGCACCAGCCGTCGCTGCTTGGCGTACAGTTTGATGGTGTTGGTCACACGGCGGTACACGATACGAGCATCAAAGGGGCGATTGACATAATCACTTGCGCCCAGCTCATAGGAACGCCGGATCGTCGCATCGGAGTCCTCGCTGGAGATCATAATGACCGGGATATCCTCGATGGTGTGGTTGGCATTCATGGCTTTCAGCACTTCAAAGCCGTCCATAACGGGCATATTGATGTCCAGCAGCACCAGTGCAATGTTTCCGGTTTCTGCCTGCAATTTTTCCATGCAGTCTCGTCCGTTTTCGGCTTCCAGAATGTGGTAGCTGTCTCCCAGGATCTCTGTCAGCATCATGCGGTTCATTGCGGAGTCATCCACAAGTAAGATCTGTGGCTTGTTCTGCAAAAGTTTTTCCAAAGCCGCCAGGTTATGCCCCGGAACCTCCACCATGACGGCATTCTTGCGGCCCTTTGCCTGATACATCAGCCGATCCGCCCGGCGAACGATGTTTTCCATAGGGTCGGCGAGGGACTGTATCGTTCCGCCAATGCTCAGCGAGATACGGAAATGCGAATAGCCGGGTACAGATGCCATCTGCGCGGCGGTGCAGATCTGTTCCAGTTTGGTCTGCAAAAAGTCTCCCGGAATGCCGGGTAACACCAGCAGAAATTCGTCTCCGCCATAGCGGATGAGCAGGTCCGACTTCCGGATGCAGGACTGGATGGTGTTTGCCACCGTTTTCAGTGCCATATCTCCGGCGTAATGCCCATAGGTATCGTTGCAGATCTTGAAATCATCCACATCCATCAGTGCGACACCCGCCGGGCCGATGGTTTTGCGGGCAACTTCTTCGTAATAGCGGCGGTTGTAAATTCCTGTCAGCGGATCCCGATAAAGCTTTTCTTCGAATGCCTGCTCCCGTGCAGCGCGCTGTCGGGCTGTTTCGTCCTCCGATACTTTCTGATTTTCGGTCAGTTGTTTCAGCGCCTGCTCCGCTGCGGCAAGAGCGGCTCCCTGTTGATGAAGTTTTTTCAACAGCTGCTGCTCACGCGCTTTGTAATATTCCTCGATCTCGGAAAGTGTATTCACGTTCTGACCCTCTTCTACATCATTTACATCATTTGTGTGTTTCATCTGCGGAAACGCGCTTTTCCGCTATTTTTTAATGGGGGGAGGTAACGCGGAAGCGTTTTACCGTCTGTTCCAGTGCTGCAATGTCCACGGGTTTGGAGAGATGTTCGTCCATGCCGGCTTCCTTGCTCTTTTGCATATCCTCAAGGAAGGCGTTGGCGGTCATGGCAAGGATGGGGATGATCCTGCCCAGCGGATTTTCGCCGCTGCGGATGCGGCGGGTGGCCTCCAGGCCGTCCATCACCGGCATCTGCACGTCCATCAAAATCATGTCGTACTCGCCGGGCTTGACGCTGGCAAAGGCATCCACGATCTCCTGACCGTTGGAGCAGATGGTGCAGCTTGCGCCCTTGGATTCCAGCAGCATTTCCAGAATTTCGGCGTTGATGGCGTTATCCTCGGCGCAGAGGAACTTCATGCCGGACAGGGGAGAAGTTTCTTCTGCTTCCTCCGGCAGAGCCTGCACCTTCTGCGCATGATCCGACTCCGTAGCAATGGGAAATTCCAGCACGACCTCAAAGCGGGTACCCTTACCGGGGGCGCTCTCCACGCTGATGGAATCGCCCATCAGGTCTACGATGCTTTTGGTGATGGCCATGCCAAGGCCGGTACCCTGCACCTTGTTGGTGCCGGATCTTTCCTCCCGGGTAAAGGGGTCAAAAAGGGTCTTTTGAAACTCCTCGCTCATGCCGATGCCGTCATCCTGCACCACAAAGCGGTACCGGGCGAAGTGCTCGTTCCGGGGCAGCTCTTCCATCTCCAACCGGATATGCCCGCCCTTGGGCGTATATTTGACCGCGTTGGAGAGGATGTTCATCAGCACCTGATTCAGGCGGTTGGGGTCTGCCAGTACGTTTTCGTGCTGCAGATGGGTGTTTACCGTAAAGGTCTGGCGGCGCTGGCCTGCCTGCTGACGGATGATGCTGTCCAGCTGGCTGACCTGCTGGGGCAGGTTCATTTTTTCCACATTCAGGGTGGTCTTGCCACTCTCGATGCGGCTCATATCCAGAATATTGTTGATGATGCCCAGCAGCAGCTGACCGGAAGTTTCCAGCTTGCCCAGATGTTCGGCCAGCTTTTCCGGCTGGTGCAGCTCGTTTTTCATCAGGGTGGTAATGCCGATGATGGCGTTCATGGGGGTACGGATGTCGTGGCTCATGTTGGAGAGAAAGTCCGTCTTGGCCTTGCTGGCGCGCTCTGCGGATCGCAAAGCCTCTGCGGCAGCATCCTGCGCCTGCCGCAGCTCATCATTTACCTGCGTCAGATGGATGTTGTATTGTTCCAGACGGAGGTTCGCTTCTTTTTCAGCCCGCAGCTCCTGCTGCTGTTTTTGCCGCAGGAGAAACCAGCCGACGAAAACTGTTATGACCGAGAAAACCATCGCGATGACGATGATGATGACCATGACGATGTTGACCAGCTTCTGCGTATTCACGGCCACATATTCTGCCGGAACAAGGAACGCCAGCGTCCACCAGGCGTTTTCCATCTGCTTCAGGGCGTAGAAATACTCAGTCCCATCCAGCACGGCGTTGGAATAGCAGGAGCCTGTGCGGGCAAGCCGCTCCTTTGCCTCCGCAAAGGAAGAGCCGTGCAGATAGGACATCTGGGAGAGGACGGTGTATACGTTGTGTCCCTTCAGCAGCTCGGTGTCATTGGCGTTGAACAGCTTGAAGCCGTTGTTGTCCAGCACATAGACGCTGTTGTTGTTTTCGTAGGCGTCACAGCGGAAATAATCGTTCAGCTGGGTCATGCTCTGGGAGATGCCAAAGTAGCGCAGGGTGATCTCTTTTTCTCCGCTTTGCAGTGTGATGGGGGTGGAGAGCTGTTCCAGAAACACCATCCGGGAGTCGTCCTCGGTCAGCGAGTTGGAAACATAGCTGACCCACTCCGGTGCGCTTTCCAGATAGTTCATTCCCCGCAGCAGCCCCATGCGGCCATACTCGGTATAATAATGTCCGGCAGTATCCACGGCAATCAATTCGACCTGTTTTTCATGGTAATTGGAAAGCTCCGACAGCTTTTTCAGATAGCGGTAGAGATCGGCATCGGTCTTTAGCGGGGTGTAGTACAAATAACTGCATTGTACATCCACCTCGTCCCAGTGGGTGTCGATGACATCCTCCAGACTGCGGAACATCTGGTGGGTGACCTCCTCCATCTGGCTCAGCCGCTCATGGTAGACAAGGTTCTGGATGTAAGTCTGGCTCATGACAAAAAGGGTCAGGATGACCGCAAGGCTGACAACGCCGATGCCCCAAAACCTGTCTCTTATACACA
>ENA-OXEO01000503-OXEO01000503.1-human-gut-metagenome-genome-assembly--contig:-NODE-503-length-17302-cov-8.50304_pt1 | contig 17302 bp, 19 predicted proteins | sample MGYA00249828_ERZ652250 | MGnify/ENA primary metagenome ERZ652250 (study PRJEB26925, sample SAMN05826791) | human gut metagenome | biome: ENVO:2100002; feature: ENVO:00000062; material: ENVO:00002003... | reverse complement strand
CAGCTTCGGTGGTTCGAATCCACCCGCGCCCACCAAACAAGAAAAATCCGAACCTATTTCCGATTGGAGAAGGGTTCGGATTTTTCGTTTTCTTCGGGTACAACAACGAAGGCTCCCGTGGACGGCGCAAAACTCCGATGCCTTGTCATAGACCGTAACCACACAATAAGCGTTTGGAGGACACGATGATGAAGTACGATGCAAGAGCCTGTTCGTTCAACATGGATACCGGGTGCGTGGAACTTCTGCTCCGGGACGGGAGAAAAATTTTCATTGGCTGCACCGGGGTCGAGGATGCACTGGACGTGACCATGGCGCAGAGGACGGAACTGGACTACCTCATCTACAACGATCCGCTGGGCTATGCCGATTTGATTCTGAATGGCGATCCGAAGGAATATTTGAAGAATGTGGCCGGGAGCCATGGGCTAGAAGATTGAGGGCAAAAAAATAAGAGGTGTGCCCAACTGGACACACCTCGGCAAGATACATCTATATAAGGCAGGGCGTTCCCTTTACTGGGAGCGTCCTGCTGTTTTTATGCGGCAACAGGTAAGGATTGTAGTGCTTCCTGCTCTTTCAGCCATTCCTCATATTCACGCTGGCCTTCCTCACTGTTGAAAAACTCAACCATGGAGGGATAAAAGCAACGCGCAAGGGTCTTGATTGCTTCATCCGGGTAGCCGGATTTGTTCGACTTTTTCTTTTTGTTCAAATGGTATCCTCCGAAAATCAAAGTTCCATATCCTGCCCACGCTTGCGGTTTCGCTGCGGCACATTCATGGTGCGCTCCTGCTTGGGGGCAAGAATCTTTTTCAGAAAGCCGCGCACCAGTTCGGGCGCACGGTGGAGAGCATCCAGATAGGGTTTCACGTCGTACCACAGGTCGTGGTACTTGTTGCTCCAACGAACGGCCTCCTTCTTGGCGGTGGAAAGTTCTTCTTTCAAGCGGCGGTTCTCCACGTCCATCATATAGCCGTGGTCGGCTTGCTTTTTCAGCTTGGAAAATTCTTCTTCGGTCAGCGAGTAGTTACCGAGAAAGGTGCGCTTGCCGATATAATCCAGATCGCGCGCATGAATGAGGGCTTCTTTCGTGAGCGTGGCCTTTTTCTGCACAGCGGCAAGTTCCTTTTCGGTCTTGGAGAGGGTTTTGTTGGTTTGGGTGAGGTGCTGCTCTTTCTGGTCAATCTGGGCGGTCAGGCTGTCCAGCCGTTCCTGCTCCCGTTGAACTTTGAACTGGGTGACGGTCAGGTGTTCTTCGGTGCTGCCACGTTCGCCGCGCTCTATATCGGTGTACCCGGCAGCGCGCATAAAATTGAAGAAGTTGTCCTGCAAGACGCTGTACGACTTCTTCAGGATAGGCTTGCCGTTCTTTTGCAAAACAGGCTTTCCCGATTCGTCCAGCAGAGGTTTGGATGCCCACTTCTTGCTCCGGCTGACCTGCATGACGGTCTCCTTGACTGTGCCGACCAGTGCCTTATCCTTGCAGCGTTTCGACCACAGGATCTGCTTTTCCACCACAGGTACATAGACCACATGGAGGTGGTAGTGGTAGACCTCCCTGCCTAGTGCTTCGGTCATGGCGCGGTTGATCTCATCGGCGTGCATGACAGCCGAGAGGATATACTGCTCACCACCCACGATTTGCACAGCAGCTTTGTAGGCATCCGCATAGAACTGCTTGGCGAACTCGTAGCCACCGTGATTGTCAAAATAGGCCGAGTTGACATCAAAGACAAGTTCACAGTAGTGGGTAGCATCCGGCTTCAAGCCGCGCGTGGAGATGGTTTCGGCGGTTTCCAGTTGGGAGAACAGGTCGGTGTAGCTGGCGGTTGGCTTTTTGAAGTGGATGTTCCATGCAGTGCGCTGGGGGATGATGTCGGGGTTCCGGTAGCTGTCCTTTTCGCGCTCGTTGTGCTGCTGAGTGTTGCCAACGGCCTTGTCCGAAACGGCGAGATTTCGAACACTGGTGCGGTCAATGCCATCATTTCTTGCCAAAGGGCATCCCTCCTTTCAAGGTTCATCGAGAGGTGACGGGGAACGGAGATGCACTTCTGCGGAAGTGTAATAACCCACTATGACACTTTCATCCCTATGGTCTGCAAAGTGTAGTGGGCTCTCCGAGGGGGAACGTCTCCTGCGGGAGAGTTACAATCAAGTTCGCACAATGCGAACTTGATTGCTCCGTACGCATCTGAAAAAATTGCGTACGGACTTCAAATAACCTGTACGGTTCGTACGGTGTACGGAAGCCCGAAATATAAACGATACCACGTTTTAATTTGCTTCGATTCGCCGTACAGGTGCGTACAAGTACAGACCGTACAGGTTGTACGAACTTCTTCCGTGAAAAAATGCACTTTTTACGGGCAGGGGTGGACAAGCGGCTCGATGCCTACAAAATCCCGCACCCTGCGGCCACCGGGCAGGGCGATGTTATGTGTTGCACCAGAGTACCCCAAAGTGGGAACTCTGGTGTTTTTTGCCTTGTGCCTGAATATACGGAAAATTTTGCAGGAAAGGCGAAAAAGCGGCAGAACTGCAACGGAAAAAGAAAAATGCCCTCACTGGTTGCAGGACTGCAACAGCAAGGGCGGAGAGGTAACCGTATATTGAACAAAACGGCAGAGCGTATTATAATGAGGAAAAAGATCAAAAAGGAGGGCCGACCACATGGCACAGGAATATCTGCCCGCACCATCCAACGTCCGTCTTGCGGACTTGATGAAAGAGCACAACATAAGCCAACCGGAGCTTGCCAAGGAAATCGGCTGCTCCAAAAGCACCATCAGCCGCTTCATCAGCGGCGCAAAAGGGACTCTGACCCATGAGCAGGTGCTGAAGATTGCAAGGCTGTTCAACGTGTCTACGGATTTTCTGCTGGGAGAAACCAACATCCCCGACCGCAAGAACTACGACATTGCCGAACTTGGCCTGTCCGTAGAAGCCGCAAAGAACCTCTACACAGGGCGTGTCAATACAGAGGTGGTCAACCTGCTGCTGGAAAACGCTCGCTTCGCAGAGCTTACTTACCGCATAGCGCAGTATTTTGATGATACTTTTGCATCCGGCATCGCAGCACAGAATGCCATGCTCACGACATTGAGCACCCTGCTGCGCACAAAGGTCAAGACCCCGGAAGCAGCCAAAGCCGCAAAGGACATCAGCCTTCGGAGAAAGCCGGTGTACCAAGGCGACCTTGATGATATTGAAATGTACTTCATGGCGGCAATCAAGGAAATCAAAAAGAGCATCGGGAGCCATTACGCCGAACAGGAAGCCATGAGCAAGAAAGCGGCAGAGAAAATGTTCACCGAATTGACCAAAGGGCAGGATGTGCAGCACCCAACGATTACGGCAGAGCAGTTGACGGATGCAATGTTGGACAGTGTTTCGGGCATGGAAGGAGCCACGCCGGAGGCACTGGAACAGCTGCGGAACGGCCTGCTGGGAATCTTGCAGTCTGCCGCAGAGCAGGAAAACGCCCATGAAGCAGACGAATGAACGGCTTTGTGCGCTGGCACAGAAAGGCGATGCTGCCGCGCTGGACAGCCTGATCGACAACAACAAGTCCTTTATTGGCAAGGTGGCAAATGACCTTTTCCGCAGCATGAATCTGGCACAGTCCGGCCTGAACCTTGACACGGACGATTTGAAACAGGCGGGCAATCTGGGCTTATGGAAAGCTGTGTCGAAGTTTGATGCAGCCTGTGGCATGAAGTTCCTGACCTATGCGGCTCCTGCCATCCGCAACGCCATGATGGACATGGTGCGGGATGCCTTTGCCGCTTTTGAGCAGCGGATGGTGACGGAAGACAAGGACGGTATCTGCTACCAGCGCGTTTCGCTGGATGAGGTTCTGCCGGGAGAAGAGCAGCTGCGGCGTATCGAAGCCATAGCCGACCCCTACGCCATGCAGCCGCAGAGTATTATGGAAGAGCAGGAATCGCGCCGGGAACTGTACGATGGCCTGAAACGGCTGACCCAACGGGAGCAGACCTATCTGCTGTACCGCTATGGCTTCACCGATGGCGAGGAACATCCGCTGATCGGCACGGCGATATACTTTCACCTGACAAAAGGCCGCGCTAAAAAGACCGAGGAACAGGCCATGGATAACCTGTGGTTGGAACTGCCGTGGTGGTTTATATGAATGGGCAGAGAGGAATTGTGTCAAATTGACATAATTCCTCCCGATAAGAGGGATGTGAGCGAAAATGCTGGCAATGTATCTGGCAGTTCTGGATAACCAGAGCAGTGAAGAACAGTTTAAAGATGTATATAATACTTACAAGCGGCTGGTCTACCATACCGCTTACAAGATTCTGGGCGATTCGTATCTGGCAGAAGATGTGCTGCAAGAAGTGTTTTTGTACGTTGCCAAAAATTTTTCTAAAATTCATCGAGAAAACTGTCACAAACTCGCTGCTTATCTCGTTAGTTGTAGTAGAAGCCGTGCATACGATATGCTTCGCAAGCAGCGAGAAGAACCGCTGGAGGAAGTCCCGGACGCACCAGATGACGCCCCGGTGCCGGATGATGCAGTAGTCAGCACCGATAACATCCAACACCTGACAGAACTGATCAGCCAGATGAAACCGATGTACCGTGATCCTCTGCGTCTTTTGGCAATGGGCTATACCAACCGGGAGATTGCCGAATCGCTTGGACTGACGGATGAAGTGGTTCGGATGCGGCTTTTCCGTGGAAGAAAACTATTGTGGAAGGAGCTGAACAGCCGTGAGTGAGCGGACAGAGATTTCTTTTGATGCAGCTTTGATGATGGCACTCCGTGCAGATGCACAAAAAGAACTGGACGAGCTGCCAAGTCCGGCGCAGCTTAAAGAACGCTACCCGGACACGTCCCGATGGGATGCTCGCCTGCAAGCGGCGTTGCATAAACGCCGCCCGGTGCTGAAACGAGTGCTTGTTGCAGCCATGACGCTGGTAATTTTAACTCTCGGCGCGCTTGCAGTAAGTGCAGACTTCCGCAAGGCAGTCTACACGATGATTCAGAAGTTCCTGCCCATTGAGATGCAGCTGACGTATCAAGTGGATGGAGAACCATTGGAACAGCTTCCGAATGGATACAGCGATTATTATGTGCCGGATGGCTTTGAACGAGATTGTGAGCAGGAATTTGAAAGCGCAGAAAACTTTTTGCACGTTTACTCGTCAAAAGGAAGCGGTAAAGGATATACTGTTCGATGCTCCGTTATACAGCCGGGGCAACAGTCCTCGTTTGACAATGAGCATACAACTTATGAGAACGTAAAAGTTGGAGACGCAGACGCAACTTTGGGAACGAGCGTAGAAAAGAACGGCGATACAGTATATATTTTAAGCTGGGAGCAGAGAGGCATTTCAAACACGATTATGGGAAACATCTCACAAGATGAGATTGCGAGAATCGCTGAAAACATTTTTTAATATGAGCCTCCATGTTATTTGTTAGAATCAACAAATAACATGGAGATTTTTTGTATAAGCGTACAAACATAACGAAAAGCAGAGATTTTTTCAAAAAAGCTGTCACAAACATAAGGCGAATTACGTTGACTAAACAAAAGCTCCTATTGGGAGCAAAAAAATGGAGGTGTATTGTCTATGTCAAAAAAGCGTTTCTTGTCTAGCATTCTTTCAGTGGTGATGCTCTTGAGCCTAGCGTGTTCTGCCTTGGCCGTGGGGCAGTCTGGACGGTATATTGGAAACAGCACCATCAATGGTTCAATCTATCGGACCTACTATCAGGTTGATGCTCAAACGAGAACTGGCATAAAAAGTATCAGCGTTTCCGGTACTCTCTATGAAAAAGGAACCTTTGGAGCATGGCAGAGAGTAAGCAACTGTTCAAATACCAGCACGACCTCGAACTGCATGGCAAGCGGTAACTACAATACCAAACCGGGAAAGTCTTACAAGCTGGAGTATTCAGCAACATTTAATTATTCTGATGGGCGGAGTGAAACCATTACAGGAAGTACCAGTAGATAAATAATATCATGTGCTTCATCAAAATTAGAAAGGGTGACTCCGATGCAGTTATAAAAGCGTAGAAGAAAACTTTTAACAGTCTTTATGAGGTGAACACAAATGAAGATAACAGTGAAAATTGTATCGTTTGTAATGAGCGTTGCCCTCCTTATGAGTTGTCCGATTTATGGAATGGCAAGTTCAGAAGGTGTTGAAAAAGCCCAACGAGGAAGCAATTCAAAACTAATCAAACCAACTGTTACCGTATATATTTCGCCTGAGGTTGCCGCACAAGTGACAGATCAAGAAATCGATCAGTTGATTCGTGGAGCAGCGGTTAAAGATGGTGATACTATTATAATTTATGATGTGGGATATGCGTCCTCTGATGATAAAGATGCTCTCCAAGGCTCATCGGAGCGATTAGGGCGATATAATTATCCAACCTCATATTCTTACGGAACCGAATGGGAAGCCCAGAACTATTTTGTTATCTCAGTAGCAAAGGGGCAAACGACAACTTTGACCAGTGCATTTGAACAGACAATTGGAACGTCTCTTAAAGTCGGAACTCCATTTGAAATAACCGCTGAACTAAAAAAATCCGTAACGGCAAGATATGAAACAACTCAGAAGTTTGCAGGTCCTCCGGAGACCAGTGCATACAATAGTAGAGAATATCGAGTACAGTTTTATGCGAGAACTTGCACATGGACGCAAAGACAAGTCGATATTCAAACGGGAAAAACAGTGGCAAGCAAAACTGGTCAGGCGGATGTGCCTTCTAAATATCTGCTATATAGTTTGGATCATTTGATGGGATGATGAAAAATTTTTTTACGGTGACTTTTTCTGCGATAGTCTTTTTAGTTGGTATAGTATTTGTTCTTTGTGCTGATGCTGATATTCTGAGGTACAGATTTAATCAATCCATTACGCTTACAGTAATTGGAGGATGCATTCTATGTACTTTAGGTGGTATCGGCCTTCTCATGAATCTTTGGGCTATCTTAAAAGGTTGGAATGATAAATAATGGTTGAACATAGTATCAGAAAATTATAGCCATAAAAATCAAGCAATTGCCCTTATTTTTAATGAAACCGTCGGTAAATGTTGAAAACCATCAGCTATCCGTCTTATGGTGACTTTGGTCGAATAGCTGATGGTTTATCGGAAAGGTTGTAATATGAAAAAAATTTTATCAGGCTTTCTCTCGCTAGTAATGGTTTTCATATTTTCTGTTCCGGCATTCGCTACGAACCCCCTTACCTATACGTATCTTCCGGTTGTAGAAAATACAAAGTCTAACGAATCCCCTATGCCAAGAGTCCCTAACGGAATTCCTATTGAAGTTATAGCAAAAGTCGATGGAACAGGTGTTAAAGTTAAGGTAGGCAATATCGGTGTTGACGGATTAGATAATGTTACAGTAACCGTGACTGCTACTGGCTATGCTAAGTCCAAAACGCAATCTAGTTATGTTCCGCCTATAGTCGGCAAAACATTTGACTTTTATATTCCTTATATTAAATGCAATACGACTTACAATGTAACCATTGATGTAGTCGATGGAAGTGGCACGAAACATCTGACTGGTACTGCAAAATTAACTTGGAGCGAGGATGACTTAAAAAATGCTCATTGGCATCGTGGCACTAGTTCAACCCGCGCAGCCAGTCTAGAGTATCATTTTTCTAAGCACGGTAGCGAAGTTGGCGCAACAAATTTAGTTGAATACCTAAATTTTGCAAACAGCTATCGAGATCAAGTCCTATATGATTTGAACCGTGGAAATACAAGTGACTACTATATTAATGATAGTTCGACTCCTACTCCGGGGAAAAAATATAAGTCTAAATCATCTAAGCAGTTTATCATTTTAGCAAATTCTGATCAGTTTATTTTGACATATGGGATTTAAGTCTATTTACAAGAATAAAAGTTGATTCCGTAAAAAGTCTCTAAAAAATTGGTGTGTAAACCCCGGAACCATCTAGAGCAATCTATGCTCGAACTGGATCCGGGGCTTTACTTTTTATGAGCACTCAGTTGATATTGATATACCTCAAGTTTTATAGTGGCTTTCTACACTCCATGAATCCAAAAACTATTACTTCCTTCAGGATCTTTGCTTTTCCATTCTTTTATTTTTTGGAAAAAATCCCGAAATTTTCCATCTTCCAATGCAAGCTTTTCAATCTGTTCCCATTGTTCCGTTGTTATTTTCTGTGATGCATAATAGGAAAAATCAGGAATAACTTGTTCCAAATAAGGATTCAAACAATAAAAATCATCATCGGACACAAAAATAGAATCCGCATTCCAGTTTTGGGGATGCCTAATGTCATAACAAAACTCTAGGACATCATGGGACACTAGTTCTTTCAGCAACATTGTTCTCATAGTTGATTCTCCTTTAAAGCATAATTAGCTTCTATGAAACTTCAGAACTCCAATTTGTTTTAACTCGTTGGACTAATATGGTTAATTTAATAATTATACGACAATTATATTTTATTTGTTGCAAATAAAATAGCAACTTGAAAATGTTTGGCACTTTAACCAATATATCACAAGAAATATTGTGCAACTAAGAGAACTTTGATTGAGGCTGCACACTCAGTTGACTTGTAAAGCGAAAAGCATTACAATGGATTCGAGGTGATAACTATGGAAAAATCGATGATGCTGAACGTCCGGGTCAGCCCCAGCGTCAAACAGCAAGCCGAAGATGTGCTGAAGCAGCTGGGTATCCCGATGGCAACGGCTATTGATATGTACCTGCGTCAAATCACTCTGACCGGTGGCATTCCGTTCTCGCTGTCCCTGCCGAAGGCTCCGGCTGCGCTGAACGCTGACACCATGACCGATGATCAGCTTCATGCAGCCTTGCAGGTGGGCATCAAAGAGATTCAAAACGGTGATACTGTTGATGCGGAAAGCGCATTCGCACAGTTCAGGGAACAGCACAGATGAAGCAGTATGACGTAAAAATTTCCCATACAGCCCTCAGCGACATGGAGCAGATTTACAGCTATATTGCTGACCGTCTGCTGGAGCCTGACACGGCTATGGGGCAGTATAATCGTATTGCAGAAGCCATCCAGTCGCTGGACATCCTGCCGGAACGCTGTGCGCTGGTGGAAAGTGAGCCGGAGCGCACCCAAGGGCTGCGGCAGATGCTGGTGGACAACTACTCGGTGTTCTACATTGTGGGCGAGGATGCCGTGTCGGTGGCTCGTGTGCTGTACAGTGCATCCGACCTTGTGCGCCGCCTGCGGAGAATGAAGTGAAAGGGGTGTTCGCATGACCGCCGTGATCTATGCTCGCTATTCCAGCGATAACCAGCGTGAGGAATCCATCGAAGGCCAGATTCGTGAATGTACGGCTTATGCCGAAAAGAACGGCATCACCGTGGTCAAGCACTACATTGACCGCGCCCTTTCTGCCAAAACCGACAACCGCCCGGATTTCCAGCAGATGATCAAGGACAGCGAGAAACGGTTGTTTGACATTGTGCTGGTCTGGAAACTTGACCGTTTTGCCCGAAACCGTTATGATTCGGCCCACTATGAGTACCAGTTGGAACGAAATCATGTCAAGCTGGTATCTGCCACGGAGCCTATCTCTGACAGCCCTGCGGGTATCATGGTCAAGAGTATGCTCACCGGCATGGCTGAATACTACTCGGCAGAACTTTCTGAAAAAGTCGTGCGCGGCATGACCGAGAATGTTCTGAAGGGAAAGTACAACGGCGGCACGATTCCCATTGGATTCAAGGTGGACGAGGAGAAGTTCTTTCAAATTGACCCGCTGAAAGCCCCCTTTGTGGTGGAAGCCTTTCAGCGGTACAACGATGGTGCGACCATGAAGGAACTGATGAACTGGCTGAACGACAGTGGCGTGACCACCAACCGCGACCAGAAGTTCACCTACAACAGTGTTCAGACGCTGCTGACGAACAAACGGTACATCGGAGAAAACCACTTCAAGGACATTGTGATGCCCGACAGCATCCCGGCCATCGTGGACAAGGACTTGTTTGAGGAAGTGCAGCTGAAAATCAAAAAGAACAGCCGTGCTCCTGCCCGCCACAAGGCCGAGGATGATTACTTGCTCACCACCAAGCTGTTCTGCGGAATGTGCGGTGCCATGATGTTCGGCGAGTGCGGCACGGGTCGGAACAAAGTCGTTCATCATTATTATAAGTGCGCCACCGCGAAGCGTTTCAAGACCTGCAAGAAAAAGACCGTCCGTAAAGAGTGGCTGGAAGATTTGGTCATAGCTGAAACCATGAAGCTGATTCAGGACGATGCCGTGATTGATGCCATCGTTGCGGAAGTCATGGAGCTGCAGGATCAGGAAAACACCACGCTCCCTTTGCTGGAAAAGCAGCTGCGCGAGGTAGAGAACGGCATTGAGAATATGCTGAACGCCATTCAAGCAGGTGTGCTGACCAACTCCACCAAATCGCGTTTGGAAAAGCTGGAAGCCCAGCAGAAAGAACTTGAGATTCGGATCGCCGAAGAAAAAATCGCTCGGCCTCGGTTGAGTGAAAATCAGGTTCGGTTCTGGCTGACCCGGTTCCGCAAACTCAACCCGAACGTGAAAAGCCACCGGGAAACGCTTATCAATACATTCGTGAACGCCGTTTATCTTTATGATGAAAAAGTTTTGATTACATTCAACTACAAAGACGGCACAAAAACCATCACTTTCGATGAAATTGCCGCCAAGAATGCCCCAGGGGGCAATGGTTCGGATTTGGGTTGCTTCGCTCCATGAAAAAACCGCTGGTGTAGAGATACACTAGCGGTTTTCTTTTGTGCAAAAATCAGACTCACATAGGCGGGTGGATGAGAACAGCTGCGGAGCCGACCGCCGCCTGCGGCGGAAACAGGGAGGCGAGGCTGGGGCAGCGCTCCGATTTTTCAAGGCCCCGCCAAGGGGTTGCAGAAAAATCGGCAAGCGCAACTCGTAAGGCCCGCCGCCATATGTCCCGGCGGCAAAAAGGCCCCTGCGGGGCCTTTTTAGATGCGCGGCTTGCGTAATCCACCCGCGCCCACCAAGAACTCCAGTGTTGTAATGACACTGGAGTTTCTGTCGCATGTGGATTTTTCAGGGTGCGTCCTATTCAGGGGCGCGCCCTGTTTTTTTACTATGCTTCATCATTTTCTGCGCGCAGCATCCGGTATCCGACACCAACATGGGTCTGGATCAGATGCGGCGCATCCGGGTATCGCTCCAATTTTTTGCGCAGGGATGCCATGTAAACTCGCAAGGAAGCAATGTCATTTTCCTGCGTACTGCCCCATACTTTCTGCGTGAGGGAGGTATGCGTCAGCACTTTGCCCACATTATGCGCCAGCACACACAGCAGTTTGTACTCGATGGGGGTCAAATGCAATTCATTCTCGCTCAACCAGACGCAGCCTGCCGAGAAGTCGATCTTTAAAGGACCATTGACAAAAACCGGACTATTTATGCCGTCAGAAGCCAGCAGATTCAATCGGCGCTGCGTTACACGCAGTCTTGCCAGCAGCTCATCCACGGAAAACGGCTTTGTCAGATAATCGTCTGCGCCGTTGTCCAGTGCATCGATCTTATCAGAATCCTCGCTCCGGGCACTCAGGACGATGATGGGCAGGTTCGACCATGTGCGGACGCTGCGGATGACCTCGATGCCGTCTATATCGGGCAGCCCAAGATCCAGCAGCATGATGTCCGGGTTGTGGCTGGTCGTCATCATGATCGCCGTTTCCCCATTGGAAGCAGTCAGATATTTATAGCCGTGGGTCTTCAGGGTCGTTGTGATCAGACACCGTACAGGAACATCATCCTCTACGACCAGAATGGTCGGCTTATTCATGAATATTCACCTCACTTTGCGGCAATGCAAAGGAAAAGACACTGCCATTGGGAATGTTGTCACGCAGGGTCAATGTTCCGCCGTGAGCCGTCAGGATCGCACGGCAGAGGGGCAAACCCAATCCAAGGCTGCGGTGGCTGTCTGCGATGCGGCTCTGCCCGGTATAAAACATCTCGAACACCTGTGCTTTTGCGCGATCCGGAATGCCGGGGCCGTTATCTGCAACTTCCACTACGACCTGATGGTCTTTCCGATAAGCCGAAATCTGAATGACCGAGCCCACGGGGGTGTATTTGATGGCGTTATCCACCAGATTGACAACGACCTGCATGATCAGCCGTGCATCCACATTGACCAGAAGGATCTCGTCCCCATACTGTGTTGTGATGGTGTGTTCGCAGCTTTTCCGGTTGACATGATGCAGTGCTTCTTCGATCATTTCGTCCATCAGCTGCGGTGAGATCTGCAGATTCATCCGTCCATCTTCAATGCGGGTGATGGAAAGCAGATTTTCCACCAGCCCGATCAGCCATTGTGCATCATCAAAAATATCGGTGCAGATCTTGTTCCGGGTCTCTGTATCCAGCGTTTCTCCGTTGGAAAGCAGATTGCTGGCATTGCCGGAAATGGAGGTCAGCGGGGTGCGCAGGTCATGGGAGATCGTGCGCAGCAGGTTTGCCCGCAGCTCTTCATTTTTTGCCTGCACGGTTGCCTGCTCTTTTTCCAGCGCGTTTCTGCGGTTTTCGATGGCCAGCGCACCTTCGCCCAGAATGGAGAGCAGCACACTGTTTTCAAAGGCATCCAGCGGTTTTTCGGACAGATCGATCCCGATCACTCCAAACACGCCGCCTCCGGTCCGAAGTGCAAGATAAAGTCCCTTTGCGTCCGGGTAGCTATCCGTGCCTGCACCGGAACGCTTTTTGTTTGCAAATGTCCAATTTGCTGCATCACGTTCTTCCGGTGCAGAAAAGATGTTTTGCGCCGTTTCCCCGTCAACCGAAAAAATCTGTTCTGAACCAAGATCTCCGTTTTGTTCCGGGTAGACGATCAGGCTCCGGTTCAGCAGCTTCATCAACTGGGACGCTGTCTGAGAGAGGATTTCTTCCTCGCTTTTTGCTCTCTGTAAAAGCTGATTTGTGTCAAAGAGTATTTTTGTACGGAATGCTGCCTGCGCAGACATTTTTGCATGGTCTTTCAGCCGCGTCGTCAACGTACAGGTAATGATCGCAGAGGTCAGCATCAGGGCAAATGTGACCTGATAACCGGGGTCATACGCATGGAATGTCAGGCGCGGTTCCGTCAAGAAAAAATTGTATAGCGCAACACTGGCAATGGAGCCCAGCACACCGCAGGTGTAACCGCTGGTACACAATGCGGTGAACAGCACCCCCAGCATATAGAGCATAATAATGTTATAGCGTGCAAAGTCCAGCTGCAAGAAAAAGAAGCCGATGAGCGTGATGCAGCTCAGGATGCCTGCGGTGATCAGCAGATCACGGACAGAAGGCAGAAGCGGACGGGTGAACAGCTTTCTTCCGGAGTCATAGCCGGTCTCTGCAGAAGCATCCGGGATGATGTAAATATCCAGATTGGGGGCAGTCAGCGTCAATTTTTCAGTCAGTGACGGTCCACTCCAGAAATGGCGGCGATGTACGCTGGAGCGCCCCAGCACGATTTTTGTAATGCCGGAGATGCGGGCAAACTCTGCGATCTGCTGCGGAATGTCATCCCCGTAGATCGTAGAAATGTCGGCACCTGCCTGCTCTGCCATACGAATGTGCTGCTGCAAGCGCCGACGGTCTTCTTTTCCCATCTGATCCGAATCCGGAGTCCGGACATACAGAGCTGTAAAGGTCCCGCCGAACGCCTTTGCCATCGTTGCCGCCGTCCGCACGATCTTTGCATTGGAGGGAGAGGACGACAGACACGCCAGAATATGTTCAGTGGGTGGGTCGTTCTGATTCATAAAGATCACCTGCCTTGCCCACAGTATAGCACAATTTGATGGTCACGACCACCAGCCACGTCTTTTTCCTTCCTGTCGAATGATCTCCTTCCGCATGTGATCCAGCGCATCTGCTGCCCAAAAACCACTCAACATGACTCCAAGAACCATCAGCAACAAAACGACATCCATACGATCCGTCCTATCTTTTCAGAGCCGGAAACACTTCTGAATCGATGCGTATTTTCCCAAAACCAGCATACTTTCATCCCGGCACAGCTGCGTATCCGGCGTGATGTTCATATCGAGCTTTCCGTCTTTTTTCAGCGCAAGAATATTGATGTTATACTTTTTTCGGATATTGATCTCGCCGATCGTACGATCCATCCATTCCGGCGGAATGGTCACCTCCATGATGGCGTGGTCGTCCTGCAGCTCGATGTAATCCAGAATGTGCTCGGAGCTGTATCGGATCGCCGCCCACTTTGCCAGCTGCTTTTCCGGGTAGACCACTTCATCCGCACCGTTGCGCAGCAGAAACTTGGCTTGTACATCCCGCTCTGCACGCGAGACCACAAGCTTTGCCCCCAGCTCCTTGAGCAGCGATGTTGTTTCCAACGAACTCTGAAAATTGCCGCCGATGGTTACGATACACACATCAAAATTGCCGACACCAAGGGAGCGCAGAAAGTATTCGCTGGTGCTGTCACCAATCTGTGCATTCGTCACATAGGAAAGCACGGCGTTCACACGGTCTTCGTTGCTGTCGATGGCCATGACCTGATGACCCAGCTCATTCAGTTCCTGCGCAATATGGCGGCCAAAACGGCCAAGCCCGATCAAAAGAATCGATTTCATACTTGTCTCCTTTATCCGATTGCGATCTTCTCCTGCGGCAGACGAGAGTGGGCAGGGCTGCTGCCAAATGCCGCATAGATCAACGTCAATCCGCCAACACGTCCCAAAAACATCAGTGCGATCAGCACCCCCTGCGAAAGGATGCCCAACTGCGGCGTGATGCCCAATGTCAGACCTACCGTTGCCACAGCCGAAGCAGTTTCATACAGACAGACCGACATCGGCAGCTGCTCGGCCGCAGCAATGACAAAGGCTCCGAGGAAGAACAGCGTCAAATACATCCCTGCGATCGTGGCAGCATTCTTGACCGCGGAACCATCTATGCGCCGCCCGAAAAATTCGGCATCTTCTCTGCGGCGGAAGGTCGCCCACATATTGGCCAGCAGAACGGCAAATGTTGTGGTTTTCATGCCGCCTGCCGTAGAGCCGGGCGAACCGCCTAACAGCATCAGAACCACCATCAATGCCTGTGAAGTGCTGCCCATCGCAGCAAGATCAGCGGTGTTAAAGCCGGCAGTACGGGGGGTAACGGATTGGAACATCGACAATAAAATGCGCTGCCGGGCAGAGCCTGCCGTGAACTCGAAACAATAAAAGTACAGCGTCGGCAGTACCAGAAGAAACGCCGTTGTGACAAGGATCACCTTGCTCTGCATCCGGTAACGGTGAAAATCAAGGCGGTATGTACAAATGTCCTCCCATGTCAGAAAGCCAAGACCGCCAAAGACGATCAGGGCCGCAATCACTGTGGTAAGCAATGGGTCACCTGCATACCGTGTCAGCGAAACAAATTTTGCCCCCTCTGTTCCCAGCAGATCAAAACCGGCATTGCAGAACGCCGAAATGGAATGAAACAGTGCATACCAGATCCCGCGCAATCCATAATCGGCGCAAAATGTCGGCAGCAGCAGTGCAGCACCGGCCAGTTCAAACAGGGCGGTAATCCGCAGAATAAAGCCTGTCAGCCGCACGATGCCGCCCATCTGTGGGGCAGCCGTAGCTTCCTGCATCGTGCTGCGCTGCTTGAGGGAGATCTTTCGCCCGGAAAGCAGCGCAAAGGCAGCGCCCACTGTAATGACGCCCAATCCTCCGATCTGGATCAGAAGAAGGATCACACTCTGCCCGAATGCCGACCAGTAGCTGCCGGTATCCTGAACCACCAGTCCGGTCACACAAAGGGCAGAGGTGGAGGTAAACAGTGCCTCATGGAACGGTGTAACGCACCGCTGCTGTGCAGCGATCGGAAGCATCAGAAGCAACGCGCCCACCAGATCAACTGCCGCAAAACCTGCAATAATGACCTGAAAAGAAGAAAAACGGTGCTGCCTGTAACGAGGATATTGAATCATAAAAGCTCCTTTACCTGTCCGTGTGCATAAAGATTAGCATGGAATAGATAAAGGAGTCGTAAAGAAAATTGTAGAAGTATAAAGATTTCATTAAAATTGGTCGGCCAACACTAAAAAATGCCGGACATCACCGGCGCAAAAAACGGTAATGTCCAGCATTCATTAGAAAACAAATAATCCGAACCCATCTCCTATCGAGAAAAGGTTCGGATTTTCTATTTTAGCGGCAGTCCTCCCGGGAGACATTCCTACGGGTTGGGAACCGCGCACTAACAAAAGCCCCACTGGGGCTTTTGTTGCCCCGCCTGCGGTGGGGCCGTGCTGTTCAAGTCCTCTTATCCGCTGTTATAGCTAAAGGGAAAATGTCATATAAAGCAAAAAAGACCGCTACCAAAAGCTGTCTTCCTTGTGGTGCAGTAAAGCAATCCAAATCCGAACCATTTCCCTCGGATGCAACTTCCGTCGCTTCTCCAAAAGTCACGGTCTGTGTCCCTTCTTTATAGTTGAAGGTTATCAAAACCTTATCATCGTACAGGTAAATCGAATTGATGAACGTGTCCACCAGTGCCTGCCGCTGGTCTTTCTGATTCATGTTGAGTTTACGGAACCGCAGCAGCCAAAAGCGAATGAACTCCTCCGTGACCTTGGGCTTTGCCAGCTTTTCTTCTGCAATGCGGGCTTCAAGCTCACGCTTGGTTTCTTCCAGTTGCTCCAACCGCTCCTTGGTGGAACTGGTCAGGATTCCAGCCTGAATCGCATTCAGCATATTCTGGATACCCGATTCCGCATCCCGGAGCTGCTTTTCATAAAGAGGAATGTTGGTGTTTTCCTTGTTTTGCAGTTCCATCACCTTGGCGATGATGGACTCCATAGCGGCATCGTCTTTTACAAGCTGCATGGTCTGGTTGACCACAAGATCTTCCAGCCACTGTTTACGGACAGTCTTTTTCTTACAGCCCTTGTGCTTCTTGGCGGTAGCACATTTATAGTAGCGGTGGACTTCACCCGTCCGGCTCGTACCACTCTCGCCAAACATCAGCGCACCACAGTAGCCGCAGAACAGCTTGGTGGTAAGCAGGTAGTCATCCTCTGCCTTTCTACGGGCAGGGGCTTTCTTGTTTTTGGCGATCTTCTCCTGCACATCCTCAAACAGTTCCAGCGGAATGATGGGCGGGATGGCATCCGGCACGACCACATCCCGGAATTTCAGTTCTCCGATGTACCGCCGGTTTTTGAGCATATGTTCGACGCTGTTATAGGTAAACGCACCGCCTACCGGGTTCTTGATGCCGTTTTCGTTCAGCCAG
>ENA-OXEO01000467-OXEO01000467.1-human-gut-metagenome-genome-assembly--contig:-NODE-467-length-18203-cov-15.8542_pt1 | contig 18203 bp, 16 predicted proteins | sample MGYA00249828_ERZ652250 | MGnify/ENA primary metagenome ERZ652250 (study PRJEB26925, sample SAMN05826791) | human gut metagenome | biome: ENVO:2100002; feature: ENVO:00000062; material: ENVO:00002003... | reverse complement strand
GAGACAGCTTATATACAGCTAAATAAATAGAATTGGAATAATTATTTTTACAAGTTTATTCCTAACTTTGCAGGAAAATATAAAAATATGAAGGATAATTTGAGGATTATAATCAGCGGAGGAGGAACTGGCGGACATATCTTCCCAGCTGTTTCTATTGCCAATGCAATCAAAGAACAGCATCCTGACACCGAAATTCTGTTTGTCGGTGCAGAAGGGCGCATGGAAATGCAGCGCGTTCCAGCCGCAGGATATAAAATAATAGGTCTGCCCGTCGCTGGATTCGACAGAAAACACCTACTGAAAAATATTAGTGTACTTATAAAATTACTATGCAGCCAGTTAAAGGCACGTCAAATTATCAAAGATTTTAAGCCACATGCCGCAGTAGGAGTTGGCGGATATGCCAGCGGACCAACCCTAAAAATGGCTGGAATGATGGGTATACCAACACTTATACAAGAGCAGAATTCATATGCCGGAGTAACTAATAAGTTGCTTGCCAAGAAGGCGTGCAAAATATGTGTCGCCTACGAAGGTATGGAACGTTTCTTCGATAAAGAGAAAATTATCCTCACAGGTAATCCTGTCCGCCAGGGACTGCTGAATCACACCATCAGTCGTGAAGAAGCCATCCGGTCGTTCGGACTAGACCCACAGAAGAAAACCATCTTGATTATCGGAGGAAGTCTGGGAGCCCGTACCATCAACAACTGTGTCATGCAGGGATTGGAAAAGATAAAGAATTCAGGTGTACAGTTTATCTGGCAGACGGGTAAATTCTATATCAATGAAGCAAAAGCTTGTGTGGCTCAGGCTGGGAACCTCCCCATGCTATATACCACCGACTTTATTTCTGATATGGCCGCTGCATATAGTGCTGCCGATCTGGTTATCAGCCGTGCCGGAGCTGGATCCATCTCAGAATTCTGTCTGCTGCAAAAGCCAGTTATTCTGGTACCCTCTCCGAATGTTGCGGAAGACCATCAGACAAAAAATGCACTGGCTTTAGTCAACAAGGAAGCTGCTTTATATGTTAAAGATTCAGAGGCGACACAAAAGTTGCTCGATCTTGCCATTGCAACAGTAGGACAAGCTGATACATTAACCAAATTAAGTACAAACATCGCTAAGCTGGCTTTTAAAGACTCTGCAAACGTTATAGCGAACGAAGTCTATAAACTGGCTGTCAATTATAAAAAAGAACATGAACGTTAATACATTGAAAGCTGTTTATTTTATCGGAGCAGGAGGTATAGGAATGAGTGCTCTGGTTCGTTACTTTTTGTCGAAAGAGAAAAAGGTAGGTGGCTACGACCGTACTCCAAGCGAGCTGACCGAGAAACTGATTAAAGAGGGGGCAGCTATTCATTACGAAGAAAACGTTTCACTCATCCCGACAGATTTTCTGAATCCGGAAACGACACTGATTGTTTATACACCAGCCATTCCGGCTGAGCATAAAGAACTCGTTTACTTCCGTGAACATGGATTCGAAATCCAGAAACGTGCCCAGGTCTTGGGTATGCTTACCCGTACGGAAAAAGGACTTTGCGTAGCGGGAACTCATGGAAAGACAACTACCTCTACCATGACTGCTTACCTGCTGGATCATTCTCACGTAGGATGCAATGCCTTTCTGGGAGGTATTTCCAAAAACTATGGTACCAATTTGCTATTATCCGAGAAAAGTGAATATGTCGTTATAGAGGCCGATGAGTTCGACCGTTCTTTCCACTGGCTGACTCCGTATGCGACAGTCATCACGGCTACCGATTCCGATCATCTGGACATCTATGGAACCCATGAAGCCTATGTGGAAAGTTTCCGAAAATATACTTCCCTGATACGTCCGGAGGGCTTTCTTATCATGAAAAAAGGAATAGACCTGGTTCCTGACGTACAGCCGGGAGTGACTGTATACACTTATTCTACAAAAGAAGGCGATTTTCATGCAGAGAACATACGGATAGGAAACGGAGAGATCTTCTTCGATTTTATCTCCCCACTGGGAAACATCAAAGATATCCAGTTAGGAGTACCTGTGTATGTCAACATCGAAAATGGAATAGCGGCTATGGCTCTGGCACAAATAGGCGGAGCTACTCCCGAAGAGATTAAACAGGCTATGCCCGGATTCAAAGGCGTAGACCGACGCTTCGACTTCAAGCTGAAGAATGATCATATCGCATTCATGAGCGACTATGCACATCATCCGGCAGAAATCAAGCAGAGCATTTCTTCTGTACGCATGCTTTATCCGGACAAAAAGATTACGGCTATTTTCCAGCCTCACTTGTACACACGTACTCGCGACTTCTACAAAGATTTTGCAGACAGCCTGTCATTGCTTGACGAGGTTATCTTGCTTGATATTTACCCAGCTCGCGAACAACCGATTGAGGGTGTCACCAGCAAGCTGATATACGACAACTTACGCCCGGGTATCGAGAAAAGCATGTGTTCCAAGGAAGAGCTGATGGATGTCTTGAAACATAAGAAAATAGAAGTTCTCATTACGTTGGGAGCCGGTGATATAGAAAATTATGTTCCACAAATATACGAATTACTGAAAGACAAATGATGAAACGAATTCTCATACTCTGTGCTTTAGCATTGGCAGCAGCTTATCTTATACTGGCTGTTACCACATTCAACAGCAAGCCTAATGACAGGGTTTGCAAGGGTATGGAATTGACTGTCAAAGATAGCGTCGACTATGGTTTTGTCACTCAAAAGGAGATTACAAATATTCTGAAAAGGAAAAAGATATATCCCGAAGGGAAAGAACTGGTAAACATCAATGTCCGCCAGTTGGAAAAAGCCCTTTCAAATCATCCTTTCATTGAGCATGCAGAATGTTATCTGACTTCCGGAGGAAAGGTAGCCATTGATATCTATCAACGAGTACCTGTCATGCGAGTGATGAGCAGCAACGGCGACGATTACTATCTGGACAATGCCGGGAAGATAATGAATGCTCCAGGCAAATCAGTACATGTAGTCGTAGCAACTGGATTCATCGACCGCAAGTTTGCCCAAAACGAATTATATCCATTAGGCAAATTCTTGCAGGGAGATAAGTTCTGGGAGTCACAGATAGAACAGATAAACGTAACTCCCAAACAAGAGCTGGAATTGGTTCCCCGAGTAGGCGATCACATACTCTTTTTGGGAAAACCAGGCGATTATAAAGAAAAATTCAGTAAATTGCAAACATTCTACAAAAGTGCGCTGAACCGGGTAGGATGGAACAAGTACGAACGGATCAGCATAGAATTTAACAATCAGATTATTTGTACCAAAAAGGAGAAGTAAGATATGGCAGCAACAGACTTTATAGCAGCAATAGAACTGGGATCGGCAAAAATAACAGGCATTGCAGGAAAGAAGAATGCAGATGGAAGCATTCAGGTTCTCGCTTATGCCAGTGAACGTTCATCCGATTGTATCAAGAAAGGAACTATCTACAATCTGGATAAAACGACTCAGTGCCTCACCGCAGTTATCAGCCAACTGGAAGAGACATTACACGCATCCATCAAGAAGGTATATGTAGGTATCGGAGGACAGTCGGTAAGAAGTATTCGGAATACAGAAACAAAACAACTGACGGAAGAAACCAAAATATCCCAGACTCTGATTGATGCCATGATGGAAAATAACCGAGACATTGCCCTGATGGATCAGGAGATTCTGGCTGTCGAACCTCAGGAATATAAAATCGGGAATAACCAGCTTACAACCGAACCTGTTGGTATCCAGACCGACCGCATAGAAGGAAACTTTCTGAATATCATAGACCGCAACTCCTTGAAGAGCAATATCCGCCAATGTTTCCGCCAAGCTGGATACGAAGTAGCCGAATACTTGCTTTCTCCACTGGCTACAGCCAATGCAGTACTGACCGGAAGCGAGAAACGTTCCGGATGTGCACTCGTTGATTTTGGTGCAGATACCACAACCGTATCGGTATACAAGAACAATATGCTGCGCCACCTTGCCGTCATTCCATTGGGAAGCAACAATATTACCAAGGATATTTGCAGTCTCCAAATCGAAGAGGAAGATGCCGAACAACTGAAACTTCATTATGCCAGTGCTTATACAGAGCCGACAGACAACGATGACGAGTTGAGCAAAGAATATAACATTGATGGAAAATGTACCATCCGCGCCCATAAACTGGAGGATATCGTCGAGGCCCGAGTAAAAGAGATTCTGGAAAATGTATGGAACCAGATTATCTTATCTGAATACAGCGACAAGTTACTTGCCGGAATCATCCTGACAGGAGGAGCATCGAAACTGCCTAATCTGGATAAGGCTCTCTTCAATATCACCAAAATAGAGAAGATACGTATTGCCCAAAACGGTAACGTTGAACTAAGAGGTGATATTACTATTCCACAAGATGGCAGCAGCAACACCTTGATCGGGCTCTTAGCTACAGGCAAAGACAACTGTTGTAAAATTGATCCCCGCAAAGGTCATCAACTGGACTTTATCGATGACTTGCAGAAGAAAGAGGAAGAAGCTCGCCTGAAAGCAGAGGCAGAACGTAAGGCTGCCGAAGAAAAGGCTGCAAAAGAAGCAGAGGCTGAAAGACTCCGTCAGTTGGAAGAAGCCAAGGCACGTCAGGAACAGGAACGTGCACAAAAGCGTTTACACGACTGCGAGACCCTGATTACGGAAGCAACCCGCCAGATGAACCGCAAGAAATACAAAGATGCACTGGCGAAACTGGAACAGGCACGCAGCCTGAATGTGCAGGAAAAGGAAGAAGAAATTGCATCCCTGACTGCCGAAATAGAAAAACTGAAAGAAGACAACCCGTTCAAACGACTGATAAATGCACTCAAGAACGGAGCCGACGAGATGATGAAAGATTAATATTCACCGCATAAAGAAAAGGAAGAATTATGTCTGACGAAAAAATTATGCCATTCGATTTCCAAAGTGGAACACCGAGTATCATTAAAGTTATCGGTGTAGGCGGTGGCGGCGGTAACGCAGTCAACCACATGTACAGAGAAGGTATCCACGACGTTACATTCGTGGTTTGCAATACAGATAATCAGGCACTCGATGAATCGCCTGTACCTATTAAACTTCAGTTGGGACACGAAGGTCTGGGAGCGGGAAACCGTCCGGAACGTGCACGCGATGCAGCCAACGAAAGTCTGGAAGATATCAAGCAAATGCTGAACGACGGCTGTAAGATGGCCTTCATCACTGCCGGTATGGGAGGAGGAACCGGAACCGGAGCCGCACCTATCATCGCGAAGACAGCAAAAGACATGGGTATACTTACAGTCGGCATTGTCACAATACCGTTCCTGTTCGAAGGAAACCGTAAGATAGACCAGGCGCTCGACGGTGTAGAAGAAATGAGCAAGCACGTCGATGCCTTGCTGGTAATCAACAATGAACGCCTGCGCGACGTGTATTCTGACCTGAGCGTAATGAATGCTTTCGGAAAAGCTGACGACACACTTTCTGTCGCTGCCAAGAGTATTGCTGAAATCATTACGATACGTGGTAAGATCAACCTCGACTTCAACGACGTGAAGACCGTATTGAAAGACGGAGGTGTAGCCATCATGAGTACAGGATATGGTGAAGGAGAAGGACGAGTAACACAAGCCATCACCGATGCCCTCCATTCTCCATTACTGAACAACAACGATATCTTCAACTCGAAAAAAGTTCTTTTCAACATCTCGTACAGCATGAACAGCGACCTGATGATGGAAGAAATGAACGAGGTACACGAGTTCATGAGCCGTTTCGGAAAGGATGTAGAAACCAAATGGGGTTTGTACATTGACGACAGCCTGGGTGAAAAAGTGAAATTTACTATTCTTGCTACTGGATTCGGCATCAAAGACGTGCCGGGCATGAGCAACAAGCTTTCTGCCGAAGAGCAAAAGCGCCTGGAAGAACAGGAAGAAGAAGAACAGAAAAAGGCAGAACGCCGTGACGACTTCTATCCGGGCAGCTACAAAAACAGCAGAAAGAAAGGAAACTATAAAATCTATATCTTCACACAAGAAGACCTGGATAACGATGATATCATCAGCATGGTGGAAACAACCCCAACCTACAAACGCTCGAAGGCTGTACTGGAAAGCATCCAGTCGAGAGCGGTTGCCGAGGAAAGTTCGATGCCTAAGCTGGATAACAACGACAACGGTTCCATGACTATTACTTTCTAAGACCGATAAACAACCAATAATTTATAATAACATACGACTATGGACTTATTTGAACAAATCAGCAACGATATTAAAGAGGCTATGAAAGCCAAAGACAAAGTCAGACTGGAAACTTTGCGTAACATAAAGAAATGCTTTCTCGAAGCAAAGACTGCTCCGGGTGCAAACGATACACTGACTGACGATGCAGCTTTGAAAATCATGCAGAAGCTGGTAAAACAGGGAAAAGATTCTGCGGCTGTATACGAAGGACAAGGACGTGCCGACCTGGCTGAAGAAGAAATGGCTCAGGTACGCGTCATCGAAACTTACCTTCCGAAACAACTTTCGGCAGAAGAGCTGGAAGCTAAGCTGAAAGAAATCATCGCTCGTGTAGGTGCTACCAGCGGAAAAGACATGGGTAAGGTGATGGGCGTTGCCAGCAAGGAACTGGCTGGTCTTGCCGAAGGACGTGCTATTTCCGCAAAAGTAAAAGAATTATTGCAGTAAGCAGGCAAAGGTATATTCATTATACTATCGCATAAACTGCAAGACAAAATAAAGGTAAACAAGATACGGAACCCCACAAAGGTTCCGTATTTTTTTATTCTATCTTCCGGATGCTTCCACCTCCGGCAACAGATATGGCTTTCTTTCCAATTATCCCTGCTCGCCTCTTCCTTCAAGAAACCCGACATTCCAATATTTTTTGTACAAAAACTAAAAACGTTTGTACAAATTTTCAGAAAACATGCAGACGTTTTTTGAAAGATAAAAGGCAGAAGTCACGAAAACAGCCTCAGCTTCCTCCCCCGACGCCAACAACCATTTTCAATCCTCCATCAAGTCTTGCCCTCAAAATAACTCCTGCAAGACAGGAAGAGATTTCAATTCCGGAAAATCCGGCAAATGCAAGCGATAATATTCATTGATAATATCCAGACAACGGTTACGTTCCATCCGGTTCATGGCAAACAAGTGCATCGTTTCGTAGTTCATACGCATCAGATTGCGGATATGAGAAGCCTCTTCCGGACGGACAAACATGCCGTGATAAGGCTGAGAGGGTACAAAACAGGCATTCAACAGATCGAAATAATCGCTGGGAGCGTAATCCTCCACATTGGGATAAAGACCGAGAAAGCGGGACAAGCGCATCAGAAACACCAGATGAAAATTGGCAAAATTCGTTTCGCATACATCCAGCCACTGCACTGAATGCACCAGATAAGCATACAGCGGAATGTTGGTCGTTTCTTCCTTCAAGGCACGATAAAGAAACTCTGCCAGAAACATGGCAATGGCCGACTTATAAGGATCGTAAGGCAGGGAGGTAAAAATGTACCATGCTTTCGCTTCCTTGATGGGATGAAGCCCCGAACGCGGACGAACATCCGCTTCAAACTCCACCACCGACAAAGGTTGAAATAACACCTGCTTCACCGCCGATTTGCGCGAACGCTGAGCCGGCAGAAGGAAAGACATCCTGCCCGACTGCTCGGTATATATATGTACGATATTCGCCTTGTCGCTATATTTAACCGTATGAAGTACTATGCCTACGTATTTTTGTAACATAACGCAGCAAAGATACACAAAAACAAAGAAACCCCTGCATGAGAAATAGATCAACTATCTCCATGCAGGGAATTGCATTACCTATTAAAACGATAAGAGAGAGAATCCGTATTAAAAAAAACATTGACATCAGTCACTCCGGTTAGATACTCATCCAATCGGTTTTTAATATTACAAATGTAACAAGCTCTCCTTTCGTACCCAAATTCAATCAGCATCGGAATAGTACAAACAATCGTTTTCTTAAACTAAATGAACAAAAATCGTATCTATCAGAACAAAAAATACATACAAATTCAGGAACCAGTTCTCTTACAACTACCTACACTCCCTATTTTTTTATTTCAAACACTACTCCAACTGATTCAGTCTGCAACATTATTCGATAAAAAAACACTCCTACACCACGTTGTGAATCATAAAAAAGAAGTAAGAAAAACAAAAATGGGAACAAAGAAGAGTAGTCAAACAGAAAATTTAGCCAGACACTCAGCAAAAAAATCACCGAAAGTTTTGCAGGAATGAAAAATCTTCATACCTTTGCATCCGCAATCGAGAGATATATATCCTCGAAGAGCCAGTCAGGTTTAATCCTGAATCGAAGGATGGCCCGTTCGTCTATCGGTTAGGACGCAAGATTTTCATTCTTGAAAGGGGGGTTCGATTCCCCCACGGGCTACATAATAAACAAAATCACGAACAATATTAAAGATTAGTCGAGATGGCAAATCACAAATCATCTATCAAAAGAATCAGACAAGAAGAAAAGAGAAGACTTCACAACAGATATTATGCTAAGACTATGCGTAACGCAGTGAAGAAACTTCGTGCAACTACTGACAAAGCAGAAGCTGTAGCTCTGTTCCCTAACGTACAGAAAATGTTGGATAAGTTGGCAAAACGTAACATTATCCACAAGAACAAAGCTGCTAACTTGAAGTCTAAATTGGCTGCTCATATCAGCAAATTGGCTTAAGTAATTGCTCACTTTAAGGATATTAAGGCTGGATCGAAAGGATTCGGCCTTTTGTCGTTTATAGACTACGGCTTGTGACATTCCTTTCCTCCTGCTCGCGACTAAGCGAAAAATACGAAGCCAGTCAGACCTGAACGTAAACATTCGGGATATTTGTAAGTCCACCTTCCCTTCCGACCAATGTGTCATACCAGACAACTTTAGACAACCCCAAATTCCACCAAACCTCAACCGACACGAAAAAGCTGCCTAGTAAAACAGAGAATTACTTTTTTCTAAAAAAAAAAGCATTATATTGCAATCGAAAAGAAACATGCACTTTCCGAGAGGTTTAGCTTATCCTTCAAAAGGACCTGCTAAAAGCAAAGACTCGAAAAAGTTCCGCAATCCATCTTTCGTATCACCGATAAATAACCTATGCTTATGAAAACCACAGTTTCTCTCCTTCTGCTTGTTACCATTCTTCTATTGGGAAGCGGATGCAAAACCACAAACGTTGCGACTAAAAAAGTCAGTCACGAACAAGCAATACAGGCGCTGGAACAACATCGGTTCAAGATTGTGATAGAAGAAATCTACGACAAAAGCACTTCCAGAAGACGTCCGAAGCAACGATTCGCATCCGACTGCTATTTCAGCATGCAAGGCAATGAGCTTTCTTACTACATCTCACCCGAAGATATAGGCAGCCGGACCAAAAGATCTCCCCGGCATGAGCACGGACTCACAGCCACACTCTCTAAAGGAGAAAGACAAAAGAACGGAGACATCCATTACGAATTGAAAACCAATGGAGAAGTTACCCGAATCTCCACCATGCTGATCATCCTTTACAAGGACACCAACCGATGTTTCGTCCGACTGACCAAAAGTTTTTTAGGCGCCAACTATAACTTTACGGGATACATATTACCCCAGTAAAGCATCCCCTCAGCCGTGGACTGCCGCCGAACCCAAAGACGACGGCAGTCCGTGTCCTGTCTGCCCCGAGAAGAAGTACAAACCTTCCCTATTTCCTGTCCCATTTTCAAGTTTTTTAGAACCATAAACTCGGTTATGTCACGCTTTTTTAGTAACTTTGAACACTTAAAAAACTAGAAGTAAAAAGAGATGAGTGAAGAACTGATACCAAACAGCGGAAGCAATTACTCGGCAAGCAGTATCCAGGTGTTGGAAGGACTGGAAGCCGTACGTAAACGTCCCGCCATGTATATCGGCGATATTAGTGAAAAGGGATTGCACCATCTGGTGTACGAGGTAGTAGACAACTCTATCGACGAAGCCCTGGCCGGTTATTGTACCCATATAGAAGTAACAATCAACGAAAACAATTCAATCACCGTACAGGATAACGGTCGTGGTATTCCTGTTGATTTCCACCAGAAAGAAAAGAAGTCGGCACTGGAAGTCGTTATGACCGTACTGCATGCCGGAGGTAAATTCGACAAAGGCTCCTACAAAGTATCAGGAGGTTTGCACGGTGTTGGTGTATCGTGTGTAAACGCTCTTTCTACACACATGACGACAAACGTATTCCGAAACGGAAAAGTCTACCAGCAGGAATACGCTTGTGGTAAGCCGCTTTACCCTGTAAAGGAAGTAGGAACGACCGATATTACCGGTACCCGACAGACTTTCTGGCCCGATGCAAGCATTTTCACCACTACCGAATATAAGTATAATATCCTTCAGGCACGTATGCGCGAACTGGCATACCTGAACAAAGGTATTACCATCACGCTGACCGACAAGCGCGAAAAGGAAGAAGACGGCTCGTTCAAACAGGAAGTATTCCACTCGGAAGAAGGTGTAAAAGAGTTCGTCCGTTTCCTGAATTCAACGAACACTCCGCTTATCGACGACGTGATTTACCTGAACACCGAAAAGCAGGGTATTCCTATCGAATGTGCCATCATGTACAATACAGGATTCCGCGAGAACCTGCATTCGTATGTCAATAACATCAACACCATAGAAGGTGGTACGCACGAAGCCGGATTCCGTATGGCGCTGACACGTGTATTGAAGAAGTATGCGGAAGAAAGCAAGGCGCTGGAAAAGGCAAAGGTAGAAATCTCGGGTGAGGACTTCCGCGAAGGACTGATTGCCGTTATCTCTGTAAAGGTAGCGGAACCTCAGTTCGAAGGACAGACCAAGACCAAATTAGGTAACAACGAAGTGAGCGGTGCGGTCAATCAGGCCGTGGGCGAAGCTCTGACAAACTATCTGGAAGAGCATCCGAAAGAAGCGAAAGCGATTGTCGACAAGGTGGTACTTGCAGCAACAGCTCGTATCGCTGCCCGCAAGGCACGCGAATCGGTACAGCGCAAGAGCCCGATGGGCGGAGGCGGTCTTCCCGGAAAACTTGCCGACTGTTCAAGCCGTACGCCGGAAGAATGTGAACTGTTCCTCGTCGAGGGTGACTCGGCAGGTGGTTCTGCCAAGCAAGGACGCAGCCGCCAGTTCCAGGCTATCCTGCCGTTGCGCGGTAAGATCTTGAACGTGGAGAAAGCCATGTGGCACAAGGCATTCGAAAGCGATGAGGTCAACAACATCATTCAGGCACTGGGTGTGCGTTTCGGTGTAGACGGAACAGAAGACAGCAAGAAAGCGAACATCGACAAGTTGCGTTACAACAAGGTAATCATCATGACCGATGCCGATGTCGATGGTTCTCACATCGACACCCTGATCATGACTTTGTTCTACCGATACATGCCTGAAGTAATTCAGGGCGGACATCTTTACATTGCCAACCCGCCTTTGTACAAATGTTCGAAAGGTAAAATCAGCGAATACTGCTATACCGACGAAGAACGTCAGGCTTTCATGCAGAAATATGGCGACGGAACAGAAAACGGTATTCACACACAGCGTTACAAAGGTTTGGGTGAAATGAATCCGGAACAGTTGTGGGAAACTACCATGAATCCGGAAACTCGTATTCTGAAACAGGTAAGCATTGAAAACGCAGCCGAAGCCGACTATATCTTCTCCATGCTGATGGGTGATGACGTTGCTCCGCGCCGTGAATTTATCGAGAAACATGCTACCTACGCAAACATTGATGCGTAGTGCATTTTTATAAACTTAATTTTTAAAATCCATCCTCGCATCTTACAACGAGGGAAGCTCCGGAAACTACTTCCGGAGCTTTTTTATTTCCGGCAACTCCTGCGGACCCCACCAAGCTGCCTCATCGTTTTCTATTCGGCCTTTTCTTTTTACCCTGCACAGCCGAAACAATTCATAAAAGGATACACCCCGATTTGTTCCGAATAAAAATTATGCTGGGGAGAAAAGAGTTTTCGGTTTTATTCATTACTTTTGAAAAGACAATAAAACTAATACTTCGAAACAAAATGAAACTGATATTCCGAATCCAGTACCGTACGATATGGGGAGAAGAAGTCCGCCTTATCTTCGACGAAGATGAGAGTCAGTCGATAGCCTTGTCTACCCGCGACGGTATCGAATGGCAAGGCAGTTGTGAATACCAACTGTCGCCGTGCGATGCTCCCCTGACCTACCGTTACGCCATATACCAGAATAATGCATGTACCCGCAAGGAACTGGGAGCGATTGCTCACATCATTTATCCGGGAAATGCCCAGCAGAGCTGTTACATCATAGACGACTGCTGGCGCGACCTGCCGGAACATAACTACCGGTACAGTTCTGCATTCAACAATAAATATGTTCCTGCCGCTCCAGTACGCCTGAACGACAGTGTAGGCTGTTGCATCACGTTTCGTGCACTTTGCCCGGGATTAAGCAGTCAGCAGCAGTCGCTCGGTATCATAGGCAGTTGCAATGCGCTGGGCAACTGGGAATACTGCCGTCCTCTCCAGATGCGTGAAGTACGTCCCAGCGTATGGCAGCTCACGGTAGACGCTTCTTCTCTGAAATTCCCGTTTGAATACAAGTTCGTAGCTGTCAGCAACAAGACCGGAGCCGTAGTAGAATGGGAAACGCGGAACAACCGTATCTTCCACACCCAACCGCTGCAACGTGGGGAAACTTACTTTCCGGCAGAAACGGAAGTATTCTTCCATACACCGGAACTGCGGGTTGCCGGATGTGCTATTCCGGTATTCTCTCTCCGCTCGGAAGGCAGTTTCGGAGTAGGCGATTTCGGCGACCTGAAGATGTTCATCACATGGGCTTCCGATACGAAACAGAAGGTGGTTCAGATTCTGCCTATCAATGATACGACGATGACCAATACGTGGATGGATTCATATCCGTACAACAGCATTTCCATCTATGCTTTCCACCCCATGTACATCGACTTGCGACAGCTCCCTGCATTGAAGGATGAAGCGGAAAGCAAACGTTTCGAAGAAGAACGTGTCCGTCTGAATGCCCTTCCGCAAGTAGACTATGAACAAGTCAACAAGCTGAAAAGGGAGTATCTGAAGCTGATTTTCAAACAAGAAGCTGACAATATTCTTAACTCGGAAGCATTTGAAGCATTCTTCCGCGACAACAAGGACTGGCTCGTGCCGTATGCAGCATACAGCTACCTGCGCGACTTATATCGTACATCCGATTTTAATTACTGGGGCGACTACAGCAAGTACGACAAGGAAGAGATTCTGGAGTTATGTAATCCGGAAAAGGAAGAATATCCGGAAATAGCCTTTTACTATTTTCTCCAGTATGAACTACACATACAGCTGCTTGCCACATCCGACTATGCGAGAAGCAAAGGTGTCATCATCAAAGGAGATATACCTATCGGCATCAGCCGCACCAGCGTAGAAGCGTGGGTAGAACCGTATTATTTCAACATGAACGGACAGGCAGGTGCTCCGCCCGATGCTTTTTCTACCAATGGACAGAACTGGGGTATGCCCACTTACAACTGGGATGTAATGGCTAAAGACAACTATAGCTGGTGGCAGAAACGCTTCCGCAAGATGGCGGAATACTTCACGGCTTACCGTATAGACCATATCTTAGGCTTCTTCCGCATCTGGGAAATCCCGTATCATTCGATACACGGCCTGCTGGGACAGTTTGTTCCTTCGCTTCCGATGAGCAAGGATGAAATACAAAGCTTCGGAGTACCTTTCGACCGTGAAACCATGACTCGCCCGTTCATCAACGAATATATTCTGAATACTGTATTTGGAGAGCATAGTGAAGAAGTAAAAGAAACGTTTGTCAGACGGCTGCATCACGACATTTACGTCATGCGTCCGGAATTTGATACACAACGGAAGGTGGAAGCCTACTTTGCCGACAAGATAGATGATGAGAGTCAGGACATAAAGGAAAAGCTTTATGCACTGATCAGCGACGTGCTCTTTATTCCCGACCGTGACAATCCGGAAATGTATCATCCGCGAATCGCCGTGCAGAATGATTATATTTTCAAGCAACTGAGGGAACAGGATCAGGAGGCATTCAATCACCTGTACAATCATTATTACTACCAGCGGCACAATGAGTTCTGGTATCACGAGGCCATGAAGAAACTACCTGTACTGACGCAAAGCACATCGATGCTGGTTTGTGGAGAAGACCTCGGCATGGTGCCCGACTGCGTTCCCTGGGTAATGAACCAGTTGCAGATATTGTCGCTCGAAATCCAGCGAATGCCTAAGAGTCCGGCACACGAATTCGGACAGGTACACGAATATCCTTTCTACTCTGTCTGTACCATAGGTACTCACGACATGTCAACGTTCCGCGGCTGGTGGGAAGAAGATAAGGAAAAGACCGAACGCTTCTACCATCAGGAACTGGGACACTGGGGAGAGGTCCCCGAACATGCTCCGGCATGGCTGTGCGAGGAGGTTACACGCCAACATCTGGAAAGTCCCTCCATGCTGTGTATCCTGACATGGCAAGACTGGACCTCGATGGACGATACCCTGCGCAATCCGAATATTGATATTGAGCGCATCAATATTCCTGCCAATCCTCGTCACTACTGGCGGTGGCGTATGCATATCACCCTGGAAGAACTGATGAAACAGAATGAATTCAACGACAACATACGCTCCATGATTGAGGAAAGTGGAAGAAGTATTTCTTCAGAAAAGGAAAAGAACGAAGAATAAAAGAAGGATACTGATATAAGCATCGGCTACATGGGGAAAAGCGATATCGTAATTCCATCCGAAAATAGAACATCTCCTACAGATAAAAAGAAAGAATCGTATCACCGCTCGAAAACAGAGCCTGATACGATTCTTTCATCTTTTATAGTTACAACCCGTAACTTTTCAACAGGATTGTCAGGAGTTTGGTATATCTCCTGTCACTGAATTATTCTTTGATTCGGATCAGCAGGTTGGCAAGAATAGCCGTCAATCCACCGGTTGTAATACCCGAAGAGAAAATATTTCGCAACGTATCGGGCAACTGACAAAGGATATCGGGCACCAGTTCCACACTCAGACCGAAAGAGAAGCTCAGAGCCATGACCAACGTAGCCTTACGGTCTATCTGCTGTGAGGCAATGATACGAATACCGGCAGCGGCAACTGTACCAAACATCAACAACGTTGCACCTCCAAGTACGGGTTCTGGCATCAACGAGAACACCAGTCCCACAGCCGGGAACAGTCCCAGTATAATAAGGAATCCTGCGATAAAGTAACCTACATAGCGGCTTGCCACTCCGGTAAGCTGAATCATACCGTTGTTCTGTGCAAAGATGGAATTAGGAAATGAATTGAAGAAACCGGCCAGCATCGAGTTGAATCCATCGGCAAGAATACCTCCCGAAGCACGTTTTACGAAAGTTTCTCCTTCTACCGGCTCACCGGAAATCAGTGAATTGGCAGTGATGTCACCGTATGCCTCGATAGCCGTAATCAGATACACTAATGCCAGACCGATGATTGATGAAATATCAAACGAAATGCCATAACGGAAAGGTATAGGAATATTGAATCCGCCATAACTCTGCACTGCCGAAAAGTCGACCATTCCCAGCGCCCATGCCGTAATATATCCAATCACCAGTCCGATAACAATAGAACTCATGCGCAGATAACGGTTGGAGCTACGGTTGAAAATAATGATCAGAACCAATACCAGTGCGGCAAGTCCTACATGCTGTATGGCACCAAACGTTCCATTTGCCTGAGCAACGGCACCACCTCCACAAGCAGAAATACCTACCTTAATCAGACTCATACCGATAAGCGTAACGACAATACCCGAAACCAGCGGAGTAATGATACGGCGGGTATACTTCAAAACGCGACTGATAAGCATTTCTACAGAAGATGCTACGATACATGCACCAAAAATAGTGGAAAGTCCTCCCGTCAGTCCGGCCGAAATAATAGGGCCGATAAACGAGAAACTGGTTCCTTGAATACAGAGCAGTCCGCAACCGACAGGGCCTACCCTACGACATTGGATAAAAGTAGAGATACCCGATGCAAACAAAGCCATCGAAACCAGAAAGCCGGTTGTTTCCAAATCGAGTTTCAACGCGCCGGCAATGATCAGCGGAGGAGTAATGATGGCCACAAAAATAGCCAGCAAATGCTGCAAAGCGGCAAAAATCGTTTCTTTCACAGGCGGACGGTCATTCAGTCCGTAAATCAGCCCCGCACCCGGAGCCACAGTCTGTTCTTTTTCCATTAAAACTAATACTAACTTATTTGATGGTGAAAAATAAAAAAATGAAGAAACCATGTTGTTGCAGACAATCATCGTTTCTTCATTTTTCCCAATTACTCTTTTATCTTAATTTCGCAGTGATCCAGGCTTTCAATGATAGCCAGCGACTCGACATGAATACCTTGCGCACGCAAGTAATCACCTCCATGCTGGAATGACTTCTCAATCAGGAATCCCATACCAACCAGTTCGGCTCCAGCTTTCTGTACCAGGTCGATAATTCCTTTTGCTGCATTACCGTTTGCAAGGAAATCGTCGATGAACAATACCTTATCTCCCGGACACAAATAGTCGCTGCTGACACACACTTCGTACGAACGGTCCTTCGTAAACGAATAGACGGTAGTAGTCAGCATATTTTCCATTGTACTGGGTTTCTTCTTTTTAGCAAAGACAACAGGAAGTTCAAGTAAGTATCCCACCATAATGGCCGGAGCAATACCACTCGCTTCAATAGTCATTACTTTATTGATTTTTGTACTGGCAAAACGGCGTACGAACTCCACCGCCATCGATTTCATCAGAATCGGGTCCATCTGATGATTAATAAAGTTATCAACTTTTAATATTCCTCCCTCAAAACATTTACCATCGCGCAAGATACGTTCCTTGAGTGCCTTCATATACCAAAAAGAGCTTTAATTGTTTTATATGTTAAATATTCTGCAAAGTTATACGTTTTTATCCTATTTCCGGCAATGCTTGAGGGAGAGATATTTGTTAAAACCGAAAATTATTCATCTTTCGGTATATCATTTACAGTAATATCTTCTGTTTCTCCCTCTGTCTGCCAGTCGGAAACTTCACTTCCTTCAATAATCAGACTTTCTTTTTCTATCTTTATCTTATATTTATAACAATTACCTCCGACTAAATGTCCTTTCATTGCCTCAGTATAAGCCTGATAAGCAATTCCGTCGCGTTCATACGTAATAGAGAATTTCAATGTTCCATCTGCTTCCGTAGGATTCAGCAATACCGCAATGGAATAGCCTTCCTGAGGAATGACAGTCCCTTCCGCTCCCATCTCCAGCAAAAGATTGTCAGCTTCCGGTGCTTCTGCTACCGGCTGCATCTGTTTTTCTGTAAAATCATACGTATGTTTCGATAAAATGCCTTTCCCTTCAAAAGCCACCGTCTTGAGAGTCGTTTCGGCGTCCTTCTCATTCTTTACCAGAGTAACCATTACTAAACTATAAATATGTCTGAAAGCTGCCTCATCGGTAAACGAAACTTTACCGGCATTAGTCTGATAACTACAGGTCCTTTCGGCTACTAGAAAATCATATTTTCCGATATGTTCCAGTTCTCCATCCTGAGTACTCAAGTCAGGCATCGGAATGCTTGTTCGTTCGGCTTCCTCTGCATACGGATAAAAAGCACAAAAGCTATAATCATGTTTCTGATCGGGCCAGAACAAAGGTACCGATGGCTGCCAGGAGCTTTCCCCCAATGTCCATAATACGGCATTCGTTTCTTCTGGCATAAAAAGCCCGATTTTATCGCCTTGCACAAAAGTTGTATGCCCATCTTCCTGGGTAGACGTACGTGAAAAAATCTCTCCAGCGATAGAAGCCTGCAAACCTAAAGCAAGATTATCGATTGAAATCTCTTCTGATAAATTCCCCTGCTGACATGATGCCAGTGCTAAAACGGCCATGCACGACCATTTCATCCAATGTTTCTTCATAATGATAACTTATTTTTAATTAATAAAATCACTAATCTTTAACGCAAACAGTATAAAATTTCTACCTGTCTCTTATACACATCTCCGAGCCCACGAGACAGGCAGAAATCTC
>ENA-OXEO01000448-OXEO01000448.1-human-gut-metagenome-genome-assembly--contig:-NODE-448-length-18735-cov-10.6238_pt1 | contig 18735 bp, 9 predicted proteins | sample MGYA00249828_ERZ652250 | MGnify/ENA primary metagenome ERZ652250 (study PRJEB26925, sample SAMN05826791) | human gut metagenome | biome: ENVO:2100002; feature: ENVO:00000062; material: ENVO:00002003... | reverse complement strand
TGCCTGTCTCGTGGGCTCGGAGATGTGTATAAGAGACAGGCTATGCAGCGTGTCAGGGAGGAGGCTGAGAAGGCAAAAAAGGTGCTTTCATCATCATCCTCAACCACTATCAACCTGCCATTTATCACCACTGTAAAGGGACAGCCGGTCCACATGGAGATGAACCTCACAAGGGCTGAATTTAATGAGATAACAAAGGATCTGGTGGAGAGAACTGCTATTCCTGTCAATCAGGCACTTTCAGATGCGGGGATTTGTGCAGCAGAGCTTGGAATGGTGCTGTTGGTAGGAGGCTCTACACGTGTGCCGGCTGTTGTTGAGGAGGTAAGAAGAATTACAGGAAAAGAGCCTTCACACAACCTAAATCCTGACGAGTGCGTGGCACTCGGTGCAGCAGTACAGGGCGGCAAGCTCGGTGGAGCAATTGTCGCAGGCAGCAGTGCGGCAGAGATTATACTGATGGATGTCACACCGCTTTCACTCGGAATTGAGACGGTCGGTGGTGTCTCAACCAAAATTATTGACAGAAATACGACTATTCCTACGAGATACAGCCAGATTTTTACAACTGCAGGAAGCTTCCAGACCTCTGTGGATATAAAGGTACTGCAGGGTGAGAGGCAGTTTGCAAGGGACAATAAGCTGATTGGAAACTTCAGGCTAAAGGGCATCAAGCCGGCTCCGGCAGGTGTGCCGCAGATAGAGGTGACGTTTGATATAGATGCAAACGGCATTGTGCAGGTTTCTGCAAAGGACCTGGGCACAGGAAAGCATCAGGAGATTACGATTACCGCAAGCTCAAATTTGTCTGATTCTGAGATTGAGCAGGCTATCCGTGAGGCGCAGGAGTATGAGGCAACAGACGGACAGAGAAAGGCTTATATTGATGCAAGAAGTGAGGCTGATACGCTTGTGCGCCAGGTGGAAAATGTCATGGCTGACAAGGAAAAAAGAAAGGCTATGGACAGCGCACAGAAAAAGAGTGTGAAATCGTCACTTTCATATGTGAAGAAGCTTATTTCAAGGACAAAGCCCGGAAATGTGAGCGAAGAGCAGGCTGCCGAGATAAAGCATGCGGCAGATGAACTGAGAAATGCGGCAGCGGGATTGATTTAATTATAGTAACTACTATTATTCATTTGGCTATTTACGAGAAGCGGATTTTCATATAAAATATGGGTAAGTGGTGAGTATTCATAACCACCCTGAATAGTTATAATGTTAATTTAAATCCGAGGAAATAGAAAATGAATGCGAACGATAAAACAGAAAAGGTACTAAGAGAAATTCATATCATGCTCTCAAAGGCGGAGCCGTATAAGCCGGAGCCGAGCAGGGTGATCATAAACAAGCAGCAAATGATAGATTTACTTGCTGAGCTGAATAAGTGTATATATGCAATACAGGATGAGTATGAGCTTACTGAACAGAGTCGCAATCACGCAGAGAGAGAGTTCAGAAAGAAGGGGGATCAGATAGTCTGGGATGCAAGCAGAAAGGCTGAGGATGTGTATGCAGCATCGGTTATCTATACGGATGAGGCGCTTTCAAGAGTGCGTGATATCATCAATGATACCAACGAGTCACTTGAAAAGCTGTGCAAGAATATGAAGGATAAGATTGCAGAGCAGGAGAAGATAGTTAAAACTAACCAGTATGAGCTCAAGGGACAGCTTCAGGATTTGTCCGATACGGAGAAGTATCTTAAGATTATCGATGACAGAAATAAGGAGATAGAACGTCAGAAAAATGCAGGTAAACCTGTAGAGGAGCGTACTATTGACAATGAAGAGAAGTCCATCTATGCAAACAGACAGACTGAAATCAAGGTAAATATGGATTATATCAGAAAACTGGGACTTGCTGAGGGCGAGGACCTGGGAGATGGTGTAGTGGGTGAAGTGAAGCTTGCAGACGATACACCTGATGCCGGATCAAATCATAGCAATGATAAGGATGAAGCCAAGGCTGCCGGCTCAAAATCGTCTGTTGATGAGGATTATAAGGCAATAAGCAGAAAAGCCGGCAATCCACCTGTTATCAACACAAAGGAAGGGAAGGAGCTCACAGACGGTATCCACAGAATGTGGCAGAGCATCACCGGAAATAAAGGGAAATGAAACACACCTATGTAATATAAAGCAGCAGTTCAAAACAGAACGGCTGCTTTTTGGCTTATATTTAAAAGTGGGTAATATTAAGCAGATTTTAAGAAAAACAAAGTGGATAATCTGATAAAATATAGCTGACTAACGGCAGGAGAAGGTTTCTGTTCAAAATTCATAGAAGGAGGATAATATGACAATATTAGTTTGTGATGACGACAAGGAAATAGTTGAGGCAATTGAGATTTACCTGATGCAGGAGGGCTACGACGTGGAGAAGGCTTACGACGGCATACAGGCGGTTGAAATTATGAAGAATAAAAAAATAGACCTCATGATAATAGATGTCATGATGCCAAAGCTCGACGGAATAAGAGCCACTTTGCAGATACGAAAGGAAAGCAGGGTGCCGATAATCATTCTATCGGCAAAGACAGAGGATGCTGACAAGATTTTAGGCCTCAATGTGGGAGCTGATGATTATGTCACAAAGCCTTTTAATCCGCTTGAGCTTGTGGCAAGGGTAAAGTCACAGCTTCGCAGATATACCACTCTGTCAAGCAATGATGCAGCCGGAGACAAGGTTTATGAAGCCGGAGGCCTTTTGGTAAATGATGATTTAAAAAAGGTGACTGTGGATGGCGAGGAGGTAAAGCTCACACCGATTGAGTACAATATTCTGCTTTTACTCCTTAAAAACAAGGGAAAGGTCTACTCAATAAATGAAATATATGAGAGTATATGGAACGAGGAGGCGATAGGCGCCGACAATACAGTTGCTGTGCACATCAGACATATCAGGGAAAAAATAGAGATAAATCCTAAGGAGCCGCGATATCTGAAGGTGGTCTGGGGAGTAGGCTATAAGATAGAGGACAACAAATGAAGCAGTATACGATAGGAAAAAAAGCAGCGGTCATAGTTTTACATCAGCTATGCATGATACTTATGGTGACAGGAGTGTTTGCCACAGGCTATGCATTCAGGCACGATGCGCATGGAAATATTGATATATATACACTAATATCGCTTGCGGGCCTGGTAGGCAGCTTTGTGAGCCTGGCATATATGGCAAACGTGGCAGGCAGAAAATCAGAGGATGATTACACAATATACTATTTACCGATTGACAAGGTATACTCTGATGTGATGCTAGTGATATTTACACTGCTCATGGTATTTATGGGAAAAGTGATTTCAGGCGTAAAAAACCAGCATTTTGACTATGCATCACTCATTATGACGGCCGGCACATTTACTTTTTTGTTTGATATGGCTTTTATTATTTTATACCAGAGCATTGTAAGGAAGATAAAAGGCAATATACTTTGCACACACAGCCTGATGTACAAGGGCTATGAGCTTTTGAAAAGAGTTATTGAGAAAAAGGATATCCATACACAAAAAACCAAAGAGATAATGCGCATACAGGAGGCACTTGAAGCTATCTCGGAAGGAGCGCTTGACACTACACTCAATGTCAATGAGTTTCATGGGCAGCAGAAAAAGGTGGCGGAGGCTGTCAACCATATACGCCAGGGTCTTATGAGCTCGGTAAATGAGAGTCTTAAAAATGAAAAATTAAAGGCTGATTTAATAACAAATGTATCGCATGATATAAAGACACCTCTGACATCAATAGTCAACTATGTTGATCTGCTTAAGAGGGAAAATCTGGAAAATGAAAATGCCAAATACTATATACATGTGCTGGAGGAAAAGTCACAGCGCTTAAAGCAGCTTACAGAGGATTTGGTAGAGACATCAAAGATTACCTCGGGAAATGTGAAGCTCAATATGCAAAAGCTTGATCTGGTTGAGCTTTTATACCAGACCGGAGGTGAATTCAATGAGCGCTTTGAGTCGAGAAATCTGACAATAGTTACAAAAATTCCATCAGAACAGATATTTATATATGCGGATGGGCGTCAGCTTTACCGCTCTATTGAAAATCTGTATACTAATGCCGCAAAATATGCACTGGAAAATACCAGAGTATATGTAGAGCTTGAAAAGGCAGATAAAAAGGCAGTTTTTACAATAAAGAATGTGTCTAAGAACGAGCTTGACATAGTAAGCAACGGAAATGTAGACCTGACAGAGCGTTTTGTGAGGGGAGAGAGGTCGAGAACTACTGAAGGAAGTGGACTTGGACTTTCGATTGCAAAGAATCTGACCCATTTGATGGGAGGAAAATTCGAAATTAAGGTAGATGGTGATTTATTTATTGCCACAATTACCTATAATATTATATAATAGTAAATAAAAGAATTTTGAAATACACATACGGAGGTAGAATAAGTGAAATTATATGAAAATGGTGCTTACCTTTTAAACGGTAAGGAAGTAATAATTGATGGACCGGAGGCTCAGGCAGCTGTCAAAAGCAAGACCGGCATGGACATCGATAAACAGACAGCTAAGCAGGAGACAATTGCTTACGGTATTTTAAAGGAGCACAATACATCCGGCAATATGGACAAGCTTCAGATTAAGTTTGATAAGCTTACATCGCATGATATTACATTTGTAGGTATCATTCAGACAGCACGAGCTTCAGGACTTGAGAAATTCCCTATCCCGTATGTACTTACAAACTGTCACAACAGCCTTTGTGCAGTTGGTGGAACAATCAATGAGGATGATCACATGTTTGGTCTCACATGTGCAAAGAAGTACGGCGGAATCTATGTACCACCTCATCAGGCAGTTATCCATCAGTTTGCACGAGAGATGCTTGCCGGCGGCGGAAAAATGATACTTGGTTCTGATTCACATACACGCTATGGTGCACTTGGTACTATGGCAGTCGGCGAGGGTGGACCTGAGCTTGTTAAGCAGCTTCTTGAACAGACATATGATATTGATATGCCTGAGGTAGTAGGCATTTACCTGACAGGAGAGCCAATCAAGGGCGTTGGACCACAGGATGTCGCACTTGCAATTATCGGAGAGGTATTCGGAAACGGATTTGTAAAGAACAAAGTTATGGAGTTTGTAGGACCGGGTGTGTCTAATCTGAGCGTTGACTTCCGTATAGGTGTCGATGTTATGACAACAGAGACTACATGTCTTTCTTCTATCTGGAGAACAGATGACAAGGTTAAGGAATTCTTTGAGATTCACGGTAGGGCTGAGGACCACAAGGAGCTTAATCCGGGTGAGGTGGCTTACTACGACAGATTTATTGAGATTGATTTAAGCCAGATCCGCCCAATGATAGCTATGCCATTCCATCCAAGCAATACCTATACTATCGATGAGCTCAATGCAAACCTCATGGATATTCTTGATGACTGTGAGAAGAGAGCTGAGGTAAGCTTTGACGGCAAGGTGAAGCTTGATTTAAAGAGTAAGGTAAGAGACGGAAAACTGTATGTAGACCAGGGAATCATCGCAGGCTGTGCAGGCGGTGGATTTGAGAATATCTGCGATGCGGCTGACATATTAAACGGACATTCAATCGGAGCAGACGAGTTTACACTGAGTGTTTACCCGGCATCTACTCCAATATACATGGAGCTTGTGAAAAACGGAGCTGTAGCAAAGCTTCTTGAGACAGGTGCAATCGTAAAGACTGCTTTCTGCGGACCTTGCTTTGGTGCAGGAGATACACCTGCCAACAACGCATTCTCTATCCGTCATTCAACAAGAAACTTCCCTAACAGAGAGGGTTCTAAGGTACAGAACGGACAGATCAGCTCAGTGGCACTCATGGATGCACGTTCAATCGCTGCAACAGCAGCAAACAAGGGCTTCCTTACATCAGCAGCGGATATTGATGTCAACTTTACAAAGCCAAAATATTTCTTTGACAAGACTATATATGAGAACCGTGTATTTGACAGCCATGGAGTGGCAGATCCTTCAGTTGAAATCCAGTTCGGACCAAACATTAAGGACTGGCCGGCAATGAGTGCGCTTCCGGAGAATATGCTCCTTAAGGTGGTTTCAGAGATTCATGATCCTGTTACTACAACAGATGAGCTCATTCCTTCAGGAGAGACATCTTCATATCGTTCAAACCCTCTTGGACTTGCAGAGTTCGCACTTTCAAGAAAGGATCCTGAGTATGTAGGCAGAGCAAAGGAAATCCAGAAGGCCCAGAAGGCTATAGAGAGTGGTGAGTGCGCAGGAAAGGCTGTTCCTGAGGTTGCTGAAATCATGGGAGTAGTAAAGAAAAAATTCCCTGAGGCAAGCCATGAGAATATGGGCTTCGGAAGCACAATTTTTGCTGTTAAGCCGGGTGACGGCTCAGCAAGAGAGCAGGCTGCCAGCTGCCAGAAGGTACTCGGAGGCTGGGCAAATATCGCAAACGAGTATGCCACAAAGAGATACCGTTCAAACCTTATCAACTGGGGAATGCTTCCATTCATCATCGATGAGGGAGAGCTTCCGTTCCACAACCTCGACTATATCTTCCTTCCGGGAATCAAGAAGGAAATCGAGGATGCAAAGACGGAGTTTGAGGCATATGTTGTCAAGGATGGTGAATTAAAGCCATTTACACTGAAGATGGGTGAGCTCACAGATGATGAAAGAGAGATAATATTAAAGGGATGTCTCATCAACTATAATCGTAAATAAGGAGAGTTTAATCCGATGGAAGAAACCGGAAAAGCTGGTAAAAAATCAAACATTGAGATAAATGCAGATAAGGGTGCGAAGCAGAATTCGCACCCGGGGCGTGAGGAATGGCCACATCTGATCAGAATAGGTGTCATGGTATTTGTCACGTTTGCAGTCAGTATACTGTTTTTCTTTGCACTGTACAGATTTGAGGGCTTTGCAGGCATATGGAGCAAGCTGCTTGCGGCAGCAATGCCTATTATAATGGGACTTGTGCTTGCATACCTGATGAATCCTGTCATGCTGTGGCTGGAAAGATGCTTTAAAAAGCTTCTTTCCAAAAAGATGAAAAGCGAAAGCAAGCTGCGAAAGGTTTCAAGAGCTCTTGCAATCACAGGCTCGGTTATTATTCTGGTAGCGATTATTTCGCTCCTCATTGCGGCTATTGTGCCTTCTGTCATAGCAAGTATATCAGGACTTATGAAGACACTGCCAAATGATGTTGCGGCATTCATCAACATGATAAAGAACGGCAATTTCGGGGACAGCAAAATTGCTGAGCTCGCGAGCACAGGTTTACAGAATGCAACCGACTACATTGAGGATTATGCCACAGAAAAGCTGATTCCTGAGGCACAGAAGTATGTTGCACAGATTACAACCGGTGTGATTTCGGTAGTCAGAGGCTTATTTAATTTTATTATCGGAATAATCGTGATGGTCTATGTGATGAGTATTCAGGAGACTCTCGCAGGACAGAGCAAAAAGATAATATATGCTGTCTGCAAGCCAAAGACAGGCAATATCATCATTGAGACGATCAGAAAGACAAATGAGATTTTTGGAGGCTTCATAAGCGGTAAGATTATAGATTCACTGATTATAGGTGTGATTGCATATTTCGGATGTCTGATTTTAAGGATTCCATCATCGGTACTCGTTGCAGTGATTATCGGCGTTACAAATGTGATTCCGGTATTCGGACCGTTTATCGGTGCAATTCCATCGTTACTCATAGTAGTAATTCAGAGTCCGTGGCATGCACTTTATCTCCTGATATTTATTGTCGTGCTGCAGCAGGTGGATGGCAATATAATAGGGCCTAAGATACTTGGCTCATCTACCGGTCTTTCGACCTTCTGGGTTATGTTTGCCATACTAATCGGCGGAGGAATGTTTGGTTTTCTTGGAATGTTACTTGGTGTTCCAACCTTTGCTGTGATATACTATATTGTGAAAAGAGTTGTTAATTATGCTCTCAGGAAAAAGAAGCTTCCTGAGGACACAAGGGATTATACAAAGACAACAGGCGTAGATACAAAAAATAATAAGCTTAAATACGAGTAGGTGAAATAAGTGGATAAATACGAATACAATCTCAAGCTGGATCAGATAAAAGCCCTAAGCGCCGAGGAGGGCTATATGAGCGCAGCAGAGATTGCGGATAGCATAAATTGGAACAAAATTAAAAATGTAAATACACTCGTTAAAATCGGCGAAATCTACGAGAAGGCCGAAAGATACCAGGATGCAAGGGACATACTTTTAATGGCCTATGACCGTTCACCAATCGGCAGGATGATTATATACAGACTGGCTGAGGTCGCCATCAAGATGGGTGATTATGATGCTGCTACAGAGTATTATGATGAGTTTGTTGAGATAGCGCCTCATGATGATATGAAGTATGTATTAAGATATGCCATCAAAAAAGGGCAGGGAGCTTCATTTGATGAGCTTATCACTATTCTTGAAGAGTACAAGGATGAAGAATACACTGAGGAGTGGGCATACGAGCTTGCATATCTATACCACAAGGCCGGAAAAGCCGATAAGTGTATAGATGCCTGCGATGAGCTCATTCTGTGGTTCGGAGACGGACCATATGTGGAGCGTGCGCTGGAGCTTAAGATGCTTTATCAGCCACTTACCAAGGCTCAGGAGGAAAAGTACAGACGATTCAAGGCAGAGAAGGAAAAGCCGGCTAAGATAAAGGATGAGGCTGAGGTCACTGAGATAGGTGCCATGGAGATGGTAAAGGGCGGAGAGATAGTGCATGATGACGTAACTATTCCGCAGATTACTGTAAATCAGGAGAAGTTCAATACTGTAAATTTACAGCAGGAGATTGCCAAGGGTATGCAGCAGATCATGGAGGCCAAGGGCAAGAATGAAGTTGCTGATACGATGGATACCATCAAAAAGATAGTTGAGGATATTCCTTATCTCAAGCTCGAAAAGGAGCAGGAAGAGTATGTACAGCAGCCGGAAGAGACAGAGCATATCGCTACAGATGAAGAGATAGATGGTTCACTTAAGTTGAATTTCAAGGAGCTTTTGGGTGAAGACGCTGACGGACAGATGTCTATGGTCATGAGTGAAAAGACTCAGCTTGAGCATCAGATTACAGGACAGATGTCTATACAGGATGTGCTTGAAGAATGGGAAAAGACCAGACATGCGGCTGAAATTGCCCTTAAAGAGGCTGAGCAGCAGAAGCTTGAGTCAGCTAAGGCAAGAGCACTTCAGGAGGCAGGAGACATCATGGAGAGACTAAATGATGTCATTCCAAAGCTGGATGCAGGTGTCACTCCGAAGGAACTTCTTGAGGAGGAGTATTTGAAGGTCCCGGTTGATATTATAGAGCAGAAAGCTGCCGTGAAGGAGCCTGAAGAAGAGCAGAAACCGGATATGCAGGAGCTTTATGCAGAGGAGACTGTGGATGAAGTACAGGAGCCGCAGGAAGCACCGGAAGATACTATAGACGAAGCACAGGAGCCGCAGGAAGCACCGGAAGATACTATAGACGAAGCACAGGAGCCGCAGGAAGCACCGGAAGATACTATAGACGAAGCACAGGAGCCGCAGGAAGCACCGGAAGAGGCTATAGAAGAAGCTATAGAAGAAGTGCAGGAGTCACGGGAAGTACCTGAAGAGGCTGCAGATGAAGCCAGGGAACTGGTTGGAGAGCCGGAGGATATAATTATGGCAGAGGAGTCTGAGAAAGACGAGATACTCATGCAGCCGACTACCATGATGCCTGAAATAACAGATGATATGTTAAATGTCGATGATGATACATCAGATGATGAGACTTCACAGGAGAAAGAAAACGTTTCTGAGAAGAGAGATTTTGATCATGTGACATCATTTATCGAGCAGGAAATAGCCAAGATGACAGCAAAAAATCCGGGACTGGAGAAGAAGCTGGATATGGCTAAGACAAGAAAAATGCCGGATATTTCATTGCCGGAGGATTTAGACAGCGAAGAAGATGACTCGAAATTGAAAGAAACAAAACATATAAAAGAGCTTACAAGCGAACAGAAAGCTATATTTTCATATTTCATACCGGTAAAGGGTATGGAGGATCAGATCTGCAAGGCATATAATGCAGTGCTTGATCATTTCAACAGGAAAGAAAACGCATCCACAGGCAACCTCATTATACAGGGAGAGCAGGGTTGCGGAAAGACAATGCTTGCTACAAGCTTTATAAAGGTATTACAAAAAGATGGTGAACAGCTTACAGGAAAGATGGGCAAGATTGATGCTGCCGCACTCAATAAAAAGGATGTGCAGCAGGTAGTCAGAAAGATAACAGGAGGCTGTCTCATCATAGAAAGAGCCGGTGATATCGACCGCAGCATAGCTGCCCAGCTATCATTTTTGATGGAGCATGATATTACAGGAACACTCTATATACTTGAGGATACATCAAAGGGTATAAAGAAGGCTCTCTCAATGGATGAGGGCTTTGCATCCAAGTTCACGGAAAAGATATCGGTTCCTATTTTTACAAATGATGAACTCGTATTGTTTGCCAAATCGTACTCTGCAGAGCTTGGGTACAAGATAGATGAGATGGCTATTCTGGCATTGCATAACAGAATCAGCAATATTGAGAGGATAGACCAGGCTACCACTCTGACAGAGGTCAAGGATATAATTGACGAGGCCATAGACAGGGAGGCTCACAGCGGACTTAAGAAGGCTATAAGTATTCTGACAGCCAGGCGATATACAGATGATGACCGAATTGTACTCAAAGAGGATCATTTCAGGGAAAAATAAATACTTATGGGGGGTATATATATGTGTAATTTTACAGCAATGGATTGTTACCTGTTTGGTCAGGCAACACACTATGATATCTACAAGAAGATGGGTGCTCACTTAGCTGAGCGTAAAGGAAAAAAAGGAGTGTGCTTTGACGTCTGGGCGCCACATGCGAGGGAAGTATACGTGTTTGGTGAGTTTAACGACTGGAATGAGACCAGTCATGAGATGAAGCGTGTAGAGCCGGAAACCATGGGAGTGTATGAGCTTTTTGTACCGGGAGCGCAAAAGGGTCAGATGTATAAGTTTATTATAGTCACTGAACAGGGTGATAAGCTGTACAAGGCGGATCCATACGCAAACTACGCAGAGCTTCGTCCGGGAACAGCGTCAATCATCACAGATATCGAGCACTTCACATGGACTGACAAAGAGTGGATGGATAAGAGAGCAGCAAAGTCAGATGCTGATGTATATTCTTCACCTATGGCTATATATGAGTGTCATCCGGGCTCATGGATGAGACATCCGGGCAGGGATGATGAGGGCTTTTATACATACAGGGAGCTTGCAAAATCACTCATATCCTATGTGAAAACTATGGGATATACACATATTGAGCTTATGGGTATTTCAGAGTATCCGTTTGATGGCTCATGGGGATATCAGGTGACAGGCTACTATGCACCTACATCGAGGTATGGAGAGCCTGAGGATTTTGCATACTTTGTTGATCAGTGCCATAAAAATAATATCGGAGTAATCCTCGACTGGGTACCTGCACATTTCCCAAAGGATGCGCATGGACTTGCCAATTTCGATGGAACAGCCACATATGAGTATGCAGACCCAAGAAAGGGAGAGCATCCCGACTGGGGCACAAAGATATTTGACTACGGTAAGAATGAAGTAAAGAACTTCCTTATCGGAAGTGCACTTATGTGGATAGAAAATTACCACGTAGACGGACTCCGTGTGGATGCAGTTGCGTCAATGCTTTATCTTGACTATGGAAAGAACGACGGACAGTGGGTGCCAAACAAGTTTGGAGGAAATAAGAACCTCGAGGCAGTAGAGTTTTTCAAGCATATCAATACACTCATACTTGGAAGAAATCACGGAACTGTAATGATAGCCGAAGAGTCTACCGCATGGCCAAAGGTAACAGGCAAGGTAGAGGAAGACGGACTGAACTTCAGCTACAAATGGAACATGGGATGGATGCATGACTTCCTTGATTATATGAAGCTGGATCCATATTTCCGTAAAAATAACCACAACAAGATGACATTTGCGATGAGCTATAATGAGAGTGAGAAATATATTCTGGTACTGTCACATGATGAGGTGGTACATCTGAAGTGTTCTATGCTCAACAAAATGCCGGGCTTAGAAGGGGATAAATTCAAGAACCTCATGGCAGGATATGCATTTATGATGGGACACTGTGGAAAGAAGCTTCTTTTCATGGGACAGGAGTTTGCACAGAAGCAGGAGTGGAGTGAGGAAAGAGAACTCGACTGGTATCTGCTTGAGAATCCGGAGCATAAAAAGATCCAGAACTGGGTAAAGGAGCTGCTTCACCTCTATAGGAGAAACCGCTGTCTGTATGAGCTGGATTCAAGCTGGGAAGGCTTTGAATGGATAAATGCAAACGATGCAGACAGAAGCATCTTCAGCTTTATCAGAAAGAGTAAGGATGGCAAGAATAATATGCTCTTTGTCATCAATTTCACACCGGTAGAGAGACCTGATTACAGAGTCGGAGTGCCAAAGCACAAGACATATCAGCTCGTTTTAGATAGTGAGGATCCTAAGTTTACCGGCAAAACGGTACAAGCGCCTGTAAAGAAGGCTGCAAAGGGCAGAGGCAAGGCAGCAAAACAGTCATATAAGAAGCTGGACTATAAGGCAGTCAAATCAGAGTGTGACGGCAGACCATTTTCATTTGCTTATCCACTTGCGCCTTACGGAGTTGCTGTATTTAAATACTAATATACCGGTAAACAGCAGGGTAAAGGACCGCGCCAATTTAAGGCGCGGTCTTTATTTTTGCGTATTATATGTCGATATATAATAAAAAGATAACTATTCAGAACCACCCCCTCACATATGAGAAAAAAATATCCATAAATAAAGGCTGCAGAGATGGTATATATGCAGGGCACGGAGCAGGAAATATGCAGATAGAGAATTTGATTAATAAAAGCACAGATACGAAAAATACGGACACAAAAACCATAAATGACATGACAGCGGGTATGCGTGTGTCAGACTACATAAAGACAGACAGCAGTGACAATATGTCAAAAAAGGCGGCTGTTGTCGGTTCGTCAAACTCTGTTGATATGTCGGATACGATATATGCAAGACCACAGGCTAAAAACGAAGCCGGGAACAACGATGGCACAGATATGGCAGAAAATCTGCTAAATGACATGAATCAGACCTCAGAAAACAGGCGAAATGATATGATTGTCACTGCAAGCACCACCACGAGTGATGATTACAAAGCTGCAAAGGATGACGGCTACGATGTCATTGTCACTGAGACCGATAAGATAAAAGCAGTGCTGGCAAAGGCAGGTGTAGATATATCCATATATGGAGATGATCTGAGCATGGAGCAGCTTACAGACATCACGGGAAGCCAGACTGAAGCGGCCATGCTTGTCAATCAGATGAAAGCATATGATATTCCTGCTACAGATGACAATATAAAGGCAGGTACAGATGCCATAGACCGGGCAAAGAGCCTTACAAATATATCCAATGAGACAAAGGCATATTTGGTCAGAAATAACATGAATCCGACGGTTTCCAATGTATACAAGGCTACGTACAGCAGCAGTCAGGTACAAGATTACAGGCAGAAAACCAAAATGACGGAGATATCAGATGAGCTGTTTGATGAGCTTAAGCCACAGCTTAAACAGATATTAGAGGAAGCTCATATAGACAGTAGTGATGAGAATCTGAATCAGTGCAGATGGCTGATAGATGAAGATATAGCCGTTACACCTGATAATGTGCTGCTTGCGAATCAGGTAGACTGCATCAACGCAGCAGAAGAAAATGTGAGCAGTGATTTTTATGCAAGGGCAGTGACAGAAGCACTGGCAATGGGAAAAAAGGCTACAGATGCCACTATGTCACAAGATGGTCTGACATTTGACATGGCAAAGAAAGCCTGTGATGTATTAGGTGAGGCGACCGCAGATGACATTGTCACATTAGAGTCAGATAACATACCTGTCACGATAGAGAATCTGTCAAAGCTTATAGCTGCAAGAGGCAAGGATAGTGCAGCATCGCAAGCCTCAGCGAATAAAGCTGCGGATAATCAGATTACAGACAGCCGGGAAGCAAGGCTTGTGACAGCTCAAAGAAAGCTTGAGGAAGCGAGACTTTCCATGACAGCAGAAGCCAACCTTTCACTCATAAAAAAAGGAGTTTCAATAGACACAGAGCCTATTGAACGTGTAGTGGAGCTGCTTAAGCAGCAGGAAAATAAATACTACGGAGCGCTGTTTGGTGATAGCAGTGTAGAGGCATCTGATGATAGGGTACGTATGTACAATAATGTCTGTGATATTTTCAATCAGATGAAGCAGCAGCCGGCGTATGTACTGACCCTGGAATCCGCTGATGATACTGTGTATGAGCTGTATACAGCAGGCAAAGCAATGAAGCAGTCATTAGAAGCAGCAGCCTCAGGATATGAGACTCTTATGACATCACCGCGGGCAGATATGGGAGACAGTATATCAAAAGCATTTCAGAATGTGGATGATATACTTAAAGAGCTTCAGATAGATACATCTGAAAGCAATCGCAGGGCTGTGCGGATACTTGCGTACAACAGTACCGACATCACAGAGGACAATATAAAGCAGATAAAGTCTGTAGATGAGCAAGTGCAGAGAGCATTCAGCGATATGACACCGGCGGTGACGATTGAGATGATAAAAAGAGGCATATCACCGCTTGATATGAGCATGAGTGACATAAGTGAAACTGCCAGACGGATAAAATCAGAAAATCCTGACGAAAGGGATGAGAAATTCAGCGAGTTTCTCTGGAAGCTTGAAAAGAAAAATGAAATCTCAGAGGAGGAAAGAGACTCATATATAGGCATATACAGGCTTATTTCACAGGTGGAGCAGTCAGATGGTGCTGTGATAGGCTCACTTGTTAATCAGGGAGCAGATATTACAATGAAAAATCTGCTTACAGCGGTCCGGGTACGAGGAAAGAGTGCCATGGACTATAAGGTGGACGATACCTTTGCCGGAGTGGACAGTGTAAGCAGGGGCATTAAAATTGACTCACAGATAGAAAGCGCATATCATACAAACTGCCTAAGGGATGTGCTTGATACACTTTCACCTGAGAAAATGGAGTTTGTGCAGTATGACAGCTGGCTTGATATGACTCCGGAGCAGTTAAGGCAGGCTGTATATGAGGCAGACGAGGATAACGCACTGTCAGAGCAATATGCCACAGAACAGCTAAGACAGTTCAATCAGGCAGTTTCGGTGCCTGAGAACGTATATGCTTTTCTAGAGAAATATGATGTAAAAACAACCGCGGTAAACCTCATGGCTGCGTCACGGCTAATGAAAAATCCGTCAGAGGCAGTAAGAAATCTCTGGGAGCGTGGAGACAGTGCTACGGCAAGGGCTCTTTTGGATGAGACTCTAAGACGGTTTTCTGAGTCGGTAAAAAATCCAAAGGAGCTTGCGCAGGCGCAGGAAACGCTGGCTGATACAGCAGAGCATGTTATGGATTCGATGATTATAGAGGATAGGCACACAGGTTCAATAGACCTCAGACAGATGAAGCTATTATGCAGTCAGCTAAGGATAGCTTCAAATATGTCGAGACAGGAAAACTATATTGTACCAATAGAGACTGCAGACGGGGTCACAGGTATGAAGCTTCGCATAGTAAGAGGTGAAGATAAAAAGGGACTGGTTGACATATTCCTTGAGGATAAAAAATGCGGCAGGGTAGCTGCATATTTTGAGGCAAAGGAAAACTCAGTATCTGCTATGATAGTCACAGACGATGAGCAGACTAAAAAGCTGTTTGAAGATAATATCACTATGTTTGAGGCAGGAATAAGTGATGGTGAACAGCGTGTGCGCATAGATGTGGCACTGGAGCATGATATATCTGCAAAAGAGTCTAAGATGTCAGATAATGAGACTAAAAAGCAGCTTGATGGCAGCGAAAGTGTCCAGACAACCAGACTATATCACATCGCAGAGCAGTTTATTGTAAATGTCCAGAGGGTGATTGCGCAAGATAGTCTGTAACACCGATATATATTGCATGTGCCAGGTCATCCTGATAGTTTTTGTCAGTAAGAAGAAGTGTCTCAGCGGGATTACTCAAGAATCCACATTCTACGATTACGGTCGGGGATGTGGATTTTTTAAGTATAAAGTATTCTTTATTGGGCTTAATGCTTCGTGGCTTTGCGACACAAAGAGAAGTGTTTAAAGCTCCAAGAACAGAGGATGCGAGCTCTTTTCCTGCATCAGAGGCTTCATAATAGAATACCTGTGGACCGCAGCTTGAACTGTCCTCAAAGCTGTTTTGATGGATACTGATGCTGACTGCCACATTGCTTTTAGACATCAGGGCAGTTCTCTTTGTGAGATCATCTGTCTTTGGATGCTTGGAATTATCCGGGGCGAGGTCGCAGTCGGTGGTTCTGGTCATGACAACAGTAAAGCCTCTGTTTTCAAACAGCTGTTTAAGAGCCATTGCAATACTGAGGTTGACATCCTTTTCCATGACGCCGGAGGTGGAAATCTTACCGGGATCACTTCCACCATGGCCCGGGTCTATTACAATAACAGTTGAATTAGTGTTTTTGCCGGTGTTTTTTGCAAGAGCGCAGACACCTCTTCCGAGGTAGAAGGACAGAATAAAGAGAGCTAAAATAAGACAGTATTTGTTTTTCTTAATAATGTACATATATTTTTTCATATAAGATACCTATAAAAAACCCGATGCACATAGAAGGCATCGGGTGTGTTTGTATATTATATGATTGGCTGATATCATTTATTACCTATAAAAGGTACTGAGTTAGACTGTAGCTGTAAAGGTACGGCCTCTTTCAGTAAGCCTTAAGCAATCAGTCCAGATATTTGATAACAGTATCCCAGACAGATGAATTCTCAAAGCCAAGCTTCCAGAATGCTGCACCGGCGAGTTTATTGTCGTCGACGAGCTTGAGCCTGTTCTCTAAAGATGTATTGTCCTCGAGCCATACCTTGTACAGCTTGTTGGATACAGACCACTCAGCGTAGTTCTGACCGGATTCCTCATCAAGAGCAGCAGTGGCATTGTTTGTGGCAAGCTGTGCTGCAGCTGCGTCCATACTATATACCTGTGAGGCAACAGTGTACTTTGACTGATCCTCGGTATCGGTTACGGCATCATCGTCCTCCTTTGGAGTGAGCTCCCATATTCTGGTATAAAAAGGCATGCCGAGAATAATCTGGTCAGCGGGAACCTCCTTCAGAGTGGATTCAACACCCTCAGTTACCCACGGAATGGAAGAAACTGAGCCGGCATCAGAGCCCTTATAGTGTTCATCGTATCCCATAATCACAATATAATCGGCAAAGTTTGCCATATCAGAGCGATTGAAGAACTTGTTGAAGCTGGCAGGTACTGTGACATCAACTGAAAGTGATATACCGTTATTGTGACACTTTATGGCGAGCTCTCTGATAAACTCGATGTAAGAGTCTCCATATGCTGCTTCTGTGATATTTTCAAAGTCAATATTTACACCATCAAGCTCGTAGTTAAATGCAGCCGACATAATCTGATTGATCAGGGTAGTTCTCGTGGATGTATGTGTGAGCACATATGCTGCATCTACATCAGTATTTTCAAAGTTGCTGAACAGTCCCCATACCTCGATGCCCTGGGAATGGCAGTAGCTGACATAATCCTTGCTTGCTATATCTGCCAGATTACCGTTGTTGTCATTTAGATAAAACCAAGTTGGTGACATTACATTTATGCCCTTGGTTGATGAAATTACCTGGGGCACTTTACTGTTTGCTGACTGGCTTGTTACCTGATTCCAGGCAAGACAGATATCCTTATCCTTCTTGATATGCGTAAAGGTCTCTTCCTCATAGTCAGGATTCGTAAGTTTAGTTTTTTTGCTCTCGGACAGAGCCTTGCTCTTTATATATCCAATAACACCATCCTCAGTGGCAACCTTATCCCATTTGTCACCGGAATCAAGAATAGTAATCTTGTCATCCTTTTTCACCTCTTTTAGAATAGGGCTCTTTATGCCGCCCTTCACGCGGATCTGGGTAGACTTGCTGACAGTGGCACTGTCTATTTCATCCCATTTGCTTGTGATGACGATGCGTGCCGGGTCATCATATGACTTAAAGGTGATATTGGAGTACTGTTTTACATAGTCTAAAGCGATAAGCGCAGAGTCAGAGGTGGCTTTCACAATCGGATAGCCAAAGTCATTGGTCTGCTTGGTGACACTGTAGCTATTGCTGTCAGCCGCCGCTGAGATGATATCAGATGCGGTTGTGTAAAGAAGCACATTCTCATTTGCATCCCAGTAAAATCTGGAATTTAATGAGTCGTGAACAAATTTGTAATCAACGTATATTTTTTTATCTATTATTTTAGCCTTGTAATCGGATAGCTCATTATCTACAATGAGAGCAGCCTCATCATCAGAAGAGATATTGAAATACTCTTTAAGATCCTCTGTCTTTTTCGTAGGGGTGTATTTATTGATAAGAGCAGTTATACCCATTATTATTACAACGAGGATAATAAGTCCGGTTACTATAAGTGCAGGCAATAATTTCTTTTTCATGTGTAAAAATCCTTTCCTATTATTTGGTGTCGAAATTGCTTAAGCTAATTATACCATTGTGAAAAAGCATATTCAAATAATACTGTCTCTTATACACATCTGACGCTGCCGACGACG
>ENA-OXEO01000341-OXEO01000341.1-human-gut-metagenome-genome-assembly--contig:-NODE-341-length-22019-cov-13.166_pt1 | contig 22019 bp, 15 predicted proteins | sample MGYA00249828_ERZ652250 | MGnify/ENA primary metagenome ERZ652250 (study PRJEB26925, sample SAMN05826791) | human gut metagenome | biome: ENVO:2100002; feature: ENVO:00000062; material: ENVO:00002003... | reverse complement strand
TCTCTCCGTCGTCGGCAGCGTCAGATGTGTATAAGAGACAGTAATATATACAATTGAGTATCAAAATCATCTGTGTAACAACACATTCCACACATATTTGGAATAACTCCTACAGGATAAAACCTAAAATTCAATTTATTTGAGCAAATTACACTCCATGATACTGCTGACTTATAATAAAAAGATGGATTTCTTATAATAGCTCCTGGATAATTCTTTATTTCTTCTCCATTATTTTCCCAATTAAGTACGTAGTCTTGATTACCGTACCATCTTCTAAATCCTCCCCCTTTATTATGAGGGAACCATTTTAATCCGGATCGAGCCGCTAACGCGGCATTTTCGAAGCCGAAGCCTATACGGCTTCGGCTGACCTCAAACCAAAGGCGGAGAAATCTCGCATTGTCAGCAGTTTGCAGCCCAACGCAGGGGCTAGCAACTGCTGACAATGCGAGATTTGATGTAAATATTCTTAAAATATTGGGTGAAACCCAATATCCAATCGGACATCCCGGAATTTTCTCGAAGTTAGATTGAAATACATTTTGGTAATATACCTTAGAGGTATGTTCCCTTAATGCTCGCAGGAACATATCTTTCTTATCAGTACAATTCTTGCCATCAACCAGTCGGAAATAAACGCCACCTTCATCAGATTTATGCTTGGCAATTACGAATGCCGTATTCTGAACTACTTCACCACTCAATTCATCAAATGTTCGAGGTCCCAAGTGAAGCATATTTTCAATATGATAATTATTAAGCAAAGTATTACGAAGTTTTTCGAACGAAGAGAGGAACATCCAGCTTTGCATATTAATCATGCCATATTTTCCATTAGCTACAAGTCGGTCTATAGCCAACATCATAAATGTGGAGAATAAATCGGCTTTTCCCTCTTCGTAGTTTTTCTTCACATACTTGCTCAGCACCTCATTCATACTACCTGCACCCATATAAGGCGGATTCATCACCAATGCATGATACTTTTCCGTTAAGGCCAGAATCAGTTCAAATGCAGGAAGTTGGGCACGAATGGCCTCCGGTATAAAGTCCTGATTGTGCCAATATTCTACCATCTGTTTTACCTGCAATCGGGTACTATCGCTAAGCTCAAATTTCATGATAGAGCCCAACGAATCCGCATGCTGCATCAAGTCGAAGCAAGCGATGAGTTCATTGACGTGAGTCTGATTTTCCTGCCCCAAAAAGAAATGAGGAAGGAATTCTCTGACCAGACCATTCTTTTCTTCATCCCAAAGCTTCGGCATGGCCAATACATGAGGCAAACAATGAGCGTCGGCAAATGAAGCATCCTTTTGGCAAGCTTTCAGCAAGAGGGCAAAAGTGGCTAATTGCTTGGCACGATTGTCAATGTCTACTCCGGTCAAGTTATGCTGAAAGATATTCTCTATGGCTTCCCCACGGCCATAGCCTTCGGCAATATAAAGATCGTAGAGCAAATCAAAACACTCGTTCAGAATATGGCCTGAGCCACAGGCTAAATCGGCTACTTTCAGGTCTGTCAGTTCTTCGTATCTTAAGATGTTTTCTGCCGGAGTCTTTTCAGAAGGTTCCACCAGATATTGCCACTTCTTCTGTAGCGCGGTTTCGTATGGATTGTTGTCGAGGTAGATACGGCCCACCGTATTCTGCACCATATATTTCACTATCCAGTTGGGAGTGAATATCTGCGTAGCGGCAGGAATCTCGTCTGCCTCAAACTTGCCTTTCTTGGCAAATACTTCGTCCTTACGTTCCGAAATATAGAACTGGTAGAGCCAGCCTATCAGTTCCGGTGATTGAAAATCCTCATCGGTTACAAATTCCGTATGGTTGAGCATGTCTACAAAGCCGCCTTCTGTCAAAATATTGTTCGGCAGAAGCAGCTCAGTATAGTCGGCCATAGAGCCGAAACACTGGTTGATGATGGGATTGTCATGACACCATGCGGTTATGAGCAGGGCAAACTGTTCGGTTACTTTCGTATCATCGTCAAGTAACTCTATTACGCGCTGACGAAGATCTTCTTTCATCAGAGGAAGGTGGCCTTGGCGGGCTTGGTCCACAATAACCGGTGTACGTGCGGCATCGGCATACTGGAGTACAGGAGAACAGAGATTGTTCTTCTGCAAGATGCGGATGGCACACAGCCGGTTGAACCAGGTATAGGCAGCTTCTTCATACACTTCATTGATGCCTTTCTGCTGTACACGATTGAAGAGAGACATCCACTGATGGTAGAATCCCTCTGTATAAAATTGTCCGTTCCAAAGTGTACCGCCCTGCATAAGTTGCGGTCGGTGTTCTTCGGCCACATTCCCTTTCCGGTCGAAACCAAGTGTCATAATCTTGGCAGCGATGCCGGTTTTCAATATGTTGCGTGCTTCGGTGGCGAAGCGTTTAATCTTATTGGTGTCCATATATCTTTCGTTATCTTTTTGAGCTAATTATCCCAAATAGCTTTCAAGTCATTCTGTAACATTTCAATTTCATCATATCCTGTGGTATGCAATCCTTTATCAAGAATGTCTGTTCTGAAAGCAATGCCCGTTCCTTTGCACAGCAGGGTCCCGATGTGCAGTATCAGCTTATACAGTTGGTGACCTTGAATGTGCAAGTAGGCATTTTCCGGGGTTAAAATACCATTTGGATTGGCCGGTTCTTCTGTCAGTCCACCTGTTGCGGCTTCAAACAGGGACTGAACGGTTTTCAGATATGCTTTGCCGTTATCTGCTAAATCAGCACGTTTAGGTTGCAGAGGAATACAGGCATTGAATTTCGATACATTCCACAACTGATTGAGACGGCTGTCTGCCCCGTACCGAATCAGATACAACAACGGCTTATAAACGATTCTCGAAAACGACGTAAGAAAAGCCTGCATGTCAAAATCAGTTTCAGGTTGTATCAGCTTCATGCGTTCATTGAGATGAGAGGCTTCGCATAAGTGATTCTCCCACGAATAGGCATAGGTCTGAGCAATGAAATTCTTTGCTGAAAGTTCAGTCTCACCTCTTAACAAACGCAAATCACTGTCTATGCAGATAAAGAAACGCGCAGTAAGGTAAGGTCTGAATTTCAGGCATTGCTCACATCCGCGGGTGTCTTTACCGTCATCACTTTTGCTGAAATACAGGTAGCGGTAACGTCCCGGCTTAATGGTTTGAAGTTGATAGTCCCAAAATGTCTCATCTTCCTCGTCTTCCAGATGTATCACGGCTTGATAACGTCCTGTCAGGGCAAGATTCCGATAAAGCTTGGCTTGTTTCTCTATCCAATTGATTCCTTCCATACGCCGTGTTACTTTGTGATTTGTTCCATATACCAGACTTTATCTCCCCATCCATCTCCGAACAGGGCAGGAGAATGAGTCGTAATGAAAAACTGAGCGTTGGGATTGAAACGAACCAACAGGTTGATGAGTTCAAACTGCCAGTCTATATCCAGTGAGTTTTCCGGTTCGTCAATCAGAACGATAGACTCACGTTTGCCCAATAAAAATACACGGAGCAGAATCAGCAGTACTTGCATCTCTCCGGAAGAAAGTGCTCCTACGGGTAACGTGCCGTTATCAGTAATCACAGAAAATTTGCTTCCCTCTATCTCTATCCGTTTGCGGGTTAAAGCGAACAAGCCGTTGACTGTTTGCTGAAAATCAGTAATCTGTGATTTTAATTCTTCTTGTTTCTCAGCAGAGCTGTCTATCATGGACATACGAAGACTCATCAGCGAAGGACCGGTTTTCATGTCATAGATGAAATACTCCAGATCTTGCGCTAATGCCGTAGCTGTCTTCCGCTTATCTCGCATGGCAATATTATCAATGGAAGGCAGATAAACAATGTCTTCCCTTTGTCCTTGGTTAGCCGCCACCAGTGACTCGTAGAGGTTTTTCAGAAACGTTGTTTTTCCACTTCCATTTACCCCCATTATAATGTTGACATCGGGATGGGCCGGGAACTGGACCTTCTGTTTGTTCCAAAGGTCAATATTTACTTCCGATATTCTTGACAGTGACATATATTCTAGGTTTTAGGATTGCTGTTATTTGATAATCATTACTCCATCGTGGTCGACAAGCAGGCGCTCCAATTGCTGACGCAGTCCGTCCAGATAGCGTTCGATGTCTTCTGCATTCGTAATAGGCAGTTGGGTCTTGGTCTGCAGTGAGGCCTGACGGATTCTCTTTTCCTGTTCCGGTAATGTTGGAGGAGTATACGACATGATTCTCTCTACCTGTTCCTGATAGAAGGCATCGGTATTGACATTGTTCTGCAACACCAGAATATTGGTCGGAGAGGTCTTAAGTTGAATCGTCGCTTCACGGTCGGACAATACACTCACAGGCACATGTTGCTGCTCTGCCACCTGCTTGAGATAGTCGAATATATCATTGTAGGCCGCTTTGATTTTCTCACGCAAACGGTTTCGTACATCATCCAAGATTCCTGAAAGCTGGTTCATCAGCTTGATGTAGTTACGGAATGTCTTTCCGATAGGCCATGGGTCCTCCTTCACTTTACAGAATTCACCGACAGCTCCCTGCTGCTCCATAGGTACAAACGGGAAGTTGTAGATATTGTCATCTGCAAACTGAATGAGCTGTTTGTAGGTAGAAAGCTGGTCGTGCGTGAATTGCACCACTTCCTTGCATTTGTCGGTAAGAGTCTTGGCTTCATCCTTTGACGCGATGAGAAGGTTGAAGAATTTCAACGGATCACGCTCATCAAGCCATGATTCAAAGAGTTCAACAGCCTGGCGGATTGGCCCGGAAAAAGGATAGGTGATTATCTGTTGTTCGATATCCTTATAACCTTTGACTAATCTGGCAAGACTGCGCTCACTTTCCATGTCACGGCAGGCACGGAACAGTTGGGTGCTGTCGGTAGTGGATGGAGCGGAAGATATGCCAAATATTTCTTTCCAGGCTGCAATGAAATTCTGAATGACCTGTGGCGAAATAACTTGTGCCTGACGGAGTGTAAACTTGTTGCTTTCGTTCACAATGCGGTTGGCTACAGTCGTTATTTCTACGTTCGGATTGTTCGCATAAGAATAGTCGCGGTTGTGGCGACGTACCAGTTCATTGATGACATAGAGGGTACAGATATTGTCCCATCCGTATGGCGCTTTTGAGAACTTGGCAAGCACATCCGATACGTTCACCTCTGCAAACTGCTTGTTCAGGTAGATTTCCACTTCGTGTTCTGCATCAGTAAGAGCGGCGTTCATGCCTTCATATTCCCCTGCTTCAATATTGCGCAGAATGGCCTTCTTCAACTGTTCCGTAGTACGGGGAATGTTTGGAGAATCCACCAGGTTTGCTTTCGTGTAAATTCCTGCCAGATGTTTTTCGATGGCTGCACGGTAACGGTCGTTTCCTTTCTTTTGTCCCAGTTCTGTTTCGTCAATCACACTCAGTCCTGAAACAATGGGGCAAGTGTCAAGAATCTTCTCAAATTCTTTTTTGATAAGTCCTTCGTAGAGTTCCTCAGCCCGTTTGGCAAATTCTTTGCGGGTGTTGGCATTGTCCTCGTTGGGAACAGGGGTAGCCATGTAGCGTTCCGCCTGACAGTACCAGTAGAAGGCGTTGTATAAACGTCTGTTCTCACGATACTGCGGGCCTACATAATAGACCATCCGGTTGGCATTACTATTTTGCAAGGCAAGTTGCTCGGCGGTATCATAGTCCGGGTCCATCACAAATTCCACCATCACATCCGGATTGTTGCTCAGGAAAGTACGTTGTTTGATGGTCAGCCCTACCGAAAAGCTGCGGGTTTTGTATTGCTCCTTATTACGGAGGGCTGTGATATATTTATTGAAAATATCCTTCAGCTGCTCGGCCTGTGTATTGTTGTCCACCACCTGGCTTTGAATGAGTTGTGCCACCTTCATCTCTTCCTCGCTGTAGAAAGTGAACGTGTCTGGTGCGCCCTGCTTGCCTTGCTCGCGGCGGATGATGTTGTTATCGCAAAGAAACTCCACAATTTTCTCCACCTCATTCTTGATGGTTAGACGGGGCGTTTCCATATTGTTTACCAGAAGTGAAGTCACATTATCCACGGTAGCCGGGAAAAGTAACTGGTCGGTCTGCGAAATATTGCAAATCATGAAGAGTACGTTGGCCACACGAACAGCCAGACGGGTCTTTTCGGGCTTGTCTGTCTGGTAAGTGCGTGCCATGCGGAGGGCATTGTCCACGGCCTTCTGTCCACGAGCCTGCAAGCCTTCCTCGAACATGTTGTTATAGAGTTCATCAAAAGAAATGAACTTACCCAACTCAGCCTCGGCATTGGCTTTGGCTGTAGAGTGAATCACCTTGATGATGCTTCGCTCATTTCCCTTTACTTCTTTGGCTACATAGCCTAAATTCAGGAAAGAGTTGAATACCTGCATAATCAATTTGAACTGATAAGGCACAAAAGGGTAGTAGTCTATAAAATCTTCCTGAGAATCATAACTGCTGTATGAATTAGGAAGTTTGAACTGAAGGTCAAAACCGGCTCTATATTTATTGTATAAGTCAGCCAGCACAGGCTTTACTTCTTCCTTCTTGTCGAGGATACGCTTCTGCGTAATTACTTCCGGTTGTGTTCCCTTGAGCGACACTTTTACTTCGAAACGCCCCTTGATTTTACCTTCTTTGTCTTTCTCTTCGGCTATATGGCAATCGTCCATAATCTCCGAAAGGTCTTGCTGTGCGGTACAAGCTACCCAGACTTTGTTGTCACATGCTTCGGACAGTTTTGTGATGATTTCCTGAAGGTTGAGATAACGGTCGCGTTCCTTGTTGATGAACTGTGAAACTTCATCGGCAAGGAAGATCAAGCGGTAGTCATCGCCTTTGTCTTTCAAATAAGTCGCCAGTTCCAAACCAAAACGGTCGATGCTCATGTTCGTGTCACGCTTGATGATACGTTCGCGGATACTATCGACAGAGAGTGTAGGGGCCAGTTCTTTGGCGATGCCAAGCACCCAATCGAGTTCATTATCAATCAAATCGGCTGCCATACCCGGATCATTCCAATCGCCACCTTCTTCGGCAATGCGTTGCTTGAAAGCCTCAAACACACCTTTTTCTTCCAAGGGCTTTTCCAGATTCTGGGCTAGCGTAATGTTGAACTTATTAAAGCCACGTTTGCCATTGAACTCGTTCCAGAAGACATGAAGGAAAGCCTTCTTTTTGTCGGTGGAGTTGTCGTAACTGGTTTCCAGATTGAAAATGCAAGTATCGATGGTGGCACGCTTCATCCAATTGGCTATGGATGCCAGCTGTTCATAGTCGAACCCCAGATTATGCTTTTCATCAAGGGGGTCGATGGCCTTGACAGCTTCCAGTAAACGGGAAAAAGCTTCGTCACGGGTAGACGGAGTGATGCAATAGTCAAGGTATTTCAAAAAATGAGATTTTCCTGATCCGTAGTAACCGTCAATCCAGATACCTACGTGGTCGTATGGCCGGTTATTCTTTACCGCATCGAGAATACGGAAAAGGCCGTTGATAATCTCATCGGTGAACACGTATTCCTGTATTTCCACACGTTCTGTTTCCGGGTCAAACTTGGTGGCACTTACGGCAGGATTGACTGCACGGTCGATGGGCTTGCTATATAGTTCTTTCAGTTTCATGGGTTATTCAATATTTAAGATTTTAGCACGGTAGGTATGATTATCGGGAAGGGTGTCAAACAACCGGAAAGAGTTCTGGTCACGATGACCTGGATAAAACACGATAATCTTATATTTCTCCGTCTCGTTGTAATCTTCATAAAGAGCAAGAAACTCATTGACTCTCAAATAGGGATACATACTGCCGATACCGTACATGAAAACGTACGGGCGACGATACTGGTCCTTAATGGTGATATGGTCAATGATACGTTGATGAATAAACCGGACAAACTCTGGAGAATGTGCGTTACGGGTAAGCGTATCCTGCGTATTTTTTGCAGTAGACGGATCGCGCTGTTCTTTCTCCATCAAATATTTCAACATGGACGGATGACGCAGGAACTTCTTCTGGTCCAAGAAGTGACAAAACTCCTCAAACAGGTTCAACGTAAGCACATCCACATAGTTGATGGGGCGGATAAGATTCGCTTTAAACTCCTGTATCTGTCTGCGGATATCATATTCCTTGTCTGCCGGATATTGGTAAATAAAAAAATTATAACACAAGTCTCCATTTTCCGGGTCCTGAAAACCGGGACTGTTCAGTTTGTCATCAAGCTCTTTTAGGGTCATAATAGGGTTTTCTTTATATTTTCTATTTCGTAGGGTTGCAACAGACAGGCTTCAAGAAACCAGGATGCACCTTTGGCCAAATAATAGCTGAAGTTGCTGCAACCGAGTGCGTTCAAATGGCTCTCCCGGTCCAGCATACCGACTTTTCGGAGAATGGTCAGATAAGCACTTGCCACCCGATCTTTGGTATTGTCACTCCAGGAATCAACAAACTCATCTTTCGCTGAGATTTCATTTAACTCCATCATGAGGTCCTCTTTTTTTACACTTCTGGAAATGCTGTTCCATTTTTTCATGGTCACATTGACATGAAAATCAAAGCATATTTTATAGGTCTTCAAGATCACATAGAAAAGGGCGGCTACCTTGTCAGAATCATTCATTTCCAGGAAGTCATTCCAGAAATAGGCCGGCATCGCTTCATAGCGGCGTTTGATTTCAAGAATGGCTTTTGCACGTGAACGTTCAGCATTTATTTGCAACAGATGGTTGTTCACCTTCTCCTCATTCAGCAGTTCCTCACTATTGGTTGCCTGCAATAAAGGTAGAAGTGTGACGGTTTCTTCAAATAGAAAACCTCCCCCCGTTATGGCTGCTGTATATGGACTGTTTTTTTTATTCATTGTTCTGTTTCTTACAAATTTATTCCTGACTAGTGCAGTCTATCTGCATTTCATCGTAATTCTGTAAATTCTTACGTATTCTTGCTATTATTTCGTGTTTGTATGTATCTGGCTCAAGTACCTTTACATCATAACCAAACGATAATATCAATTGGGTAAACTCGTAAGTAGGCCGAAGTTCGATAGACAAGATACATTTTTCATCATCAATGATTTTCTGTGTATGATGTATAGGTTTAGAAACGATATAGGGATATTGTCTCTTAGAAAATTGAAGGACAATTCGTATCTTCTCCACATCATCAGGCGGAATAGTAACTCCAAATACATCATCAAAATAATGCTCAAAATCAATATTCTCATTTGGAATAAAGTCAACCTCTTCATCAATGCTTATTTCTTGGATACGGTCTAGTGCAAAATTGGAAATTCGATTTGCTTCTGCATCGTAAGCCATAAGAAACCAGCGGTTGTTATACTGCTTTATGTACCAGGGATGAACAATGACATTATATTCATTATCATAATTCTTGTAATTGCGGTAAATAATTCTTATAGTCTGATGATTAATGGCTGCATTAATAATGTCAGATAGAAAGTTCAGGCCTTTCAGGTACGGATTCTGTTCAAAGCCAAGGATACTTTCTTTCTTTGCTTTAAGACCAAATCGCCATTCAAGATTGGAAATCACTTCTTCAACCCATTCATTACTTGGCAGTCCTTTAAAACGGTTAAGCATGATAATAACGGAACGAAGTTGAATGGCTTCTTCTTCAGTCAAAGGTTGAGCATTAATCGTGAAATTTGAGTCGCTATAACGGTAGTAAACCCTTCTGCCATCCCGTTTCCTTTCAAGAGGCACACTCCATCCCGTCTCACTCTCCATAAACTTGATGTCTTCAAATATCTGACGTCGACTTACACCTCCAATACCATTATAGTAGTAGATGGCTTCTTCACATTTATTTATGAGGTCATCGATGTTATATTTATGCCATCTATCTCGGAAACATTTATCGAGAGTTTGGTAACGTATCGCAGCATTCTTATTTGTGGGCATATCGGGCTTAATTTAATTTTAGCGAATTAAATCATTTACCGTGACTTCAAGGCATTTGGCTATTTCAACTAAATTCTCTAGGTTGGGTTGGGCACTATTGGTACACCATTTAGAGATTGTTGCCGGATCTTTACCTAATTGTTCGGCAAGCCATTTGTTCGTCTTTTTCTTTTCGGCGAGTACAACTTTTAGGCGATTCAAATCTTTACCCATGTTTCTTTATTTTTAATTACTATTGTTACAAAAGTAATGTAATTCTTTGAAAGAATATTCTAAAAATAGAATAAATGAGGGGTATGGCTCAAAAAAATGATTACAAAAACAATTTTTAAACTGACTTTTTTATCTTTGCAAATGCTTTTTATTGATTTAACAGTTGTTTCATATTTGATGATTTTCGTTTAAAATGCTGATAGGTTGCATAGATTGAATAATCTTTGCACAAGAATAGCTTCAAAATACCTTCACTGAGTGAGAATTGGTTGAGTGATTTGACTTCATCCAAGCCATAGGGTAGATAGAATCAAGTATCCTGCTGGCACAACTTAATTTGCATTTTCCAACCTGTCGGATTTTCCGACAGGTTAGAGGTTTAGGCAATCAGAAAGAGAAATTTTAATATTTTGTGCGCCTTAGTCATCTATGAAATTAATATTCTCCCTCATTTCCTCCCATTCTAAGCGGATTTCATTATTTTTGCGATTATTTTGAGAAACACAATCTATGGCGATTTGGGATATATTCACAAAAAATAAGACATCACGCTATGCCATTGTAGACGTAGAGGTAGGATTGAAGGATCATAAGATTCATGATATAGGAGCCCTTCGGCAGGACGGTGCAACTTTTCATAAGGCATCGAAAGAAGAATTGTTCGATTTCCTGCGGGACACGGATTACCTCTGTGGACACAATATTATTCATCACGATGCGAAATACTTGTTTTCCGACAAACCTTGTCGCTGGACACTGGTCGATACGTTATATATCTCGCCTTTGTTGTTTCCGGAACGTCCTTACCATCGGCTGGTGAAGGACGATAAGTTGGTGTGCGACCAGATGAACAATCCGGTGAACGATTGTGAGAAAGCACGTGATTTGCTGCTGGATGAAATTGCCCGGTGGAATTCATTGCCCGATGAAAAACGGAAAATATTTGCTACGTTGTTGAAAGGCAAGGAAGAGTTCGACGGTTTTTTCAGTATGGTGAAGGCTGAGCGGACGAACTGGGGATTGACAGGTCTGATACGTCATCTTTATGAAGGGAAAATCTGTGAACATGCTGATATAGATATGCTGGTCCGGCAGTATCCTTGTGAAATGGCTTATGCGCTGGCGTTGATTGATACCACCGATTATCGTTCCGTAACGCCGGGATGGGTACTTCGTAATTATCCGGCAGTGGAATATGTGATGAAACTTTTACGTCGTACTCCTTGTTTGGAAGGGTGTACGTATTGCAACAGCCAGCTGGATGTACTTCATAATTTAAAGTTGTTTTTTGGATATGACCAGTTCCGTACGTATGGCGGAGAACCATTGCAGGAACGGGCGGCTCGGGCGGCAGTAGAGGGCAAGTCTTTACTAGCCATTTTCCCGACCGGAGGCGGAAAATCACTGACTTTCCAGTTGCCTGCGCTCATGGAAGCACGTGCGGTGCATGGACTTACAGTCGTAATTTCTCCGTTGCAGTCACTCATGAAAGATCAGGTGGATAATCTGGCTGATAAGGGAATTACGGATGCTGTGACCATCAATGGCTTGCTGGACCCCATTACGCGGGCACTGTCTATTCAAAGAGTACAGGAGGGAGATGCTTCATTGTTGTATATTGCACCGGAAATGTTGCGTTCGAAAACCATCGAGCGGATTCTGATGATGCGCCATGTGGTGAGATTTGTTATAGATGAGGCTCATTGTTTTTCTTCTTGGGGACAAGATTTCCGGGTGGATTATCTTTATATCGGTAAGTTTATTCAGGAATATCAGGAAAAGAAAGGTTGTAAGAATCCGATACCAGTGTCTTGCTTTACTGCCACGGCTAAACAGAAGGTGGTACAGGATATCTGTGATTATTTTAAACGGACTTTAAATCTGGATTTAGAGCTATTCGCTTCTACGGCTTCGAGAACCAATCTGCGCTATTCGGTTATCCATGCTGAAACAGATGAGGATAAGTATGCCAAACTGAGAGAGCTGGTGGCGGAATCTACGTGTCCGACCATTGTGTATGTGTCGCGTACCCGGCGGACTAAGGAACTGGCTTTGAAGCTGACGCGCGACGGGTACAAGTCGTTGCCTTTCAACGGAAAAATGGATTCGGACGAGAAGATTGCCAATCAGGATGCATTTATGAGTGACCAGGTACGTATCATCGTGGCTACGTCGGCTTTCGGCATGGGAGTCGATAAGAAGGATGTGGGGCTGGTGGTGCATTACGATATATCCGATTCGTTGGAGAATTATGTGCAGGAAGCAGGCAGGGCCGGGCGTGATCCGCATCTTAGTGCACGTTGTTATGTGCTTTACTGTGACAATGATTTGGACAAACACTTCATTTTGCTGAATCAGACAAAGTTAAGTATCAGTGAGATTCAGCAGGTATGGAAAGCGGTGAAGGATATGACGAAAAAGCGTATGCGGGTATGCTGCTCTGCATTGGAGATTGCCCGAAATGCTGGATGGGATGATTCGGTATCGGATATTGAAACACGTGTGCGGACGGCTTTGGCGGCATTGGAACAAAGTGGTTATCTGGAGCGGGGAAATAATGTGCCGCATGTATATGCTACCGGCATTACGGTGAAGAATATGGATGAGGCCCGAAAGCGTATTACGGCGTCGGTCTTGTTCCATAGTGATGAAATAGAAAAGGCTGTTCGGGTTATTACTTCATTGATTTCGCAGAAATACATTGCCAAAGCACAGGATGATGGGGCTGAATCGAGGATTGATTATCTGGCTGATATATTGGGCTTAACGAAGAAGGAAGTGGTATCTGTAGTTGAGCGAATGCGACAGGAGGGTATATTGGCGGATAGTAAGGATATATCGGCTTATTTGCTGGATGCTGGCGATTCGGAGCGAAAGGCACGGATGTTTCTGGAGCGTTTTGCAAAGTTGGAACGATATATACTCAGCCATATTCCGGATGAGGCTTTACGGATATCTTGTAAGCAGTTGAATGATAATGCGGTGCACGATGGCGTCACAACATCAAAGGAAAAAGATATACGAACATTGCTTTATTTCCTGACGATTAAGGGCTATACTTATAAAAAAGAAGATGCGGCTCATAATATGGAGCTTGTGCGCCGGGCCGATATGGAATCGATTATCAGGCGCTTTGAAAAGCGGTTGGTGATTAGTCGGTTTGCTGTGGAGTGGCTGTACAAGCTGGTAAAGGAGAAAGTAATTAAAGATAGTGACACGGAAAAGGCGGCTGTTCAGTTTTCGGTGGTGGAATTGATGAATCAGGTGAAAGCTAATTCTCGGTCGCTCATGGGGGAATTGGATGATTTGCAGTTGGAAGATGTGGAGGAAGCTCTTCTGTATCTTTCGAAGATTGGAGCTCTGAAGCTGGAAGGGGGCTTTCTGGTTCTTTACAACGCAATGGACATCAAACGTATCAAGGATAATAAGTCGCGTTACAAACAGGACGATTACCGGATGCTGAATGAATTCTACAAACAGAAGATTCAGCAGGTGCATATTGTGGGTGAATATGCTAATCTGATGGTGAAGGATTATCAAGAGGCTTTGCAGTATGTACAGGATTATTTCCAGATGGACTACAAGAAGTTTATTGCCAAATATTTTAAGGGGGAGCGGGTGAACGAAATTCAACGCAACGTGACACCGGAGAAATACAGGCAGTTGTTCGGACAGTTGTCCAAACGGCAGATGGAGATTATTTCGGACAAGGAATCGCGTTGTATTGTGGTGGCGGCAGGACCGGGAAGCGGGAAAACTCGTGTACTGGTTCACAAGCTTGCTTCGCTTTTGTTGCTCGAAGATGTAAAGCATGAGCAATTGTTGATGCTTACTTTTTCGAGGGCGGCTGCTACGGAATTTAAACAGCGGTTGATGGAGCTAATTGGAAATGCTGCGCACTATGTGGAGATAAAGACATTTCACGCTTATTGCTTTGACTTGCTGGGGCTGATTGGTAATCTGGATGAAGTGAAGAATGTGGTAGGAAAGGCTGCGGAAATGATTGAGCAGGGTGAAGTGGAACCGAACCGGATTGGCAAGACGGTACTGGTGATTGACGAGGCGCAGGATATGGGGGCCGAAGAACATGCACTGGTGCGGGCTTTGATGCATCATAATGAAGAAATGCGTGTGATAGCGGTGGGAGATGATGACCAGAATATTTATGAGTTCCGCGGATCGGATGCGGGATATATGTTCCGCTTGACACAGGAGTCTGGAAGCCGGTTTGTGGAGATGACCGAGAATTATCGTAGTGCCCGTCATGTGGTGGCTTTTGCCAATGAGTTTGTGAAGGCAATCGGCCGGAGAATGAAAACGATGCCTATTGTTTCTATGCGCAAGGAAGATGGATGGGTTGGAGTGACTCGCCATCAGTCTGCTTGTATGTACCAGCCGCTTGTGGAGGAATTGCTCCGGAATAGAGGGGAAGGTACCGTATGTGTACTTACTCAGACAAATGAAGAGGCGGTTATTGTGGTGGCTCTTTTAAGGAAACAGGGTATTCATAGTAAATTGATTCAGTCGATGGAGGGTTTGCTGTTTTGGAACATGGCCGAGATGAGGTATTTTCTGAAGTATGTGGGTAAACGGGTAAGTACACCATTAATCCCAGACGAATTATGGGAGGAAGCGAAGAATGCTACGTTCGCAGCTTATGAGGGAAGTTTAGGTTTGGCTTATGTGAAGCGTTGCGTAGAACTTTTTGAGCAGATCAACAGAATGAAGTACTTCACGGATTTCAAGGAATTTGTTTTTGAATCTTCGATGGAGGATTTTTGTGAGTTATCTGGTGCAGATGTAGTTGTGTCGACTATTCATAAGGCGAAAGGGAAAGAATTTGACGATGTATATATGTTGATTTCGGATGATTATTTGAAGGATGATCATTTGATGCGTCGGTATTATGTGGGAATTACTCGTGCCAAGAACAGGCTGTTCGTACATACAAATGGTGATTGCTTTACGAATTTGAGTGCCGATCGGTATTGTGTAGACCAGCGGGAATATGCGATGCCTGAAGAAATCGTATTGCAGCTTTCGCATAAGGATGTGAATTTGGGATTCTTTAAGGAACTTAAGCGGGAAGTGCTCTCATTAAGGGGTGGTGATAAGTTGTTGTATAAGGATTACACATTGTACAATACGGCTCATAGAGTGGTAGCGCGGTTATCACAGAGTATGCAAAAGAAGTTAGCAGAGTGGAAGGAACGCGGTTACGAAGTGAAATCGGCTTCTGTACGGTTTGTTGTGGCCTGGAAGCCTAAAGATGCTCCAAAGGAAGAACCGGAAAGTGCTGTTTTACTGGCAGATATGGTCTTGTCGAGTAAAGTTTGATTCGAAAATTGTCGTTGTGAATGGTATGTTACGGAAAGAATAAACATGTTAAGCACATATAAATAATCCTTTAGTTATAGTAAACGGATTGTTTGCTTCGGCTTTTTTCGTAACTTGCGTGCCCTTATCATCAAAAAATCATAGGAAACGAATAATGAAGAGATCTCGTCGCCATACAGGCATACGGACGTTTTCCGCTATCATACTGCTGATGGTGATGCTGCTGCAAGTGGGGGTAAAAGGCTTTCACAGGCATCATTGTGTGGAGACGGCAAGCGTGACTTGTAGCGACTGTGAGCATCATCGTGTTCACGACGGGCACATTCTCAAGTGGAATGGCAGTTGCGATGACTGTATCGTCTGTCAGTTGTTCTCTTCTCCTTTCTGTAAGCCACAGGGTATTCAACTCAATGTTATCCCTGTTCGGTATCAGCAACCTTGCATGTGCTTCGTTGCCGCCATTCTGGATGTAAGCAGATGCAGCATCATTCCCCGGGGGCCTCCGGCTTTTCTATTATAATATGTTTGAAACTCTTTGCCAATGTGTTGGTAGAAGAGCGCTTATTTATGCATTTATAATAGAAACAACAATGAAAAGATACATATTTATGGTGTGTCTGCTGGGCGTATGTGCCACAGCATTCGCACAGGTTCAGCATGACCATAGCGCATGCTACGAGGATAGTATAAGCTCTCTGAAGGAGGCTATATTAAGTGACGTTACAGTTTACGGATTGACCGGTACACAGCGGATGAAGGATTCGCCCATCGCTTTTTCGGTCATTTCGCCCAAGAAGTTACATCAATCGTTCGGTACCAATATAGTGGATGCCATTGCGTTCCAGCCTGGTATTTCCCAAATTTCTACGGGAGCGGGTATCAGTAAGCCGGTTATTCGTGGACTCGGTTATAATCGGGTGGTGGTAATAGAACAGGGTATACGTCAGGAAGGTCAGCAGTGGGGCGATGAACACGGTCTGGAGGTGGATGCCGAGGGAGTTCATTCGGTAGAGATACTGAAAGGTCCGGCTTCGCTGATGTATGGTAGTGATGCGATTGCCGGTGTCATGATTCTGCATCCTGAACCGTCGCTTATGCAGGGAACGATGCAGGCAAAGGTAGGAGGTGAATATCAGTCGAACAATGGTCTGTACAACTATCATGCTGGTTTTGCAGGGAACATCGATGGATGGATGTGGAACGTGCATTATGCTGATAAGGCTGCTCATAGCTACAAGAATGCACTCGACGGATATGTGCCTGGTTCTTGGTTTAAAGAGCGGGATGTGCAGGCGATGGCAGGTGTTAAGAAGCGCTGGGGACATTCGTGGCTGCGTTTTTCGCATGTGAATTTTACTCCCGGCATTACTGAGGGTGAACGTGATGAGGAAAGCGGACAGCTTGTATGGGAAAAGGGAAATTCTCCGAAGGCGTACAGTTGGCATTTGCCTTTCCAGCGGGTACTTCATACCAAGGTGGTGAGCGACAATGCGTGGTACATTGCAGACGGGATGCTGAAGGCTGTCGTGGGTTATCAGCAGAACTATCGCAGGGAGTTTGAGATGAAGCGGAACTGGCTATGCGATTGCATACGGTGAACTATGACTTGCGGTATCAGTTGCCACTTGCCAACGACTGGAGTATTGCTACGGGGGTGAATGGAATGTGGCAGCGGAACTTGAATCAGGCGGAAGAGATGCTCATTCCTGATTATCGTCTTTTTGACTTTGGCTATTTCTTTACGGCCAATAAGCAGATAGGGCGCTGGAGTCTGTCGGGAGGTGCGCGTATCGACAACCGGCATTTGCATACTCAAACGGCGGAGAAGGATGGAAAGTTGCATTTTGAAGCGTTGGGTAAGGACTTTACCGGAGTGACCGGAAGTCTTGGAGCGGTGTATAATGTACGTGAAGGGATGAATCTGCGGTTGAATCTGGCTCGTGGTTTCCGTGCGCCGACTGTCAGTGAACTCTTGTCGAATGGAGTGCATGAAGGTAGTATTCAGTATGAACTGGGGAACAGGGACTTGAAGTCGGAATATAGCATGCAGGTCGATCTCGGCATGGATTATACGTCGCGTTATGTGGCTGTCAATGCATCTCTTTTCAGCAATTGGATTGATAACTATATCTTCCTGGGCCGACTTCCTTATGAAACGGAAGGGTATCGCACTTATCAGTATCGTCAGGGCAATGCACGGCTCATGGGAGGAGAGGTATCTGTAGATGTGCATCCTGTAGAGCCCTTACACTTCGAGAATACATTTTCGTACGTACGTGGTGTTCAGTTGAATCAGACAGCTGAGAGTCGTAATCTCCCGATGATGCCTGCACCCCGATGGACATGTAATCTCCGGTATGAGTTTCCCGATTTTGCCCGGAAGCGTTGCAGACGTGCGTTTGTCAGCTTGGGTATGGAGTACAATCTTCGTCAGGACAATTATTATGCGCTTGATAATACTGAGTCGGCTACTCCCGATTATGGCATTTTAAATTTTGCTGCCGGCATGGACCTGCATGTATTTGGTCATAACTGCATCGAGCTGAGTCTGTGTTGTCAGAATCTTTTTGACAAGGTATATCAATCTCATCTTTCGCGTTTGAAATATGCCGAGGTCAACAAGGTTACAGGTCGCCAGGGTATTTCGGCTATGGGGCGTAATATCTGTTTGAGGGTGAATATTCCGATTGATATTCATGTAAAATAAGAATTCTATTAAGGCTGGCTTCGTTTGTGAGGCCAGCCTTTTTTATGATCTGTTACTTGCTGAAATGTGTCTATAGATGTATCTTATGACGATGAAAAAAGTAGTGTAATTTGTTTGCTGCTTTAGAAAGATGTTATACCTTTGCTGTATGTAAATTGTTGATATATAGTATGTTTGTGTAAATAAATCAACTTGGGTCTGAACGGAGAATCATTGACTAGGGGGGATTTTATGAATCTTAGTAGAACGTAATGTATGAATATAACATACTTAAAAAATAATATGATGCAGTAGCATTAATGGAATAGGTAAATTCTTTATGAGTTATATAAATAAAATTAGCTATCAGATTTATAAGGTCGAGAAGAAGCCTTACCGGCAGATGCTTGATGAGTTGTTCTCTCATCTTGATGTAAAATCTATACTCAGTCTAAGGAGGTTTTTCGTGTGTTGGAATGTATCTTGAACCGTGAGAAATTTCCTGTTGGTTCGATTGTAAGACAGTGGAATTATATTGACGGCATTACTGCTTTCGATAATAACGGTGACCAGCATTATCAGATGTTTAACAATGCTCGTTCCGAATTTTATTTGTCTGATACTTGGAAGAATGGTTATCCGGCTGCTACGGGTATTGGTACTCGGGGAGGGGGCGTTATAGTAGATATTGATGCTGCAATGGCCAAGGAAGTTTCTTTTTCTATTTTACCGATTGACAATGAACTACAAGTTGCGGCTTATTCGTATTCAGGTTCTGTATTGGAAAAGGCGGACACTGGGAAAACAACTCCGAAATTTGAACGGGCAAAAAGTTTACAAACGGGTGATTGTTGTATGATGTATCTGTCTGGTACAGCAGCTATACGAGGTGAAGTAAGTCTGGCGGAAGCAGATGTGGTTGCTCAATTACGTATTACACTGGAAAATATTCGTCATTTGATAGGGGATGTATTGATGAAACTTTTACGTGTATATCATTAAGAATGAGAGTGATTAGAATAAAGTACACGATAGTTTAGAAAGGGAGGTGTATTTCTTATCTGTTGGCTGATGTGTGCCGTGATGAACTGATAGAAATAGAGGGTATAGCATGGTGTTCTTTTGGTCGGGAATAAGAATAAGTTCCTGTTTGATAATAAAATCCTGCTAAAATCTCACTTTTTTTCATCGGGAAAGATTATCTTTGCAGCCGATTTTAAAAAGTTTTAAGATATGGTTTCACAAGGTATATATTCGATTGTTTTGCTGGTGTTCTCGAATATCTTTATGACATTTGCATGGTACGGACACCTGAAAATGCGTGAAGAATTCAGTTGGTTTGCCGCATTGCCGCTGATTGGAGTTATTGCTTTCAGTTGGGCGATTGCTTTTTTTGAATATTGTTTACAGGTTCCGGCCAACCGTCTGGGATTTAAGGATAACGGCGGACCATTCGACATTATGCAATTGAAGGTGATTCAGGAGGTGATTACACTGACGGTATTTACCGTATTTTCTATGATTGCCTTTAAAATGGAACTGAAATGGAATCATCTGGCTGCTTTCTGCTGCCTGATTCTAGCTGTATACTTTGTGTTTAAGAAGTAATTGAAAAATTATTTATTTTTCGCATTATAGAAAAAGGTGCGTCATGATTGTGATATCGTGACGCACCTTTTTTGTGACGGTTTATTGTCAGTTCTGTTGTTCACGTAAGCGGCGGGTTTGCATTTCCACGTCGTATACGTTGTGATTTGTCTTATCTCGCTTTAAGAACTCCTGTCGGCGAATGGAATCTTCGGCTGCTCGCTGTCGGATATAGCGCTGGTAGTCGGGGAGTGCTTCGGGCTGACGGGAGTTGGTCTTTGGCTTGTTCTCCGGCTTTTTTTGCGGCTTGTCTACCTTTACGGAATCGGGTTGTGACGTATAAATGGGCAGCAAGGGCATCGACTGAAAGGCTGGAGTGATTTCGGGAGCTTCCAGCTTCAGTGAATCGTTGTCCGGGTACAGATAACCGTCGTCGTAGGAAAGAATCTCTTCGTCGGTATCATGGACTTGCGTACTGTCGGCCGATGCTTGTCCGGATTGGTTGGCAATGTATTTTTCCAGTCCGGCATGGTCTTGCTTGGTTGGAATATAGTTGGCATATTTTTTCCAGGCAACGGCGTGGGTACGGTTGTGCTTGATGGCACGTCCGCGCTTTGTCAGACTTTCGTACAGCAACTTGTCGAAGTCGACGGAAATGCTGACACCGGGGCCTGTCGGAGAATTGACATACAAGTATGTTTCGCCGGGAACGGGCTTTAAATCTCTACCATATTCTCCACGGTGCTTTTGATTAGGATTTATGTTCCAATATATCTTCCATTTTTTCTCGATGGTCGGCATGACGTCGTAAACGGGATTTTCTCCGAACTTTGTCCAGATGGTATAGGGCTCGGCACGGATGTATCCTGTGATTTTCTTTACTCGTGTGGAGTCGATCATGCTACGTGGCATGGATAGGTCTTCTTTGAACTGCATCCATTTCTTGTCCATCGGGGCGTTCAGAGGCTGGTATCGGTTCTCGTTGGGTACGAAGTCGAATTGTATCATCTTGATGGCATCTTCGTTCAGCTTTATCTCTTCTTCTTTCTTTTCGTTCTGTGCTGATAGAGGGGCGACTTCGGCTGCGAGAAATAATAGTCCTAAATATGTTGCTATGTGTCTTGTAGATGGCATAATGATTGCTTTATAAACCCTTTACTCGTCCGCCCTGCATCCATACTCTGCGGTAGTAGGGCTCATCCAGTCGGCTGACAATGACGCCGCGACTGGTACTGGCATGGATGAAACGGTTGTCTTTCAGATAAATGCCTACATGGGTGGCGGTGCGCTTGTTTTTTCCGTTATGAAAGAAAACAAGATCGCCTTCCTGAAGCTTACTCTTGCTTACTTTCCGGCAGTTCTTTTGTCTTTGTTCATCGGAGTTGCGCTTCAGGTGCTTGCGGTACACTTTCTTATAGATGTTGTATGTCAGTCCGGAACAGTCGACTCCTTTCATGGTGCTGCCTCCGGCACGGTAGGGAACACCTATCCAGTGGGCAGATTCGATATACAGGCGATGGTTGTCTTCCATGTCTATGTCCATATCGAGGCGGATAGCCGCTTGTGCCAGTTCCCGGTAGTCGTATCGGGGAGCACGTGTGCCACAGGAGCTAAGAAGGAGGGTGAACAATATCCCGATGAAGCAGGTAATACGAATGGGGGTGTTTGTGTAACGCATATATTTGTTTGTTGACATTTGGACAAATATACAATAATCGGTGTAAATGGGATATGTTTCCGGAGTTGGTGTTGGTATTTTTTGTTTATTTAAAAGGTTTCGGGGGCTTCTTTTAACGGGATTTAAAATTTTAAAATAGGAAAACAGAAATCTTTCTTGTTCTGTAGACAGAAAAATAAAAAATCTGCAAGTTTTGATACGTATGTATTTGCACTTGCAGATTAAGGGTAATGCTGAATAGATTATTGTTGTTAGGGTTTTTGTATTGCGAAAAAATGTTTTTGGCCTCTACTCTCATTGGCATATACAATAATTTCTGTTTGTTTACCTGCCTGTAACTCAATGTTGCCAGATGCTGTAATGTTGTAATTGCCTTCGTTACATTCCATGTATCCAAACATCATTCCATCTGTAATGGTTTGAGGTGGTACAATAGCTTTAAATGAATTGGTTCCGTTGGAACACATTTTGATTGTTGCTTTGTTCCCTGTATTTGTAAATGTTTTATAATTCAGATTTACATTAGCTTTATAATACATGTCTTTTAGGGTGAAGCTATATACAGCCTGTCTCTTATACACATCT
>ENA-OXEO01000322-OXEO01000322.1-human-gut-metagenome-genome-assembly--contig:-NODE-322-length-22759-cov-6.89486_pt1 | contig 22759 bp, 21 predicted proteins | sample MGYA00249828_ERZ652250 | MGnify/ENA primary metagenome ERZ652250 (study PRJEB26925, sample SAMN05826791) | human gut metagenome | biome: ENVO:2100002; feature: ENVO:00000062; material: ENVO:00002003... | reverse complement strand
GATGTGTATAAGAGACAGGAAGATATGCGGATGATCGAGGACACGAAGAAGTGGGTGCTGTCCCCGGAGCGCAAGGCTCCGCAGGCCACGAGAGAATATGCAGCCCATCGGTTGGATACCGTGTTGGACAAGTGCCTCAAGACCATGCAGACCACCGCTGTCCGCTTGCAAGAGAAGCTGCTGAAGCCGGAAGTCCGGCAGAAGGGCAAGGAGCAGGTCAAGGAGAAAGCACGGGATTCCGTTCTGCACCTGTTGAGCCGTTTGCAGGCGGAACAGGCGCAGCGGAAGCCATCTGCGCCGCCTACCGCCGAAAAGTCAGAAAATCGTTTTCAATAATAGTACGAGGTGATGTTTATTGAGCAAAGAAGTCAACGAAGAACGCACTCCCCGAACCGTTGAAGATGTGAAAGAGATGCTGACCAAGCACTCCAACGGAGAGATCCAGCGGACGATCCAAAACTGCATCACAATTTTGCAGAATGACCATGTGCTTGCCGATGCCATCCGGCTGAACCTGTTGAGCGAGCGCATCGACATTGTAAAGCCTGTGGGCTGGCCCCGCTCCGGCAAGACGCTGAACGACACCGACATGAAGTATATTCTGCGCCGTATGGAGAAATACGGCATCTCCAGCGAAAAGAAGATTGAATCTGCCATCCACATCGTTGCCAACGAGAACCGCTACCACCCCATCCGGGACTACCTGAACGGCCTAAAATGGGATGGAACAGAACGGATAGCCCACGTCTTGCACCATTTTCTCGGTGCTGCGGAGGACGAGTACACTTGCGAAGCTATGAAAATTTTCCTGCTGGGAGCCATCAAGCGGGTGTTCCAGCCGGGATGCAAATTTGAAACCATGCTCTGTCTGGTGGGCGGGCAGGGGTGCGGGTCGCCAGTGGCGACCTCAAAATGCTGTAAGCATTTTGAAGCACCGACCGAGCCGACAGGCGAGACCCGGGGAAGTCCACCTTCTTCCGTCTGCTGGCCGTTAAGGACGAGTGGTTTTCGGATGACCTGCGGCGGCTGGACGATGACAACGTGTACCGCAAGCTGCAAGGCCACTGGATCATTGAAATGTCGGAGATGATTGCCACCGCCAATGCCAAAAGCATCGAGGAAATCAAGAGTTTTCTCAGCAAGCAGAAGGAAACCTATAAAATCCCCTACGAGACCCATCCTGCCGACCGTCTGCGCCAGTGCGTCTTTGCTGGCACGACCAATCGGCAGGATTTTTTGCCCCGTGACCGCACAGGCAACCGCCGCTTCATCCCCGTCCCGGTGGACGCGGAACTGGCCGAAGTCCACATTCTGGACAATGAAGCTGAATCCCGTGCTTATATCGACCAGCTCTGGGCGGAAGCCATGACCATCTACAACAGCGGCGACTACAAGCTGGCGTTCAGCCCTGCCATGCAGGAAACGCTGCAGGCCCATCAGCAGGACTTCATGCAGGAGGATGCACAGGCTGGCATGATTTATGCTTTTCTGGAGGACTACACAGGGGACCGGGTGTGTTCCAAACAGCTTTATGCGGAGGCACTGGGCAACACCAACATCCCGGCAGAGTGGGAGACCCGTGCCATTTGCGAAATCATGAACACAGGAATTTCGCGCGGCGATATCCAAGGCTGGCAGGCTCATAAAACCGCCAAGCGTTACCCGAAGTACGGCGTTCAGAAAGGCTGGGAGCGCGTAACCAGCCCCGAAACCGGGGCTGAAGATTTCTCCGAAATAACGGATGCGGAAGCCAAGCAGATGGGCTTTCCCTTCTGATGAACGGCGGTTACACGTCTGGTTACAGATTCGGTTACGCCCCAGTTACAGCCCAAAAGCCGCATGACTGCTGCGTTTTTCTCTTTCTGTAACCATGTAACCTTAAAAAGAGAAGAAGAAGTATAAAGCCCACCGAATGTCCTGCGTACAGAAAAAGAGAGCTTTCCTGGCCGGTTACAGGCGTTCGGTTACAAGGAATTGGAGGTCTGCCTATGAAGGATGTCCCGATTTGGGAAAAGAGCAATCTGACGCTGGAAGAAGCTGCGGCTTACTCTGGCATTGGCATCAACAAGCTGCGTTCATTATCGGATAAGGAGCATTGTCAGTTCGTGCTGTGGGTGGGTTCCAAGCGGCTCATCAAGCGGCGCAAGCTGGATGAATACACGGAGCGAATGTACTCGCTTTGAAAATGTCCCGGGTATTTTTCAAAACGTCTTGCAGAGAATGGCGTATCTGTGGTACTATGAACACAGAACAACGCTCTTTTCTGTACCGCAATGTAGAAAGGAGCAACGCTCATGGCAACAAATCAGAACACGAAACGCAAGGACAAGGCGCGTGTGGTTCTCCGCAAAGGCGAATCCCAGCGTAAAGATGGCAAGTACGATTTCCGTTGGACTTCCCCGGATGGCAAGCGACATTCTATTTATGCCGTGACCTTGGAGGAGCTTCGGGAAAAGGAAAACGACATTCAGCGAGATTCGCTGGAAGGCATCAAGGCAGAAGCACGGTACGTCACCCTGAACGATGTGTTCACCCTGTGGGCAAAGGTGAAGCGTGGTCTGAAGGACAACACCTTTCAGAATTATCTGTACCTTTATCGGCAGTTCGTGGAGCCAGATTTCGGCAAATCGAAGGTGTCTGCGCTCAAAAAGTCGGATGTGAAGCAGTTCTACAACACGCTGGCAGACGAGCGGGGCTTGCAGATCTCTACGATTGACAGCGTACACACGGTTCTGCATCAGGTGCTGGACATGGCGGTGGATGACTGCTATCTGCGGAACAACCCCTCGGACAATGTTCTGCGGGAGCTGAAAAAGGCACACCAGTTTGAAACCAACCGCCGTAAGGCACTGACCGTGGCAGAGCAGAATCTGCTGCTGTCCTACCTCTCCAAAACGCCGAAGTACCAGCACTGGTATCCGATTTTCGCGGTCATGCTGGGAACGGGCTTGCGCGTAGGAGAAGCCACTGGTCTGCGCTGGTGTGATGTGGATTTTGACGAAGGGACGATCTCCGTCAACCACACGCTAGTCAACTACGACCACCGTGAGAACAACGGTGGCAAGAAAGGCTGCTACTTCAACTGCCACTCGCCCAAAACAAAGGCTGGCGTCCGCACTGTTCCGATGATGGACTTCGTGAAAGAAGCCTTTGAAAAGGAACGTGTCTATCAGGAAGAAGCAGAGATCCATTGCACGGTAACGGTGGACGGTTACACGGACTTCATCTTCGTCAATCGCTTTGGAGAGTGCCAGCATCAGGGAACGCTGAACAAGGCCATCCGGCGCATCATCCGGGACTGCAACGATGAAGTGCTGGCGAAGAATCCGAACAGCACCGTACTCCTGCCGCGTTTCAGCTGCCATACCCTGCGGCATACCTTCACGACCCGGATGTGCGAAGCGGGCGTGAACATCAAGGTGATTCAGGATGCGCTGGGACATTCGGATATTTCTACGACCTTGAACATCTATGCGGATGTGACCAAGGAACTGCGTAAGTCTGAATTTGAAAATCTTGACCGTCAGTTCGCACAGTGGAAAGACCCTGAAGAATAAAATAAAGCATACGCCAAATACGCCATACGCCATTTACGCCAATTCATACGCCAAACGATACAGTTCGGATAAAGGCTTGTGTAGAGATGTAAATGGAAAGGCAAAAATCAACCCTTGCGGTGTAGAGTAGTATCAAGAAATAAAGGCTTATAACCGTTCGTCGATGACATCCCCACGATGAAGCCGATTGAGCAGTAAAACGCAAAATTAAAACGCAGATGCGATGAAATTTTAAGTGAATTTCAAACAACATCTGCGGTACTACACCACAACTACACCAATTTTGGGACGTTTTCCCGAAAAGGAGCCTTACAAAGCAGTGTGGTGTAAGAATTGAATAGGCGGATTGGTGTAGTAGGTACACCGAACCCGTAAAGACGAAAAAGGCAGGTACACTGTGGAAACATGGTGTACCTGCTATTTTTTTGAAAATATTTCAAAAAAGGCCTTGACTGCACGGTTCGTGCAGCTTTATGCTTTAGACACAGGAGGTAAGAAGCCATGAAAACTCTTAATGAAGTTGTTGATCTCGTTGATATGACGAGGCGAGTAATTCAGGAGTATGAAAAAGCAGGATTGGCAAAAACTCCTACTACAACCAATAAATATGGCCATCTCCAATATGATGAATCCGCTATCGAACGATTATGGCAGATTCGTTTCTATCGGGAACTTGGCTATAACAAGGAACAGATCAGAAAGGCTCTCTCAGACCCTAGTTACAATAAGCACGATGCTATTGTAGAGCAAATAAGCAGGCTAGAGGAAAAGAAGAGACAGCTTGAATCAATGATTGAAATTGCTCGTGCGTACAATGAAATGGATGTGTTGCCTTCCGACATTTGGGTGGGTAAAGGAAATCTGTTAGAAAATCTTCCGTACAAAACGGTTACACCTTTTATGGCAAAAGCAGGAAATCTTCTTATGAAGCTTATAAAGCAAGAGCAAGAGCAAGATCAAGATTTACCTGAAGAATTCTGGGAAGATATTTTAGTTGATTGGCCAACTGAAGCTGTCGCACGTAAATGGGTTGAGGCCGTTGAAAAGATAGGTGGGTATTACATAGCAAATATTGATTATAAGGCAGCGAGTGTTCAAGAGCAAATTTTGGTTATGCATAGTATGGACGCTACCGTGTTTCCGAACTCTTTAGTTAAATGCTGGCTTCGAACATATTCTATGGTTTCCATTGAATATGAGGAAGATATTAAAGAGTCTTTGGGTGAAAAAGGTTTTCAGTATGTTACGAACGCCATCGAATTCTACGCTCAGGAGCAGATGAATCGGCTGGGCAATATAGATGATTTTGCAAGAACGCCCTTTTGGAAAACAGTTGAGAGCCTTCAAGATTATGCTCTAAAACACTTTACGACAGGATCAGATGAGGTTCAAACCAAAGTGGGAAAACTTCACCAGATGATTTCCCACATAGGCATATTTTCAGAAGAAACACAAATAAGAGCACTTACGGCTTTCTCTGATTTGTTAGGAAGTCCAGAAGCAAAAAATGCGCTTGATAATGGAAGAGAAAAGGGTATCTGTTGGTTTATCTCCAGGGCAATTCAAATCTACTGTAAGCATCAGCAAGAGGCTATGACTAAGGAAGGAGAAAGCAATGAATGATCGAACTGAACAGATTATCACATCTTTACGGGGTCTTGGCACGAGTCCTTACCGGCTCTACACCAATCAAGAAGTGATCGACCGCCTGAAGGAGCTGCAAGCCGCAATGGCAAGGGGCGTTTTTGAAAAGACCCACGCCGAAAATCTCCGGGATAAGGACATCATGCTGCACTTCAAAACGCTGGCTGAAGAGTATGAGCTTTCGCAGACCGATACATATTGCCGCTTTGAAACCAATATGCGGGAACTCAGCTATACCATCGGCACCTACATCAAAGGAATGTGCGGTGAACGAATGGCACGGAAATCACTGAAGCTGCTTTCTCTGGATAAGAATACCCGAATCCTCTATAACGTCCAGTTGGAGGACGAGGATGTTCAGGCTGAGTACGATGCTATTGTTATTACGCCGTATGGACTGTTTGTTGTCGAGGTCAAAAACTGGGACGGTGATATAACGATCACTCCGAGCGGATTGCTGACAAAAGATGAAGGCAGGATCACTTATAGTCTTGCTGACAAAATGAGTATCAAGGAAGCTCTCCTGCGGGAATACCTGCAAGATCAGTTTCCGGCAAGCTTTCACACGATGCTCCTGCTTCCAACCGAGAAAGCCCACGTCCAAGACGACTATCAGAAAATCTTTGTGTGCTGTGGCGGCGCACTCTCCTATGAAATCCAGTCTTTTGAATCACCCGAAAACGCTATGACTGCCGAACAAGTTGCAGCTATTGCGGAAACAATTTGTGCTCACCATAAAGAGCAACGCACCCTTTGCCCGGTAAACTGCGATGAAATCATTGAGGACTATGCGATTCTGATGGCGCGTATCGAGGAGCTTGCGGCAAACTCTGAATCCCTTGGCGAAGATCGTCCGGAAGATGTTGAACACTCCGAAACGCAGAAGGAAACACCTGCTGAAACAGACCACAAGGAGCCGACTGCACAGGAAGCATCTGCCAAACGGTGGTATGAATCCGTCAACTGGGGAAGCCTTGCGGCGCAGGCGGCAGTCATCGTTGTTCCCGCCGTAGCCACGGCAATTTTCTCTCATAGGCGGAATATTAAATTATTTTGAGGAGGCTCTTTTTCATGAAGCAGCGAATGAAAGATTTCAGGCAATGGGTCAAGGAACACAAAGGGCTTTTGGCTGTTGCCGGTATCTCTGTTACGGTGCTGGTTGCTTTGGTTCTCTGTGCAAGGAACAAGGATGAGATTGACCACATTCTTTCCTTGCTAAAAAGGCTGTGCAAGACGCTCCGGCCGAGGATGTGGTCGGGAGCGTGAGCATTGATCTAAGCGATGCGACACAGCCCGTGTTGGAAGTGTACGATTCCGAAACGCATGCTGTTACCCAACAGATTCCCCTTTTTATCAGAAGGCTGCCCGATAATTGGCACCACTCGGCTGCGAAGGCGGAAGAAGCAGAACGCCTTGGAATCCAGTTGGCAATCAATGAAACGTTAGTTGATCCGCACCAGCGAATCAGAACTGTTGCATAAAGCAGGAGGTAAAAACAATGCACGAACTTTTAGCAAAATCTGACCGTCAGCTGGGTATGTGCCTGCGGATGTTGTATGACGAGGGGATGCCCGGTCCGCTGGACGTCCACTCGGAGATCAACGACAAGGGCAAGATGGAGTTTCATGTGCTCCTTCCCGTGGATGACGAAACATTTGAACGCTTGCAGAAACGGTTCGAAACCATGGTGCGATAACCGATATTGTATATCGTCAATCCGAGGTTTTGAGCGTTTCCAATCGCAGAATGTCAGACGCGAAAAATTCATCCTCTATTATGAGAGGCCGAACAATGATATGTCAGGAGGTTTATACTATGAGATTGACGAAAGACGTCCGACAGAAACTGTTGGAGCAAAACGAAGGGTTTCAGCGAACGACTTACTATGAGTCCAATAACTCGTATAATATGAACACCTACACGATCTCCAACGGACAGTTGACTGTTCGCTCAAAGGGGGATACCAGCTGGTCGGATAGCAAGTATGACGAGACACGCATTTGTGACGATGCTCAGACGCACCGCTTTTTAAGAAAGAACCTGTCCGACCTTAACACAGACGGCATTGACTAAAGATATCCGATAAAATAATTTCTGCCTCTCAGGGGTGCGTGCTACAAAACAGTAACACGCACCTCTTTTTGTCTGTAATCCTTGTCAAGAGGGCTGGAACCGTCCAGCCCTCTCTCTTTTTGCTGGAGAAAAACGATGTGGTCAAAATGAGCATATCGTTTTACATCTTCAAAACCGACTCCCAGATCTCCTCGACCACCGGAACACCAAGCTCGCGGTTTTCTTTGATGGTGCGCAGCATTCCCTCGCCGGGCCAGCGGACTTCGCCATCCGGTCTGGCCGGGGTGCTGGCCTTGATGTCCGCAAGGATGGCGTTGATGACGGCGTCGTTTTCCTCGACGGTGCCAAATTTAGTGGGGTCGATCGCGATCATGATTTGGGTCAGACCGATCTCGTCGCCGAAGGTTCCGATGGTGTGGACGGCATTGCCGCCGGAAAGGAGGGTGGCGATCAAATCCAGCAGGATGGAGAGGCCGCTGCCCTTCCAGTAGCCGATGGGCAGTGCGCGGCCGCTCTTTTCGATGGCGGCGGGGTCTGTCGTGAGCTGGCCGTCCTCGTCGCAGCCGCCGGGTACGGGCAGCTGCCTGCCAGCCAGACGGGTGCTCTCCAGCTTGCCGTAGCTGAACTGGCTCAAGGCGCAGTCCACCATGACGTGCTGGCCGTCGGAGCGGGGGACAGCGAGGATGAGCGGGTTATTGCCGATGCGGCAGTCTTTGGCGCCCCAGGCAGGCATATTGGGGGCGGTGTTCGACCAGCAGATGCCGATGCAGCCTTTTTCGGCGGCCAGCCAGCCGTAGGTGCCGCCGCGCATCCAGTGGTTGTTGTTGCCCAATGCCACGATGCCGACGCCGTTTTCCTTGGCGAGGGCGCAGGCACGCTCCATTGCGCGCTGTGCGTTCAGCGGGCCGAAGCCGCGGTGGCCGTCCCAGCGCTCCATACTGCCCATGCGGGAGATGCACTCGGCGCGGGCAAGCGGGTCGATCTCGCCCTTTTCGAGGTAGCTCACCACGCGCGGAAAGCGATTCAGACCGTGGCTGTACACGCCGGAAAGGCTGTTCTGGGCGAAAATCACAGCGGCGTCTTTGGCGTCCGACGGGGTGAAGCCGTGCTTTTCCAGCACGCGGGTGAACTGAGCGACCATTTCTTCGTAGGCGACACGTTTCATGAAAATCTCCTCCTGAGCAGTGTTTGAAAAGAATAATGTAAGCGCTTTCTTGACGTGATTATAGCACAACAAAAGCAAAAATCAAGTGCTTTTACAAAATTTGTGTAACCGCTTACATTTTGGAGAACACGCACGCTCCTAAGATTTTACACTTCAACTGCTCTGCCTCTGAACAAGTTCCGGCTGCAAGGTGACAGAAGAATAGTCCTCGCCGTGCTCGATGCGGCTCTGCAGCAGCTGGACGCAGAGCAGGGCCACCTGCTCCGGTTTGTTGTCAACAGAGGTCAATTCCGGCTCGCACAGGCGGGCATAGGTGGAATTATCATAGCCCACCACGGCGGTCTCCTCGGGGACGCGGATGCCTGCCCGGAGCAGGGCTTTCAGCACACCTGCGGCGGTCAGATCCTCACCGCAGAGAATGCCGTCCGGGCGGATGCCCTCGGCCAAAAGCTGCTGCACCGCGCGGATGCCGTCCTCCAGCGTCTCGCCGGTTTCGAGAATATGCCCGTCTGCGTCCAGACCGGCAGCGGCCATCCCGGAGAGGAAGCCCTTCGCCTTGGCAGCGGCGCTGTCGGTGGCCTTATCTTTAATGTAGTAGAGATCCCGGCGTCCGGTTTTCACCAGATGCTCCACGGCCATCTCGACGCCCCGGCAGTCATCGACCATGACCGAATAGGCGTCCGGCAGAGCCAGCGTGCCGTTGGCAAGGACGACGGGCATTCTGCGCAGAAGGTTCTCCATCTCTGCCCCCTGACAGATGGTGTTGAAAATCGAGCCGACCAGGATGAGGCCGTCCACCTGCTTCTGCGCCACGGCTTGTAACGTGCGCAGCGTCTCCGCCCTGTCGCCGCCGGTGTTGCAAAGGATGACCTCGTACCCTCTGCGGCCAAACTCGCGCTCGATGGTGTAGGCTGTGCGGGCATAATGGGAATCCCGGATGTCCACTGTGAGCACGGCGACGGTGTGCAGGCTCTTGCTGACCATGCCCTGTGCAATGGCACTGGGAGCGTAGTTGCAGCGTTTGAGCACCTTTTCCACCTTGGCGCGGGTGTCGGCGCGGACGGTATCTTTGTGGTTGAGCACGCGGGAGACGGTGGCGATCGAGACTCCGGCTTCCCGTGCAATATCGTAAATATTCATAGACCCTCTTGTAAAATCAGATGTGGTTGGATGGTTAAAGCATACCCTGCCGCTGTGTGGTTGTCAAGATGAAGGGGAGACGGTGTACCGAAAAACTTGCCCTTGTTCCCGGAGGGAAACTGGGCTATAATAAAGCCACTCAGGCAAAGGATCTTAGATGGAAGAAGGATGTGCAGATGGAGCTGTTTCGGCGGACATTGGCGGGGCTGCTGATGCTGGTAGTGGCGGTGTCGGTGGGCATCTGGGTGCAGGGAAGGTTTATCGACGCGGTGCGTCTGCCGACTCATACGCGGGTGATCGGGGCAACATATACGACCCTGAGTGACCCGTTTTATGAGACCATCAACGATGAGATCCAGATGCAGATCAAGAGCAACGGCGATCTGCTTTTGGTGCGCGACCCGGGGCAAGACCAGGAGAGGCAGAATCAGGAGATCGAGGATATGCTCAATAAGGGCATTGAGCTGCTCATCGTGAACCCGGTGGATTATGTGGGCGTGACGCCTGCACTGGAAAAGGCGAGGGAAAAGGGTGTGCCGGTCATCCTCATCGACTCCAAGGTGGACGACCCGGAGCTTGTCACCTGCACCATCACCTCCAACAACTACGGCGCCGGTCTGCTGGACGCCCGTCACCTCATCAGCCAGACCAAGAGCGCCCGCATCGTGCTGCTGTCCAACTCGGATTCGTTCTCCAGCTGGGACAGGCTTTCGGGCTTCTGCCAGACCCTGACCAAAAGCGGCAACGACTACCAGATCCTGGAGCTGCGGGACTGCGGCGGCGAGCTGAACCGTGCCATGCGCGCGATGGTGCAGCTGTTGGAGACCTTCCCGCGCATTGACGTCGTGATGGCCGTCAACGAGCAGGCGGCCCTGGGCGCAATGGCGGCGCTGGAAGAAAAGGGCGCGCTCTCGTCCACCTTGGTCTACAGCGTGGACGGCTCACCGGAGGCGAAAGCCCTGATCTCCGAAGGGCTGATGACGGCCACCTCGGCACAGTCGCCCCTCCGCATCGGCCGGATGGCCGCAGAGGTGGTGTACGAGATCCTGGAGGGCAAGCCGTACCTGACCAACATCGTGGTGCCGGTAAATCAAATCACGCAGGAGGATATTCTGCGCTACGGCACGGAGGGCTGGCAATGAAAACTGAAAATTTGTCCATCGGCCTCCGGGCGCTCTACCATGCCATTGAGTGGCTGACGGTATTTCTGATCCTGCTCATCTTTGCGGTGCAGATCATCACGCCGCTCTACGCGGTGAGAGTTGGCCGTGCAGACTCGTTTTTGCAGCAGCTGCAATGGCTGCCGTACCGCCCCGGTGTGCTTGCCCTGGGCGTGATGCTGGCAGCGGTGGGCACCATCCTGAGCAAGTGCTCCCATGAGGTGGACAGCGGCTTTCTCTCCCGCAGCAGCTGGCAGCTATATTTATTGGAGGGCGTGCTGTACAGTGCCTCGGCGCTGATCTTCCAGCAGAACTGCGACAAAATCGCTCTGTTTGCGATCGTGGATATGGTGGACGACCCGCGCGCTCTCCGGCAGAAGCGCTTTCTGAGCGCCATGATCGTGGTGTACCTTTTCTGCAACATGGACGCCGCCACCAGCGCCCTCCATGCCGTGACGCTGAAACAATACCTGGCTTTTTACAGCCTGCACACCCGCAGCGTCCTGCAGCTGGTGATCGAGAGCCTGTCGGCGCTGGAAATGATACTCTTCATCCTGTACATGGTGCTGTTCATCAGCCAGCAGACCAGCGAGAAACAGGAGATCCTGAACCTGAACCGGCAGCTGCAGCAGGCCAACGAGCAGCTGCGCGTCTACGCCGAGGAGAGCGCCCACACCGCACAGGTGCAGGAGCGCAACCGCCTTGCGCGCGAGATCCACGACACGTTAGGCCATGTGCTCACGGGCATCACGGCGGGCGCGGACGCCTGCATCCAGATGATGGACGACTCGCCCGAGATGGCACGCCACCAGATGGAGCTGATAGCCGACACCGCCCGCGACGGAATGAACGATGTCCGGCGCTCGGTCAAGGCGCTGCGGCCGGACTCGCTGGAAAAAGAAACCCTCTCGGGTGCGCTCAACAAGATGTGTGCCAGCATGGCGCAGAGCAGCGGCGCGCAGATCCAGCTGGAAGAGTCGCTGGCCGGGCTGACGCTCTCGCAGGATGAGGAAGACTGCGTCTACCGCACCGTGCAGGAGGGCATCACCAACGCCATCCGCCACGGCCACGCCACCCGGGTCCAGGTGCGGTGCCATATCGAGGACGGCGTGCTGGAAGTGTCGGTGAGGGACAACGGCATCGGCTGCAAGAGCGTGACGCCGGGCTTTGGCTTGCAGCATATGCAGGAGCGGATGCTCATGCTGGGCGGCACATTCTGGTATGAGAACAGCGACGGGTTCTGCATCCGGGCAGAGATCCCTCTGCGCAAGACCCCGGGCAGTGAAAAGAGGAAACAGGAGGAAACGGTATGATAAAGGTGCTTCTGGCCGACGACCAGGAACTGATCCGTCAGAGCCTCAGCTTTGTGATGAGCAGGCAGGGAGACATTGAGATGGTGGGTACAGCCGCCAATGGCCGTGAAGCGCTGGAACTCGTGGAGGAAAAGCAGCCCGACGTGGTGCTGCTGGACATTCGGATGCCCGAGATGGACGGCGTGGAGTGTACCCGCCGCATCAAGCAGGAGTTTCCGGGCATCAAGGTCATCATCCTGACCACCTTTGACGATGACGATTATGTGTTTGACGCTCTGCGGTACGGCGCTTCCGGCTACCTGCTCAAGGGCGTCTCGGTGGACGGCCTGACCAACGCCGTGCGGGAGGCCGCGCGCGGCGGCTCCATCATCGCCCCGGATGTGGCGTCCAAGGTCTTGCAGATGTTCTCCCGCATGGCACAGGGCGACGTGCAGGTGCGCGTGAACAAAAAGAATGCGCTGGAGCTGACCAAGATGGAGTGGCAGGTCATCCGCGAGGTGGGCTGCGGCCTCTCCAACAAGGAGATCGCGGGCAGACTCTATCTCTCCGAAGGCACGGTGCGCAACTACATCAGCAGCATCCTGCGCAAGCTGGAGCTCCGTGACCGCACCCAGCTGGCCATCTGGGCGGTGCAGAACCAGAACAGCCAGCCGGAGGCAGAGGTATGAGCCGGTACTGGAAAGCCGCGCTGCCCTTTCTGCTGGCAGTGGTCATCATTCTGGCGGCTGCCAGCCGTCCGGTGGTGCTGCACATCGGCTTCCCGTGTGACAGCTATTGGAATGTCCCGGGCGAGAACTACTATACCTTTATTGACGCCGCCATTGAAAAGTTTGAGGCAGAGCACCCCAACGTGAAGGTCGAGTACACCAGCGGCATCCGGGTCGAAGAGTACACCGAATGGCTCAGCGGCCAGTACCTGCTGGGGCAGGAGCCGGATGTGATGGTGATTCTTCCCGAGGACTTTGTGATTTTCAGCGATACAGCTTCCCTGCGGGAGCTGGACCCGTTCATGAAGCAAGACCCGGAAGCGGATCTGAGCGGCTTTTACCCGGCGGCATTGCAGGCCGGAGCCGACAAGGGGAAACAGTATGCGCTGCCGCTGGAATGCGTGCCGCAGATGATGTTCATCAATAAGACACTGCTCCAAAAAGAGCACATCCGCATCCCGGATAACAACTGGACGTGGGATGAGTTTTACAGCCTGTGTGAGCAGCTGACGAGAGACACGGACGGGGACGGCATCGTTGACCAGTTCGGCGTCTACGATTACGGCTGGGAAGAGGCGCTGGTGGCCAACGGCTGTTCGCTGTTCAGTGAGGACGGCCAGCACTGCCTGCTGAACCAGAGCGCGCAGGAGTCCGCCATGCAGTTTGCGCGGCAGATCTACCAGCTCAACGCCGGAACGGATCTGAGCGACAAGACCTTCGACGAGGGCAGAGTGGCGTTCCGCCCGATGCTGTTTTCCGAGTACCGCAGCTATGAGCCGTATCCGTGGCGCATCAAGCGCTCGTCGAACTTTGAGTGGGACTGCATCGCCATGCCCAGCGGCACAAGCGCCGGCGGCGGCAACTACTCCCGGCTGAGCACCCTCATGCTGGGCATCAGCCAGCGCACAAAGCACTCCCGGCTGGCGTGGGAGCTGCTGAAGACCATTGCCTGCACCGAAGAGATGCAGACGATGGTCTACACCGAGTTGAGCGGCGTGTCCGCCCTGCACAGTGTGACGGAATCGGATGAGGTCGCCCGGCTGCTTCAGCTGGACTCGCAGGACACCGCCTCCCGCGGAATGTCTACTCTGCCTCTCATCATGAAGGATACGCTTGCCACGCCCCGCTTTGCGCGGTATCATCAGGCGATGGAGAGCGCCGACCGCCTGATCACCGAGGCCATGTCGGCAGACAAGAACTTTGAATTGCAGCTGCTGCAAATTCAGCAGCAGCTCGACGTCACATTGACAAGCTGACAAAAAATCCACGCAGAAAGCCCGCTTTTGTGCAAACTGCTGCATAAAAGCGGGCCTTTATTCGACTATTTGACGAAAGAAATGACATTTGTCATGTTTTGTTTGGCAGAATGTCACATTCCGGTTGTGACATTCTACAGCTGTGAACAGGACATGAACATGGTATGATAAAGCCATGAAAATCAGATGGGCCTGCGCGAGGCTCATCCGAGAAGAGCAAGATCTGTTTGGAAAAATCAGGAGGAAAAATCACATGAAGAAGATCTCTCGTCGTTCGTTTCTCGCTGTCTGCGGCGCTATGGCTGCAACTGCTGCCCTGACCGCCTGCGGCGGTTCTTCCGCTTCTACCGCCGGCACCGCCGCTTCCGGCTCCACTGCCGGTTCTGCTGCATCCGGTGAGGTCTTTGAGCTGAAGCTCTCCACCACCCAGACCGATACTTCCATGATCTATCAGGGCCTGCAGGCTGCTGCCGACAAGGTCGCTGAGGACACCGACGGCCATGTGAAGGTCACCATCTATCCTTCCAGCCAGCTGGGCGGTGAGGAAGACATGATCGACCAGGCTCTGCAGGGCATGGGCATCGCCGTCCTGACCGACGCAGGCCGTCTGTCCAGCTATGTCAACGACATCGGCATCATGAACATGGCCTACATCGTGGACAACTACGAGGACGGCATGAAGCTGATGGCTACCGACACCTTCAAGGGCTGGGACGCTGACCTGGCCAACAACGGCATCTGCGGCCTGTGCTACAACTACTACGACGGTGCTCGTTCCTTCATGGGCCACAAGGCTTACAACACCCCCGCCGATCTGAAGGGCGCTGTCATCCGCACCCCCGGTGCTGACCCGTACGTTGAGTCCATCTCCGCTATGGGCGCTACCCCGTACAACATCGCATGGTCTGAGGTCTACAACGGCATCCAGACCAAGTCCATCGACGGCTGCGAAGTCCAGTACACCTCCGCTGTTTCCAGCAAGATCTACGAGGTCTGCGAGTATGTCAGCAAGACCGAGCACATCAACCTGTTCAATATGGTCATCTGCGGTCAGGCATGGTTCGACAAGCTGCCCGCTGAGTATCAGGAAGTCATGAAGAAGGACTTCAGCGACTGCGCATACAACAATGCTCAGGACATCATCGCTGCTCAGGCTGACATGGAGAAGACCCTGACCGACAACGGCATGACCATCGTCGAGGTCGATAAGGACATCTTCCGTGAGGCTGTCAAGCCCGCATACGAGAAGCTGGGCTGGACCGAGCTGCGCGAGCAGCTGTACAAGGAAGCCGGCGTCGAGGCCTGAGCCCTTAAAAAGCTGAATCGACCGTAACGTAAATGTCCTCCTGCATGGCAGCTCGCTGTGCAGGAGGTATTGTGAATAAGGACGACTTTCTATGAAGAAATTTTATGAAAAAGTCTGCAAGCTGGAAGAGCTGATCGCTCTGATCCTGGTTGCAGGCATTGCGGTCCTCGTCTTTGTTTCGGCGCTGATGCGTACCGTTGGCCATCCGCTGAACTGGGCACAGGACGTTGCACTGATCGCCTTCGCATGGCTGATCTTCCTCGGCAGCGACGTCGCAATGCGCGGCTCCGGCCTGATCGGTGTTGATCTGTTCGTCAAGAAGTTCCCCGCCGGTGTGCAGAAGGTGCTGGACATCCTGTTCAAGGTCATCATCGCAGGGTTCCTCTGCGTGCTGATCTACTACGGCTATGGCATGACCACCACCGGCTGGGCGCGTCAGATCACTTCTCTGCACATCAGCTACAGCTGGGTCACGATGGCTGTGCCTGTCGGCTCCTTCTTTATGCTCATCTCCACCATCCTGAACATCATTGAGCGCGTCAAGACGCCCGCTGGTCAGGAAGTCAAACACGAAGCAGGGAGGGACGTCGGCTGATGTTTATTGCAATCGGTATCTTCTTTGTGTTTCTGCTGCTGGGTATGCCCGTGGCATTCTCCATCGGTCTGTCGGGCTTCTCGTTCTTTATGATCCGCGACCTGCCCATGACCGTTCTGGTGCAGAAATCCATTTCTACTTCTCAGAGCTTTACCATGCTGGCCATCCCCCTGTTCATTCTGGCCGGCAACCTGATGAACAGCTGCGGCATCACCAAGCGCCTGATGCGCTTTGCCAACGCCTGCACCGGCCATATGTACGGCAACATCGGTCAGGTCTCCTGCCTGATGTCCACCCTGATGGGCGGCGTCTCCGGTTCTGCGGTTGCAGATGCTTCGATGGAGTGCCGCATCCTCGGACCTGAGATGACCCGCCTGGGCTACGACCGCGGCTGGTCTGCCGCCATCAACGGCCTGTCCGGCCTGATCGTCGCCACCATTCCGCCGAGCATGGGCCTGATCATCTACGGCACCGTCGGCGAGGTGTCCATTGGCCGTCTGTTCATGGCCGGCTGGGTCCCCGGCATCCTGATGTGCGTGCTGCTGATGCTGGCCGTCACCTGGAGCGCCCGCCGCTTCGGCTACAAGCCCGAGCATGACCATCCGGCTCCGCTGTCTGAGATCCTGAAGGCTCTGCTGGATAGTATCTGGGCCATTCTGTTCCCTGTCCTGCTGATCGTCCTGATCCGCTTCGGCATCATGAGCCCCACCGAGTCCGGCTCCTTTGCCTGCGCATACGCCCTGCTGGTCGGCACCGTGTTCTACCACGAGCTGACTTGGGAGAGCCTGCTGCAGACCCTGCGCGACAGCGTGAAGGACATCACCGTCATCACCATCATTCTGGCGTTCTCCGGCGTGTTCGGCTACGGCATCGTGTTCGATAACATCACTGTCACCATTGCAAACGCTCTGCTGGGCATCACCAGCAACAGCGCGATCCTGCTGCTGCTGGTCGTCGTCTTCCTGCTGCTCTGCGGTATGTTCATGGAGACCACCGTTATCGCCCTGATCCTGACCCCCATCCTGCTGCCCGTCATGCGCAGCATCGGCGTCAACGAAGTCGTGTTCGGCATGATCATGATGACCACCGTCACCTTCGGCGTCATGACTCCCCCTGTCGGCACCGCGCTGTATGCCGTGTCTGACATCATGGAGTGTCCCATTGAGGAGACCTTCAAGAAAGGCTGGCCCTTCTACCTCGCGGTCGTGGGTGTCATCCTGTTCATGATATTCTTCCCGCAGGCGGTGCTCTTCCTGCCGAACCTTGTGTACGGCGCTTAAATCAAGCGTTCCACATCTCTCCGATTCTTCTATCTAATTAAAGCAGAGCCTGTCTTTCCTGCCTTGGAAAGGCAGGCTCTGTGCCTTTTATGGAGGGTTTTATGAAACCGACAACAGATTTTCCTTTCCTGCTGGACAACCCCCGGGCGTGGCGCACCTATCTGGGAGGCCGGATGCTGGATGCCCTGCACGGTGACTCCAACGGCGAGGACGGGCATTTCCCCGAAGAGTGGATACTTTCCACCGTCGCCGCCCGCAACGCCGGACGGGAGCAATTCCCCGAAGAGGGCATGAGCCACCTGCGCGGCACCGACGTCACCCTGAGATCGGTGCTGGAAAGCGATACGGAGGGCTATCTCGGCAAAGGCGCGGCACAGCCCACCCTCGGCGTGCTGACCAAGCTCATCGACAGCGCCGAGCGCCTGACTCTGCAGGTGCATCCCGACAAGCCGACAGCCCTGCGGCTGTTCCAGAGCCAGTACGGCAAGACTGAGTGCTGGCACATCCTCAGCGGCCATCCCGTGAACGGCGAAGAGCCCTGCATCTACTACGGCTTCCAGCCGGACATGACCCGCGCGCGGTGGGAAGCGCTGTTCCACGCACAGGATATTCCCGGGATGCTGGCCGGGATGCAGAAATACCCGGTGCATCCGGGCGACACCATCCTGATTGAGGGCGGTATGCCCCACGCCATCGGCGCGGGCTGCTTCCTCGTGGAGATCCAGGAGCCGACGGATTATACGATCCGGGTGGAGCGCACGACGCCCAGCGGCTTTGCCGTGGCCGACAGTATGTGCCATCAGGGGCTTGGCTTTGAAAAGATGTTCGAATGCTTCCACTATGAGCCGCACAGCCGCGAGGAGATCCACGACCGCTGGTTCATCGAACCGGAAACGGTGCTGAAAACGGCGGGCGGAAGCATCACCACGCTGGTGGGCTATCGCAATACGCCGCTCTTCAGTCTGGACGAAGTAAACGTCTCCGACACCCTGACGGTGGACTGCCCGCCGCGCGGCAGCGGCATCTATGTGCTGGAAGGCGCAGGGACCCTGAGCGCAAACGGCCGCAGCCTGCCTCTGAAAAAGACCGACCAGCTCTTTGTCCCCGCTGGAACGGGAAGATTTACACTGGATGCGGAGGCTCCGCTGAGGGTCCTGCATTTCTTTGGCCCTGAAGAGAAACAATAAATTCCAATGTAAAAAAGACCTCCGCAGCCTTTCAGGGCTGCGGAGGTCTTCTGCTATATGGAAGAGGTCACTTCCGTGCGATCATCTCGGTGTAGGCCAGCACCAGCGGGCCGACGCCCTTTGCGTCGTTGCAGACCACCGGCTCACTGAAATAGTAAGCCAGCGAGCCGTCGCGGTGGTCCTTGCCGCCGAGGCCGGCCACGAGGCAGATGCCACCCAGCTGCAGGCTGCCGTCCGGGTTCTTGCTCAGATACTTGTCACAGGTGCCGTAGAAGGCTTTCTCGGCCCATGCGGCCATCCGCTTGGGCAGGTAGCCGAGACGCACGCCCTTGAGCACAGCGTAGGCGAAGAGGGCCGTGCCGCTGGTCTCGAGGTAGTTGCCCTCGACGCCGGGGTGGTCCATCACCTGCCAGAACATGCCGGTCTCCTCGTCCTGGAACTTGTGGACGTCCTCGATGGTCTGCTTGAGCATCGCCATGATGCCGCGGTACTCGTTGTAGAGCTGCTCGTCCATCCGCTCCAGCACGTCCACCATCGCCACCATGAACCAGCCCATGGCCCGCAGCCAGAAGTTGGGGCTGCAGCCGGTGACGGGGTCGGCCCAGTACATCTGGCGGCTCTCGTCGTAGCCGTGGTAGTACAGGCCGGTCTTCTCGTCCCGCATGTGCTTTTTGATGTTCATGAACTGCTTATAGCTGTCGATACAGCCCTGCATCTTGTTGTAGCGGGTCTCGTACTCCATATAAAAGGGCTGGGCCATGTAGGTGCCGTCCAGCCAGACCTGCCACGGATAAATGTCCTTGTGCCAGAAGTTGCCCTCTTTGGTGCGGGGCTGGGTGAGCAGCTGGCTGCGGATGGTGTCGATGGCCTTGCGATACTTCTCGTCGCCGAAGATGTCGTAGAGGATGAACAGGTTTTTGCCCTGATTCACGTTGTCAAGGTTGTACTCCTTCGGGTCGTAGGTCTTGATGGAGCCGTCTTCCTGCACGAACCAGTCGATGAAATCCCTGGAAAATTTCAGATACTTTTCGTCGCCGGTAGTCTTATACAGGCTCAGGCAGGCGGTGATCATGCAGCCGTCGATGTAGTTCCACTTGTTGGGCTTGCCGCTGCGGACCTTCTCGATGTTCCACATGGGTGCCTCGGCGCTGGAATTGGCGATAAGGTAGTCCACATAATCGCCCAGCATGGACAAAATCTCTTCATGAGTCATGGCTTAGTCCTCCTCAAAATGGCCGACATTGGCAAAGCGCAGGCGCTCGCCCTCGTAGCCCTCGATCCTGACGTTGTGCAGCTCGATGTTCTTGACGTTCTCGGCGTAGATGGCCAGCTTCTTGACCAGCGGGCGGTTGTCGGCCATGGCAGCCTGACCCTCCTTGGCGTCGGGGTCGAAGGTGATGGTGACGTTCTTCATGGAGATGCCCTCGATGGGCTGCTCGGGCAGGCCGTCAAAGTAGCAGCCCGCAAACTGTGCATCGGTGGCCACGATGTCTTCCATGGTCAGGGTGCCGAGCTTCGGGGTGTACTCGTCCACGGGCAGAGCCTCGCGGCACTGGACATAGGGGCTGTGGCCGTCCGGGTCGCAGAAGTAGAACATATTGATGACGAAGGGAGCCTTGACGCCCCGCATCTCCACGTTGCGGAACACCAGACCGTCGATGACGGCGGTGTTGCCGCGGCCGCGGCGGGTCTTGACGCGGAGGCCGCGGTCGGTGTGGTCCATGAGGCACTGGGTGACCACCATGTCCTTGACGCCGCCGCTCATCTCGCTGCCGATGACGATGCCGCCGTGGCCCTTGTCCAGCAGGCAGTTACGGATGACGGTGTGCTCGCAGCTCTTCTTGAGCTTCATGCCGAGGAAGACCTTGCTGGCCTTCATGGCGATGCAGTCGTCACCGACGTGGATGTTCACGCCGATGATGCGGATGTACTCGCAGCTCTCGGGGTCGATGCCGTCGGTGTTGGGGGCGTTGTAGGGGTTGTTGATGTTGAAGTTCAGCAGGTCGAGGTGTTTGACGAAGATGGGGTGGATGGTCCAGGAGTAGCTGTTCTGCACGGTGATGCCGTGGAGGCAGACGTTCTCGCTGTCCACCATCGCTACGGCGCGGGGACGCCATGCGATGCGCTTGACCTTGGGGTCGATCCACCAGTCGCCGTTCTGGGCGTCGCAGTCCAGGGTGCCTTCACCGGTGACGACGACGTCATGCACCTGGGTGATGTTCAGCAGGCCCGCAAAGCTGTTCAGCGGGTTGCCCTCCCAGCCGGTGAGGTAGTATTCGTCCACTTCGTTCTCGCTGGGGATGACGCCGGGCAGGATGGGGTAGTGGGTGCGGTCATTGTCGCCCAGCAGCACAGCGCCCTTCTCGAGGTAGAGGGTGGTGCAGCTCTTCATAAAGAGGCTGGCGGTGCGGTAGCGGCCAGCGGGGACATATACCGTGCCGCCCCTGGGGCAGGTGGAAAGAGCAGCCTGCAGCCTGCCGGTGTTGTCGGTCTCGCCGTCGGCGACGAGGCCGTAGCGGGATGCGTCCACAAAAAAGCTCTCGGCCTCGGTGGTGAAATCCAGTTTCAGGTGCTCACCCTCGGTGTCTATCTCCACGGTGTAGGCGGTGGACGGAGTCAGGGAGAAGAGGGAGAACACGTTGGTGTTGCAGCTTTCGTAAATGGTCTTGCCGTTCAGAGCCACGGCGAAGGGGTGCTCCGGGCGGAAGCACTTGCCGTTTTCCAGCTCGAAGACGGCGCTGCGGGTCATGGAACGGATGAGAGACAGATTCATTTTTACAGCCTCCTGAGTTATTTGCGTAGATTTGCGGCTTGCCCGCAGAGGGCGGGCATGGTACACTGGGGATAAGAAGATCGGAGCACTGCCCCGGCGGGGCAGGCATAGCAAGAAGGGGGAAGGGCGGATGCGCGCCGAACGGGAAAAACTCAATGCGAAGATCACGGCGGGAGCACTCAAGCTGGCTGGAGGGCGGCTCGAGCTGCCTGCCGAGATGTGCCATATCGTTCTGTTTTCGGGCGGAAGCTGCACGGTCCAGTGCGGGGATACGTCGCTCCTGGTCAGCCCCGGCTGCGCATTGCTGCTGGGGCCGGGGGCGTGGGCGGTATCGCAGGCAGGCCACACCCAGCCGGAAATGCTGGGATGCAGTTTCCCACAGGTGGCCCTCCACGAGATGAAGAACGCCACCGGCGAAGATTTCCTCCGCCTTTTTGCACCGGGCAGCCAGATGGCCCTTTACGGCAGCATCCAGTGGGCCAGCCGTCTGCGGACGCTGCTGGAGATGATGCGGAGCGCCATGGGCGAGCCGGAGTATCCCGGCGGGCTGTATCTGGCACTGACGCTCCACTATGTGGAGCAGGAGCACCGGGCGCAGAGCGCCGCCGACGCCCGCCCCCGCAACGAGACGGTGGAGCAGATCTGCGCCTACCTTGCGGCAAACTACCAGCAGAAGCTTTCCCTCACCGAGGTGGCGGCGCGGTTCTACATCTCGCCCTACTATCTGAGCCGGCTGTTCCGGCGGGTGACGGGGCAGTCCATCGTGGACTACATCAACGCCCGCCGCATCGAGGCGGCACAGAAGCTTCTGGAAACGACCGAGCTGAGCATCGGCAGCGTGGCCGAGCAGACCGGTTTCGCCTCTGCGGCCCACTTCCGCCGCGTCTTCCGGGAGACGATGGGCGTCGGGCCGCTGCAATATAGAAAAAGTAGGAAATAAACCTCTCCGTCACGCCTGACGGCGTGCCACCTCTCCTATCGAGGAGAGGCCTTGGCGTTTCATAAAGCTTCACCTCTTCGCCAGAGGCTCCCCTCGGTAGGGGGAGCTGTCGAGCGATAGCGAGACTGAGAGGTTGATACCTCCGCAAAAAATGCCCCCTGCGTCCTCTCTATGGGAAGAGGCACAGGGGGCATTCGTGTTTGTCGGGATGATCCGAGCGGCGGGGGCTTCAGCTTAGCCCTTGACAGCACCGGCGGAGATACCTTCGACGAACTGATCCTGTGCGCAGAAGAACACGATGAGCTGCGGCAGGATAGAGATCAGGGACAGGGCCAGAATACGGTTCCAGGCAAAGCCCGTATCACCGTCCATGGACAGCTTGACGAACAGGGACATGGGGTACTTTGCAGGGGTCTGGACGTAAAGCAGGGGACCCATGAAGTCGTTGCAGCTCCACATGAACTGGAACAGTGCGCAGGACACCAGAGCGGGCATCAGCATCGGGACGATGACCTTGTACAGGGTCTGGAAGGAGGAGCAGCCGTCGATGGCAGCGGCTTCGTCCAGATCACGGGGGACATTGCGCATGAACTGCACCAGCTGGTAGACGAAGTAGGTCTCGGTCGCAAATGCGCAGTGCACCCAGATGGCCAGATAGAAGGG
>ENA-OXEO01000288-OXEO01000288.1-human-gut-metagenome-genome-assembly--contig:-NODE-288-length-24360-cov-6.20123_pt1 | contig 24360 bp, 20 predicted proteins | sample MGYA00249828_ERZ652250 | MGnify/ENA primary metagenome ERZ652250 (study PRJEB26925, sample SAMN05826791) | human gut metagenome | biome: ENVO:2100002; feature: ENVO:00000062; material: ENVO:00002003... | reverse complement strand
GAGATGTGTATAAGATGCAGGCCATGACCAGAACGTCCATCTCGTCGAAGCGGCTGGTCACGGCCTCGTACATCTGCTGGGCTGTCGTGATGGGGACATCCTCGGTGAACCGCACCGGCTGCAGGGCCGTCGGGCCGTGGATGAGGGTGACTTCGGCACCCCGCATCGCGGCGGCACGGGCCACGGCATAGCCCATCTTGCCGGTGGAGTGGTTGGTCAGGTAGCGCACAGGGTCCAGCGGCTCCTGGGTGGGGCCGGCCGTGACGGCAATGCGCAGACCGGTGAGGTCCTTCGGCTTTGCGATGGCGCGGAAGATGTAGTCCAGCAGGACATCCTCTTTCGGCAGGCGTCCGCTGCCCACGTCCTTGCAGGCCAGTACGCCGCTCTCGGAGGGGATGACCGTGAAGCCGTACTTTTCCAGTGTGGCGATGTTGTCCTGGGTGATGGGGTTCTCCAGCATCCCGGTGTTCATGGCAGGGGAGACGAGCTTGGGACACTTGGCCGCAAGAACGACGGTGGTGAGCATATCGTCGGCGATGCCGTGGGCCATCTTGGCGATGACATTGGCGGTGGCCGGGGCCACGAGGATGACGTCAGCCTTCTTTGCCAGCGAGATATGGGTGACTTCGAACTTGAAATCCCGGTCGAAGGTGTCCACCATGCACTTGTGGCCCGTCAGGGTCTCGAACGTGACAGGGGTGATGAACTGGGTGGCGTTTTTGGTCATGATGACCTCCACGTCGGCCCCCAGCTTGCGCAGTGCGCTGGCCACATTGGCCATTTTATAGGCGGCAATGCCGCCGCTGACGCCCAGAAGGACGCATTTTCCCTTCAGATCCATCCCAAATACCTCCTATAAATAGGGATAATATAACTACAGTATAATGCAAAACGGCCCAGAGCACAACAAAATCTTTGATGGGGGTTGTATCTTGGCCCAAAATGCGGTAAAATATAGCTTGACTTATACAAAAAAGCTCTCCGTCAGCGCTGGCGCACACAAGCCTCTCCCTTTGGGAGAGGTGTCACCGAAGGTGACGGAGAGGGCAAGGACGCTGACAGGAAACCGCAGACACGGCGACAGCATCGCTCTGACAAAAAGTCTGCTTATCGCTGGGTAAGAGTTCTGTCATACTGGCCTTGCCCTCTCAGGCGCTTCGCGCCAGCTCCCCCAGAGGGGGGAGCCTTTTGCGGAGAGGTTCGACCCTGCGAGGAACTGAATTATGATTTTAGCCATTGACATAGGCAACACCACCGTCGCCCTCGGGGGCATCCGGGACGGACGTGTATGCTTTGTGGCCCACATGGACACGGTGCGCACCCGCACAGCGGCGGAGTACCGTGCCGAGATGGAAAAGGTGTTCTCTCATCGGAGACACCCGGAAAAGCCCATCCGCTTCGAGGGCGCTGTCCTCACCAGCGTCGTTCCCCAGATCACGGGGGCGCTGGCCGAGTGCGCCCGCCACTACACCGGCAAAAAGCCGGTCATCGTTTCGCCCGACATCCGCACCGGCCTCACGATGGGGGTGCCTGACCCTCACGCCGTCGGCAAGGACCGCCTTGTGGATGCGGCCTACGCGGCGGCGAACTTCCCCCTGCCGGTGGTCACGGTAGACCTCGGCACCGCCACCACGTTCAACGTGGTGGATGAGAATAAGGTCTTCCTGGGCGGCGTCATCTGCCCCGGACTTTCCACTGGTCTGCGGGCGCTGGGGGAGCGGTGCGCCCAGCTGCCGCAGGTACATCTTTCTTCGCCCAAAAGCGCGATCGGCGTCGATACCGAGAAGTGTATGCTCTCCGGCTCTGTGCTGGGGACGGCTGTCCTGCTGGACGGCATCACTCAGCGCATCGAGGAAGAACTGGGCCGTCCGGCCACGCTGGTGGTCACTGGCGGTCTGGCAAAGTATGTCATCCCGCTCTGCCGTCACCCGCTCACCTATGACCCCGAGCTGCTGCTGAAGGGACTGGCTCTCCTTTACCAGCTCAATGCGCCGCAGCATGAGCGTCACCACGAGCCGCGCAGCGACGGTGAACACCGCCGTCCCCGCCCGGCAGGCAGACGCCCTTACAACAACGGCAGCAGCCCCCGCCGCCGCAGCCACAATAACCGCCGTCCCCGCCGGGACGATGAGGCCAAAGCGGGCTGAGCCCTGAAAGGAGAGACCTTATGATGAAATTAGGCATTCTCGGCGCAGGCATGATCGTCCGGGAGTTCCTGCCCTGGCTCACCGGGCCGGAAAGTCCCTTCAAGGTCGAGGCCCTTTGCAGCACGGAGCGGAGCGCCGGTGCAGCACAGGCTCTCTGCGACCAGTATGGTGTGCCGCGCCACACCACCAGCTACGACGAACTGTTGAGCTGGGTGGACGTTGTGTATATCGCCGTACCGAATATCCTGCACGTAAAATATACCCGTGCCGCTCTGGAAGCGGGCCGCCACGTCATCGTCGAAAAGCCGATGGCCCCCACGGCGGCGCTGGCCGAAGAGCTGGCCGAGCTGGCCCGGAGCAAAAAGCTCTTCCTCTTCGAGGCGGTCACCACGCAGTATCAGGACAACTATGCCAAGATCCGTGAGGTGCTGCCCAAGGTGGGTGCCGTCACGATGGTGCAGTGTAATTTCAGCCAGTATTCCAGCCGGTACAATGATTTCTGCGCCGGCAAGGTCTGGCCGTCCTTTGACCCGGCCTGCGCCGGCGGCGCGCTGATGGACCTGGGCGTCTACAATGTCAGCTATGTGGTGGGCCTCTTCGGCTCGCCCAACAAGGTCCACTATGCGGCCAACATCACCCGGGGCATCGACACCAGCGGCGTGCTGACGATGGAGTATCGCAGCTTCAAGGCCGTGAGCATCAATGCCAAGGACAGCAGTTCCCCGGCCCGGTACATCATTCAGGGTACCAAGGGGTATCTGCTCCAGAAATCCACCGCCAACTTCTGCGGCGGCGTCACCTTCCACCCCTATAAGGGCAAGGAAGAGCACTTCAACCTCAGCGCAGGCCGTCCCCGGCAGGCGGCGGAGTTCCACGCCTTTGCCCGCGCCATCGAGAGCGAGGATATGGAGCTTTGCAGCCGGATGCTGGACACCTCGGTGGCCGTCAGCCGTGTGCTGGAAACGGCCCGCCGCGATGCGGGCATCCGCTTCACTACTGATTTATAATGCTATCCCCGGGAGTTCCCTGACAAAACATCCCGTATATTTCAGACTGTATTCTACAAAAGACCCCGTGTATTTCACGGGCAGGTTTGCGCCGTATCCGACAATTTAGGGCGGAACGGCAGCAAGGAGGAAAACTGAATTATGAAAAAGAATGACATTCGCACCCTCACCCGGCTGGCACTGCTGGTCGCCATTGAGCTGGTCATGAAGGCCGTCGGCCTGGGCAGTGTCCCTGTAGGCCCGCTTTACATGAGCTTTTTGACCCTGCCGATCGCCGTGGGTGCCATCACCATGGGTCCCGCCGCAGGCGCTATCCTCGGCGGCGTGTTCGGCGCTGTGAGCTTCTATGACGCCGTCACCGGCGCTTCCGCCATGACCGGTGCGCTGTTCCAGGTCAGCCCCGTCAACACCTTCATCCTCTGTGTGGGTATGCGTGTGCTGATGGGCGTGTGCGTCGGCCTTATCTTCAACGCTGTCAAGAATTTTGATAAGCCCGGCACCTGGAGCTACCTTGTCAGCGCCATGTGTGCCCCGGCTCTCAACACCCTGTTCTTCATGGGCTACATCGTGCTGGCCTTCTACGGCTGCGATTACGTCCAGAACCTCGTGTCCGTCAAGGGCGCAGCCAACCCCCTGATGTTCGTCGTCCTGCTGGTCGGCGTGCAGGGCGTGGCCGAGTTCCTTGTCTCCGGCATCCTGGGCGGCATCGTCGCCCGCGCTGTCCACAAGTTTTTGAAGTAACAGGCGGTGTCGGTCAGGGACATCCGCTGATAAACCTCTCCGTCACGGCTGACGCCGTGCCACTGCCCGGGTTGCGGCACCCAGCATCCGCAGCGCTTTGCTTGCGTCTTGCTGGCCGCGGCCCCAACAGCGACTCCCTGTTTCCGCCACTGGCGGCGGTCGTCGTTGTTGCTCCTATCAAGGGGAGGCTGAAAGGAAAGATCATATAATAGGCCCCTCCCCCGGCAAAAATGCTGAGGGAGGGGCTTTTGTGTTGATTTTAGCCTACCGGTGCGGTATACTTATCATACTTTATTCAAAAGAAGGAGGCGGCGGAAAATGCCCATCGGCCCCAGCAGACCCCTGAATTTAGCAAAGCCGGAGTCCATCGACATCCGGCAGGCCGCGCGGTATTTTGGCGCGCGGGGCGAGGCTGACAGCGCTACCCTCACCCTTCTGGAAAAGTGCGCTGCGCCCCTTCTCGCCGCCGCCACGCCCCGGGCCGTCTGGCTCGAGGCCGACGTGGAGAGCCTCACGCAGGCCGGTATTTTGAAGGGGGAGGACATCTTCCGGCATCTGGAAGGGTGCAGCGAGGCCCTGCTTCTGGCTGTGACGGTCGGCCCCGGTGTGGACGGACAGATACGCCGGGCCGGTGTGGGCGACATCGCCGCCGGTGTGGCGTCGGACGCCATCGGCTCTGTGCTGGCCGAACAGGCCGCGGACGCCGCCGAGGCCGAGCTGCGGCAGTGGGCCGCAGAGCAGGACAAGTACCTCACGGGCCGCTTCTCGCCGGGCTACGGCGACTGGCCCATCGGGGTGCAGCCGCTGGTGGCGGCGGCACTGGACACCGCCCGCCGGGCCGGGCTCTGCGTGACCGAAAATGACCTGATGACGCCCCGCAAGAGCGTGACCGCTCTGCTGGGCCTGAGCGACCACCCGGTGAAAGGACGCCTTGCCGGGTGCGGACACTGCGTGCTGAACACGCGGTGCGAATATAGAAAGAGGGGCAAGACCTGTGCAAGCGAATGAACTGTTTACCCAGCCGAATACCATCCTCCTCGACGGCGGCATGGGTACCATGCTGCAGGCGGCGGGCCTGAAGCTCGGCGCACGGCCTGAGGAACTGAACATCACCGACCCGCAGCTCATCGAGAGCATCCACAGCCGGTACGCCGCCGCAGGCAGCCGCATCATCAATGCCAACACCTTCGGCGCGTCGGCCCATAAGCTGGCGGGCAGCGAATACACGCTGGAAGAGATCATTGCGGCGGGCATCGCCAACTGCAAGCGGGCCTGCGCCCCCTACGGCGCACTGGCCGCGCTGGACGTCGGCCCGCTGGGCGAACTGCTGGAGCCCAACGGCACGCTGGCTTTTGAAGACGCCGTGGCCGAGTATGGCCGCATCGTCCGGGCGGGTGTCGCCGCCGGGGCCGACCTCGTCTTTTTTGAGACCTTCACCGACCTCTACGAGCTGAAAGCCGCTCTGCTGGCCGCGAAAGAGAACTGTGACCTGCCCATCCTCGCCAGCATGAGCTTTGAGGCGGGCGGGCGCACCTTCACCGGCTGCACCGTCGAGAGCTTCGCCGTCACGGCCCGGGGCCTCGGGGCCAACGCCGTGGGCATCAACTGCTCCCTCGGCCCGAAGGAGATCTTCCCCATGGCGAAGCGGCTGGCCGAGGCCCTGCCCGGCGATTTCCCGGTCTTTGTCAAGCCGAATGCAGGCCTGCCCCGCGCCGACGGCAGCGGCTACGACATCACGCCCCAGCTCTTTGCCATGGAGATGAAGCCCTACCGCGATCTGAAGCTCTTTGCGGCGGGCGGCTGCTGCGGCACCACCCCCGATTTCATCAAGCTGCTGAACGGCGTCTTCGCCGACTGCAAGCCGGGCCGCCTCGCCCACGCCATGCCCTCGGTGCTCTGCTCGCCGATGGACTTCGTCACCGTGGACGGCATCACCGTGGTGGGTGAGCGCATCAACCCCACCGGCAAAAAGCGGTTCCAGCAGGCCCTGCGCGAGGGCGACATGAACTACATCCTCGAGCAGGCCGTCAGCCAGTCCGAGGCCGGAGCGCAGGTGCTGGACGTCAACGTGGGCGCGCCCGGCGTGGACGAGCCCGCCGTCATGGAGCAGGTGGTGAAGGCGTTGCAGAGCGTCGTCAGCCTGCCTTTGCAGCTGGATTCCTCCCACGCAGACGCCCTCGAGCGGGGCCTGCGGGTCTACAACGGCAAGCCCATCGTCAACTCGGTGAACGGCGAGACCGAAGTGCTGGAGCGAGTCCTGCCCCTCTGCAAAAAGTACGGCGCGGCCGTCGTCGGCCTTGCCATCGACGAGCGGGGCATCCAGCCCAGCGCCGACGCCCGGTTTGAGATCGCAAAGCGGGTGGTGGACGCGGCGCTGGCCCACGGCATCCCCCGGGAAGATATTTATATCGACTGCCTGACCCTCACCGCCAGCGCCCAGCAGCAGGACGTTCTGGCCACCGTGGAGGCGCTGGCCCGCTGCAAGAAGGAGCTGGGCGTCCGCACCATCCTCGGCGTGTCCAACATCAGCTTCGGCCTGCCCTGCCGCCCCTATCTGAATACCACCTTCCTCACCATGGCCATGTACGCGGGCCTCGACCTCGCCATCATGAATCCTTCCAGCGAAGAGATGATGGCGGCGGTCTACTCCTACAACGTCCTCACCAACCGCGACAAGCAGAGCATGGCCTACATCGCCCGCTATGCCGATAAAGTCCCTGCCAGCGCCGCGTTGAAGCAGGCCCGGACGGCCCAGGCGTCTCAGACGTCAAATACCCCGGCGGAGGCGGATGCAGCTCACAACGGCCCTTTTGCCGCGCTGATGCAGGCGGTGGAAAAGGGCCTCAAGGGGGAAGCCGCCGCCCGCACCCACACCCTGCTGGACGAAAACGAGCCCCTGACGCTGGTGGACGAGGCCCTCATCCCGGCGCTGGACGTCGTGGGTGAAAAGTACGAGAAGGGCAAGCTCTTCCTGCCCCAGCTGCTACAGGCCGCCAGCGCCGCACAGGCCGCCTTTGAAGAGATCAAGACCGCCATCGCCAAGCGGGGCGGGGCCGGGGCCAGCAAGGGCCGCATCGTCCTCGCCACCGTCAAGGGCGATGTCCACGACATCGGCAAGAACATCGTCCGCGTCATCCTCGAGAACTACGGCTTCGAGGTCATCGACCTTGGCCGCGATGTGCCGGTGGAGACGGTGGTGGACACTGTCCGGGAGAAGGATGTCCACCTCGTGGGGCTCTCGGCCCTGATGACCACCACCCTCAAGAGCATGGAGGAGACCATCGCGGCCCTCCATGCGGCAAAGCTCGACTGCAGGGTGATGGTGGGCGGCGCTGTCCTGACGCCCGAGTACGCCGAGAAGATCGGCGCGGACTGGTACGCCAAGGACGCCAAGCAGAGCGCCGATATTGCCAAGAAATTCTTCGGTGAGTCATAAAAATAGAGCAAGAGCCGGTGCATCTGCACCGGCTCTTTTGACGTTTACTTATGATCCACCAGCGCCATGATGCACTCCGGCGGGGCGGAGAGGCAGGCCGGGGCGTCGGGTTCGGCCACGGAGAGGGTCGTCTTGCTCACCTTCCACCACAGACGGGTGGTGCCGTCCGGCAGCTGGAAGATGAGGTTCCAGTCGAAGGGGTTCTCGCTGGCCGAGAGAAGCTCCACCGGCAGGGCGTTCTCTGCGCCCGGGGCGCAGGGGGCGAAGTCGTGGGCGCGGATGCCCACGGCGGTGCAGCCCTCCGGCACCTCAGCGGCCAGATGCAGCACCTGCTCACAGCCTGCGAGGCGGACGCTGTGGGCGTCCACCCGGGTGCAGGGCAGGATGTTCTTGCAGCCGGTCAGCCGGGCCGCAGCGGTGCTGCGGGGGTCGGCAAAGACCTCTTTCGTGGTGCCGGTGCGGAGCACCTGTCCGCCGTCCATGACGATCATCTCCCGGCACAGGCGGTAAGCTTCGTCCCGGTTGTGGGTGACGAGGAGAGCCGTGCCGTCGAAACCCGCCAGCAGGCTGCCCACTTCGCCCTCCACCTCCTCGCGGAGGTAGCTGTCCAGCGCGCTGAACGGCTCATCCAGCATCAAAATCTTCGGCTTGCCCACAAGGATACGGGCCAGCGCGGTGCGCTGCTGCTGTCCGCCGGAAAGCTCTGCCGGGCGGCGGCTGGCCAGTTCTTCCAGCCGCAAGGCCCGCAGCATCCCGGCGCAGCGGGCCTTGCGGGCGGCTTTGTCCCTTTCGGCTTTCAGGCCGCAGAGGATGTTCTGCTCCACGGTCATATTCGGGAAGAGGGCGTAGTTCTGGAAGAGCAGGCCCACGCCCCGCTGCTGGGGCGGCAGGTCGATGTGATGCTCGCTGTCGAACAGCACCCGCCCGTCCAGCACGATGCGGCCCTTGTCGGGCTTCACGATGCCCGCGATGCAGCGCAGTGTCATGCTTTTGCCGCAGCCCGACGCGCCCAGAATGGCCGTGGCAGTGTTCCCGGCGGTGAAGTCGGAGCGGAGGGTGAAGCCGTTCAGCTTTTTCTCGATATGTACTTCCAGGCTCATGCGCGGCCACCTGCTTTCTGCTTTTTCTCCAGGAGGTTCACAGCCAGCAGCACCACAGCAGAGATGACGATGTCCACCAGCACCCACCGCATGGCACCGGCCTCATCGTTGGTGCGCCAGAGCTGGTACACCGTGGTGGCGATGGTGGCCGTCCTGCCCGGGGTGTAGCCCGCGATCATGCTGGTAGCACCGTACTCGCCCAAGGCCCGGGCAAAGGCCAGCACCGTACCGGCCAGAATGCCCTGACGGCAGCAGGGCATCCGCACCCGCCAGAATATCCATGCGTTGGACTGTCCCAGAGTCTGGGCCGACCACGCCAGCGTCTCGTCAAAGCTCTCGAAGGCGCCCCGGGCGGTGCGGTACATCAGCGGGAAGGCCACTACGATGGACGCAAAGATGGCGCTGTACCAGTTCATGACCAGCTTGACGCCGAAATGCTCCAGGAAGAAGATGCCCAGCGGCCGCTTTGCGCCGAAGAGCAGCAGCAGGAAATAGCCCACCACCGTGGGCGGCAGCACCATGGGCAGAGTGAGCACCACGTCCAGCACGCCCTTGACGGTGCGGGGCAGCTTTGCGATATAATAAGCGGCAAAAATGCCGAGGAAGAACACTGCTGCGCAGCTGATGAGCGCGATGCGCAGGCTGTTCCATAAGGGATACCAATCCATAAATGATACCTCGAATGTTGGGGGCCTTAAGGCTCTCCCTTTGGGAGAGCTGGCGAGCGAAGCGAGACTGAGAGGGCAAGCCCGTTGAGACAGTTCCGGTGCACAGCGATAGGTAGACTCTTTATCAGAGCGATACTATCGCCGTGCCTGAGCTTCTCCGTCAGCGTCCTTGCCCTCTCCGTCACCTGCGGTGACACCTCTCCCAAAGGGAGAGGCTTTTGCTCACGGTCAGGCTGACCTTACATTGCGGTGAAGCCCACGCCCTCGAACACGGTGGCGGCACGGTCAGTCTGCAGATAGGCCAGGAACTCCCTGGCGGCCTCGGCGTTGGGAGCAGCCTTCAGCACAGCGGCGGGGTAAATGACCTGACCGCACATCTCGGCGGTGGCCTCGTCCACGGGGGTCAGACCGGCGCTGTAAGCATCGGTGCAGTAGACGACACCGGCGTCAACACTGCCCTCGCTGATCTGGGTGGTGACTTCCTTGACGTTGGAGCCGTAGGTGATGACACCGGCAGCAGCCAGAGCCTCTTCGTCGAGGTCATAGTAAGCGAGGATCTTCTGGGTGTACTGGCCCACAGGCACATCGCTGTTGCCCATGCAGAACAGAATGTCCTGAGCCTTCAGGTGCTCGGCCAGAGCATCAAAGCTGTCGATGCCCTTGTCGCTGCCCTCGGGCACACAGAGGACGACCTTGTTTTCCAGCAGGTCCACACGGGTGGAGGGGTCCACGAAGTCCAGACCGTCGGTGTTTACGTCGGCAGAAGCGGTGATGTCCAGCTGGTTCATCTGCTTCTGACCGGCAGAGAGGAAGAGGTCGCAGTCAGCGCCCTCCTGGATCTGGGTCTTGAGGGTGCCGGAGGAATCAAAGTTGAAGCGGAAGGTGACGCCCGGGTTCTCGGCAGAGTAGTCTTGGGCGATGGCGTTCAGGGTCTCGGTCAGGGAGGCAGCGGCGAAGACGATGAGCTCGACGCTCTCGCCGGCAGCCTCGGAAGCAGCTGCGGAAGAGGCAGTGCTGGAAGCAGAGCCGCCGCAGGCGGTCAGGGCAGCAGCAGCGCCGACTGCGCCGACCACGGACAGAAAGCTGCGGCGGGAAATGAGATCGGTTTTCATGAATTTTCTCCTTCTATAGTGGCTAAAATTCCCTCATATATGTTCACGTCCCGAAACCGGAGCGGGACAGCAATTTACCTGCGGGCGCACTCGCCGTCCAGACCGGCGGCGATGCGGACGCCGTGCCCGAGGCTGGGCAGGATGTACTCGAGGTTCTCCTTCACGGCTTTCGGACTGCCCGGCAGGTTGACGATGAGCGTCTTGCCGCGCAATACACTGGCGGCGCGGCTCAGCATCCCGCGGGGGGTGATGGAAAGGCTGTGATACCGCATGGCCTCGGCGATGCCGGGGGCGTTGCGGTCGGCCACGGCATAGGTGGCCTCGGGAGTAATATCCCGGGGCGAGAAGCCGGTGCCGCCGGTGGTCAGGATAAGGTTCACCTGACGGCCATCGGCCAGACGGATGAGCTGTGCTTTCAGCGCCTTGGCCTCGTCGGGCAGGAGCATCGTCTCTTCCACCACATAGCCTGCGGCGGTGAGCATCTCCACGATGAGGGGGCCGCTCTTGTCCTCCCGCTCGCCCCGGCTGCCCTTGTCCGAAAGGGTGATGACCGCAGCGCGCAGCGGCGGATCTTCCGGCGGCGGCAGAAGGGTCACTTCGTCGCCGACATGAATTTCGCCGCCCTTCAGCACCCGGGCAAATACACCCTCCCGGGGCATGATGCACTCGCCGGTCTGCTGCTTGATGACGCAGTCGTTGTGGCACTCCTTGCCGATCTGGGTCATCTCCAGCACCACGTCGCCGATGGCGAAGCGGCTGGTGACGGGCAGGCTGCGGAAGTCGAAGCCCTCGATGACGAGGTTTTCGCCGAAGGCACCGTAGTCCACCCAGATCTTCTTGCGGAACGCCTCGATTTTTTCGGCACTGAGCAGGCTCACCTGCCGGTGCCAGTTTCCGCCGTGGGCGTCGCTCACGATGCCCCATTCCGGGGTCAGGACAGCACTTGGCACCTCGGTCTTGACGGTGCCGCGCTTGGGGCTGGTGCAGATCGCCAGAATTTTTCCCATAGTAATTTATCCTCCGATACGGTACATCCCGCGGGTGGCGGGCATGGAATTGTCTCCGAAATGATGTTCCCGGGGTTTCGACCAGATGGTCTCCCGGATAGCCTGTAAAAGCTCCTCGTCGGCTGTGCCGCCCCGCAGCAGGGTGCGCAGGTCGCAGCCCGTCTCGCTGGCAAGGCAGGGGCGCAGAAAGCCCTGACTGGTCAGCCGCACCCGGTTGCAGGAAGCACAGAACTTGCCATGGACCGCCGCGATGAAGCCCACGTCGCCCTTCCAGCCCGGGACGGTGTAGTAGACGGCAGGCCCGTCGCCGAACCCGGCGCTCTGGGCGGCGGGCAGGGGCGAAAACTCCGGCCAGCGGCGGGCAAACCGCTCCCGCAGCTCCGGCCCCGAGATGCAGGGCATGGCCGCGCCATAGCCGATGGGCATCATCTCGATGAACCGCACCTGTAACGGGCGGCTCTCGGCGAGGGCGGCCAGGTCTTCCAATTCACCCTCGTTCACGCCCACCTGCGGCACACAGTTCAGTTTGACAGGGATGCCGCTGTCCAATGCGGCGCGGATGCCTTCCATCACATGGCCGAACTCGTCCCGGGCCGTGATGCTTTGGAACGCCTCGGGGCGCAGGGTGTCGAGGCTGATGTTCACGCTGTCAAGACCGGCGTCCAGCAGGGCGGGCAGCTGCTGCGCCAGCAGGATGCCGTTTGTGGTCATGGTGACTTTGCGGATGCCGGGGATGGATTTCAGCCCCGCCACCAGCTGGTCTACGCCCTTGCGCACCAGCGGCTCTCCGCCGGTGACGCGGACGGTGTCGATGCCGCACCGGGCAAACAGGGCTGCCAGACGCAGGAACTCTTCGTAGGTGAGCACGGCTTCCCGCTCCAGCTTTTCCACGCCGTCGGGCATACAGTAGCGGCAGCGCAGGTTGCACAGATCGGTGACGGACAGGCGCAGATAGTGGATATTGCGCTGGGCAGAATCAAACATAGCCGCCCTCCGCCCGGATGTAGTGGCCGCTCTTGCCGCCGGTCTTCTCGACGAGATGGATCTCGCCCAGCTCCATGCCCTTATCGACGGCCTTACACATATCGTAGATGGTGAGCAGGGCGGTGGAAACGCCCGTCAGGGCCTCCATCTCCACGCCGGTGACGCCCGCCGTCTTGACGGTGCAGAGCGCCTCCACAGCCTGCCGCTCGGGCAGAAGCCTGAAGTCCACGTTCACTTTCGTCAGGGGCAGCGGATGGCAGAGCGGGATGAGCTCGCTGGTGCGCTTGGTGGCCATGATGCCGGCAATGCGGGCCACGCCCAGCACATCGCCTTTCTTCACGGTGCCGCTCTCCACGGCAGCGAATGCCTCGGCGTTCATGGTGATGATGCCGTGGGCGGTGGCCTCCCGGAAGGTGACGGCCTTCTCGCTCACATCCACCATCACGGCGTTGCCGGAGGCGTCAAAGTGGGTCAGATTAGTTTCAGTCATGATCGTATCTTTCTGCTTAACAAAAATAAATCGTATGGGGAGCCGGGCTTGCCCTCTCAGTCTCGCTTCGCTCGCCAGCTCCCCCAAAGGGGGAGCCGTTGGCAGGCCGGGCAGCTCTGAGCGGGACGCCTGAGGCCCGATATAGCGCAAAAGGGCGGGCCTTGCTACAGAGGCCGGCAGCTTCTGGACAAGCGTTCCTTGTCAAGCTGCTGTAAATCTCTGTCGCAGGGCACTATCGTTCCCGACAGGAAGAGCTTTTCTTGCCCAGCGCGGGCCTTACCGACACGCCAGTGGCTCTCCCTTTGGGAGAGCTGGCGCGAAGCGCCTGAGAGGGTATCAGCAATGCCCAAATCCGCAGTTGGGCCAGTGGCACTCGGCGCAGCCAAGGCAGAGACCACCCTCGCCCAGACGGGAAATATCCTCGGCGGTGATGGCATCGTCGGCCAGCAGACGGGGCAGCAGCAGATCAAAGATGGTGCGCTTGGCGTACATGACGCAGCCGGGCAGACCGCAGACCGGCACACCGTCCAGATAGCTCACGAGGAACATGGCACCCGGCAGCACCGGTGCGCCGTAGGTGACGATGTCCGCGCCGGTGTTTCGGATGGCCAGCGGGGTGCGGTCGTCGGGGTCCACGCTCATGCCGCCGGTGGTGAAGATCAGCTCACAGTCCGCCTCTTTCGCTTCCAGAATGGCGGTCGTGATGCCAGCCGGGTCGTCGTCGCAGACCTTGTGGAAGGTCATCTCGCAGCCGTACTCGGCCAGCTTGCCCACGAGGATGGGGGTGAACTTATCCTCGATGCGGCCCTTGAACACCTCGCTGCCGGTGGTGATGACGGCAAACTTCTTGGCCTGCATGGGCAGCACGTTCAGGATAGGCTCACTGCCTGCGGCGGCCTGCATGGCGTCCATCTTCTCCTGTTCGATGACCAGCGGGATGATGCGGGTACCGGCCAGTTTCTGGCCCTTTTTCACGGGCAGGTCGCCGTGGATGGTGGCGATCATCATCTGGGGCGTGCGGTTCACGGCCAGCAGGGCTTTGCGGTTGATCTTCAGCAGGCCGTCGCAGTCGGCGATGAGCTCGATCTTGCCCTCTTTCGGCTCGGTGCCGTGGATGTTCCTGCCCGCAGCGGCCTTGTACAGCAGCGCGGCGGCTTCGTCCTCGTGGAGGATGCCGGGCTTTTTCTCCCAGACGTAGAGGTTTTCTTTGCCGATGGAGAGCAGCACGGGGATGTCCTCGGGCTGGATGATATGGCCCTTGCGGAAACGTGCGCCCTTGAACTCACCGGGAATGATTTGGGTAATGTCGTGGCAGAGCACCTGGCCTGCCGCGTCTTCGGTACGAATCAGTTTCATATCTGTCTTCTCCTTACAGGCCCGGCATCTGGGCAACGAGCCAGTCGGCCAGAGCCTGCGCATCTTCCAATCCAAAATCTGCCCCCGGAATGTCTCCCACCACCGCCAGCGGCTGGAAAGACACCGGTGTGTCCGAAATTTCTTTGCGGACAACTTCGATTTTCGGCCAGCCGCTGTCCTTGAAGCCTTCCAGCAGCACCAGATCATAGCCGTGGCGCTCGAAAAGCGCCAGCAAGTCCTGCTCCGTCAGGCGGAACATCTCGGTCAGCAGATAGCGCTGGCCGGAGTAGACCGCCACGCCCTCGGCTCCGGCTTCCCGCAGACGGTAGCTGTCGGTGCCGGGGACATCGGGGGTGAAATCATGGCCGTCGTGCTTGATAATGCCCACTTTCAGCCCCCGGCTGCGCAGGGCAGGCAGAAGCTTTTCCAGCAGCGTCGTCTTGCCGCTGTTGTGCAGGCCGCTGACGGCCAGCACCGCCGGGCGCTTGAGTTCGATCTCCTGGGCCAGAGCCTCTTTCTGTTCACTGTACAAAGCTGAGCACCTCCACTTCTTCGCCCGGAGTCACCGGGCCGCTGCCCGCAGGCAGTTCAACGAGACAGTTGCAGCCGATCATGGCAGAAAGGCTGCCGGACGAGTGGGCTTCGGCGTTGCCCTCGCCGGGGATGGTCACGCTGCCGCCCCAGCGCCAGCTGCGGCAGAAGCTGGGGTGTGCATACCACCCGGAAGGCCGGCTGTTCATTTACATAGATAACTGCGGCGTGTTCTGTTGGAATGGCCGCTTCCGTGCCGTCCGGCATCCGTACGGTTTCAAAGGCGGCTGCTGCGCCGAAGAGGTCGGTTATCTGCATGGGGGTCCTTTCTCTGTAAAAGCTGCTGTTCAAGTCCTCTTATCCGCTGATAGAAAGTTTCCAAAAGGACTACGGGTAAAAGAAAAACGACAGCCTTTTTGAAAGCTGTCGTTCAAGAGTGCGGATAAGAGGACTTGAACCTCCACCGAGTTGCCCCGATTAGAACCTGAATCTAACGCGTCTGCCAATTCCGCCATATCCGCATATTCTGTTTTGTTCGCTGCCGTTCGGCTCGGAACGATATTTATTATACCACAGGTGCAAAGAAAGTCAAGCGTTTTCTGCAAAAATAGTACGACAAATTTTTTTGCGAAAATTGTTGCATTCCGTATAGGCCGAATGGGGCGAAAAATCCGGCGGAGTATGATACAATAAATATTACCCCTGCGGGGCAGCGGCCCGGCGGGACTATTTACGGAAGAGGGAAACTGCGAATGTTCAACATCATTATCTTTCTCATCGGTGCAGGCATCATGTTCTACATGGCATGGCGGAGCTGGTCGAGACGCCGCAAGCTCATGACCAGGGGCGAAAAGGTCGAGGCCGCTGTGGCAGGCACCGTCCGGAGCCGGGACGGCGAAGCCTACCTGTTGGAGTTCACCACGGCTGGCGGCACCCACCGCCTCCATTACCCCAAGTCTGCCAAGGGCAGAGAGCTTGCACAGGGAGCTGTCGTCACCCTTTATTATAACCCCGACGACCCCGCCGAGATGTACGTCGAGGGCGACAAGTCCGTCCTGGGAGCCGAGGTGCTGTATGTGGTGCTGGGCATCGTGCTGCTGGTGCTGATGGCCGGCATCGTCCGCTGAGAAGGGGAGAAGAAAATGAAACTCGAGCATTTTGGCATGGCAGAACCCGGTGACTGCCGGGTGGTCTTTTCTGCCGCAGCAGAAGAGCTGGAAGCGGCGGTGCAGACCGAAAAGGCGGCCCCGGATGCCCCGCAGGACGAGGATGACCTGCTGACGGCGGCGGTCAATCGGGCGATTCTGGAGGGTTTCTCGCCCCTGTTCGCCCAGCTGATGAAAGAAAACGATTTGCAGCCCGTCACCGACCCGGATTTTGAGCTTCTGGCGGTCAACCGGGCCGAGGGCTTCCGGGCGGGGGTGCAGTTCTTCTGCCTGCCGCCGCTGGAACTGGGAGAGTACACCGGCTTTACCCAGCCCATCCAGCCCCGGCCCATCCGGGAGCTGACCATCGAGCTTGAAATAAACCGCCGCCACGGTGACGAAGACCGCGCCGCCGACGCCGAGGGCAAGCGCGCCCTCCGCGCCAAGGTGACGCAGGACATCTATACCCAGCGCTGCCAGCAGGCCCGCGCCGTGGCCGAACAGGCCCTCATCGCCCAGCTGGGTACACACGTCACCGGCCCGCTGCCCAAGCAGCTGGTGGCCGGCAACTACTTTGCCGAGCAGCGCCAGTTCAACCTGCGGATGCAGGCCAACGGCGTCAACTTCGACCAGTACTTAAAGGTGCAGGGCCAGACCGTGGAAGAATTCCGCGCCTGGCTCCACGCCGAGGCCGAGCGCAAGCTGCGCAGCCGGATGGGTCTGCTGCTGGTGGCGCAGAAAGAAGGGCTCTGGCCGACGGAAGCCGAGGTGGATGACGAGCTTGCCCACTGGGACGCAAAGCGGGACGGGGAGCACACCTTCGCTTCCAACGACCGCCGCCGCGCCGCCCAGCGCATCGCATCCAGCCGCGCCGCTGCCTTTATTCTGGCCCACTCCACCCTCACACCGCCGCCTGCTGAGGCAACGGTGCTGAAAGCCGAAAACAGGTAAAAAAGAAACTATTGCCGACCCGCAAAAAATAAAACAGAGCAAACAAAAATGGGGCTGTTGCAAAATAGCCCCAACGAAAAAATGAGATAGACTTCCCCGAAAGGGGTTGTCTATCTCATTTTTTGTTGTAAACTGAGGCTGTGAAAAAACAGATACAACAAGAACAGTATACAGGAAGAAACAGAATACAGTGAAACCCGTCAGAACAAAGCACCTCTCCACTGCATGAGATCATTGAGATACCGCTGCTTTGTCCTCTGGCCACGATCTTCTAAGCGCCGCATAGGAAATAAGGAAGTTTGCAAGCCAACCTGCCGGGACCGCAAGCCAAACAAAAGCAATGCCAAAACGCGGTGCACAAATCAAAGCAACAGACAAGCGAATCGCAAGGTTTACCATATTTGCAATAAGAAACGGCCGCATGATTCCAAGTCCGCGAAGAACGCCATCCGTTGCCATCTTGATGCCCATGAAGATGAAAAAGTAACCAAGCCATCTCATATAATCACCGGACACCTGATAGGCCAACGCGGTTCCGTCTTTTCCCAGGAACAACGAGGAGATCTGTGTGTGCAGTGTTTCAATGACCACGAAAGCAAGAACTGCAAAGCATAGATCCAACACCAGTGCAGCATGATAACCTTTTTTGATACGCTCAATTTTCTTTGCGCCAAGATTCTGGGATACAAACGGCGAAACTGCATTGCCGATGGATACGAAGATCAGCGAAAAAACATTTTCTACCCGCATCGTTGCCGCATACCCGGCAAGTGCCTGTGTGCCGAAGGGATTTACCACTGCCTGCACGATCATCATACCAATAGACACTGTGGACTGCTGCAAAACCGATGGTACCGTAATGCGAAGCATGGAATACAGCTCCTGCCGGTCGAACCTGCTAAAGGAACTCTTGTATTGCCGCATCCGAGACAGAAAGATCAAAAACGAAAACACGGCAGAAATTCCTTGTGCGATCAAGGTCGCAAGGGCTGCACCAAACACCCCCAGACCAAGACCGGCCACCATCCAGAGATCCATAAAAATATTCAGGATAGATGAGAAGATCAGCAGTCCCAACGGAATTTTGGATTCACCGATGGAAGTGAACATGGTGGAAAGGATGTTGTACATGAATAGAAACGGGAAACCCACAAAGTAGACACGCAGATACAATACTGCTTCTTCCAATATATCGGCAGGGGTCTGTAATCCGCTCATCATGAAATGGGAAAAGCAAAAGCCAAAGACACCAAGGACAACGCTTAAGATCAAAAAGCTGATCAGGGACGTTGACACAATGGTTTTCATTCTACCATAATTTTTTGCACCAAAACAGCGGCTTACAAGCACGCCTGCGCCCACACCAGCACCAAGCGCCACACAAATAAAAACATTGGTCAGTGCAGCACAAGCACCAACAGCCGCAAGTGCCGAGGAGCCAACAAATTGACCAACGATTATGGAATCGGCCATATTGTATACTTGTTGAAAAAAGCTTCCAAGGATCATCGGCATCGCAAAAACAGTCAGCGCTTTAAGGGGTGGGTCTGTAATCAAATATTCATCTTTCGACACGATTATATTCCTTCCCAAAATCGTTTATCGCAAATTTTATCGCAAGTCAAGAAATTATAGCAGTTTGCGTTTTTAATGCACAAGCAACATCCGCAAACTGCATATCGCAAATATGCTATTTTGATAGGCACTATTTTTGAAAATTGCGATAGTGCAGCATTCAAACGGCATCTTTGCGATATGCAATTCACCGCTGCTGCATTAAAAAGTTGAATTGCTATAAGCTGAAGCGTTAAGTCTCCACACCCTCGAACTGGCTGTTGTAGAGCTTGGCGTAGAAGCCGCCCTGCGCCAGCAGGGTATCGTGGTCGCCCTGCTCCACGATGTGGCCGTCCTTCATCACGAGGATGACGTCGGCCTCCCGGATGGTGGAAAGGCGGTGTGCCACGATGAAGCTGGTGCGGCCCTGCATCATCCGGGCAAAGGCTGCCTGGATACGCACCTCGGTGCGGGTGTCGATGGAGGAGGTGGCCTCGTCCAGAATCAGCATCGGGGGCAGACAGAGCATCACGCGGGCGATGCAGAGCAGCTGCTTCTGGCCCTGGCTGATGTTGCCGCCGTCCTCGGCGATGACGGTGTCATAGCCCTCGGGCAGGCGGCGGATGAAGCTGTCGGCATGAGCTGCCTTGGCCGCAGCCACCACCTCGTCGAGGGGGGCGTCCGGCTTGCCGTAGGCGATGTTCTCCCGCACGGTGCCGGCCCGGAGCCAGGTGTCCTGCAACACCATGCCGTAGCTGCCGCGCAGCGAGGCGCGGGTCACGTCCCGGATGTCGGTGCCGGAGACTTTGATGGAGCCGCCGTTGACATCATAGAACCGCATGAGCAGGTTGATGAGGGTGGTCTTGCCGCAGCCGGTGGGGCCGACGATGGCGATGCGCTGGCCGGGCTTGACGTCCAGAGACAGGCCCTCGATGAGCGGGCGGTCGGGCAGATAGCGGAAAGAGACGTCCTCGATCTGAACGTGGCCGTCCGGCACGAGCTTTGCGGCGTTCTCCGCTTCGGGGGTCTGGTCTTCAGCGTCCAGCAGCTCGAACACACGGGCCGCGCAGGCCAGAGCGTTCTGCAGCTCGGTCACGACGCCGGAAATTTCGTTGAAGGGCTTGGTGTACTGGTTGGCGTAGTTCAGGAAGATGCTCAGCTGGCCGATGGTGATGCCTCCGGCTACGGCATAGATCGCGCCCACGAGGCCGACGCCTGCGTAGACGATGTTGTTGACGAAGCGGGTGGCGGGGTTGGTCATGCTGGAGAAGAAGATGGCCTTCAGGCTCACGTTCTGCAGTCGGCCATTCACCTCGTCAAAAGCCTCGAGGCTCTGGGCCTCGTGGCCGAAGGCCTGCACGACCTTCTGACCCTCTATCATCTCGTTGACAAGGGCAGTCTGCTCGCCGCGCACGGTGCTCTGGCTCTGGAAATATTTGTAGCTGCGCTTTGCGAGGAAGCTGGCGACAACGAGGCTCAGCGGGGTGATGCAGACCACCACCAGCGTGATGGGGATGTTCTGCTGCAACATGAAGAGCAGGGTGCCGAGGATGGTCAGCACACCCGAGAACAGCTGGGTGAAGCCCATCAGCAGGCCGTCCGCGAAGGTATCCACGTCGGCCACCATCCGGCTCACGATGTCGCCGGAAGGATGGCTGTCGAGGTAAGAGAGGGGAAGGGTCTGGATCTTCCGCATGGCGGCGTTGCGCAGGTCACGGCTGACTGCGAAGGTGATGCGGTTGTTGCAGACGCTCAGCAGCCACTGCGCAAAGGCGGCGACAACAGCCACCACGATGATCTCGTAGATGATGCGCAGCACGCCCGCGAAGTCCACGGCACCTTTGCCCAGCATCATGTCGATGGCATTGCCGCAGAGGATGGGAATATACAGCTGGGCCGCCACGCTCACAGCGGCCACGATGAGGCTGCACACCACGAAGAAGCCGTAGGGCTTGATCTTCTGCAGCACCCGGGTCATGGTGGCCTTCTGCTGTTCAGGGGTCAGCTTGCTTTTTGCTTTTGCACTCATTTCTGCGCATCCCCTTTCTTGAACTGGCTCTCGTAAATCTCCTTGTAGACCGGGCAGCTTTCCAGCAGCTCGGCGTGACGGCCAAGGCCCACCATGCGGCCATCGTCCAGCACGATGATCTGGTCGGCGTGCTGCAGACTGGCGGCGCGCTGGCTGACGATGAAGACGGTCAGATCGCCCGGCAGAGCGGCCAGAGCTTTGCGCAGGGCCGCGTCGGTGGCGTAGTCCAGTGCGCTGGCGCTGTCGTCGAGGATGAGGATGTCCGGCTTGCCTACGAGGGCGCGGGCGATGGTCAGACGCTGTTTCTGACCGCCGGAGAGGTTGCGTCCGCCCTGCTCCACCGGCTCGTCGAGGCCGAGGGGCTTGGCTTTCACGAACTCCGCAGCCTGTGCCGTTTCCAACGCAGCCCAGAAATCGGCGTCGGAGGCATTCTGGCTGCCCCAGAGCAGGTTGGAGCGGATGGTGCCGCCGAAGAGCTGGGCCTTCTGCATGACCACAGCCACCTTGCCGCGCAGGTCGGCGCGGGGGTACTGCCGGACCGGTCGGCCCATGATCTCCACACTGCCCTCGGTGGCGTCGTAGAAGCGGGGGATGAGGCTGATGAGGCTGGATTTGCCGCTGCCGGTGCCGCCGATGACGCCGATGGTCTGGCCGCGCTTGGCGGTGAAATTGATGTCAGAGAGGCTGGGTGCGCCTGCGCCCTTGTAGGTCAGGCTCACATGATCGAAACGGACGGCGTCGTCGGCCTTTTCCGCCGGAACATTGCCGGTGAGCTCAGCCGGGAACTCCATGCCGGGCTTTGTGTCCAGAACCGCCTGCACACGGCCTGCACAGGCCAGAGCCTTGCTCACCTGAACGATGAGGTTGGCCAGCTTGACCAGCTCGACCAGGATCTGGTTCATATAGTTGACCAGCGCGATGACATCGCCGGAGGCCATGCCGCCGATGTTGATCTCGATGCTGCCTACATACAGCAGCGCCACGATGGCAAGGTTGATGATAACGTAGGTCAGCGGGTTCATCAGGGCGGAGATGTGGCCCACGTGGAGCTGCATTTTGGTCAGCAGCTCATTGGCGTCCTCGAAGCGGTCCACCTCGCTCTTTTCCTTGTCGAAGGCGCGGACGACGCGCACGCCGGTCAGGTTTTCGCGGGTGAGGCCCAGGACCCGGTCGAGGCGGGTCTGCACCGACTTATAGAGCGGCCGGGTGATGACCATGACGCCGAAGACCACGATGCTCAGCAGCGGGATAGCCACCACGAAGATGAGGGCGGCGCGGAAGTTGACTGTAAAGGCCATGATCATGGCGCCGAACACCACGAAGGGGCTGCGCAGGAACAGGCGGAGGAAGAGGTTCAATCCGCTCTGCACCTGATTGACGTCGCTGGTCATCCGGGTGATGAGGGTGCTGGTGCCCATGGTGTCCATCTCGGAAAAGCTCAGCGTCTGGATGTGCTCAAACAGCGCATGACGCAGGCCGGTGGAATAACCCACGGCGGCTTTGGCCGAGAAGTATTGGGCCGTCAGGCTGCACGTGAGGCCGACGATGGCCAGAAGCAGCAGGATGCCGCACCGCACGAGGATGTAGTGGAAATCGTGGGCCGCGATACCCACGTTGACGATGTCGGCCATCACAAGCGGCACGAACAGGTCAAACGTAGCTTCCAGCATCTTGAAAAGCGGTGCAAGCACGCTCTCGCGCTTGTAGTCGCTGAGATAGCGAAGCATTTTGTTCAAGGCTCGATACTCCCTTTCTTTCATACATTTAGTCGAGACGCTCCTTATTATAACGCACTCCCAACAGGAATGCTATGTTTTTGCCAAAGAAAACCGGCTCTGGATGCAGATTTCGGCTCCGGAGATTGAGAAAACCGGAAAATCCTGCTATACTGGAAAGGAATCTCAACGGAAAGAATGGTGGATGCAATGGCAAAAGATGGTGCGGCACGGCTGCGGTTGCGCCCGGTGGGCGCGGCAGACCGCAAAAAGCTGCCGGAATACGGGCCGCTGGGTACGGGCTGTCCGGCGATAGAGCGGGCTGTGGCAGCGCTCTATAAGGGCCAGAACGAGGAGAGCTTCTGGGCGCTGATGAACGCCATCAACTATGCCCTCGAGCTGGACACCAGGGTCCTGGTGCCGCTGGAAGCTGCGTCCGACCAGCCGGACGGGGCCGCCCCGTGGGCGGAGCATCCTGTCCCGGCGGAGAAAGCGAAAGACCTGCAGCCCTGGACCCTGCGCACCCAGAAGGGCCGGTGCTACCTGCCGGTGTTCACCTCAGTGAAGATGGCGGAGGCCGATAAAGGCACGGCCAGCCGCCCCATGGCGGAACGGCTTCTGGCTTCCGCCATGCAGATGGCGCTGGACTCCGACAGCATCGACGGCGTGGTCATCGACCCGTGGACCAGCTCTGCCACGTTGGACTGTTCGCTTTTGAACGGCCTGCTCCACGCCAGCCACGACACCGATGAGCCGGGCGAAGCGGAGCTGCGGGCCGGCAACCATGCCATGGCCGAGGAACGCTGGGACGACGCGATGCACTATTATCAGCTCTCTGCCGAAGAGGGCTGTGCCGAGGGCCTTGCCATGATGGGCGAGATGCTCTACGAGGGCCGGGGCTGCCGCAAGAGCCCTGCACAGGCCCGCAAGTTCTGGAAAAAAGCTGCCGACGCCGGCGATGTGGCCGCATGGGTGGCGCTGGGCGACGATGCCATGGTGCAGGGAAAAGGGGCCGGTGCGGCTCTGCGGGCCTACCGCAAGGCTCAGAAACTCTGCGCCTCCACCCCCGACATCGCCTATATGCCGCAGGTCTGCCTGCGGGTGGCCCAGTATGAGACCCAGTATATCTCCCGCAAAAAGGCGCTGGCTCAGCTGGCTGAGGCGAAGCAGGGCTTCCTCGTCCGCAAAGAAGAGGGGGACGAGACGGCCCAGAGCTGGCTGGACGAGACGGAGGCCGTCATCCGCCAGCTGCTCGAGAGAGAATGAGCGGAAACACAAAATCTTTACAAATGCTCTAAGAAATCGTCATACGGAACCGATATGATATTGAAGGAAAAATATGCGCGTCGCAAAAACAGAGAGGACGACCAGAATGAGCAAAGTGATCGGTATTGACCTTGGCACCACGAACAGCTGCGTGGCAGTGGTGGAGGGCGGCAAGCCCGTCGTCATCACCAACGCAGAGGGAGAGCGCACCACCCCCAGCGTGGTGGCGTTCACCAAAGACGGCGAGCGTCTGGTGGGCGGCGCGGCAAAGCGCCAGCTTGCCACCAACTCCGGCCGGACGGTGTCCAGCATCAAGCGGCATATGGGCAGCGACTACCGCGTCCACATCGACGGCAAAGACCTGACTCCGCAGGAGATCAGCGCTATGATACTGACCAAGATACGCCGCGACGCCGAGAGCTACCTGGGCGAGCCGGTGACAGAGGCCGTCATCACTGTCCCCGCTTACTTTGACGACAGCCAGCGCAAGGCCACCCAGGATGCGGGCCGCATCGCAGGCCTGAACGTCCTGCGCATCATCAATGAGCCTACCGCCGCCGCTGTGGCCTACGGCCTTGACAATGAAGCGCCCCAGAAGATCCTGGTCTACGACCTCGGCGGCGGCACCTTCGACGTCTCCATCATCGAGATCGAAGACGGCACCTTCACGGTGCTGGCCACCGGCGGCGATACCCGCCTCGGCGGCGACGACTTCGACCAGCGCATCGTGGAATACGCCGTGGCAGAGTTCAAGAAATCGGACCGCATCGACCTCTCCCGCGACCCCGCCGCCATGGGACGCCTGAAAGAAGAGGCCGAAAAGGCCAAGAAAGAGCTGTCCAGCGCCCTCTCGGCCCAGCTCAATCTGCCCTTCATCGCTGTGGGCAAGGACGGCCCCCACCACCTCGATCTGACCATCTCCCGCCCCCAGTTCGAGATGATGACCGGCGACCTGCTGGCACGGACGGTGGCCCCGGTGCAGAACGCACTGCGGGATGCCGGCATCTCGGCTTCGCAGCTGGGCAAAGTCCTTCTCGTGGGCGGCAGCACCCGGATGCCTGCCGTTGAACGTCAGGTGAAGGAGCTGCTGGGCTGTGAGCCTGTCTCTTATACACATCTCC
>ENA-OXEO01000189-OXEO01000189.1-human-gut-metagenome-genome-assembly--contig:-NODE-189-length-31179-cov-24.3978_pt1 | contig 31179 bp, 26 predicted proteins | sample MGYA00249828_ERZ652250 | MGnify/ENA primary metagenome ERZ652250 (study PRJEB26925, sample SAMN05826791) | human gut metagenome | biome: ENVO:2100002; feature: ENVO:00000062; material: ENVO:00002003... | reverse complement strand
GTGGGCTCGGAGATGTGTATAAGAGACAGGAGTATTAACCATTAAAAAAATATAGTTATGGCACGTAAAGCATTAACAGAAGAAGATAAATTGAAAGTTATCAATGAAAATTTAGCTGATTTTTCAAAAGGTAAATCGCAAGAAACAATTGATAAATTCAATGCTAAAGACGTTGATAAACGTTATACTGCTATTGTTGGCTTCCTAAGAAAACAAAATAAACCACAAAAGAATGAAGTTACTGAAAACATTTCATCACTTGATGTCTTGGGAAAAGTTTTAAAACAGACTACAGAGACAGGCGAATTAACTGCTTTGAAATTAACTCTCCAAAATTTTATCGAGAGAATTGAAAAGAAGATTGAAGATAATAAGACTAAGGATGAAATTAAAAAATTGGAAGTGGCAATTGAAGCTATTAATGCCGCAGGACTTGATGCTACGGAGGCAGAGGCAAAGCTTGCTGAATTGAAGAAGTAAATACTATATAATAAGAAAAAAAGGGGGTAAAAGTACCCCCTTTTCTATTTTTATATATTTAACAAATCAACAAAAAAGGATACAAACAGACACTAAACACTTATATATAAACATTTTACAATAAATTCTTGAAACAAAATTATCATAACCAATAGTAACCACCAAAGCAGTGTCCCTATTCATCTTGTTAAAAGCCTCTCCCCTTGCCCTCCCCCGTAGGGAGGGAAACAGAGAGGGCATTGCTAATTATTTGTTTGACATAATAACTGATTTCCCCTCACTACGGGTAAGGGGCTTTAAATATCGCCTATTTTCCATACTTTATAGGAGATGCCTTCATCATAGACATCACTACCGTCTATCCGCTTAATAGCTTTTACCACACGGATAGTCACAGGCAGTATCAATACCTCGTACATGGACTTCAGCAGAATCTGGATACACATCATCACCAGCAACTCCCGCCATGCAATGATTCCTCCGAACGCCACCGGAAAGAAAATCAACGAGTCTGCCGTCTCACCAACCACCGTCGACCAAATGGCACGTGCGGAGAAATTACGCCCGTTGCTTGCCAGTTTCATGCGGCTCATTACGTAGGCATTCAGAAAAGAGCCCACCAAGAATGCCGTCAGACTGGCTATGACAATACGGGGCGCCATTCCAAAAACGAAATTGAAATGCGCGGCACCATCCCAGAAAGGGGCGGCAGGCAACGCCACGGCTATCAGTCCCAGCATTACCACAAAAAAGTTCATGGCAAAACCGCTCCAGATAATCAGGCGGGCTTTACGAAAGCCCCAAACCTCGGCAATGCAATCGTTGATAATATAAGAAATCGGGAAGACCAGCAATCCGGCTGTTACGGTAATACCAAAAACCTGGATAACTTTAGTCTCAAGAAGATTGGCTGCAATCAAGCATACATTGAACAGAATGCCCAGCAACATAAAAGGTACAGATACTTTTTGTTTCATACTCCTGTTTTTTACGTGGTGTTCTAGAATACACGACCGCTATTCACGGCATCATACATTTTAAATCCGGTTGCAAAGGTACAACAAGTTTTGCAAATGAACAAACAACATATATTTTAACTAAAACCCAAGCAAGACAAAGCTCCTTTTTTTTATTCGAAGTAATTACAGACAGTGCATATTTAGTTAACGAGACTTAAATAAGATTTTCCAAACCAAGAATATTATTTACAATAGTTTTAAAAAACACAAACCAACAGCATAAAAATCAATATATTAACTGATTTTAGCACAAAATCAAAAACATGCAACCAAGTTTGCTCTCAAACAAGATTTCATTCACGCAAATTTCTTAAGCAAATAAAATAATGGACAACATATTTTAATACATACGATTCTATATTTTAAATAATGAAAATTAGGATTATATTTGATAACAACAATCCGGAAGCTCTGGAAAGCACATTGATATTAACCAAGAATATACCATATTATATATAGTAACCTTAGAAAAACAATGAATGCCTATGATTTACCCGAAAGCCCCAAGACACTATTAGTGTCATCTTCTATTCAACCTATTTATTTTGAGATCCATTAGCTTAAACAAAAAACATCTATTATGAATGAAAATCGTAAACGAGGAACATCGAACAACAAAATCCTCACAGCAATTGCCATCGCCTCCCTATTTATAGGAAGCAGCAAAATCATGGCAATAGAGACCTACTCGGAAAATTCATTCGGAGTGACAGAACAGATGCAGGCACAAACAGCCCGCGGTATCATTGTCGACCAGAATGGAGAGCCTATCATCGGAGCAAGTATCTTGGAAAAAGGTACTACCAATGGAGTTACCACCGACTTATACGGTAAATTCTCGCTAAACGTAAAAAGAGGTGCCACCCTGGTCATTTCCTACATCGGTTATAAGACGCAGGAAGCCAAAGCAGATGCCAACATGAAAATCACCCTTACAGAAGATTCCGAACTACTGGATGAAGTAGTTGTTGTCGGTTACGGTGTACAGAAAAAGAAACTTGTCACCGGCGCCACTGTACAAGTAAAAGGAGAAGACATAGCCAAGCTGAACACTGTGGATGCCCTGGGCGCTTTGCAGAGCCAGTCACCGGGTGTCAACATCACGCAGAACAACGGCTTCCTGGGTTCGGGCTTTAAGGTGAATATCCGCGGTATCGGTACTACCGGAACCTTCTCCCCGCTTTATGTGGTAGATGGAGTTGCCAACGGTAGCATCGACGGACTGAACCCGAGTGACATTGAATCTTTGGACGTCTTGAAGGATGCCGCTTCTGCCGCCATCTATGGTGCGCGTGCTGCCAACGGCGTTATCCTGATTACCACCAAACGAGGTAAAACCGGCGTTGCCGAAGTCAGTTACGACGGCTATGTCGGCGTGCAGAACCTTTACAAAATCCCTACTATCCTCAATGCCCAAGAGTACATGATGATGCAGGATGAAGGCCGTGTAATGGACGGATTGAGTCCGTACAACTGGGCGACCTATATTCCGGAAAGGGATTTGCAGGCCATACAGAACGGAACATGGAAAGGGACAAACTGGCTGAAGGAAGTGCTGAATGAAGATGCATTGGTACAGAACCACGCAGTCAACATCACCGGAGGAACAGACCGTTCCAGATATGCCATAGGTATTTCATACACCAACCAAGAAGCCACCATGGGAGTTCCCGGCGAATTTCCAGAAATGAACCGCTACAACTTCCGTGTCAACTCGGACCACGTAGTCATGAAAAAAGGCAATCTTGACTTCTTGAAAGTGGGCGAAACCATCAACTACAAATATTCGCAAACGCAAGGTTCATTCGGAACCGGCGGCATTTATTGGAACGGAGTGCACAATATGCTCATCATGAGCCCGTTGATGCACCCTTACAATTCAGACGGGGGCTACTACCTCTATGCAGACCAGGAAAAGGATAACTACAAATGGGATATCTCCAACGGAGCCAATAAAAACCCGATAGCTTATCTGGACTACTATATGAACCAGAACCTAAGCAAGTCCCATTACATGCAGAGCAGCTTCTATGCAGAACTGCAACCCATCAAGAACCTGCGTATCAAGAGCCAGTTCGGTTACATCATGGGAGCCTCCAGTTATCGTTCCTATTTGCCGAGATTCGATTATCTGAGTGCGTCACTCAACAACGCAGAAGACAAGGTTACCCAATCCATGTCTATGTATAACCGTTGGTCATGGGACAATACAGCCAACTACATCTTCAATATCGATGACCACAACATCGACGTCCTGGTAGGTCAGAGTATTGAAAAATGGGGTATGGGAGAAGAAATGAGCGGTTCAGCCATAGGCTCAAACTTCTATGATTTCAAGCACGCTTATTTGTCCAATGTTCCATTGACCGCCAACAGTGTGTCCTCCTTGACTGGCAAACCTAACGGGGAAGGTTCCATCGCCTCCTTCTTCGGACGTGTCAACTACAACTATCAGGAGAAATACATGGCTTCTGTCATCATGCGTGCGGACGGTTCCTCCACTTTTGCCCGCGGACACCGCTGGGGATACTTCCCTTCAGTATCCGCAGGATGGGTTATCAGCAACGAGTCCTTCATGTCAGGAATCAAATGGCTGGACTTCTTAAAGCTACGCGCTTCCTGGGGGCAAAACGGTAACTGTAATGTATCTACTTTCCAATATCTTTCACTGATAACTTCCAACAACGGATATGGCGGTTATACGTTCGGCGACTCCATGGACCTCATCAGTACCGGTTCATACGCCTACCGACTGACCAACCCGGACCTTACCTGGGAAACACAGGAGCAATTGAATTTCGGTATCGATGCACGCTTCTTGAACAACCGCCTGGGCTTTGAATTCGACTGGTATAACAAAAATACCAGAGACTGGCTGGTTACGGCTCCGGTACTCTCTTCCTTCGGTGCCAATGCAGTGTCCGTCAATGGCGGTAATGTAAAAAACACGGGTATTGAAGTAGGACTCCACTGGAACGACAACATCGGAAAGGATTTCCAATATGGAGCCAACCTGACCCTTGCTCACAACAAGAATGAAGTGACCAAGATTGCCAACAAAGACGGAATCATCCACGGTAGCGGCAGCGTTCTGTGGGAAGGAGCCGAAGAGTGCTTCCGTGCTGAAGTAGGCAAACCCATCGGCTACTTCTACGGCTACAAGAGTAACGGCATATTCCAGAACCAGGAACAGATAGACAACTACAAAGGTCCGAAACTGAACGGCGACAAGACACAGCCGGGTGACGTAATCTGGGCAGACACCGACAATAGCGGTACGCTCGATGCCAATGACCGTACTATGATAGGTAACCCGAATCCCGACCTGACAATGGGACTTTCCCTGAATGCCAGCTGGAAGGCCATTCTGGAACAGAGTATCAGACATTTACATCGAAGATGGAGACTATCTCAAGATAAAGAACATCACTGTGGGATTCGACTTCAAGAAAGCATTCAAGAAGTTACCGGTACAACAGCTGCGCCTGTATCTGACCGCACAGAACCTCTTTACCTTCACCGGCTATTCCGGTATGGACCCGGAAATCGGTTACGGTGGCGACGATTATGGTTGGGCATCAGGCATCGACCTGGGCTACTACCCCAGTGCACGTACCTATATGATAGGCTTAAATGTAAAATTCTAATTAACCGAAGAAATTATGAAAAAGATATTATTCATAGCATCAGCAATACTGATTCTTCTTTCAGGATGCGAAAACTTCCTCGATTCGGAACTTTTGACCGAAAAGACAACCGCCAACTTCCCGGAGACAGAAAAGGATGCCCAAGAGATGGTGACGGCCATATACGCCCATCTGTTGTTTGAAAGTCCTGAAACCTCTTCCCAGTATTACATTGCCCAGTTGGCAGGTGACGACTGTCTGGGAGGCAACCTCTCCTACTCCAACAACTGTGCCACCAACTTCCTTATGTACAGTGGCAATCTGAATACATTTGCCGGTATCTGGGACCGTTGCTACACCCTTATCAACCGTGCCAACAATGCCATCAACACAATGGAGAATGTGAAATCATGGTCCAGCGAGAGCGAACGTAACCGACTTTTCGGTGAGTCCTACTTCCTACGTGCCATGGCTTATTATGAGCTGGCACAAGTCTTTGGCGGAGTTCCTTTACGCACCACACTGGAAAGTACCAACCTGCCGCGTGCATCCGTAGACGAAATCTACACCCAGATTGCAGCCGACTTGAAAAACGCTATCGAAATGATGCCGGCAAAGATTTATCCGAAAGGCTCAGACATGACCGGACACGCTACAAAATATGCTGCCGAAGCCATGATGGCACGTGTATTCCTTTTCTATACCGGACGCTACGAAAAAAACGAGCTCCCCAACGGAACTACCAAAGAGGAGGTCATCTCTTGGATAGATGACTGTGTAAACAACTCCGGTCATAAACTGGTGTCCGACCAACGCAACATCTGGGCCTACACCAACGATGCTACCGAAGACAATACCGAAGGGTTCCGTTACCAATACGTTATCAACCATAACCTGAAATGGGAAGGAAACAGTTCCGACGAAACTTTATTCGCCAACAAGCATAACCTGAAATCCGACTGGACCTATACCTGGTTCTCCAACACATGCGCGCAATTCTATTCACCGTCTGCCGACAACTATTCCAACAAAGACAGTTATCCCTTCGGCACCGGTTGGGGAGCTGGCCCTGTATCTCCGGCTATGGTCAACGAATGGAAAGACTGGGCCGCCAAGCAGACCTATACGGACGGTTACAAGGAGGATCCCCGTCTGACCGGTTCCATATGGTCGTACAAAGCACTTGATCCGAATGTTGCCGGCAATGTACTGATGGACTGCACCATGGACGAGGGTGAACCGGAATATACCGTATCCTATCGTTACTATGAACAAACCGGCTATTTCCAGAAAAAATACATCAATATCAATTCCTACAATGAAGGCAAAATCGAACCTTTCGGCAAGCAGATGTTCCCCGGAATATCTTCGCAGACATCCCAACAGCTACTCCAAATTGCCGACTTGATTCATATCCGTTTTGCCGACGTTCTGCTCATGCAGTCCGAGCTGAAACAAGACGCTACGGGTCTGAACAAGGTACGTGCCCGCTCCCACTTGGCTCCGGTGGCCTACTCCCTGGAAGCCATCAAGCAGGAACGCCGCTGGGAACTTGCATTCGAGTCCATCCGCTGGTGGGATATCCTTCGCTGGTCGGGTCCTTCGCTTGAGGAAGCCGGTGACATACTCAACAAACAGACCGGGTTCAATATAATAAATGCCGCTACGGTGGTACCGATGGTCAAATTCGACTATAAGAAACGCCTACAAGCAACCCAAGGCTACTGGCCCATTCCGCAAGACGAAATCGACATCTCCAATGGAGTCCTTGAGCAGAATCCAGGCTGGGATGCATCTGCCCAGTTCTCGGATTGGAACAATATGTAAGAGTATTAACCTATAAATAAAGACAATATGAAAGTAACAAAAATATTGATAGCAATGCTTGCTTCAGCCTTCATCGTTACTGCATGCGATCCTATCGAAGACGAAGACTTGCGAGACAAATATGTGACTGATGCCGGTACACCCATAACCAAGGAGGCATTACAAGCCGCCATATCCATTACCCAACCCTTCCCCAACCAAGACGGAGTAGTGGAAGGCGACCAGTATATCGCCCTGAAAAACTCCCGCCCGGACATTGGCGGTTCATGGCACATAGAATGGGGGGGCGAAGGAAGTAAACAAAGTAAGACTCTGGTCACGGACAACGCTACGGTCATCATGGAGTCCAATGCGGACTATTCCATCTACTATATGGGCATTTCCGCCAATCAGATTATCAAGACAGAGCCGGTTGTAGTGACTGTGACCAATGTATTCGACGATTGGTCCACTTACTTCACCGGTGCAACCGACAAGAGTGACAAATCTGCCAAGAAGACCTGGAAATTCCGTGAAGTCAGCTGGGGTTCCGTCTGCAATATGGGGGCTCATGGAGGCTGGAAATATACCAGTGCAGGCTATACTCCCGAATCAAATTTTGCCTGGTGGGCCAATGTCACTGCCGCCGAAGCGGGAGACCAGTCCATGGTATTCGAATTCGACGGAAACAAGATGAAAACCTATGATGCCAGCGGAAACCTGAAGGCAGAAGGTACTTTCTCCTTCACACACGAAAAACCGGAAGACGGAGTACTGGGTGAACTGATAACAAGTATCCCCACCATCGGAGGAAATTATGACGACAACGGACAAAGCGTAGGCAGCAACAAATTCTGGCTGCTGACACTGGATGAGAACTATATCACAATCTATCATCCCGGCAAGTATAGCGGTGGTGTGGATTGGGACGACAGCGGCTGGTATGCTTATTTCAAGACTGAAGCAGAAACCGATTCTGAATAATATGCACTCTCTATGAAAAGGAAACTGCTATTTATAATAGCTACTGTCTTTCTAGTAGCCGCATGTCACAATGACGACTACATGCCCGGACTGCCAGCTCCGGGAAATGAAGACAACGAGACCGAAATGGCCGAGCAGGTTGCAGGCCGGGTTGCATTGGGCTACGTCACTTATTATGGCACATCCATACCCGATGCCAAATACCTGACCCACATAAACTACGCTTTTGCAGAATTATATGTTAAAAACGGAATTTATGAAAAGTTTGGCCTGCAAGGTGATAAATCCCGTTTTGATAAGGTAAAGAAAATAAAGAGCCAGTATCCACATGTGAAGATATTACTCTCTTTTACCAATAGCGTTTCCAATACTGACAATTCCCAGGACGGAGGTTTCTCCGCCCTGGCGAAGAGTCCGGAAATGCGCAAGCAATTCGCACAAGACTGCAAAGCCTTTGTTTCGAGTGAGGGCATAGACGGTATTGACATTGACTGGGAATTTCCCGGTATGACCTTCGGCAGCAATGCCTATGACGAGTTGGTAGATGTGGAAAACTTCACCCTATTGATGAAAGACCTGCGTGCAGCGTTGGGGCAGTCCACCCTATTGACCTATGCAGGTTATTGCATGGACAAGCGTCCCCAAGGCGAAGGCTATAAATATATTGATGTAAAGGCCGTAGACCCGTATGTAGATTTCGTCAATATCATGGCCTATGATCTGGTTGATGCCCCCCAGCATCAATCAGCATTGAACAAGCCAAGTAATTACTGGGACTGCCAGCGTTCCGTAGACGAATACCTGAATGCAGGGGTATCTGCCGACAAATTAGTGTTGGGAATTCCGTTCTACGGAAGAGCCGATTTCAATGCCGGCGGCAGCATCAATTATCGGGATATTCTCAACCTGAGTAAGGATGACGGCTATGTCATCGAAAATTGGGATACAGAAGGCAATGTCCCCTATGTCACCAAAAACGGCAGTTTCTACTGTGGTTACGACAATCCCCGCAGTATTGCCGCAAAAGGTGAATGGATATTAAAAAATGGCATGAAAGGCATGATGTTCTGGGATTATGAAGGCGATGACACCATGGGAACCCTACGCAAAGCGCTGTGGAATGCCGTCATGAAAAAATAAGTAACTTAACACACATTCTCAGGAGGTTATTCCGGAAATTAGGGTAAGGGTAATTTTGCATACGATCTTCATTCAAGGCAAGAATACTGACGGAATAACCTCCTTTCCTCCTCCAAGACTACAAAACCTTTTTTCATTTAAGTTGTTGAAAGCACATTCATCAAAACCTAACTTAAATGAAAACAATCTTAAAAGCAATGTTTCTGTTGTGCGTAGCCGGACTTCCCTTGTCCACTATCCATGCACAAAAAAAAGAGATCATCGATGACGAAGCCCCCAACGGCATTGTCATAGTTACCATCGACAAAGCGGGCGACGAGATTATCCGCATCATGAATGAGTCACAATTGCCTTACATCCATGACCCGAAAGCTCCCCGCTTCCTATTGATGGACAAACAAGGCAAATTCGCCCTGGGTATCGGAGGGTATGTCCGTGCCACCGGCGAGTATGATTTTGGAGGTATTGTGGATGATATTGACTTTGTTCCTGCCAACATTCCAAGCAGTAGTAAAATCAAAAATCAATTTCAAATGGATGCCAGTACGGCCACTATCTTTCTGAAATTAGTCGGACACACCCGGCTATTGGGTGACTTCACAGTCTATACAGCCGGAAATTTCCGAGGAGGAGACAAAACATTCCAGCTACGGAATGCTTATATGTCATTCCGAAATATAACGGTGGGATATACTTACGGCGGTTTCATGGACTTAGGCGCCCTCCCCTCCACCATTGACTTCCAGGGGCCCAACGGTGCCACGTTCTACCGCGCTACACAATTGTCATATACTTATAAAGGGCTGAAAGACTTTCGTTTCCAAGCTTCCATCGAGGCGCCTGCCGTTGACGGCACAACAAGCAGCCAATTCGAAATTGCCCAGCAACGCATGCCGGACTTCACAGCTTCGGCACAATACAGTTGGAACAGCAGCAGTCATCTGCGTGTAGGAGGTATCATCCGCAGCATGACATATACCAGCACGGAAAGGGACAAGGCTTCCAGCGTCACCGGATACGGTGTACAAGCCTCAACGACCTTTAACCTCGGTAAAAAATGGCAGGCATTCGGACAAATCAACTATGGTAAAGGTATCGGGCAATACCTGAATGACATCAGTAATCTGAACGTCGATATTGTCCCCAATCCCGAAAAGGAAGGCAAAATGCAGGCATTGCCCATGCTGGGCTGGTATGCAGGTCTACAATATAACATTTCTCCAAAGGTATTCCTTTCAAGCACTTACAGCATGTCCCGCCTTTACTCTGAAGACGGTTATCCCAACGACCTGCCAAGTACCTACCGCTACGGACAGTATTTCGTAGCCAACGTATTCTGGAACGTAACCCCGAACATGCAGGTAGGCGCTGAATATCTGCGTGGCTGGCGCACCAACTTCGACAATTCCACCAACCATGCCAACCGTATGAACCTGCTTGTACAGTATTCTTTCTAATCCAATATAAAATAAGAAAGAAGCCGCCTCAAATCGATATTTGAGACGGCTTCTTAATATATAAAGGTAGGATTGTGAAATCAGAACTTATAGTCAACACCAAGACCAAACACTTTATTAGTACGGCTATAAACATTCTTGGTGGTTTCACTTATCTTCTTTGTATAATCATCATAGTTTGTCCAAAAATAGGCTATATTCATAGTCAAATGCTTTGTCATTTTGATGGCAGCACCAAACCCCAGTGAATAAGAGTCACATGAAAAACTTATATCACTCTGAAAATCATCAGCCAAGCCATAATCTGTACGCTGATAACCACCACTGATGGTCAGCTGTTTAGCTATATCCCATTCTGCACCAATCAAAATTTCATGTGTGCCATGCTTCAACGCTTTCTGCTTATCATTGGCCATCCCTGCCGCTTTATCAAAAAAATGGTGATATTCCAGCGTTGCACGAAGCGTAGGAAGGAATTCATAACCAACAGCTGCAGTCAATAATGCAGGGATATCACTCGGAGTATTCACACCATCCTTATAGTCAGCCAAAGGATTCCCTTCATCTCCCATAGCAGTTCCCATTGCACGCACTTCAGCTTTTTTGGTTTTATTTTCGAGATTAAGACTTGTCATAAACTCGTACTTCAACCCAATATTCCATTTGCCCAACTTCACATCAGCTCCCAAGATAGGGGTCAATCCCCAGCCGGTCTGGTCGCAGTCTAAATCGATACCAACCAATTCCATGCCACCATAAGTAGGAATATTACTGTGCGCTGTTGCAGTCAGAAATCCTTCATACCCACCGGTAAAATAATTCATACGTCCACCGGCAAACACACCTAACCAATCATTAACTTGATACGACAACCCCAATTGCACACCATAAATAAACTGGCTTCCATCCATTGCACTATTGATAGAATACATATTGGGAGTGATTTGACCACCCGAAATAGTATGGATTTGTCCCATCACCATTGAATCGAACATACCCAAACCATCATCAAACGATGCCTTACCGCCACCACCTACAACAGCAAAGCTACCGGAAATAGTCCAGTCTCCTTTTTTATATGCACCTTGAAAACTAGGAATGAAAGGAGCAGAAGCTTTTCCTTTATAATAACGTGTATTCCCATCTTCAATAAACAAGGGAAATGTCGCTTTTATGTTACGGGTCTGATAAGCACTTTGTCCATTCAAAGACAAATAGAGACCATCTTCCGGCAAGAAGGCCAAACCGGCCGGATTAGAATAGACACCGTCAATATCAATAGAAGCACCACGCGCTAACATTCTAAGAAAAGATACATGCTGATTTGTATTTGTTAGGATACCACCCGCAAAAGTTGGAATTGAAACGATTAACATCGCAATGCTAATCAACGAAATTTTTCTCATCTAAATCTTTTTTAATTGTTTTCGGGCGCAAAGGTACAATAATATTGCACATGAAAAAGAATTTTGTGCATAAAGTTATCCTAATATAATACTTTCATTGAAATACCAAATAGTTTCTGATGAAACAAATGGAAATAATTATCATTTTATGAATCCTTCCGGCCACTGAACCATATCAACTTTCCACTTGTTATCTCCCTATTATTATATAACATTTAAAAAACAACAAATCCCATGGCATACACTATTGCATTTTTTGGCAGCAAACCTTATGATGAAGCGTCTTTCAATGAAAAGAACAAGGAATATAGTTTTGAGCTCCGCTACTATAAAGGGCATCTCAACAAGCACAACGTTATTTTAACCCAAGGAGTAGACGCAGTCTGTATTTTCGTGAACGACACGGCCGATACCGAAGTTATCCGTCTGATGGCAGACAACGGCGTGAAATTATTGGCGTTGCGCTGCGCCGGCTACAACAATGTAGATTTAAAGGCAGCTGCCGACCGTGGCATTACCGTAGTGCGTGTCCCTGCTTACTCCCCTTATGCCGTAGCAGAATATACCGTTGCCCTGATGTTATCCCTCAACCGTAAAATTCCACGTGCTACCTGGCGGACACGAGACGGAAACTTCTCGCTGCACGGACTTCTGGGCTTCGACATGTACGGAAAAACTGCAGGCATCATCGGCACGGGAAAAATAGCCAAGAAACTGATATGTATCCTGCGTGGATTCGGCATGAATATTCTTGCCTACGACCTCTATCCCGACTATAATTTCGCCCGTGAACATCAAGTGGTATATACCAGCCTGGATGAGCTATATCACAATTCGGATATCATCTCCCTGCACTGCCCGCTGACTGAACAGACCAAATATCTCATCAACGACTATTCCATCAGTAAAATGAAGGACGGAGTAATGATTATCAATACCGGACGTGGACAACTCATCCATACCAACGCCCTGATTGAAGGACTAAAAAACAAGAAAATCGGCTCTGCCGGCCTGGATGTGTACGAAGAGGAAAGCGAATACTTCTATGAAGACCAATCGGACAAAATCATTGATGACGATACCCTGGCGCGGCTACTGTCCTTCAATAATGTCATCGTCACTTCGCACCAGGCCTTTTTCACACGCGAGGCACTGGCAAACATTGCTTCGACAACGTTACAGAACATCAAAGATTTTATGAACCATAAGCCACTGGAAAATGAGGTCAAAGCATAGTTCCCACTCATTTACAAATTATTAGACATCGGTTTTAAAACTTTATAACTTTCCAAAGCGTTACTAGTATATAAACCATTTTAAGAAAAGGAATAAATTATGAAAAAAGTTATAGACAAATCAGACAGCAGAGGTCATTCCCTATATGATTGGCTTGACAGCCACCACACCTTCAGTTTCGACGAGTATTACAATCCCCGCCGGATGAATTTCGGCGCCTTGCGTGTACTGAACGACGACCGTGTGGCTCCGGGAAAGGGCTTCGGCACACATCCTCATAAAAATATGGAAATCATCTCCATTCCCCTGAAAGGGAAACTGAAACATGGGGACAGTCATCAGAACAGCCGCGTCATCACTCCGGGAGATATACAAACCATGAGTGCCGGCACCGGCATCTACCACAGCGAAATGAACGGCAGTGACACTGAAGCGGTAGAATTCCTGCAAATCTGGGTGATGCCCGAAAAGCTGAACACACCACCCGCATACCAGGACTTCGACGTACGTCCACTTCTGCGCAAAAATGAAATGGCACTAATAGTATCCCCTGACGGCGATGCTCCTGCCAGATTGCTACAACAGACCTGGTTCTCTATCGGTGAAATAGAAGCCAGAAAGAAGATTGACTACCACATGCACCAATCGCATTCCGGTGTCTACATCTTCGTAATGGAGGGTGAAGTCAAAGTGGACGGCACAATACTCTCACGCCGTGACGGAATGGGAGTATACGAAACCGGCAGTTTTGAGCTGGAAACATTGAAAGACTCTCACATTCTCTTCATAGAAGTACCGATGTAGCGTGCTTTTGCATAAAATAACAGCTTAAACCGGAAGTTTGTGTAGCGTTTTTTGTAATATTGCGCTATAATTCAATCCGTAAATGAAACTTGATTACATCTACCATAGCGGCTTCGCGATTGAAGCGGACGGAGTGACGGTCATTATCGATTACTATAAAGATTCCTCGGAAGAGGTTTTCAATAAAGGTATCGTGCACGACTATCTCTTGGAAAAGCCGGGCGTACTCTACGTACTATGCTCGCATTTCCATCCCGACCACTTCAATCGCGAAGTTCTTTCATGGAAAAAACTGCGGCCCGACATCCGCTACATATTCTCCAAAGACATCCTGAAGCACCGCCGCGCCTCAGCGGAAGATGCCACCTACATCAATAAGGGCGACACCTACGAAGACGAACATATCCGTATCCAGGCCTTCGGTTCTACCGATGTGGGTATCTCCTTCCTGATAGACCTGCAGGGCAGGCGACTGTTCCATGCCGGTGACCTAAACAACTGGCACTGGAGCGAGGAATCTACTCCGCAGGAAATACGCAAGGCCGAAGGTGACTTTCTGGCCGAAGTGAGAGAGCTGCAGCAAACTGCACCTGCCGTAGATGTAGTCATGTTTCCGGTGGACAGCCGTATCGGAAAAGATTATATGCGTGGAGCAGAACAATTCGTGGAACGAATAAAAATCACTATATTTGTACCGATGCACTTCAGCGAAGATTATCAGGGAGGCAACGCCTTCCGGCAGTTTGCCGAGAGCAAGGGATGCCGCTTTCTGAGCATTGCACACCGTGGTGAAAGTTTCGAACTCCCCAACTTGTAGCCCATAATTCGTAAATTAATAATTAAAACACATACTATTATGAAAAATTTGACACAACTTCTTTTTACACTGTTTTGCCTTTGTCTGCCGGCCATGCTGCAGGCGCAGGATAGGGACGACAGTAAATATCTGGCCGGTGCTGTTCCCGAGGTGGACGGCAAAGTGGTATTCACCAAAGAATTCAGCATCCCCGGCATGTCTCAGGATGAAATCTACGAACGTCTGCTCGGCTGGATGGATGCCCGTCTGAAAGAGAATGAAAATACCAGCCGTGTAGTATTCTCAGACAAAGAGAAAGGACAAATTGTAGGTATCGGGGATGAATGGATTGTATTCAGTTCTACGGCTCTGTCATTAGACCGTACCAAAATCCTTTACCAGCTGACTGTGACCTGCCAACCCGAAAAGAGCGTGCTCGAAGTAGAAAAGATACGGTTTAACTACCGCGAAGGAAAAGAAAAATATACCGCCGAGGAGTGGATTGTAGACAAGTATGCCTTGAACAAGGCGAAGACCAAACTGGTACGCGGACTTGCCAAGTGGCGCAGAAAAACCGTAGACTTCGTTGATGACCTTTGCCTGGGAGCAGCAGAAGCATTGAGCGCCACCACTGCCAAAGCTCTGGTAGAAGAAAAGAAGGAAGAAAAGAAAGAGGTGAAGGCTGTCGTCAATTCCGGTCCGACGGTAATCACCCCGAAGAAACAAGTTACCGTGGAACCTGCCCAGGCTGCTGAAAAGGCATCCGAAGGCATCGTGAAAGATGCCCAAGTCATCGAAGTGCCCCAAGTCAAGAAACCTGCCGCACTGGTTCCTGCCCAAAAGAGCCAGCAGCAAGAATACAAAACCATAGCCCCCGAGCAATTGTCAGCCGATGCCATCCAGACCGGAGCAGGCAAATTGGTTATCGTCATCGGCCAAGAGCCTTTCAACATGACCATGATGACAGCAAACTCCGGAGGTTCTTTGGGCAAAGTCAACGGCAAACCAGTTGTATTCAGCATACTGTCGCCCGACCAGCCGTATGAACAAATGGAAAAAGCAGAAAGCTATACCATCCGTTTCTATCCTACGGGACAGACAGAGCCTACGGTCATTCTGGAATGTAAGAAGCTGCCTTCACCGGCAACGATGGAAGGTATGCCACGCACGTATGTAGGCGAAATTCTGAAAGCAATGGTCAAATGACCGCACACGCAGACTGTAAATTGTAAATAATCAAATCAGAAATAAACAAATGGAAATAAAAAGTAAATTCGACCATTTTAATATCAATGTCACCAACTTGGAACGTAGCATCGCATTCTACGAAAAGGCACTGGGGCTGAAAGAACATCATAGGAAAGAGTCGTCCGACGGCTCTTTCACTCTGGTCTATCTGACCGACAGCAGTACCGGCTTCCTGCTGGAACTGACCTGCTTGAAGGAGCATCCACAAGCCTACGAATTAGGGGAGAACGAGAGTCACCTCTGCTTCCGCGTATCCGGTGATTACGACGCCATACGCCAATACCATAAGGAAAACGGATGGGTATGTTTCGAAAACACAGCAATGGGACTGTACTTTATCAATGACCCGGATGACTATTGGATTGAGGTACTGCCGGAGAAATGATATTTTACATCACTAAAACAACGAAATATATGAGTATAGAAGAAGCGATGATGGGTGGTATTGTCTTCAAAGGCAAAAAGGACAAACCTAAAGAAGAAAACAAGATAAAGACCAAAGCCAAGAAGAAAACCTACATTACCGGGCAACACGGTTCCGCCTCAGCCAAAATGAAAGCAGAAATCCGCCGCAAACGCGCTAACAGACATAAGAAATGATAAATACAGCCTTATTGCCTGCCGACAAGGACCCGATGGGCGCAGCCATAGCCGATTACTTTAAACGGCATAAAGCCGACCGCCTACGCGTGTTCTCTTCACAATTCGATGAGGACGAAATTCCCGTCGAAGAGCTATTCCGCACAGAAAAGCAAATGCCCTTGCTGGAGCGTACTGCTCTGCAAATGGCGACCGGAAAGATTCTGGATGTGGGTGCCGGTAGCGGTTGCCATAGCCTTACCCTGCAAGAAGCCGGAAAAGAGGTCCATGCCATCGACATTTCCCCGCTTTCCGTGGAAGTGATGAAGCAGCGAGGTGTGCGTAGCGTATCACAAACCAATCTGTTCAATGAACAGTTTGCCGATGAATACGACACTATCCTGATGCTGATGAACGGTTCCGGCATTATCGGAAAGTTGGAGAATCTGCCTGATTTTTTCCGGAAGATGAAGCTACTGCTCCGGCCTGGAGGCTGTGTTTTAATGGATTCCAGCAACCTGAGCTATCTGTTCGAAGAGGAAGATGGCAGTATTGTTATCAACCTTGCCGGTGATTACTACGGAGAGGTAGACTTCCAGATGCAATACAAGAATGTCAAAGGCGACTCCTTTGACTGGCTCTATATCGACTTTCAGACCCTGAGCATCTATGCTGCCGAAAATGGCTTCAAAGCAGAGCTGGTGAAAGAGGGTACACATTATGACTATCTTGCCAAACTATCCCGACAAGCATAAAAGTGAAGTGCCCCCTAAAAGTTAGACAAAAACTTTTAGGGGGCACTTCCTTTTTTATATCTTGCCTATTCCTACTATTCAGAAAGCATTCCGTCAATCTCCTTCACCAGAGAAGCAAATTCTTCAGGGTTATACAGACGTGTCAGCTTCACAATACGCCCTTCCTTATCAATCAGGACATTGCGTGTGATACCTGCCTTGCGGAGCGCATACTTCGCAAATATATCCGCTCCCGGGTCCAGACCCAAAGGATAGGTCACTCCGGTTGACTTACCAAAAGCAATCACTTTCTCCAACGGCTCGTCACGGTCGATGCCAATCAGCATAAAATCCGGATTCGACTTATGCTTCAGCCATATATCCTTCTCAATGAAAGGCATCTCCTTACGGCATACCCCACACCAGCTCGCGGTAAACTGCAACATGACCACCTTCCCACGAAGTCCCGAAAGGGTAATGCTTTTCCCATCCGTCAGCTTCACTGTAAAATCTGGAGCCATCTCCCCTACCTTAACGATGTAGCCGGTACTGTCCGCCACTACATCCTGCGCCTTGCCTGCCATGCTGCACATAGCAAACAGACAGAAAATCAGAAATCCAACTTTTTTCATTTTATTCAATCTTTAATAAGTAAGCTGTAACTATTCAGCGAATGATATTTTATAGAATGGGCAAACAATTCCCTATAACAAAAAACTCCGAAACACTTTTAAAAAGCAGTTTCGGAGTTTTATTCTTCGAGGTACCTGGCAGATTCGAACTGCCGTACACGGTTTTGCAGACCGCTGACTAAGCCACTCATCCAAGGTACCGGTTCTTACAAGAACTCTTTATTTCTCGTTTGCGGATGCAAAGGTAGCACTTTTTTTGAAACTACCAACTATCCGCAACAACTTTTCTTCTTTTTTTTCGTCACTCCACTGCACTCCGCACGCTTCTTATCATACAAATTCTTTAGTTCACAGCCACTTGCACAACTATCACACGGATTACCATTTTCTTTGACCCGATGAGAAAAAGAATAAATACTCATGCCAATCCGCACAGCGCAGAGCAACAACAATAAGGCTACTACCCACTCCTGCCAACTATTCATCATAAAAACAGACCTCCTATCTGATAAATTGCGAAAGACATCAGCCAGGCCAGCGCAGTAGTATAAAGCCCCGCAAACACGGCCCACTTCCAACTGCCCGACTCCCCTTTAATGGCTGCCAACGTGGCGATGCACGGAAAATAAATCAGCACAAACACCATGTAACCGAAAGCCACCAGGGGCGTTATCGGAATGCGTTCACCCAAGCTTACGGCATCTGCCTCGGCATCGTCGGCATAAAGCACTCCGAGCGTGCTTACCACCAGCTCCTTGGCGCCCACGCCGGAAAGGATGCCGATGCCCAGCTTCCAGTCGAATCCCAACGGTTCGATGACCGGTTCCATGGCTTTACCAATCCGGCCGATGTAGGAATTCTCCTGCTGTTCCGTCACACTTTCATATTCATCGTGGTTGGGATAATATCCCAATGCCCAGATAACGATGGATGCCACCATAATGATGCCTCCCATCTTGCGGAGATACTGCGCCCCCTTCTCCCACGTATGGCGGAAGATGGCCTTGGACGTCGGCATACGATAAGGCGGCAGCTCCATGACAAACGGCGTATCGTCTCCTTTCACCAGAAAGCGGCAGAAAAGACGTGCCATGACCACTGCCAACAGAATGCCGATGGCATAGATTACTAACAGCACAAAGCTCGCATTGTTCGGGAAGAAGGCGCCTACCAGCAATAAATAGATGGGTAGACGAGCGCTGCACGACATCAGCGGATTGATGAGCATCGTCACCAGACGGCTCTTGCGGTTCTCAATGGTACGCGAAGCCATAATGGCGGGCACATTACACCCAAAGCCCATAATCAGCGGAATGAAAGACTTTCCATGCAGCCCCATTTTATGCATAATCTTATCCATAATGAAAGCGGCACGTGCCATATAGCCCGAGTCTTCCATCAAGGAAATAAAGAAATAGAGCAACAGAATATTCGGCAGGAAAACAATGACACCGCCCACACCTCCGATAATACCATCCACCAGAAGGTCCTTCAGCGGTCCTTCGGACATTTTGTTGCGTATCAGGTCGCCCAATTCGCCTACCAGCCATTCAATCCCCTGCATAGGATAGTCGCCCAGCACAAAGGTGCCTTCGAACATCAGATAAAGGAAAAGGAAGAAAATGGGATAACCCCATACACGGTGAGTAACGATTGAGTCTATGATTTGAGTAGTGCGCGACGTATCCTGATGATTGTCCACATAGGTCTCGCGCAGGGCACCGGCTATAAAACCATACTTGGCATCGGTGATGGCCTGCTCGCTCTCCTCGTTCACCACCTCGGCAATCCGTGCCTCTTCCCGGTCGCGGACGGCAAGAATCTCCTTTCCATTGGGCAACTCTTCCACAATCTTTTTCAAGTCTTCGTCGTTCTCCAGCAACTTGATGGCAAGGAAACGCGTGGAATATTTGTGGCGGATGTTCTCATTGACGCTGATGACGCGCTTCACCTCCTCAATGCTACGTTCCAGCTCGGGACCGTGATTGATATGGATATGACGGTAGAAGCCACGCGGCTGTTCTATCTCTTCTTTATGGCTGCCGAAGTCATGGTCGGGAACATACTCCTGATGCCAGCTGCGAAGGTCACTCAATATCTCGCTGCGCATCCTGCCCTTATGGTCGAGGAAGTCGCCGCCTTCGTAAATATTGATAATCACATGGAACAGCTGTTCAATGCCTTTTCCGCTACGGCTGACCGTAGGCAACATCGGAACTCCGAACAACTGGCTGAGCTTTACATAGTCCAGCGTGTTTCCACTGGCTTCCAGCTCATCGTACATGTTCAGTGCAATCACCATGCGCACGTTCATGTCAATCAGCTGGGTGGTGAGATAGAGATTGCGTTCCAGGTTGGAAGAGTCCACAACATTGATAATGATATCCGGCGTTTCATTGATAATGTGCCGGCGGACATAGATTTCTTCAGGGGAGTAGGCCGAGAGGGAATAGGTTCCGGGAAGGTCGACAATACGGAAGTGGTAACCTTGGAAATCAAAATACCCCTCCTTGGCATCTACCGTAACGCCACTGTAATTGCCCACATGCTCGTGCGAACCGGAAGCGATGTTGAAAAGAGAAGTTTTACCACAGTTGGGATTTCCCACCAAAGCCACATTTATGGTGCGGCGTTTGCCGAGGGCCAGTTGCTTCAGCTCATCTTCGCCCAGATGCATGTTTTCGCCCAACCCCTCGTGGTAATCGGGCTGCACAGCCTGCTCCTTAGCTTCCTGCTCACTGATAATCTCTATCATCTCAGCCTCCTGCCGACGAAGAGAAATCTCATATCCCATTACTTTGTATTTGATAGGGTCGCGTAGTGGGGCATTCAGCAAGACCTCCACTGTTTTACCTTTAATAAATCCCATTTCCACAATCCGTTTGCGGAAACCACCGTGTCCCAGCACTTTTACGATTACACCTTTTTCACCGGTATTCAATTCGGACAAACGCATAGTCTTTCTGCCTTTCTTTTCTATTTTGGGGGCAAAGATAATACTTATGTCCGCAAGGCACAAATAATTTAGAATGTTTTTAAATAAGAGACACTAAACAATAATGCCCAGAAGGCAAAACACTACTTCCAGAGATACTAAATCGTAACTTCACCACACCTTTGTTCTTTTCTTACCACAGCTGTGCTAAGAAAAGAACAAAGGTGTGGTATGCATAAAACACAGCTGTGGTAAGATTAGCTTTTAGCAAATACGACCTTAGCCGATAGAGATTCTGAAAATAGATACTTGCAGATATGGCAATAAAAATCGTTTGCACTATCTTTGCACCACTCTATAGTTGAATATGCAGAAGGTAGTACAATACATCGAGCGCCACAAGCTCTTCTCGCTGGACGACAAGATACTTGTGGCACTGAGCGGCGGGGCGGACTCCGTGGCGTTGCTGCGCCTGCTCCTCAGCCTGGGATACACATGCGAAGCCGCCCATTGCAACTTCCATCTGCGCGGAGCGGAATCCGACCGCGACGAGCACTTTGTACGCCAGCTCTGCCTGGAGCACCGGGTGACGCTGCACACCGTCCACTTCAACACGGAGCAGGAAGCAAAGGAACGGCATATCTCCATCGAAATGGCTGCAAGGGAATTGCGCTACGCGTGGTTCGAAAAAACAAGGGAAGCATGCAGTGCAGCTGTCATTGCCGTCGCCCACCATCAAGATGACAGTGTAGAGACATTGCTGCTCAATCTGATTCGCGGTACCGGCATCAACGGATTGCGGGGTATACGCCCCCGAAACGGACATATAGTCCGCCCCTTGCTCTGCCTGGACAGAAAGGAAATCGTCGGTTATCTGGAAAGTATCAGGCAAGCCTACGTGACGGACAGCACCAATCTGCAGGACGAATATACCCGCAACAAAATACGCTTGAACCTGCTTCCCATGATGCAGGAGATAAACCCCTCCGTCAAGGAAAGCATCCTCAAAACGGCAGAGCATCTGGACGATGCCGCCTCTATATATAATATAGGTATAGAAGAAGCCAAACTGCGAGTCAAGACACCGGAAGGCATAAGTATCGGCGCCCTGAGGCAAGAAGCGGCACCGGAAACGGTCTTATTTGAAATTCTGCATCCGCTTGGATTCAACGCCGCACAAGTAAGGGACATCTGCCGGACATTGGACGGACAGCCCGGCAAAGTCTTTGCCACCCCCGGCTGGCGTGTCATCAAAGACCGCGGCTCGTTGTTGATAGAACCCGTACAGGAAGCCGTAAAGCCGTTATTGGAAATGAAAGAGCATCCCTATGCACCGGATTTCATGATTCCACGCGACAAAGCTACCGCCTGCTTTGATGCCGACAAACTCCAGCATCCCCTATCACTGCGCCTTTGCAGGCAGGGAGACAGCTTCGTGCCCTTCGGCATGAAAGGCCGGAAGAAGGTAAGCGACTACCTGACCGACCGCAAGTTCTCCCTTCTGCGCAAAGAACGGCAATGGGTGCTTTGCTGCGGAGATGACATCATCTGGCTGGTGGGAGAACGGGTGGACAACCGTTTCAGAATAGACGAAAAAACCCGGAAAGTGTTGGTCGTATCAACCATCGACCAGTAGCCATCACAGAATGATTCTGTCCTCCTTCTGTTTCTTGAAGCAATCGGAAAGCAATACGGCAAACGGCGTGTCATACGTGCGCGCCTTCTGCGGACAGCCTTTCACACAAGCACAACATTTGATGCATTTCTCTGCAACCGTATTGCACTCGTCTCCTTTTATAATGGCTCCTGCAGGACAATGCTTCACGCAATATCCGCAATGCGTACAACGTTCCGCATCCACTTGCGGAGTACGGGGCATAGGTACCCCACTCTTACGCAACTTGACGACTCTGCGCAAAAAGCGGAGCAACGGGAAGAAAGGCTGGCGCGGACGCTGGATACGGATCACATCCACCCCATACAGTTTCTCCATATCTTCGGCCGCCGCAATTTTAGCACGTATTTTTTCACCAAAAAGCTTTGCATACTCCAAGTCGTCCGCATCCGGACGTCCGGATGCCACCGGATATTTCTCACTGCTATAAGAGTGCTCTCCTACAAACGTAGCACCTGCAATTACCTTGAAGCCCAACTTCGTGACAAAAGCATCCAATTCCACCAAAGCCTTCTCATAGGCCCGGTTGCCGTACACCACCACAACCACGGCAGGTGCACCGTCAGCATGAAGCTCCTTCATCCGCTCCAATGCCAAAGGAGCCACATGACCGCCATATACGGGCACCGTGATGACCGCCAAAGCATGGGAAGGCACCTCCCTTTTACCCGCCGCCTCCAAGGTGAGGTCCACTTTGGAGACAGACGAAATTCCCGTTCCGTGAACAATTGCCTCTCCCACTTGTTTAGAGGTACAAGTAGGTGAAAAAGTTATCAACTGTACTTCATCTATATTCATAAACCAATCCTTCATGTTGTTGTTAATACAGCAAAGATAAAGTTTTAAATTTAAAAAAAAGATGATTTGTTTATGAAACCAAAAATATTTATTACCTTTGCACCGTTGAAACATTCTGCGACTTCTTGCTGTGGCAAGAATTGTTTATCAGATTTCCGGTTCAATAATAAATATCCCATATAAATCATATATCACAAGGTAAACTTGCCCAAGTTGCTTCCTACAACAACTGCAACTGTGCACTTATGCCTTTCAATAAAAGTAAATTTTAAACCATTCACATATATACTGTATGTATAACATCATTCAACTGAACGACAAAAATTTGTCGGAACTACAAACTATTGCCCAAGAACTGGGTATAAAAAAAACAGACTCACTCAAAAAAGAAGAACTTGTTTACAAGATACTTGACGAACAAGCTATCGCAGGCGCTACCAAGAAAGTTGCCGCCGACAAGCTGAAGGAAGAGCGTAAAGGGGAAAAGCAAAAACGCTCGCGCGTCACTGTAAAGACCGTAAAAAAGGAAGGTGCCGACAAAGTGTTCTCAGCCAATAAAAACGGAGACCTCACCAAAGCTAAAACAGAGGAAGCACCGGCTGCGAAAGAACAACCCAAAACTGTGGAAGCACCCCAAGAACCGACCATAGAAGCTGCAACGCCGGCGCCAGCCAAAGAAGCCGCCGTACCCAAACGCAAACCGGGACGCCCCCGCAAGGTAAAGGAAGAGACTGCTGCACCCCAAGCAACGGAAACCCCGAAGGTTGCCGAACCGGAATTGAACTTCGAGGCTAAAGCTCCGAAAACAGAACCTCAGGCAGAAGCCAAAGCAGAAAAGAATATCGTACCGGACGAAAGCCCTATCCTGGCCGAAGCGGCAGATGACTTCATCCCCATTGAAGACCTCCCTACGGAAAAAATAGAATTGCCATCCGAACTTATCGGCAAATTCGAAGCGACCAAAGCGGAAACTCCCGCCACTCCCACTCCTGCCGCTGCCCCAGCCGAACCGCAACAGCCACAACGCCCGCGCCTCCGCGCCCGCGACAACAACAACCCATACAATAACAACAACAATAACAACCGCAACGGTGGCTATAACCAACAGCGCCCCGTGCAGCAGCGCCCTGCACAACCGTATAACAACGGAGAGAACTATCCCGCCGCTCCGGAACGCAAACCCGTAATAGAACGCGAGAAGACGTACGAATTCGATGACATCCTCACCGGAACCGGTGTACTGGAAATCATGCAGGATGGCTACGGCTTCCTCCGTTCCTCCGATTACAACTATTTGTCCTCACCGGACGATATTTACGTATCACAATCACAAATCAAATTGTTCGGCCTGAAAACCGGTGATGTGGTAGAAGGCGTAATCCGTCCCCCGAAAGAAGGCGAAAAGTACTTCCCGCTGGTAAAAGTATCCAAAATAAACGGACGTGACCCGGCTTTCGTACGCGACCGCGTACCGTTCGAGCACCTCACTCCCCTCTTCCCGGACGAGAAGTTCAAGCTTTGCAAAGGCGGATACTCCGACTCTATGTCGGCCCGTGTCGTAGACTTGTTTGCCCCCATCGGCAAAGGTCAGCGTGCCTTGATTGTGGCACAGCCCAAAACCGGTAAGACCATCTTGATGAAAGACATAGCCAACGCCATTGCCGCCAATCATCCGGAAGTCTACATGATTATGCTGCTCATCGACGAACGCCCGGAGGAAGTTACCGACATGGCACGTACCGTCAATGCGGAAGTAATCGCCTCTACCTTCGACGAACCGGCAGAACGCCACGTGAAGATTGCCGGCATCGTCCTTGAAAAAGCAAAACGCATGGTGGAATGCGGACACGATGTTGTCATCTTCCTCGACTCCATCACCCGCCTGGCACGTGCCTACAACACCGTATCCCCGGCTTCCGGCAAAGTGCTTTCCGGTGGTGTGGATGCCAACGCATTGCATAAGCCCAAACGCTTCTTCGGTGCAGCACGTAACATCGAGGGCGGCGGTTCACTGACCATCCTTGCCACTGCCTTGATTGACACTGGCTCAAAGATGGACGAGGTTATCTTCGAAGAATTCAAGGGTACGGGTAATATGGAGTTGCAGCTCGACCGCAACTTGTCCAACAAGCGTATCTTCCCGGCTGTCAACATCGTTGCCTCCAGCACCCGCCGCGACGACCTGCTGCAAGACAAGCAGACACTGGACCGCATGTGGATTCTCCGCAAGTACCTTGCCGACATGAATCCGATAGAAGCCATGGACTTCGTAAAAGACCGTCTGGAGAAGACCAAAGACAACGACGAATTCCTGATGAGCATGAACAGTTAACAGCAACTGCATACAGATATTGTACAAAAGCTTCCATTTACGTTCATAAACGTAGGTGGAAGCTTTTTTTATATCCGTTTTTTCATACATTTGCCACCATACAATAACCTTGAACAAATAAAATCCAAATCTGATGAAAACGATTCACTCTTTTATGGGAATGGCATTGTGCAGCTTTCCGGTAATGGCACAGCAATCGCCCAATTTTCTTATTATCCAATGCGACCATCTGACCCAGCGGGTAGTAGGCGCATACGGTGCCGACCCCAGCTGCACTCCACCTATAGACCGAATTGCCTCCCAAGGTGTAACATTTGCCAACGCATACGTGGGATGCCCCCTCAGCCAACCGTCACGCGCTGCCTTATGGAGCGGACTGATGCCGCATCAAACCAATGTACGTTCCAACTCGGCCGAACACATCAATCCTCCGCTGCCCGACAGCATTCCGACCCTGGGAAGCCTCTTCACCGCCAACGGTTATGAGGCCGTCCACTTTGGCAAAACCCATGACATGGGTTCCCTAAGGGGATTCCGCCACAAGGAACCGGTTGCCAAGCCCTTCACCGACCCCGAATTTCCCGTCAACAATGACAGCTTTCTGGATGTAGGAACCTGCGAGGATGCCGTGGCCTATCTCAGCAATCCACCGCAAGAACCTTTCATCTGCATAGCCGATTTCCAAAACCCGCACAATATCTGCGGATATGTAGGCGAAAATAAAGGGGAGCACATAGATAGCCCCATCAGTACCCCACTCCCGCTACTACCCGAAAACTTTGAAGTGGAAGACTGGGAAAAACTTCCGTTGCCCATTCAGTACATCTGCTGCAGCCACCGGAGGATGATGCAAGCCGCCCACTGGAACGAGGACAATTACCGGCACTACGTCGCCGCCTTCCAGCATTACACGCGGATAGTGGCCAGACAGATAGAGAGTGTACTGGAAGCCCTCTACTCCACTCCCGCCGGAAAAAATACAATTGTCATTGTACTGGCAGACCACGGAGACGGAATGGGGTCACACCGCATGGTAACCAAGCAGGTCAGCTTTTACGAAGAAATGACAAATGTGCCCTTCATCATAGCCGGTCCCGGTATTCATCCCCGTCAAAAACCGGTGGAAGATTTACTGACCCAACCCACTATCGACCTGCTGCCCACTCTCTGTGAACTGGCAGGCATTCCGGTGCCTTCCTCCAAGCCCGGCATCAGCCTTGCCCCTTTCCTGAAAGGCGAGAAGCAAAAGAGACAGCACCCCTATGCAGCCTCCGAATGGCACAGTGAATACGAAGTGACCGTCAGCCCGGGACGGATGATACGCAGTCCCAGATACAAATACACACACTATCTGGAAGGCAACGGGGAAGAACTGTATGATATGCTGAAGGATAAAGGAGAAAGACGAAACCTTGCCCATGACCCCAAATACTCAAAGATTCTGGCCGAGCACCGGGCACTGCTGGACGACTACATCCGCCGCACACAGGACGACTACCGAAGCCTGAAAGTTGAAGCCGACAAGAGATGGCGCAGCCACGCACCGGGATATCCCAACCACGAAGGACCCTGCGCCAGAGACATTATCAATAGAAAGTAAGCAAAAAGAACTAAAAAAAACAGAATAATATAGATGATTATCAGTGCCTTGACCGGCACTTCCATTCTTTTCGCCCATCCCGCTGCAAGTCTTCAATAATATTCTGCTTCAAAAGAAGGCAGTTAAAGGGATTTTTTGTACTTTTGCGCCTCAATAAGAGTAATTTGTAATTTAGTAATTGTAATTAGATACTATGTTCGATAATTTAAGCGAGAGACTTGAAAGGTCGTTTAAAATTTTGAAAGGTGAGGGCAAAATCACCGAAATCAATGTTGCGGAAACCCTGAAAGACGTACGTAAGGCACTTTTGGATGCCGACGTGAACTATAAGGTAGCCAAAAACTTCACCGATACCGTTAAGGAAAAAGCCTTGGGACAAAACGTGCTGACAGCCGTTAAGCCCAGCCAGCTGATGGTAAAAATCGTACACGATGAACTGACCCAGCTCATGGGCGGCGAGACTTCTGAAATAAACCTCGACTCCAAGCCTGCCATTATCCTAATGTCCGGTTTGCAAGGCTCCGGTAAAACAACTTTCTCCGGAAAGCTGGCCCGCATGCTGAAGAGCAAGAAGAACAAAAAGCCGTTATTGGTGGCTTGTGACGTGTACCGTCCTGCCGCTATCGAGCAGTTGCGTGTACTGGCTGAACAGATTGACGTACCGATGTACTCGGAACCGGACAGCAAAAATCCGGTAGCCATTGCCCAAAATGCCATCCAAGAAGCCAAAGCCAAAGGTTACGACCTTGTAATTGTCGATACAGCCGGTCGTCTGGCAGTGGATGAGGAGATGATGAACGAGATTGCCGCCATCAAGAAGGCCATCAATCCGGACGAGATTCTGTTCGTAGTGGATTCAATGACCGGTCAGGATGCAGTGAATACCGCTAAGGAATTCAACGAACGGCTCGACTTCAATGGTGTAGTATTGACCAAACTGGATGGTGATACCCGCGGTGGTGCCGCCCTTTCTATCCGTTCGGTGGTAAACAAGCCCATCAAGTTTGTAGGTACCGGTGAAAAGCTGGATGCCATCGACCAGTTCCATCCCTCACGTATGGCCGACCGTATTCTCGGTATGGGTGACATCGTATCTTTGGTGGAACGTGCGCAGGAACAATATGACGAGGAAGAAGCCAAACGCCTGCAAAAGAAGATTGCCAAGAACCAGTTCGACTTCAACGACTTCCTGAGCCAGATTGCACAAATCAAGAAAATGGGTAACTTGAAGGAACTTGCCTCCATGATACCGGGCGTAGGCAAAGCCATCAAGGATATAGACATTGACGACAATGCCTTCAAGAGCATTGAAGCCATCATCTACTCCATGACTCCGGAAGAACGCAGCAATCCGGCCATTCTGAACGGTTCACGCCGCCAGCGCATTGCCAAAGGTAGCGGTACGAATATTCAGGAAGTAAACCGCCTGCTGAAACAGTTTGACCAGACCCGCAAGATGATGAAGATGGTCACTGGCAGCAAGATGGGTAAGATGATGCCGAAACTTAAAAGATAAGATAACAGCCTATGACACTGATTGATGGAAAAGCAATTTCAGAGCAAGTAAAGCAAGAGATTGCAGCAGAAGTAGCCGAAATAGTGGCTCGTGGGGGTAAACGCCCGCATCTGGCCGCCATTCTTGTAGGACACGATGGAGGTAGCGAAACCTACGTTGCCGCCAAAGTAAAAGCATGCGAAGTTTGCGGATTCAAGTCCTCACTTATCCGTTACGAGGCAGACGTTACCGAAAAGGAACTGCTCGCCAAGGTACGCGAATTGAACGAGGATGCGGATGTGGACGGTTTCATCGTACAGCTTCCCTTGCCCAAGCATATCTCCGAGCAGAAAGTGATTGAAACCATCGACTACCGCAAGGATGTGGACGGCTTTCATCCCATCAACGTGGGACGGATGTCCATTGGCCTTCCCTGCTATGTATCCGCTACTCCCAACGGTATCCTCGAACTGCTGAAGCGCTATCAGATAGAGACTTCAGGCAAGAAATGCGTGGTATTGGGACGCAGTAACATTGTCGGCAAACCCATGGCTGCCCTGATGATGCAGAAGGCTTATCCCGGCGATGCCACAGTGACCGTATGCCACAGCCGCAGCAAAGACCTGGTAAAGGAATGCCAGGAAGCGGACATCATCATTGCTGCGTTGGGACAACCGAACTTTGTTAAGGCGGAAATGGTCAAGGAAGGCGCTGTCGTTATTGATGTAGGTACTACCCGTGTGCCCGATACCTCCAAGAAATCCGGATTCAAGTTGACCGGTGATGTGAAATTCGACGAAGTAGCTCCCAAATGTTCATTCATTACCCCCGTACCGGGAGGCGTAGGTCCCATGACCATCGTTTCCCTTATGAAGAATACATTGCTCGCCGGCAAGAAAGCAATCTACCAATAACAAGGCGATGAAAACGCTCGCCGTCTTCATTGTTGTCCTACTGTATAGCGTAACCCTTTCCTCGCAGGAAAGGATTACGCTATTATTTGTCGGCGACCTGATGCAGCACCAGGCACAAATAGACGCTGCACATGTATCTGAAGGAAAATATGACTACTCCTCCTGCTTCTCCCTCATAAAAGAGCAAATATCCCAGGCAGACCTCGCCATAGGAAATCTGGAAGTCACATTGGGGGGCAGGCCCTATCGGGGCTATCCTATGTTCAGCGCCCCCGATGAATATCTTCAGGCCATAAAGGACGCCGGATTCGATATTTTACTGACAGCCAACAACCACTGTCTGGACCGTGGGAAAAAGGGAATGGAGCGTACCATACAATTGCTTGACTCCTCCGGTATTCGTTACGCAGGCACCTACAAGAATCTGTCGGAGCGCAGGCAACGCTATCCCCTGTTCATCAACAGAAACGGCTTTCGCATTGCCCTACTCAACTATACTTACGGCACCAATGGTATCAAGGCTACCTCTCCCAATATCGTAAACTATATTGATAAGAATACCATCCTGCAAGATATCCAAAGTGCCAAGGCACGCCAACCGGATGCCATTATTGCCTGCATGCATTGGGGAGAGGAATATCAGTCCCTTCCCAACCGTGAGCAACGCGAACTGGCCAACTGGTTGCTCCAACAAGGCGTAACACATATTATCGGTTCACACCCTCACGTCATTCAACCGATGGAACTACGTACCAACGGTACCGAACAGCACATCATAGTCTACTCCTTGGGAAACTTCATTTCCAATATGAGCAAGGCCAACACTGACGGCGGCCTCATCTTCACTTTGCAGTTGGAGAAACATCCTCTCCCCCAACCCATCCGTCCCTCTTACACCGGTCAGAGTCAGACGCCCCTGCCAGACTCCAATCCTCTGCCTTTTCCATACTGTCGTGTTTCCTATTGTGGATATAATCTGGTCTGGACCGGCCGGCCGGAACTTACTAAAGAAAAAAATTACATTCTTTATCCTGCCAGTTTTCCTACAGAACATTTAACGCCGGAAGCTCGTAAACACCTGGAAATCTTTGTCAAAAGCTCTCGAAAGCTGCTCCAGCAGCACAATATAGGTATCTACGAGAAGAAAAAATAATGCAGAAATCTCAAAAATTTTCGTCTCATTCTTTGCAATATTAAAGATTATCCCTATCTTTGCACCGCATTTAAGAAATGCACTAACATGGTGGCTGTAGTTCAGTTGGTTAGAGCGTCAGATTGTGGTTCTGAATGTCGTGGGTTCGAGTCCCATCTGCCACCCGCAAAGAAGAGGAAATTCGAAAGAATATTCCTCTTTTTTTGTTATTGTCCAAACAATCCCCCAAAGGGAGGCAACGTGGAATCAATGTAAAAAATTGTAGGGATACTCCTGGGTCAACGTAACAATCTGAGGGATTTTATATTTAAGCATATAATTTAGCAAGTC
>ENA-OXEO01000183-OXEO01000183.1-human-gut-metagenome-genome-assembly--contig:-NODE-183-length-31830-cov-13.4594_pt1 | contig 31830 bp, 44 predicted proteins | sample MGYA00249828_ERZ652250 | MGnify/ENA primary metagenome ERZ652250 (study PRJEB26925, sample SAMN05826791) | human gut metagenome | biome: ENVO:2100002; feature: ENVO:00000062; material: ENVO:00002003... | reverse complement strand
TTACTGCACGGAAATCTGACTTGCTGAATGTATCAAAATCAACAAATTCCTCAAACAAAGGCTCTACCTTTACCTTAGAAAAATCAATCTTTTCAGCGACCTTTTCTGCAGCTGCAGGAGCTGCTTCGGAAGTCTTATTTGTCTTCTTGTCAGCGTCCAAGGACTTCATTGTCGGGATTATCGTGACTAGCCTTAGGTAAGTTCCCCTAAGCGTCTATAAGTCCCCACCGGCATCTACTCGTTTGAAGCTGGGGTAAGCTCAGTTACGCCTAATTCAGATAGCGGAAAATCTAATGGCGTAATCCGTGGAGTAAGCTGGTGTAAGACGGCTTCATTTTTTGAAAACAAGCTGTGCACTGTGCTGAAGCTAATGCTTTAATAGTATAGCACACAGCTTAACAAAATTCAATATCCTCTGCTCAACACAGAGCACTTGAACATCTTTCTCAGGATCCGCATGGAGATAAATATGATGGTATGTAAATAGCGCCTTAATCTCCGCCGCCATTGCGAAGTTTCCGTAGTTCTTTTAGTGCGGTGGTAACTCAACCGGTTGCATTGACAAATGGCAGCCTGCCGTTTCGCGTTCCATAAATCATCATTCGCAACCGAGGAAAAGCCTGTTAAAACTCCACTTCTCATTGACCGCATCGGGGGCAATGGCAGATTTTTCTCCGGCCACTCTATAGCAAACGATAACTGCTCCATCTCTTTTCGATTAAATGATAATTCACTCTTTGATCTCCATTACATACGCCTTTGCTTTAAAAGTGGCACTATTATCATATTTTGTGATTTCGTCATAGTGGTCAAATTTAAGTCCGCATTTTTCCATTACCTTACCCGAACGGGGATTATCAACAGCGTGGCACGAACAAATTCTATTAACGCCTAATTCTTTGTGAACATAGTCGATAATTGCTTTCATAGCCTCGGTGCAGTAGCCCTTGTGCCAATAATCGAAATGCAAATTATAACCCATACCCCAATAGCCCTCTAATTTACTGCTCGGACCTATCGAGCCTGTACCGATAACCTTGTTTTCTTTCTTAAGCACAAATGCGAAATTGTATTCCTTTTCGTCTGTAAGCGTAGATTTTATCCAGTCAATCGTTTGGCTTATGTCTGTAAGCGTAGGGTATGACATATATTTTGCGACCCTTTCATCGCTGTTCCACGAAAAGCAAGCTGCTGCATCGTCAAGAGTGATTGGGCGTAAAATCAATCTTTCGGTTTCTAAAATCGGTTCTTTTGACATTTTGACACCTCCAAAAAAATAAGCCGTTGGTGTGAATGATCGTTACACATCAACGGCTTTTATGTTATAAATAAAACTTTATACCGAAATTGAGTGCAACAAAGTAACTCCGTTTGCAAGGCAAACAGAATAGACTGCTTTATAAGCGGTTGCACGATATAATTTCCGCATAACTTCTATCCTTTCTTTTGATAAGGCCATAGTAACATGGTGTGGTGATTTTGTCAAGGTATCTCTCCCTCATCAGAGGAAACCAAATTCTGCTTTCAAGCCTTTATGTAGTTTGCAACGGGACAAGAAAACTATGGAAACTGAAAGAAGCCCCCGAAAAGCCAGTAGCTTTTCAGGGGCCGTGTTAAGTCCAAAAATGTAAGCTTTTTCGTTTTTAGAAGTCTTGAAACCCGCATAAATACCGGGGGGGATCGTCTTTTTACTTATCCAAAGACTTCATGGTCGGGATTAGAAATCCGACTTTATTATAACCTCTCATAACTTCTCAAATCCTTTGCCTCACAACGATTCACGATATCCTCGATTCATATATATTCTTATATTTTACCACTACTTTGCTTTGAAAAGTGGTAGAAAAAGTGGTAAAATCATCAGCATATTTTTATCTTGCCTTCAAGGTTTGCAAAGCTTTCAACTTTCTTTGCCATCGTTGCTTCATTATAGATATCCATCGTCGTTGAGATATCAGCGTGACCCATTATTTCTTGAATGACTTTGATATTCGTCTCGTTTTCACAGAACCGGGTACAGAATGTATGTCGTAATTGGTGTACTGTAAAATGAGGTATCAAAACAGGCTCTCGTTGTTCGGCTTTTGCCTTTTCTTTTTCTTCCTTATTATAGTCTCTACATATTCTCTCAATCGCTCTGTTTATGCAGTGGGCTGACACCACGGAGCCAAATCGATTCTTAAATATGAATCCACTATAACCATCGATTACCGTTTCATTGAAGCCACCCCGTGATTGGATTTTGTACTCAAGCAGCAGTGCATCCTTGACTTTTTGCAACATCGGTATCACACGCTTACCAGATTCGGTCTTCGGGGTTGTAATGTGGAACTCACACACTCCGCTATCCTGTTGCCTGTATATAAGGTTGTGATTGATGGAAATAAGGTTGTGTTCAAAATCACAGTCTTCCCATCGAAGTCCTATAACCTCGCCAACTCTGCATCCAGTCCCGAGGAACACAGTAAACAATGGCATCCAATGCTGGTATTGCTTGCTCTTACTACAAAACTTCACGAACGCCTCTTGTTCGGGAATTGTTAGTGCGTGTCGTTTTGGTTTTGACCAGTCGTGGCTTTTCTTAATTTCAGCCATCACCCCGTCGCTTGGATTAACTCTGATTTTACCGTCCCTCATGGCGGCTGTGAAAACAGGATGAAGTATTGTGTGGATTGTTTCTAAACTGTTGGGCTTGAAACCTCTATCCCTAATCAAAGAGATATAGAACTTCTTGACATCGCTATATTTAATGCTCGCAATCTTCTTACAGCCAAAGTCATCTCGCACATACTTGCGGTACATATACTTATAGTTTGTTCGGGTAGATTGTTTCAGTTCATATTTTGTTTCGATATACTCATTAAAGAAATGGTTGAGCGTAGTCTTGTATGCTTCGATGGTATCTATGCCGTCCTCAAGGTCTCGAATAATCCTGCGTTCCGTATCACGCAGAGGCTCTTTACATCTCTTGCCCAGTGGCACCTTGTCTGTGGAAACCAGCTTCCAACTATACACACTATGCTTCTTACCTTGCTTGTCAAAGTACCGAAACTCATACATACCGTCGCTTCTTTGTCTTTCGCAGGACTGTAGCAACCTACCCTTGTTGTCGCGTCTCTTTTCGGACATAAGAAACTCCTTTCCGATAAGAGCCCACTACGATATGTATAAACAAGTATATTTTGTTGAAATATTTTAACATATTTTCGACCCTCTTTCAAGTGGGCTCAACAATTTTGATTAAATGTTATGTAAACTGTTGATGAAGTCCTCGAACTTTTGGCGCTTTATTTGCGGTCTATTGCCATTCCACAGAATAAAGTCTGCATTTCTATTCTCGCTCATAAGTTGGCGCAGTTTATTTTCTCCGATACGAAAATACACCGCTGCTTCCTCAACAGTAATGGTGAACTTCTGCCAAATTGGAACTGTAGGTTTCATCGACACTCCTCCTTAAAAGAAATTTGGGACGAGTGATATTCTCGCCCCGTTTTCGCGAGTTCTATCACTCGTTTGTCATATCAAATAAAGAAAGCTGTTCGCACTCCTGAGAAGACTTATTAGATACACCAGTACTGCCGAAGCCACCGGCACCTCTATCGGTATCCGTCAGCTTCTCAACCTCTCTGAGAATTACAGGCAGATACGGGAGAATAACAAGCTGTGCGATACGGTCTCCCTCGTGAATAGACTCGCAGGAATCCGTATCATTATGGAGAGCCACGATGACCTCTCCCCTGTAGTCAGAATCAATGACCCCGACGCAATTTGCAGGGCGTAAGCCTCGGTTGGTAGCCAGTCCGCTTCTTGCAAAAATTGCTCCGAAGTACCCATCAGGGATTTCAACACAAATTCCGGTTCCGATTTTTTCTGTTTTACCGGCAGGAATACGCTGTACCCCCGTTTTGGTGCGGGCGTATAAGTCAAATCCTGCGGCATAGGCGCTTCCGTGTGTAGGCGTAATAGCTTTGTCATCTACCTTCATAAAGTTGATAGTCATATTATGTATAACCCTTTCTTATTTATATAATTGATATTTCTTGCTGATTGAGTGAGCCCGCTCGTCATCAAGCGGTGCAAACCAAATTCCCGTCAGCGTTGTACCGTCCTCTTCCTCGGGAACAAGTTCCGTTAAGCATTTATCGTATATGAGCCCAAAATCTACGCCCTCTACAAGCCCTATTTTCTCTGCAATTGTTTTGGCTTTAAGTAGGTGGTTCTTATTTCTTGCCTCACATACGGTCTTCACGAGCATACCGCACACATACTGCTCATACATATCCTTGGGAATTTTGATGCTGGCAATATATCCTCTGGCGTCGTCTATCGGCTTTGCGTTTGCTCTAAGCCCGTGCGTCCAATATGCTTCTGCGCAGTGGTAGGTTTGAGTTAAGAGCTTACCGACGGACATATTCAGGTCTTTACGCATAATAAATACCCTGCGCATACTTAATCCTTCTCAATGCAGTAGAGCCCACAATGGCAATAGCCGGGCTCGTTTCGCTCAATCTGCTCTCGAAATTCTTTGCACATACATTTGGTGTCCGCTGTTTTTTCAAGGCGGCAAGGACAGTAGCCGCCATTACTTTTCAGCTTATCACGTACTTCTTTTGCGTAATCCCTGTCTGGATTTTGTCTAATGGTCATTGTAAGCCTCCGTTAGTATAGTATTCCTCTGAGGTAGTGACGCTGGATGTTCCGATGTCTGTATACTGGCTACGCACTAATTCTTGCTGAATTACTGTTCGCCAGCGCCTCTTTCAGTTTTTTGTATGTATCCATCATATCTACAATGTAGTCGATATTATCGATATCCTCATCGTCCCGGATGGAGCCGATGAACTCAAATTCAATAAACTCTTTGAGATTTTCAATCTGGGAAATTGTAAGGGAAATATTCATTATCATTCCTCCATATCGTCATTCTCTGATACCATAAGCAGTGCCGCTAACCAAAAACCGAATAAACATGAAAGCGGGACAATCCAAAGTAGATTCCATACACTAATCATTCTCTATCCACCACTTTCTCACGCTCACGGCGATAGTCCACAAGGAAATCGGCAATCGCTTCATACTCATCATCGTTTACATCGTCCATGAAGATATAATCGTTCTTTCTGACATAACCGCACTGTCTGAGGAAGTTGTTGAGCTGCTCCCCGATTGTCTCAATATTGCCAACGCCAAGGTCTTCAAAGGTTTCTGTTTTCGATGTTGCCGAATACTCGTTTCCGAACTCATCAACGAGCCCAAATGAAATTGTAAGTTTGTTGCCCATATGTATTCTCCTTAACTGATTCTTTCTGCATACTGGTTATCGGAAGCCAGATATACACCCAAAACCTCATCAAAATGTTTTGACTGGTTGGGGACATATCGCCCGAACTTAATAACAATATTATCAAATTTTCTCAGCGTAGCGACCTCGGACACAATTTCAGTCATATTGTATCCCGTGTAAATGACCACTGTATCATTACAGTGATACTCTGTGCGGAGCTTAGACACGAGGCGCAACAGCTCGTCAAACTGCTCAAACGGTTCCAGACCCGCGAAGCAAAGAGCCTTTGTAATATCGTTTGATAGATATCTCTGGATAATATCATCGTCATCCATTGCGATGGTGGCGCTACCGCGCCACGCATCGTTCTGGCAGACAGATAACGGAATTCCGGCTTCTCGGCAACATTTTCCGTTGCAATACGCCGCACCAATATACATGGATGGAACCTTGTAATTCACGAAATCCTCGTCCACAATTGTTTTTATCTTCATAAAATCCTTTTCAGCTCCGTTTCTATCGTTTCTTCGTTATTCAACTCGTATAACGGTATCTTATGCTCATTACAGTATTTTCGTTTTAATTCATCCCTTGCAATAGATTGTAAATAATCATCTTCTGGTATTTTGAATATATTAGTATAATGCTGCTCGCCTTGATACTCAATCAAACACTGTAAGGTTCCGTCGTCTTCAAACACAGCAAAATCAAATCTTAATGGATATTTCTTTCCTCTGAGGTCTTGAAAAGTAAACTGTCTTTGAAATTGGATATTATGATTTATCAAATACCGTTCAATTAAAGTTTCTCTATAAGACATAATACATCCACAGGACTTTATATCTCCTGTTGTCAGATATGAAGAGAACACATCTATTGTCCTGTTAAATCGACAGTTCTCGTCTTTAAAATTATCTCCTTAGTTGCACATACAAATCCGTTCTGCTTGCCCTCCAGTAGATGGTGCTTAGAAAAGCACCATCAGTCTACCGAAGCGTTGTGAAGTCAAATCGATTAGTTTACTCACGCATAGTCTCCGAAAGTTCGTACCACTGTCGAGTTGTAAACTCTCTAAACCTATCATTAGAGAAACTTCGAGTTGGAACTAAATACCCTACAATTCTTACATATGTATCAAAAACGGGCTCACCGCAATTCGGGCAGATATCCGTTCCAACAAAACCGTGGTGGTTCTTACACTCGTTGATTCTTGTATTAAACGCAAAGTAAATTACTCCAGCTTGAGCAATCTTATTGAGCATTTCCCACGCCATATCATTGTTCGGGAAATTGGCTTCGAGATTGATATGTGCGATACTGCCGCCGCTGCATTTTTCATCAAGAATGGCGCTGAGACGCAGTTTTTCTTTGATGGTGCATTTTGTTGAAAGCGGAATCCACTGATTTGAGTAAATGAACTTATTATTTAGGTCGAACAGTGCGTTGTCTTTCTGGCAGAGAATACACGCTGCACGCTCTGCAGGAACAGACTCGATGTTGAACGAATACTCCGTTGTAAAACCGTCCTTGACCTCGTTTAACACATCAAAGATTTTGCAGGCAAGTTCAATTCCTTCATCCGTGTAGTAGGTATAGCCCAGTTCGTCAACTTTGGTATACCCGAATGCTTCGATGACCTCGAAGAGACCGAGAATACCCATAGTGCAATACTGTTTATCCATTTCAACCGCGCCGTCCTGATAGTTCGGGAGAAGACCCTTTTCAATATTGCGACGCATAATATGTCTTACGACATCCAGTGTCTTGCAGCACAGCGTTGCTCGCTTTTTGAGCAATGCGAGGTACTTTTTCTCGTCACACTCTGTTTCAAGCGCAATTCTCATAAGGTTAATCGTGTTGACCTTAACGGAACCAATGGAGAGTGCTGTGCCGCCGATTGAATTGATGAAAGCGCTGAGTTTGGTTGTATCAGAAAGCAGTCGGCAACAGTTACTAAGAGTCGTAACATCTCCGCTTACGAAGAAATTGCTGTCATTCCATTTTGTGTTGTGGTCTGAACACCAGCGTGCAAAATCCTCGTCAACAAATTTGCCGTCTTTATAAAGCAGCGAGTATGTCAGGACAGGGAATGTAAACATATTTTCACTGCGAATCTGCGAAACCACTTCCATAAACAGTTTCTGATGCTCAATAAGCTCGTCCACGCAGTCGATTACATAGGTTCCGTCGGGGTATTGAACACCGCCGAACAAAGACTCGATATAGTTACGGTCAAAAATCGATACGTTGACGAATGCAGTCTGGTCGATGCGCATAAACGGTTGGTTCAGACGGTAAATCAGCTTCTGGAAAGACTGTCTGATGTAATAGTCCTTGTCCTTGATATAAAAACCGGTCTCACAATCGTGTTTCCAGAAGTAATAAGTCCAAATAAGCACATTGGGGATACCCACAGCGCCGGAACTCCGGTTACTCATGTAGCTAATGTACTCGATTACGTCGTCAATAAATGTTGTAAGGTGTTTCGGGGGCTGATTATTATAGTTTTTAAGGAAGAATAAGCCCTCTGTTGCAAGTCTGGTGAGGTCGTATGCATAACAATACGGTAAATATGTTGCCGATGATGCGTCGTGCAGATAAAAAGCACCATTATATTCGCATTCGAGCCACTCTTTTGCTGTTTTGAGGTTGTATTTCTTCTTGAGTTCGTAAAAAATCTTATTGAAAGCGAAGAGCTTGTCGAGAGATTTCCCTTTTTCATTGATAAGACTGCGAATATCCTTGTTCGACGCATTGGCGTTTGCGTCAATCGTTACGTCTGCAACCTTTTTGTCAACAAAGCTGTCGATAAAGTCCGAGAAATTTAACTGTGTTTCGTGGAATCCGTTAAGATACTCGAAATCCTCCCCGTATTTCTCAAGCATCGACTGCATAACCTTTTCAAAATCTCTATTCATCTTTAATGGAATGTTCATTTGCCATCTCCTTACTGTTTATTTACCCAGTCAACCGCTCCCTTAAAATCAAGGAGTCGGTCGTTCACCTTTAAGACCGGGACTGCTTCAATGCCGAGCGTTAACATCTCGTCCACTGAGTTATTTTCTGTGTACTGGACGCCTTTTTCGGCGAGTTTTTTCTTTAAGACTTCGCATTTGGGGCATCCTGTTGAGTATAAGATGTAAATATCGTTCACCTCTCTTCTGCAATATTGCGTACTGCGTTGTAAGCCTCTTCCCAATTAGCAACCCTTACAAAGCCAGTAGCTTTTTCGTCAAACTGTTTGTTATGAGGAGCGTTCATCAGAATTCCTTTGTATTCCCCTCCGATGAGATTGTGAGGGGCGTCATCAATTAGAACGTCTCCTCTGATAAGTTGTTTTTGATATGCGACAACCACGTCGTTTGTGGTGAGAAACGGAAAATATCTGAACAAAACATCGTTGAGCTTATACGCAACAGTATCTTGGTGCGATGCCGTCACAATGATAACCTTGTATCCGTCATCAAGCAGTCTTTTAACATATTTGACCGAATCCGGAAGAGGTTTTACCCTCTTCCATAACTCTTCTTCGTACAATGGTGCAAAAAGCTCGGATTTTGAAAGCGTTGGGAATGCTTTTGTCATATCCCATTCTTTCACATCATTGATATGTACATTGGTACCGTGCCTCTCGTTCAGATATTCAACCCACGTTTCACAAAGATTTTCGAGCGTGTCGTCCATATCCACAAGAACTGTGAGTTTGTTCATTTTTTAATCCAACAGGTCAGCCATGGCTGCCGTCTCGCTCCTCTCTGTCTTTAATAGTTTCACATACCCAAATCTCGGATGTCCCTTAAGCTTATCAACAGCAGCCATAAGCCCACTATTCTGTCTGAAAACCTCTGCATCACACTGCTTAAAATCACCGTTAATCCAGAGCGCAGACCCTTCTCCGACTCGCCCGAGAAGTAGCTGGATATGTTCCTTTGTCATGTTTTCTGCCTCGGAGCAAAGGATAATTGAGTTCTTAATGTCACGACCTCTGATAAAGCCGAGGTGGACAATCTCAATCTGACCGTGTCCGACCATTAAACTCAAACCGTCAGTTCCTCCTAAATGGTCTGCCAGCGGCATTGCGAACGGAAGGAGCTTTTCATTGTATGAACCGGGGAGATATCCGATGGGTTTTGAGTTTTTAACCTCAATATTGTTCCGAATATAAACGATTTTTTCAAATTTGTTGTGTTCAAGAAGGTCGATTGCCGCAGAGCACATCAAGAAGTCTTTGCCCGTTCCGAACTTGCCTGCAATTACCTTGACGGTAATATCGTTGTTGTAAAGCATATCGATTGCAAGCTGCTGCTGAGTATTTCGTGGTTTAACCTTTCCTAAAAACCTACTGTTAATAGTTTTGTACGGTACTTTGACCATCTTATCTCCCGTACACCTCATTAACTCGAGGTTATTGTCGCAACCATCCTTTGCAATCAGGTACTGATTAGGAAGGCAACCAAAGGTGTTTGCCATATTATTTTGGAAAATTGAGTTAATTTCATTATCGGATAAAACAACTTCCTTAAAGCCAAGATATTCGTCCATAGGAACCTCCCTTAAATCACCTCATCGATGTCGCAGTCGTCTCCGATAATGTAATCACAGAACCCCTTGTCCTTAGCTTCATCCGCAAAAAGGTACCACTCAACTCTAAGTTTACTGTCGTATTCCTTGCTTGTAATTTTGCTTCGGGAGAGGATGTACTGCTTAATCATGTCTTCTACGCGACGCTGAAATTCCATCTGGTCTTGTGCTTTCGCTCCCGAGTTATATACAAAATTTGAACCGTCATGCATAAGGAACTTTGCGTTGCGCATAGCAAATCTTTTGGTTCCGGCAAGACCGATTAAAAAGCCCATGCTGTACTGATATCCGAGATTGACAGTAAAAACAGGTGTCTTACTTGCCATAATCACATCAATAAGTTCAAATCCGGAATCGACTTCGCCTCCATTGGAAGATACATACAGAATGATGGGAGTTCTCTTGTCGGGCTCAATGCCGATGTCCTCTTTGTTATACTGCATAATGTGTTTTACGATTTCTCCAACGGAGAGTTGTTCGACATCGGTATTCAGGAAAAGCTTTCGCTGTTTAAGGTCTTTCAAGTAGAAGATTTCATCAATCATTCCACTATCAATCAGTGCTTTTTCGATATCGATGTCAATGTCGTAATAACCCTTATGATTCGTGCTCATATAAACTCTCCTTAATCCAATTATCGACTTTCGTTTTTAACTCCGAAAGCGTTCCGTTGTTATCAATACAGTAGTCAGCGTCGTACCCGTCAAGGGCTGTCTCTGACGGATGTTTCTGCTGTTCTTCTGTAAGAGGGCTGGCAAAATTGCTTCTGATAATGCGCAGATATAAGGTGTCAAACCCACTATCTCGCATTGTGGATACCTCATTAGGAAACCGGCAGTCAGGGATAATAACATAGTCCCAGTTTTCGTGGAAGTATTTCAGCATAAGTGCCACGAAATCCACCCATAGGCTCGGGTTTTCTTTCCTAATAACATCAGTACCAACGTACTGTAACATTTTGCGTCCCTTCTCGTCCTTCACTCCGTCCCAGCCAAAATAACTGCGACAGATATATTTGAGCAAGTCCGCATAATGTGTAATCAAAACACGGTGTTTATCTTCTGTCAGTTTTTCTCTCATATATGCTGCTACCGTGTCTTTGCCGTTTTGTGCTTTGCCAGAAATTAAGATTACCTTCAAACCGCATCATCTCCTCTCGTTGTGTCGGCTACAAGCCTTGAATATCTTTGAAAGTTATCGACGGCTTCTCTCACGGTTATCTCCGAATCAGGCGCTCGCCACTGTTTCTCCTTACCGTAATAGATTTCACGCACCTTGCACCAAGCGGCTATAACAGGTTTTTCTGCATCGTGTACTGTGTGCTCACAGACAAGTGCTACCGCCTGCTTACCGACCTTAGTAAAGTCATCTACCATTCTTTGAAGCGCAAGCTTTTGACCGACAGGCACTTCTGCACCGCCATATTTAATTTCAAAGATTATGTATTCTGAGTCTTTATACTCAATTAACCCATCGATATCAGTTGGATAGATATAACCATCTATATCAAGCCCCTGAAAATCGATTAGCTGTTTCATGCGATATGGGTTCTGTATCCTGCTCTTCGTAGTGCTCACCCCTTATCGTTGCCCGTAATCAACTCACTCATGGGTAATGTCTCAATCCATTTACAGAATGTCCGCCACTCAGGCAGCCTATGATTTTTCCGCTGAGAATAAATTGTTTTCAGCTGACGATAGTTTGTTGACATTCTCGCAGTGATTTGGCAACCAGCCGGGTTGTTATATAAGATATCAAGGTATAATTCTTTTTTCTTGGCTTCAATGGCTTGCTGGCATTCTACGCTCTGCGGCGTAAGCCCGGTGGTAATCGAGGCGCAATAATCGTTGTACCGCTCAACCTTTTCTTTGATAATCTCGATAATCCTATCATCAACAAACTCGTTATATACCTTTTCAAAGTTAAATCTTGAAATCCTGTGCATTGTACTTTGTGAACTTACGAAATCGAGAAAGCTATAACGTTCTGCTTCAACCCACGCTTTATTCGAAAACGTTAGGTCAAACTGGACAATCACTCCCGTGAGCCATTGGTCATGCCCTTCTCCCTTTTTACTTTGCGCTAAAGCCTTAATTCCATCGGTTATCTCTGTGTTAAGTTTGCTTACATCCGTTGACATAGGGAATTTAGCTCCGCGAATACTATCTTCTAACCCGAAGACTTTCGCATTGGAAACGCATTCGCAACTTTCAGCGAGGTGAACACCGCTATCAAGCAGCCCTTGAGCATAACCATTCTGATACGCGACTTCGCAAGCGTCTCTTGGATTCATATATTAGCTCCTTTGCATATTTTTTAATTATCTTGATACGGCAGGTTAACTTTCGTATGGGCTTTCTAAAGAATAGCTCCATACGGTAAAATCGCCGTCATATCGGTTCCTAAAATAGTTGTGACCGCTATGTCCTTCAAACCAGAGATAAGACTCCGGCAAGACTCTGCCAACATTAGTTTCACCGTTTTTCTCACTATTCCAACGTTCAAGAACATCATAAGCAAGGTTCAGGAGCGTTTCATCAACTGGTGTGTTTTCAGAAAACGCAAACTGATGCGGTGACGAAACAACATCGTGGATGGATGCATTATTGTTATCAACTCTATTTAGAATTGTCCACGCTACACACGCCTGCTCGGTAACGCTCGGGATACCTCGGCATTCCCTGTATAAAACTTTCGCTATGTCAACTGCGTCGTTGTCTGTATAGTAAATAACGGTGTGCTTATCGCTCTCCGAGTTAGTTGTGGTGGCGTTCGCATTAGTAGCGCTCGTTGTTTCTGTGGTGGGTTGGCTTTCTTCCGTCTCGGTTCCCGGTTCCGAAGAGCAATCAGAAATAATTGTTGTTTCGGAATATGTTTCAAATGTGGATGTATTCGCAGCAAGCCGCCTTCTATCTGCTAAAACTCTCGAAGTAAGTAAGACAAGAAGAATTACCACGCCCAATGCAGCAATATTATATCGAGTACTTGACTTGATAAAATCGCCTCCTTCCATTTTTGATTTGTTTTATGTATTATCTGATATTGGAGAAATAACGCACTCTTCAATGAGCTTCTCCATGCATTCGCAACACAGGTCGAGTTCAAGGGTTGAACCATCATATTTCGTTCCGTAGCCCAAGCTTCTCTCAATCGAGAAGTCCTCCTGAGTGTCCCAGAAATCAAATTTCTTTCCGCATTTATTGCAAATGATTTCTTTAGCCATTAACCGTCCTCCTTTCTATACGAATATAAAACTACGCTTTTATAAACACTTTTATGTGATTTTGAAACTACTAAGGAAATCGTTTAATGAGCTTTCATCTTCGGTGTCACTTGCAAACCAACCATACGGCACCACGATTGCGTCGAGATTCTTTAATGTCTCATCGGATACACACAAGCCATCGTAAAGCAGAAAATTAAATTTAACGTCGCTGTCGTATACATTGGTTGTAATGTAGCTGCCATTTTCAAAAAGAATCTTTGATGTAAAATCAATTGGGAAGTACATCTGAACGTATGGGTTGTTGCAAATCCTCGCTCCGCGAAGTGCATCTGAACGTATCAGTTGCATCATTTCATCTGCAAACTCTTTTTGGCGTCTATAATCCGGGATGAAAATTCCGGCTGCATAATTCGGTTTACTGTGGCATTGCTTGAAAACCTCAGTAAGCGAATCATATGTTAGTTTGTCCATCGCTAACTCCTTTTAATAGACTTTGTCATAACCGGTAAGTCTGAAATACTGCCCGTTTCGCTCAAAGCTTTTACAGTAGACAATATCTCCTTTACTAATCGGTGTTTCGTCATATAGCTTATTCACCACAGTGAATCTTCCTTCTTTCCCGCTTCCTATAGATTTAGTAATGACGGAGTACCCGAATTGCTTATTGTCTTTCCGACGAACCAAGGGATACACATCAAGAATATAAAGTTTTCTGCGGTCTTCTTCCTTACCTGAAACATATCCCACATAGCCCATAACATCAGCGAAGTTTCTTACTTTAAGTAGGTCGCTCAGGTCGTCCATATGTAATGCCATTACTGCGTCTTCTGCCTCGTTCAAAATAGAGTCGATATCCAGCAATGTATAGCTCTTAGCTAATCCCCCTGACTTTGTAACACCGACAGCATATTTACTTACGATTGCTTCAAGAGGCGTACCGTCAACCTTATCCTTACTAATTTTCTTTGCCTGACCTCTCTTAAATGTCTCGTAATACAAATCCGTAATTCGCAGTAGTTCTCTCTGATTTCCAAAATCGGAGAAGAAATCTATCTTAATCAAAATATCAAGCTGTCTTGTGTTAAGCGATGTCTTTTGGTCAAGGTCTCGAAGAACATCAACAAATCTGCGATGTGATTTTTCGTGTGCAAGACCATACAATTCTTCGGCAATCCCTGAACTCATATATTTGATAGAGGAAAGCCCTTTGGCAATAATGTTTTTATCTTTATCAAAGAAGTATTCACTCTTAGATAGACCCCACTTTGGCATCGTGATTTTAATGCCGACCCGATTTGCATATGCCGTACCATTGCGAATGTCGTCTTCGTTAGCAGCGTTGTTAAGAAATGAAGTGATAAACTCAATCGGGTGGTAATACCGGTAGTAAGCACACAAATAACCGAGAAGGCAATAAGCTACGGAGTGATTGTAGCCGAACTGATAACTGGCACTGTCCTCAATAATCTGAAGAAACTCTTTTGCCTCTTGCTCTGCTTCAGCCCTTGGTTTTGGAGATTTATTGCAGTACCCTTCAAGAATGGACGGCATAGCCTTGTCCAGTCTTTCCTTTTGCTTTCGTCCGATTGCTCGTCTGATGTTGTCAGCTTCACTTCCAGACAAACCGCAAATCTGCTGAAGAAACTTAATTGTATCTTCTTGGTAAATCAGATACCCGAGATTATCTCGGAGCAAATCATCAATCATTTCCGACGGGTTCTTATGTACTTGCCTTGCAAGGAGGACATCTCTATATGAAGAACCGGACGGTCTAATACAAGCTGTAACGATTGACATATCGAAAATGCTTTGAGGCACAAATTTCTTTAAGCTCTCGAAAGCAAATGCTCCTTCAAATTGGAATATGCCTGATGGGTTGCGAATCATATCTGCCCATACTTCTTTATCATTCCAGTCGATTTCGTGCGTCTTAGGATATGGTTTATTCAGATATCGACAGGTATCACGAATCACCTGCACGGTCTTTAGGATAAGGAAGTCGTATTTTGCGAGCCCTGTGAAGTCGTGAATGTTTTCCATATCCAACATTAAGCAGTTCTCGTCGTCTTTATCAAAGACACCGAAATTATCGACGAGTGTAATTGGGCTGATGACCATACCAGCCGGATGTACCGACTGCGAAATTTTCGTATCAATTAAGCCATCATAATAGTAGAACAGCTCAGGGTATTTCTTTTTCGTCTTATCTTCATTCGCCTCGAACTCGGTTTTGATACGAGCAACATTGGATAATGACCAAGGGTTATCCCCGTTTGGTCTGCCGGGGTTCGATTTCTCCCATTTGATAGCGAGACTTCGCCCGACGTCATCAATCACTCCTTTTGATTGCATTGTGCCAAAGGATGCAACTCGCGCCGTTTTGTCCTTCCCGAATCGGTCTGTAATGTGTTTGAAAATTGCGGGTCTGTCAGATTCAACGCAGTCTATATCGATGTCTCCGATTTCAACACGGTCTTCATTACAGAATCTCGAGAAAACAGTTTGCCAAGTTTCCGGATTCAAGTCGATGATATCAGTGATATACGCCACTCTGGAACCGCCGACCGAACCTCTCGCCGTACCAATTGCCATTCCCTGCTCTTTGCACCAACTAATCAGTTCAGACATCGAGAGCATAAATCCATCCATTTTAAGTTTTCGGAAAACTCGCATTTCCTCCTCGATTGCGGTACGGAACGCAGCCTCTTGACTTGCCGGAATTATACCGGTTTCGAGCTTCTCTTTGAATTTTCTTTCGACCGTTTCTGTGAACTTCTCCGAGTCCGCCTCTCTTGTACCATATAGGATGGGGTACTTAATAGATGTGTCCAACTCGATATCTTCTGTCATGTCGTAAAGCCGATTCGTGTTTTCAATCGCTTCTAAGTACTCATTCTCTGTCAGGGCTCCCTGCGTTCGGAACATTTCTACGAGTTCATCGTATGTTTTATATGTCAAATCAAAGGCGTCTTCGTCGCCGTATGACTTATGCTTTGCCGCCAAAAGAACCGCTCTGCACTCCGCTTTGTATTTGCTGGAACTATGCGTGTCTGTTCCGGCAATAAGCGGTTTCCCAAGCTGCTTTGCGAGTTTCACAAGCCTTTTGTTGAACTCAATCTGTTCTGGATGATTGTGCGCCTGTACTTCGAGAAAGTCATACTTTCTCGCTAACTCCATATACCGTGGGTGGCTCTCGTCTAACTTATTAAGCGGGGAAGCCAAGCAAGCGCTTGTGGTAATAATATTCTTTGAAATACCGAGGAACTCATCGAATGAGAGCCTATTGGTATAGTAAAAGTGGTCTTTGTCACACGACAAACTTACGAGTGCGTTCAGCTCACGAAGCCCTTCCATATTCCGTGCCATAAGGACGGTATGGTAATTGTCACGAACTTTCTCCTTGAGCGATTCCGTCAGATATATCTCAACTGAATGAATATATCGTATTCCCGCTTGTTTGCAGGCGTTCCATTTTTCGCACCAATTTAATGGCTTTGAATGTTCGCTGAAAGATATTGCCTTAGCTCCATCTCTGACGGCAAGTTCGATGTATTCTGGATACTTAGAGCAACTATCTATCAGACTATACTCCGTGTGCATATGATATGGTATATAGCTTTTATTGACCATTGTTTTTCACCTCCCTGCTAAACTGATATAAATAGTTGTTACGCTCTTTTCTGAGCGTAACTCCCTTGATACCAGTTAAACTATTTGAGTTGCATTTCCTATTCATTTGGTTCGTGTGTGCATCCGCAAGCTGCAGATTACACCGCCTGTTGTCTTTCAGATTTCCGTTCTTGTGGTCTATAATATTGTCTGGGTTGTTTAGCGGTAATCTATGAAGCCTAACCGAACGCTTACTACCAATGTCTGTAACGATGTACCCATATGCGTCCTCTCTCCAAGTATGTTCTGATACGATGCTGTAATCTTGCTCATCAAACAGGAAATGATTACCTGTATTAGATGTAATTCCTATGTAATATCCGTCTATTGATTCGATGATTTCGTTTGTCTTTATCCACATTTTTATCAAATCTATTTCATAGCATCCGCAACTGAGTGTGTTTACAGACCGTAAAGAAGTATTCCGCATTCACACATACATTCCCATACAACGCTTCCGTCGGCACCTCTCTTATCGGTTGGGCGTATAGCGACTAATCTTCCGAACTTATTATTGGTTAAGTCAATAAATCTTGCCATAAACACTCTCCTACCTATATCTCAAACGCTGCTCATACAGTATCTGGAAAACCTCTTGCCCTTTATCTACAGGCGCGTCTTTCTCGTCAAGCAAATCTTCTTTATCCCAGAGATAAAAGGTGTTTACATACTGCTTTAACTTGCTGATATTATGGTCATCTCTTACCCTAACATCTTTATCAAGAGCAAATACAACTCTGACACCAAGTCGCACAAGTATTTTCAACTGCTGCGGATTGAGGTGAGAGGTCAGAAGAGCTCCTGTATTGTGAATACCCCAAGTATTCGCTAAGAGCACGGATTTGCAGCCTTCAAAAAGGATAACTTCGTGTGCAGAAAGAATGGCATCCATGTTTTCAAAAAGACCATAGATTACATCCATCTCTCCCCAGCCCGAAAAGTAGGTATATTTCCGCAATTTCTTTTCTTTCCATTTCGGGTCAAGCGTTCTTCCACCGATGTTTACAATCCTTCCGGAGATATTTCGTATAGGGTAAACAAGTCTATCTGAGAAGCTATCATAATACACTTGATATTTATCCAAAGATTCTTTTGAAATGCCTTCGTTCTCCCATACAGCGAGCTTATCTTCGCGCTTTTCATACTTCTCCATACAGTTATCGGGGTAAATTGTTCCCCCACTGGTTTTCTTACGTGTCTTTTGCGGTTTGAAACGTTTGCAAATCAATGTTGCCGCCATCTTCTTCCTTGGAACAACAGTTTCACCGTCGTAACCAGCAAACTTTTTGAGAATGCTTACCGCTTCGGCGTTTGTGCAATGATTGTAAAACCTCACAAATGTGAAAACATTGCCACCAATACCACTTGAAAAATCATAGAAACTATTTGTTTCTCTCCTAACGGAGAATGATGGTGTTTTTTCATCCTTAAATGGACTTAATCCCCAATATTCTCCGTTTTTCTCTTCGAGGTCAACAAATTGAGATATGTAGTCCACAATATCGATTGATTCAATCAAATCTTCCAGCTCCACACCATCACCTCCGATAGCAATTTTTTTAATTAGGCTGATTTGTTAAAAAGGACTCTGTGGGATGTGCTGCTTGGCTTCCTTGTAAAGAATATGATTTCCGTCAAACAGCAAATCTATGTATTCTCCGGGCGCCATCTGCATACCGTTTCGATTTAGAATTACGCGCAACTTTTTATTTCCGCATTCTGCGCCGTCCGCTTCTACTTCCTCCGGAGACTTATCCTGTATAAGGGCAATTGTACTGGCGTTGCGTCCGATTTTGGCTGAATCCGCTACCCTTCCATTTATAGTTGCCTGTGCAGCTCCGATTCCGCAAATTCCCATCTCGCCACAAATCTGATTCTTTACCATATCAACAAACCTGCCGAGTTCCTGATAGGAATCAAAAGCGTCACCGTCGCCCGACCCTTTGAAATAATCAACAATCAACACATCAAGTCCCTGTGTATGTTTAACCTTCTTTACCGCAGTATAAATGCTTTGCTGGTCAAACATAGGAATGTAGATATGCGTGAATTTTCTTGTTTTCATCCACTCTCTCGCCTTGTCAATCTTGTTTGCTTCTTCCTCGGTATAATTTCCGGATGTAAGTCGCTTATATTCTACACCTGAAAGATGAGCGAGAACTCTCGCAGTAAACAGTCGCGTGTTGAGCTCGCTATCCAAGTATAAAACGGCGAGGTCTTTCTTTAATAAATCGATAGCGCAATTCAGAAGCATCATTGATTTCCCCTGCTTTGCCTCTGCTGCAAAAATGAACAGTTCACCGGGTTCAATTGTTGCATACTCATTAAGAGCTGCAAACTTAAACGGAATACCGGCAAACCCGTTTCCTTGTCGCGTCTTGATTTCTTCCCAACAGTCATCAATGACATCCTTGTATGGAGGAACTTCATTAGCCGTTGAGAATTCCGTCATAACATCGTCTATGACTGCATAAATTTTCTGTTCTACATTTTCTTCGGAACGGTCATAGCATAGTGCCTGACATTCTTTGAGACGTTGGAATGTATCTCTGCGAAATGCCGCATCCATAACATTCGAGACAAGCATTTTATATTCTTCTACTGAACTTCTCGCGAGAACATCACTCATCTCTACGAGCTCCTGCAGTTTATCCACAGAAAGTTCATCGGCATATTTCCTTGTAGCTTCCGAGGAATTCAGGTCTTCGATGATATTGTACGGGTCAATCGTTGTGATACCCTTTCTGGCGAGGTCACAAATCGCCGTGTATATACACCGATTCTCCTTATTTGTGAAATGGTTCGGAAGTAAGTATTCGGAATAGAATGAAAGCTCTGGATTATGAATCAGCGAAGCAATAATGCCGGATTCACTTTCAATACTGTTTATATCTTCTGCTCTCATCATACCTTAAGCCTCCTTTCCTTCCGTGCTTGTTGGTCATAACAGCAATCACCGCTTACACCGCAAATATAGTAGCACGAGAAAAATTCTCTATTGGGATAGAACTCATCCGTATTTTTGATATCCTCAACCATGTTCTTAACCCAATCTATAGCCGAATGATATGCCTCTTCATTAAAAGGCTCTTCGATAAATGTTCCTGTTCTAAAGCAGTTAAAGCACAGCGCTTCTGGGAACACCCCATATTCTTGTTTAATCGCCGCAGAGTATATGTATAGCTGTCTAAGCATTGAATCAAGCTCTCTGTCTTTGACTGTTGGCTTTGCCCTTTTACTTTTGGGTTGCAGATTCCGTGACTTATTATCAACGATGTAGTATTTCCCGTCTTTTAAGCCAAGATAATCAATATACCCGATAAACGGGATACCGTCTATGTCGAACCGGACTCTTTTCTCAACATCAACCATCTCAAAATTGAATGGTTTGAAACTTCTCAGATATTCTGCCCCGCATTTGATGTAGTTTTTTGTTATACTTTCAGAGGGTCTCACGCCTTGTACTTCCTTAGAAAAATCCGTAAGATACTTTGTAAGCATATCCTCTTTTGTAAGTTGCCCTCTGTAGTACATTTCAATCAGCTTGTGCATAAAAGACCCAAACGAAGCATAAAACTTAGGTTCTTCCGAACACTTGCTAATATACTTCAAAAACCATCGATATGGGCAGTCTTCAAACGATTCGATTCGGCTATAGCTCCAAACCATTTCTTCGATGAGTGGTCTATAGCTTACTTCTCCCATACAGCACCCCTAAAATGGCAGGCGGTCGTCGTCAATCTCACCGTCGTCAACCGGTTTCTTCGGCTCAGGAGATTCAGTATTTCTCGACGTTCCATCAATCTCATTCTGCGTTTCAAAACTGAAAATCTTGTAGTTTGTATAGGTGATGTTCTTCTCTTTGACATACTTGTTAGTAACATCCACATCTCCGAGACGAATACGGTCTTTTTCTTTAAGACCAGCAGCCTTCATTGCCGCTGCAGTACCAACGAAACTTACAAAACCACTGAAGTCGGTATCGTATTCACCGGTCTGCTTGTTCTTACGACTGATAGAAATCCTTGCCTTAGTAAGCGTATCCGATGTGGACTCTACTGACCAAATTGTTGCAAATGCCTCTTTACGAAAACCCATAATCAACCCTCCACTTTGTATTTTGCCTTGAAATCAGCAAGCAGCTTAGACGCAAGCATCGGCTCTTTGATAGCAAGGTAATTAGCGTTCTTAGCGTATTTGGAAATAAACTTTTTAACCTCATCGACCTTATCGGAGTTGTCCGCAAGAAACTGTTTTACAAGCATATCAAAACCATTGATGATTTCTTCGGCGATAGCCTTTTCCTCAGACTCTTCTGCAGCTTTCTGTTTGCTGCGATATGTATCAACATCTGAATCCGACTGCGCAATCTGAAAATAATTGCAGAGAAAATATCTCGTACAATAGGTCAGTCCGGAACCAAATGCTTGCGAGGGGTCTGTCTGTGAACCAGTTACAAACCACGGAACCTCAATAAATTCCTCTGGGTTCTCATCGTTTACCCATTTGAAAACCATTTCTGCCTTTACCAACATCTCTGTCGCGGTACTATCATAAGCCTTGCCGGTCTTATCAAACTTCGTGTTTGTAACCACATTCTGAGAAACCTCTGCCGTTCCCGGTACAACCGACGGGATTAACGACACGCCATACTTCTTCATTCCGGCTGTAATATTCGCCAGAATGGTCGTAATATCCGCATATGTGTAGTTGTAGCCACGCTTTTCTTTGGATACCACATCAGAAATTGCTCGAATTTTCGCAAGTTTCTGAACCAGATTTAACTGTCCTGCCATTAGTTTACCTTTCCCTCCTTGATATAGGTCGCTGACTCGTCAGCTACATGAAGTAACCATGCAAACGGGAATTGCTCGTATGCGTTTCCGACACTTGTGTTACCATCCCAGCAACTCATATGAGCATTGATTGCCACAGCTTCTTCTGGAGTAAGCTTAATAAAGTGCTGGACGAGAAAAATCGACTTGCTGCCATGTCCGCCATAGCAAAACTTCTCCTTAATCGTGTATGCGTCATAGCTTTCCCATTGACCGTTTTCATTTTTTCGATTTCTTTTCTCCGTAGCATACATATTCACCTTACAGAGGTCGTGAAACAGAGCTGCGACGACTACACTATCTTCGGAAACCTTGATTTCCGGATACACACTCAAAAGTCGTTTTAACTCATCATAAACATTCAGCGAGTGTTCTAATAACCCGCCGGGATACGCGCCATGAAATCTGCTGCTTGCAGGGCAAGTGTAGAAGTCATTATCATCAAGCCACTTCATTAACTCTGCCATACCCTCTCGGTTAACTGTACTGCACAAAGAAACAAACCGTTCTTTGTTATCCATCCGAATTCTCCTTTCACTAAAGATTTTTAGGCTTTCGCCTTGGCTGAGATGGTCAGATTTGAACTGACGAATGCAGGAGTCAAAGTCCTGTGCCTTACCGCTTGGCTACACCTCAATATTGCAGTTTTTCTAATTAGGTTGATATATGTAAAGAGAAACCCGTAACACGGGTGTTCTCATTTTTGAAACTAAATCTTAAATGCAAGTTTCCATCTTTGATAGTCGCTCATATAGTCTTTTGCAAGCTGTCTTTTTTTTGCTTCCTCAGTATTTCTGCCGCTGTCGAGTTTATAAACCCTACCATCCATATGAGCTGAAGCAACCGCCCTGAAATTCGGCGTCTCTCCAACAGCCTCTCGCTCGTAAGCTCGATAAAAAATCCCTGAAAGCCATGCCCTGTAGTAACTTAAGCGAATTCCAGTCTGCTCTTCCTTCGATTTTGCCTTTCTGGATAGCTCAACACGAAGATATTTTACAGACGCCGTTGAACGAATACCTCGGACAACGGTATCTCCTTCTGCCCTATCTTTCCAAACAGTCTTGTTATAGTTGGGATGGTTATAAACAAACTGCGTTAATTCTACGCAATTTTTAAAAGCCTGTATTGCTTCCCGATATATCGGCACTTCCGTTCCGTTGTAATGAACAACCATATTTGAGAAATCGATATCTTTGCATTTAATCTTGATGATATCCTCTTCTGCTACACCGCCATACGCAAGCCAATAATAACAACGATAAATGTTATCAGTTGTATGCATGGATTCATTGTCGTATAATTGGTCAAGATATTTTTGAAGATGTAGTGGACTCGCTACCATTTGCCGCCTGATTTTGTCAAGCCCAGCAGAATTGACTTGAAGCATTCCGTCACAAGCATTCGGGACATTTGCAACGGTCATACACCACTTCACGTAATCTTTTAGGATAATAATTCGACTCCACTTGCTTTTCAGACGAAACCCTGTGATATTTTCAATTACCGGCTGCAGTTCCTCTGCGCTTCTGGTACACATATCTGCGCCCCACTGGACTTCATATGGTTCAATGGCGTTAAAAATTGTTTCACACAACTTTGCAGTCGAAATACTTTTTGTATATCCATGAACAAATCGTGCTTTTAATTCTTCGTTATACATAGCCTTAACCTCCTTCTATGTATTAGGCTATCGCATTTAATGCTAACGCCTTCTGCCAAACTGCAAGGAGTATATCTGGGTCGATATAAGACAACGCTGATGAAGCCAATAAATTAGCAATCGCAATTTTGCTCATGTATTCTTTCGGTAAAGTCGTAAGGTAGTTTCCGATTCTCTCCTTTGACATACATTCAGGATTTTCGCAAAGAACCATACTGTCTTTTACAAGCCCAGTGTCTCTTGACGGAATAAATACATGGGTTGGTTGGTTTGATTTTTTAATTGCACTCGTTAAGGGTAATGCTATTATATTAGGGCTATACCGATTTCCCAGATTGTTTTGAAATACCAATCCGGGTCTCCAGCCTTTTTGTTCATTTCCGCTTCCTCCGAAGTGCATTAAGTAAATATCCCCGATTTGGGGCTGTCTGCCGCTGATAGTAGGGAGACTCAAGGTGCCACATCCTTTCGCCATAGTTCATCTTACGGCAACAGTATAGCACAAAAAATCTTCTTTGTCAAGATAATTATAAAATTTACTTCAAAAATTATTCAGCGGGCTATGATGGTATAAAAATCATCGCTTTTGACTATTGGATTACCGCAAACGATAGTATATACCATACCGAGAATCGAAGATTCCTCGATTTTTATGTATTTTACTCTTTCAAAACTCATATAATTACTGCCGAGACTCAACCTAATTATATTTGGATTATAACTGACACTAATAGAGTTAAATTCAAATTCCATACGCATCGTGTTATCAATTTTATCCCAAGCTTGATTATCCGTAGATAAAATGAATCTTGTGTATGATTGTGCGGAACAGCACTTGCTGAACTCGCTAAGAGATATTTTCTGCATTTGTAGATACTCCTCCATTGATTTTTTCAAATCTTTGTGGTATACTACAATAGGATAGGTGGTTTGTGGTTATTCAACCTATCCGGGTTGTAGATAACACTACGACTCTGTTGTGGTTGCATCACATTGTTTGGTCGCTTTGTGGTGCGTTCCGGCACCCCATCTTCGAATGGGGTGTTTTCTTTTTACCGCTGTGTACTTTGGCGATAACACTTGACAAAAACTTTTGTTCGTGTTATCATGTCTATGCTAAACTTTTGTTTCGGTCTTAATAATACCACGAAACTTCCCGGGTGTCAACCACCCATTAAAAGAAAATCGTCTCTGGAGGATAAATCATGGAACTCAGCAGTAGAATTCGTTCATTGCGATTTGAAAAAAATCTTACTCAAAAATATGTAAGTCAAAGGCTTGGTGTGTCCGAAGTAAGTGTAAGATGTTGGGAAAGCGGTACTAAAGCCCCTTCCATGAAAGCTATTATTGCTCTGGCTTCGTTATTTGGTGTTTCGACAGACTACCTTCTCGGCATAAGTGGCGAACCTAAAAAGGAGCCGATTTTGCTTAACAAGCAAGAATCCATACTGTTGTCTAATTATAGAATGCTTGACCGTCATGGTCGTAAGGCTGTAGAAACCCTCTGCCTCTTGGAAAAATCCCGTGTTGAATCCGAAACTAAAGTTTCCAATATCACCGAGCCGATTGTCTCACTTGAAAAGGGAAAATCCCCGAGCAGATATATCCCGAGATACTCAACGCCGTCAGCTGCTGGTTATTCCGTGCCTTTGGACGGTGATGATTTTGAAATGATTCTCGTGGACGATACAGTCCCTGCCGACGCAGACTTTGCTGTTGGAATTCAAGGCAACAGTATGTCACCCTATATTCACGATGGCGACACTGTCTACGTCAAAAAGGACTGCGACTTATCTGTCGGAGATGTTGGTATTTTTTGTGTTGATGGTGCAATATATTGCAAGCAATACTATGTTGATGATAAGAGGAATCTGACTCTTGTTTCTGCAAACCCGAGGCTAAAAAACACGAATGTTTTCGTTAGCGCTGATAGCGTATCGGAAGTCCGCTGCTATGGCAGAGTGCTACTGGGGTACAAAGTGGATTTGCCGGATTATTTATTTGATTAAATGCTTTTAATAGCAAGAACGGCGATAACAAAGGCAAAAATCAAAATAAGAATTCCTGCAAAAATCCCACAGGCGTTAGACAGACTTGCTTCTTTTTCTTTCTGTTCCTGCGTCGGTTCAAACTTACTGCCGTAGGTTACATAAGAAGATACGTCCCAGAAGAAATCTCCGCCGTCATAGTCAGAGATGGCGTTAGCCGAAAGAGGTTTGCTGTCAAAACCCCCAGCGCTCTTAAACATTAAAGTTGCATCAGGAACAAAATCTTTAATTTTAGAGCCCATCCAACGAACAAATTTTACTTCCTGCTTCCATCGCGCCTTGTCTTTGCTGTCGTGAGGCTGAGGCGCAACAACTCGAATCCCAAATTGCGAAGCATCGGCGGAAAGTAATTTTCCTTTCTTTGCAAGCAAATATCTAAGCACAGCCGAACGAGGAGTAGGATAACCCAATGTTTCTGGGATGTCATCACCAAGCTCTTCTTGCATTTCCTGAATCGCAGCCTGTTTGAATTCTATATCGCTATTCAGACGCTCTGTTAATTCGTCCTCGAGATTTCTGTCAACTACAGATGCTTCCCAAGCTTGTACGCCGGAGTCGTAAGCATCTTTTATGACAGCTTGTTTCTTATCGAATTCTTTCAGTTGCTTCTTCTCTGAATGAAGTTTAGCTCCCAAAAAAGAGCCTCCAAACAGAGCAATAAAAAACTCAAACATAATAACCTCCCCCTATTCTGCCGCTGCCTCTACGCTATTCTTCGCTTCCTCTATCTGTTCAATAGCCTCTTCAAGTCTATCGACGGCAGCCTCTCTTTTTTGATACTGGTCGCTTTCCATCAAATTTTCCGGTGTGTTATCAAGACTGTCCTGTTCTTCATCAAGAACCTGATTGACGAGCCCTGACGCATTTTCGAGTAAATTCAAAGCACGTTTAAGAACATCGCGTCGTTTATTGTTCATTGGATTCCTCCAATCAAACAGCTCTTTCCCAAATGCTCGGGAACACAAATTCGACAACTAAATTCCCTGACTCTGATACCGAAAATCCAAAAGACAACGCTCTCTGTGCAAGGTCGTAGTACTTATGCTTTTGAGATTCCAGCGTCATATCCTGACACTCTAATCTGATGGTGATAGTCATCTTAACATCATCTACATCAACCTCGAACGATTCTCCGCCGAACTCATCTGACAAAGAATCAATAACCCCGCAATACTGAGCTAAAATTCTTTTGCTTTCTTTATTTTCTTTCCAAATCGGTGCGAACTGAGATGTTGCCTCATCTACGACCATTGAAACCGTGTCAAAACATTTTACAAAACTACCCATAGCATTATCCTCCTTTATTCAATCGGTGTCGTAAGTCCATGAAACGTGAAATTCATCTGGACGGTTCCGTTTGTTTTAGGATACACCTCGAAATTATTCGATAATTCGACCGCTTTCATAAACCATTCCGGTTTGCGAAAAACAAGTTTCTTCCCAACCACACTCACATACCCCATGCTGTTATACGGAGTATGAAGCTTGCAGTCAACCTTTACGCCTTTTTGCCCTTTTGCCAGATATTTCATGACTTTATATACATACAACACTTGCTGCATTTTATATATATTCACAACCGAAGTCCTGCTATTATCGTCAGAAGCTACATCGCCAACGGATGTGACGATAGAGTCGAGCATCTGCTCAACCTCTTCATCGGTCATAAATTCTGTATCAAAACCGTAATCTTCGTTTTTACTCATGCTTCACATACGCCCTTCCTGACATTTTATTATATCATATTTTTACGAAACTTTCAAGATGATTAGTGGCTCATCCGCGCCTTTACATCAAACTTTTCCTCAAGTTCTGTAGGAGAACGAGCTTTTCCAAGCCTTTTCGCTTCTCCTGACGAAAGAACCTCATATAAGTAGTAGAAATCTCGCGACGGTTTGCTTGTCAATATGCAAACCGTTTCTTTTTGTGAATTGAAGTACGATACCCATACCATTTCGCCTTTTGGATACTTAATTTCCATTTTGCAAGCCTTTCCGCAGGAAAACTACTACCTCTGCTATGGTTTCTGCAGCGTTATCGATTTCAGAGATGCTGTTAAAATCTGAAAACGAGATTCGTACAGAGTCTCTCGCTTCATCCGGTTCTAATCCCATTGCTCTTAGGACATGACTTGGTTCTGATTCGTGGCTCCTGCAAGCAGAACCGGATGAAATGCAGATTCCCTTTGAATCCAATATAAGAACCAATGTCTCACCGTCAACATCGTCAAACCGGATATTCAGTGTCTTCCCGGCATTTGACAAATGCCCGTTGACTTTTAGAATATCTCGCATTTGATTATTCCGGAGTGCATCGGAAACCTTTTGGAAGAATCGTTTTTTATAGTATGTAACGGTGTTTAAGGTCTCCGCTTGCCGCGTGGCAGCAATCTCCGCAGCCACGCCAAAACCGACTATTCCTGCAACATTTTCTGTCCCTCCGCGCAACCCATATTCTTGTTCGGTGCCTCCATAGATAATCGGAGACAGGATATTCTTGTCTTTGACAAACAAGGCGCCCACGCCCTTGCAACCATGAATTTTGTGAGACGAGATTGAGGCGAAATCACACTTCATTTCTCGCACATCGATTTTATGGCATCCAGCAGCTTGAACGCAGTCGGTATGAAAAAGCACGCCATGTTCTTTGCAAAGGCGTCCGATTTCTCTTACATTATTGATTGCGCCCGTTTCATTGTTCACATACATCACAGAAACCAGCCCGACATCTGAGGAAACAAGCATTTCTTCAAGGTCGTCAAGCACGACTTCGCCATACGGGTCAACACGTAAAAAACGAATATCAAAGTCGTCTTTTATATTCATTTCCGTGTTGCGACACAACGGAATACGAAGAGCATTTGCTGCCTTCAGAACTGAGTCATGTTCGGTAGCAGAAACCACCACCGTTTTCTTCCCGATTCTTGACAGATAATCCCGTAGTCCATGAAATACCAAGCTGTTTGACTCACTTCCGCCGGAGGTGAAAATAATCTGTTCCGGCTTTGCACCCATCAGACCGGCAACCTGCGCTCGTGCTTTTTCTATAGCGAGAGCAGAATCTCGTCCAAGTTTGTATAAAGACCCTGCGTTCCCGTAGCTATCCGTTAAGTATGGCAACATCGCTGCCACCACAGCAGGAGTAATCTGAGTTGTTGCAGCATTATCAAGATAAATCACAGTATTCTAACCCCCTTATAGGATGTAGCACTATAGTGCCTCATCAATTGCACTGTATCTGATTGCCTCTCAACCAAATACAATGCTTCTGGTTTTTCAACATCAATACAAAAAGTAATCCTTTTCAATTTCAAGCGTAGGAATACTATCGGCGTCAAACCGAATCCAAATACTGATTCCAGACACCTTCTGCAAATCGATATCATGTGTTAATGCAAGGGCATTATTTTTCAGGATATCCGCAGCGTTTAGAATTACTTTTTCAACTTCCTTGTTCGTGTTGATTTTGCTCATAGCGCCTCACCCTCCTGCCCTAAAGAATCGGTTAAAACATGGAGAGGCTGAGGTGTATAGTCCATCCATTCCATCATGCAACCGACATTAACCATTCTCATTGGAATATCCTGCAGTGCCTTGAGTTCTTTTCGCAAACTCTCGCAAACATTCCACTGATGTGAGTTATGCACATGACCATATAGATGAACCGTGTTCCTAAACTGCCCGTTCCAAAACGGCATCGGGTAATGGCTCATCACAACTCTTTCTTTCCCGTCCGTAATCTCAAGGTAGTCGCAAACCTTATCAAATCTCCTCGCAATTTTGGGCGAAACCCTATCGTGATTTCCCTTAATCAGAACCTTGTGTCCTGAAAGACTATCGAGGATTTCGAGTGTTTTCTCTCCTCTATGCCAGCTAAAATCACCAAGCACATACACCGTATCCTCGTCAGACACTACATCATTCCATCGGTCAATGAGAACCTCGTCCATTTCATCTGCCGTACTAAACGGGCGATTATCATATCGAATGATGTTCTGATGACCAAAATGGGTATCTGAAATGTAAAATTTCATTTCGTCACTTCCTTTTCAATTATCTCACGAGCATATTTAAGCAGCGCTCCGTATGTGTTATCAATATCACCGGCAATTACGCCTTCGAGCAAATAATTCAGAATTCTGCCGACCTGTCTGCCTTCCTCCACACCGAGAGACATGACATCTCGCCCGTTAATCTCCAAATCCTTGAGCTGGAAACATTGTTCTGATGCAATAACCTCTTTAGCAATTTCCCTCACAGATAGATATTGATTGATTCTTTCCGTCTGTGTATTATCTGCGTGGGCTGCGATATCAGCCATTTTGACATCCAAGAGCTGAGAGAGTCTTTCTGCTCCAATTCTGTTGAGCCACCGCTTCACGGTCTTGGCAGTAGGCTCTATCGCGGAATCATGATATAAAACCAGTTCAAGAACCTCATCTTTAGTTTTGTTATCGAATTTCAACCTGTCTACCACTTGTTCTGCAATATCGTGCGACGGGACGGAGTGACCATAAAAATGACCTCCGTTTTCATCCTCGGTATAGCACAGCGGCTTTCCGATGTCATGGATAAGCAGAGCAAATTTTACCGACAAGTCATGACCTGCGTATGCCTCCATCGCTCGTACCATGTGTTCATACACATCGTACTTGTGGAATCTGTTGTTCTGAACAAATCCGATACAGGGTTCAATCTCCGGGATTATTATTGACACCACATCGGAATATTCCAAGAGAACATCCGCTGTTCTCTGCCCGAATACAATTGTTTTACACAGCTCACTCCGGATTCGTTCACTCGCAATGTTCTGGAGAAGCGCCGCCTTATCGTGAATGGCTTTTGATGTATCGTGCTCGACTGAGAAACCATATACAGACGAAAAACGAATTGCCCGTAAAATTCGCAGCGCGTCCTCATCAAATCTGTCACCGGCGCTGCCGACACACTTTATTTTGTGCTCTGCCAAATCCGAAAGCCCGCCGTAATAGTCGATTATTCCAGCTTCATCGTTATATGCCATCGCATTGATGGTGAAATCCCGTCTGGATAAATCCATTTTCAGGTCTGTCACAAATTCAACCGTATCCGGTCTTCGATTATCGCTGTACACCCCATCCACTCTGAATGTTGTAACCTCGTAAATCCCGTCGCTTTCGACTACACTTACTGTCCCATGCTTTAGTCCAGTATCAATCGTGCGGTTATGCAGTTCTTTGATAACTTCAGGAGTTGCAGAGGTGCAAATATCCCAGTCCTTTGGAGAATAGCCGAGCAAACTATCTCTAACACACCCTCCGACCACATACGCTTCAAAACCATGTTTTGTCAGGTTCTCAATGATTCTCTTGGCGCCGACCGGCATATTGATTTTAGAGATTGACTGATTTCTCATTTACACTCACCACAAATTCCTCGATTCGTTTCATGTTGGGCTTTTCTGGGAGACTGGTATTCTCTTTCGCATACCGAAGACGGGCTTCATAATCAGAAACCAATTCAAAGAATTCCTGTTTGTATGTTCCATCCTCATTCTGAAACGCACCATTTCTGATACTCAGCAAAAAGTCTCTATCATTTTCACGATAGGTACAGATTTCTTGTTTCTCGAGAATATCTAAGCACATGAGGTACAACCTGATAAGATGCATAGCGTGTTTATTAAGGTGTGCATCGTCTTTCTTATGATTTCTATGATTCAACTTTTCGTAGTTCCCGATAACAGAGGAAAGTGTGTTAAGCAATGTTTGAAACTCCCTCGCCGGGTATTTATCAATATGAATGTTGCAGTAAACCTCCAAATCAAGGTCGTCACGCTGGCTTTTGTCGGTCAAGAGTTTAATTCCACCATTTTCAAACGAGGTAAACTTGTTCTCAAAGGATTTAATGGAACGTTCCAACGCCCCTTTGATATGTTCTTCCGTCTGGGCTTGAGAAACCCTATCTCTGGCGAGAGTATTTTGGAGCCTACGCAACTGCTGCGTAGCATAACCGCCAAAAGACGCAACTGCCTTCTGTGATAAGAAAAGCCCCCTATTTTCAATCATCTGTCTGCCAACATCGGTAAGCAGGAAATAGTGTTCAGGTTTACATCCAAGGAGCTCAATTGTATTCGGGTTGCAGTTAATCAGTAAGTTTACCAACTTATTAAAACTATAAACGGTGGTATCCGTTTCGGTATTAACCACCTGTTCAAAATTAGATAACCCAAGCAAATCGCTCTTGCGATTCAGAGCACAGCCACGAATATCTACATCGGAGGTTTCTACGTTCGTTCCGTATGCGTAACTTCCGCCAAGTGTCAGGAAGACCAACCTTCCTGATAAATGCGGGTTGGTTCGTAGAAAATCATATTTCTCTTTTTCAACCATGTTCTTAATTTCTTCGATTGTCATAAGAGCACCTCTGTTAAAGCCATACAAGTACCTGTCCGATAGTCGGACATGTGAGCCAAATGAACATTGTCATACCTCTGAATGCAGTAGTCGTAGACCAGTTCATCATTACAATAAGAATTTTTTGGAACAA
>ENA-OXEO01000097-OXEO01000097.1-human-gut-metagenome-genome-assembly--contig:-NODE-97-length-42088-cov-12.47_pt1 | contig 42088 bp, 57 predicted proteins | sample MGYA00249828_ERZ652250 | MGnify/ENA primary metagenome ERZ652250 (study PRJEB26925, sample SAMN05826791) | human gut metagenome | biome: ENVO:2100002; feature: ENVO:00000062; material: ENVO:00002003... | reverse complement strand
TTACCAATTGTTATTGAATATCTATGGAAATTAACAAAGATATAAGTTTCATCTTCGTAGTGTGATAAACAAACACCAAAAGACCAAATTCCTCTATCATTTTTTGTAATATCAATACCAAACTTTAATTTTCCTTCATTCATCACTCTTCACCTAACATTTCTTTTAAGAGATTGTCGATACTAAAAAACACATCATCATAGGAAAAGCCGACATTATTAAAGTTTAATTTTTTAACATTCCATTTTGGAATGTTTCTTAATATGTTTTTTAACTCCTCTGCAAACTCTTTGTATGCTTCGGCTTTAAGTATATCCTTTGCTTCGTTGTATAAATCAGCATAATGCTGTTTTGTCTTTTCTGCAAGCATATCCCATTGGCGAAATTTTTCATCGTTAGCTGATTTCAACCTCTCAATTTCCGACTTTTGGCGTTTGATAAGGTCGATAGCTTCTTTAAGCGTTTGTGCTATTTGTATTTTCAAACCTGTGTATTGACTTAATTCATTCAAGCCTTTTATTACTTTTTCATCTGTAAGCTTTTTATTTTTTATTACTTTCGGCATTTTGTTTAGCCTCACTTTCAAGCCATTGCTTAATATACTTTGTGCATACATAGCCGTTACCTTCACATAAAAACATATCATTTGGACAATTACGACAATCAAATATTTCGTTAAAATAGTCTGACATTTCTTCAATACTCATATTCTTAATTTGTTCATAGTTTGTCATTCTTAATTACCTCCAGTTTTATCAAGAAATTTATTTTAAGTCTAATCAAACTGAGGTGATGTTATTTCATCTTTAGACATATACCCTAAACAGTATTTCTGTTGTTCTCTCATAGCATCACAGACTCTCATAATCTGTGAATATCCATCATATCGATTTTCTGTGTATTTAGTTGCAATTTGTTTAATTTCTCTAATATACTCTTCCATTTTGTTTATTCTCCTTTTATGCTACTTCAACAATATGTCTATAAGTTCTTTGTATGCTTCAGCTTCTGTTTCGCTTTTAATTCTCTGATGTTCTACAATGTTACTAACTATTGTAGAACCCTTCAATTTTCTGACTTCAGCAAGCAAATCTTCATTGTAATATTCTAATTTTATAATCTTTGCCTTTTGACAATTGATAAGGTCAATTGCTCCCTTAAGTATTTGTATTACGTGTATCTTTAAGCCTGCACATTGACTTAATTCATTCAAGCCTTTTAGCACTTCTTCATCTGTAAGCTTCTCATTTGTCATTCCTATTCCCCTCACAATTCATATTTTCTATTTCTTTTTTACTATAGCAATGAATTGGTATGTAAATATCACACTGTGTACAATGCCAATGTGGCTCACAACCTTTATACATTAAGTTATGCACTAACTCTACTTTATGTTTCATCTGCAACTACTTTCCTAATTGATTTGGTTTTTTAAACACCTAAGTGACTTAAGTATTTCAAACGAAAACAAAACCACAGGGGCGACTCCGTAACAGAGGCAAGCACTGCCGTCATCAATGTTACCCGTCGGACGGACAAGGCGAACATAACCGGTGCCGCTGAAACAGCTCCACGGAGTTAATGTCCACATACATTCAGGGTAGTTCGGCACAAGGTCTCTATATTTACGATACTGGTCGCAAGACAGTATCGTTACATAATCTTCACAAGAGCCGTACTGTTTGTCTCCGTTATCTGCTATCATGTCAGATGTCTGCATTACAAGGTGTCCTTTATAAAGATTGTCAAGAAACATATAATTCAACATTGTACGTAAGGATGACTTCTCCCAGTTGTTGTGGTTACCAACATTAAACGGAAGTTCCTTCCATACTTTTGCAGTGATTGCAAGGCAGTTGCCGTTAATGATGTCTAAACATATCCATTCAATATCTTTATAAACAAAGTGGTCTCCAATATGTATATTTGGCTTCGTAGCTATCTTTACTTTTATAGTTTTAATTCGTCTCATTTCTTTCTCCTTTTATGTTCCCATAACTACAAAAATCATAAAGTCCTTTTCACTGACCATATATGTCACCACCTAATTACACTTACTCTCTTGACACATTCTTCACATATATCTCTTTCGATGCAGTAATTTTCTTTGCCGCCTCTAATCTCAGCACGACCGCTTTCAATAAAAATTCCGTGCTCATTCACTGTAACTTTCGGAAATATGATTTTCCCACATCCTTTACACATAAAGGTTTCGTCCTCAAACGTTTTGAGAAACAATTTGCAAACATCTGCAATTGCCTCGTCCAACTGTTTGTCGCCGGAGAAAAAGGGAGCTAACGCGTCAGCTACATTTGTAATCATATTGTTAGCCACACCCCAAATCATAAATATCGTCATCAATCAATGCGTTAACCTGTTCTTCAGTTATATCGCATAAACAGAGAACGGCATCAATAATACGTTTATGTACTTCCTCAATACTTGTCGGTTCGTTATCTGTTCGCTCCCACGGATAGGTAGGCATATAATAAAAGTAGTACTCGCCGTCACCATTATCGCCATATGTTAATGAGTCTGTATTATCGCAAACAGTAAACATCTCGGCAAGATTATCAAAAGGCTCGCCATAAAGATAGTCATCAATATCAAACTTGTCTTCCTGAATATCTTCATCCGGTAACTGTGTTTTCATAAACTGAACACATTTATATGTGCTTAAAAATGGTAATAATTTATTTGTGCGGATACCTACACCCTGACACATCCAATAAGATACACTCATCTTCAATACCTCGTTTCTTCAATACACTCTTGGGTTTCTCGCCTTAATACCTCTCATAATTATTTAAGTGTCTTCCCTGATACCAACGGAATACTTATTTGTGTAATCCTCATCGTTTTTATCTGCATAAACGAGGACTTCCAATATATCTGGGTTCCAGACAACCCGGAGATTTTCGTTGATTGAATACGCATTTCTTATTACAGCCAAATCTTGATAATATACGCCGTCATCAGTTTCAATCCCGACATAAATCTCATTCCGAAACTCTGGGTCTTGGCTCTGCTCCGCTACCAACCTAAAGCCATTGGATAAGTTTATGACAATCCTTTTGTTATCTTTCTCCATACAAATCTAACCTCCTCGTAGTACTCTATAATTTTTCAGCTAATATGCAAGCTTTTCGCCTCATTCTCTGAATATCTGAGCGTAGGTATGCCAACTAAAAGCGACCTTACCGCATGGAACTAAATGCGGTTTATGCAGAATTGCTTCTACTCCTTCATATACCGTCAATGAGCTGTTAATACCAATACCAATTTTGAACTCGCTTGTTCTTCTTTGTACAATCTTTATCGCATATTCCATCGCGTCATCATATGTCGAGAACCATTTTTCGGATGTTTTGCAATTTTTAAAACTTGTTCCGCTATCTTCATAAACTATAAACCCCTTTTCGCTATTCATGATTTTTACCTCCAATTCGTTGCAATATGACCGTTCGGATGAATGATGATATTAGAATAACCGTCACGGTAATCGTTGTGCTGTTGCTGCCACATATCACCGAGTGTTATGCGAGCGCGTTTGCCTGCATAGCTGAACGTCGAATAAACGAAAAAATCTCCTATTCTAAAAGTGCCTACATCTATCTCTACGTCATTTTGCAATTCATTCCATACGTCTATTGGATAGTCTTTTTTCTCCATGCCGCTCATAAATCGAAATGAAAAGCTATAAGCGTTCATCCGCATAAAGTCCTTAATAAACCGAACCGACAGATTGTCCGCGACTGTTTGAACGGTACACCCCGGAAATTTATTGGGATTTTGATGTACAAAATCGTTATGTGAAAGATTTATGTGAGCTAAATCGTTTATGGCTGTGCTATATCCTGCGGTATTGATTGAGCAAAATACGTTGTTGCCGCTTTCTTTATACGTCGTGACCACATCCTCAACATGTTTCGGATACAGCCCGGGCTCGCCGCCGGTAATTGTTAGTCGCGCGTTCGGATGTTCGCCTAAGACCTTTTTGAGCGCTTCGATTTGAGCTGGAAAATTATTATCCCCTGTCATCGGATGTTGTCTTTCTAAGCAAAACGGGCAATGAAATGGGCATTCTTGTGTCGTAATTAACTGAATATTGATACGATAATACAGAGGTCGTCCAAGGGATGTTTTTGACGTTCGGCTTTTCAGTCTATATTGTAGGTCGTCATTCATCTCTGCTCGTATATCGTCATAAGAACTTATAAACGGTATGTAATTCATTTTGTGGCTCATAATAATTTCTCCAAATAAAGACTTATCAGCCTCTTCAATTGTCATCATCCTTCCCGCTTTTCAAAATAATATCAAGCATAAAAGTATTTCTCCTAACTATTACGTATATTACACAACTAACTGCAGATTATATTTTTAAATGTTATTGTGAAAGAAAGTATTACGTGGAACTCCAAGTCAAACAACTATTGCCGTGCCCATTCTGTAACGGCACAGCCATAATAAAACTAAACACAAGCGCCTACTTTCAATGGGCTATCTGGATTGAGTGCAAAAATTGCCGCGCCAGAACCACTCAGATGACTTTTGGTAATAACGGTTCAATCAATCCCCAAGATTGTAACTATGATGGCAAAGAATCTGCTGCCGATTTTGTAGCAAAGTTATGGAACAGGCGCGAAGGAAATAGTAGCGACTCTCTTTAATGACCTTAAATTATTTCGTCAATGATTCCGAACATTAACGCTTCGTCTGCGTGAAAATATGTATCTCTCTTTTTCTCTCTGATTTCATTTATGTATTCCTGCGGAATTTTGGTTCTTTCAATGACATATTGTTCGTTAGCAGTATTAAGGAAATCCATTTCTTTTCTGTCTTCTACTAAATCCTGATATTTCCCATATCTATAACAATTCATCTGATGATACATAAATGTTGAATGTTTCGTTCCAAATCTTTTATGCCCTGCTAAAAATATCTTAAATGCTGCACTCATTGCGTATCCAGTACAGTATGTATAAATTGGTGTTTTAGATTTCTCAATAATGTCTATCAAAGCCCACATATCATACACTTCTCCACCATATGAGTTTACATATATTTTGATTGGTTCTCTTTTGAAATTCCTTTCTTTTGATTCGTTATCATCATCTTGTTTCAGCAAGTACAAAAGATTAAAACACATCTTTCCGATGGATGCGCTATCTACATCATCCGATATGTAAAATAATCTTGCATCTGTATTTATTAAAACATTGTCTGCTGTACTTGACATAAGATTCACTCCTTATAAAACTAATCTTTTATCATTATAAGTTCCTTTGTATTTTCCAACCAAACGCCATCATTATAAAATGAAGGGCGATATATGCTCATTTCTTTTTCCAAATTATAAAACACTTCTGGGTTTCTCTTGAAATATTCAATTGCAGTCTCCTCGTTTGGAAAATCCATAGGATATTCGTAAAAGAAAAATCTTTGATTAGTGGCAAACCAACTATCCGTATCAGGACAAAACCCTAAAATGTATGTTGGAAATTCTGTAGAAAGCTCATATTCATCTGGTATACTTTCATATGTTATCATTTACGCTACACCTTTCGCCTTCCGTTAGCTTATTTACCATTCCGCAAACACCCTAACATTATCTCTACGCTAAATCCATTTTTCAATGAAAGCTCTGTTCTGTGTAAAAATCGGGATGTCCTTATCAATTGTCCATCGATTGCGAGAGACCTCAATGAACTCGCCCGTTTTTGTTTCGATGTATTCAGTTGACGGCTGTCTGTAGCAACAAGTGCCGCGCTTACAGTCCGTCGGGAAATCGTTCCAGTTGATATTCTTTTGGCTCCAGAGCATTTCCTGAATCATGTTGCAGGATTTCTTATGTAAAACACTGTGGCTGAAATATGCCTGCCCCACTGCTTCAATACTATTTCGTGTAGCATCCTGCTGCCGCCAAATTAAGCAGTTGCAAACTTCATCTTTAGGAATTGAAAAAGCTCTCGCGTCAAATACCGCACCTTTGCTTAAAGCACCGTGTAGAGTTGAAAGATAACATTTTATCTCTTTCTTCTTTTCTTCGTCTTCGGAGATTAAATATGAAAGGGCTTCATCAGTATTGGCGTAATCGTCAATCGCCTTGTAGAAAAACTTATTAAACGCAACCGAAGCCATACTGGCGGCGATGCTTGACATTTTCTGAATATTGTATCCGAACCACGCATCGGTCGTAATTTTCTCATAGTCGGTAAGAACAAGCGTAATTTCGTCCGACTGAGTATACCCGAACACACATCCTTGGATATTCTCACAAAGGTATTTCATAACATCCTGCATTGTAGACATTAAGATACGGTCAAACGGCTTTTTCATACCTCTCGTAAATGTGTGAAAAGCCTTTCCGTCAATACGAATAATCGCCGGAATTCTGCGAGTTAAATAATTCCGAGATACATTCTCGTACCCTTTCATGCGGTCTCCGAGACTGTCTTTTATGTTACTCATAAGAATGCCTCCTTGGTTAGTGTTCGTTGAAAACCACTTGTTCTCCGTGCTTTGCCGCCCAACACCCTCCATCTGTGATTGCGCACTCCGCGCAGTTCCCGCCGCACGGTTTCGCATTTTCACGGGCTGTAGTCGTACCGTCCCTGTAACGGACATGAGCTTCCGGTAGGTTATATGGATTAACCATTTTCATGCCGCGCCAGCCGCTGAAAATGATGTGTAGGTTTTTGGGAATGGTGCCGCCAAAATCAAGATGGTCATTAACGAGATTATACTTTTTTGTGAAACACAGCATTTCGCAATGCGGATTACGTTCTGCAATTTCAATCATGTGTGCGAGGTATACATTATCCGGAATGTCCCCGGAAACATGATATCTAAAAAATCGAGACATCATAATTGATGCCTCGACTTCTCTCCAATATGTATCCGAATCATGGGTTAGCAAATCGTAATTATGCTGATATGCCTGATGCACCGAAGGTCTCATCCGTTCTAACCGCTTGGCGTAGCACTTCTTACTGCACTCGCAATCTTGGCGGCAAGTAATACCGGCTGGTAATGAGACACTTGGGATTGCTCCCATTTTTGAATTTCCGCTACTTATCTTTACATTCATTATACCACCCTCACAATCTGCTCGTAGAGCATAATGAACTTATCTAAAATTTGCTTGTTATTATGGTAGTGACCGAAAAACCATTTGGAAAACTCGGTGGTTCTCGCAACAGTATTAAAATAATCTGTAAGTTTATCCGGCTTGTAAAAACCGTGTGAAAAGAGCGAAGCAACCTCTTGCGGGCAACAGTGGCTTACAATATAATCCACTTTATTTCCATTGTTTCTGAGTGTTTCAAGCCCGAATTTCATTTCATCTTCCGACGGCATTTCCTGTTTCCACCACGAAATATGATTGATTCTCAACATTTCTCCACGCTGCGTCCGCTTATTATAATCATTTGCCAGTTCTTTAGTCGATTTATAATCGCTTGGCTCAAGAATTCCGTCCTGAATGTCGTGGCTGCTTGCGCCGCCAAACGCAAAGAATTTCTTACCGCACAGCTCAAAAACATATCCTCGCATAAGGTGGTAAACATTTTCGCAGATTTTGTGCGCCTTACCTCCGTGGAAATCCACGATTTCAAATTCGTCGCTATAAAGTCTGTCGAAGTTCTCGTGATTACCGTCAACAAACAGTAGCGTGAAGTTCTTTTCCGAAAACCATCTGAACCACCATTTTTCGGTATTATCCGGATGCCATACGCCAAAATCCCCACACACGATTACATAATCGTCCCGTGTCATTTCTTTTTGCTCCGGAAAACTGTTTGTTGAAAACTTCGAGTAGTCAGCATGGCAATCACCTGTAATAAAAATCACTGCTTATCCACATCCTTTCTTGAAGCATCATCACATCTTGGAAATGGTCAATTGTCGCAATCATCATCGCAATGAGGTTTTTGACCGTTCGTGCTGCACACTCCATATATAAAAACCGCGCCTATGACAATTGTTAAAACAAAAAGGACGACGTTTGCAATTGTCTCCATACAAAACACCATCCTTATCTAAATCTTCATCAGGACACGCAACGAATCATGCCCAAACATTTTTGCAACAAGATATGCGGTATATCCATCGAGCAGCGTACCGTCTGCTGCAATAACGATTTTTGTCTTAAAAGTCCCCGTGCTATAAAATTCTCCCATTCTACAGCAAATCTTATCCGGTGGCGGCGTAGACGCCTCCATCTCCCACGGAATATGAATGTTGGCAACCACGTAATCAACCATAACTCCAACAATGCTTTTGAATGGGTAGCGATTACCGGAAATCTGTTTTACCTCGTCTTCGAAGAAACCATCCAGAACCCTCTCAACGGTTCCTTCCGTCTTTCCTTTTCGTGTGTCACAAATCACCTTAGTGCCTACTGTAACGTAGTCAAGAAGTTCTTCCGGTACACTAAACCAATACAAACCAATCTGACTGGGCGCGTGTCTGACCCCGACATATTTCATCGATGTATACCTCCTTTTTGTTTCGCCTCTCTGATTTGGATAGTAATCAAAATTCCATAATTCGGTTTGAAAAATGGTCGCAAAGCAACCGAACATTAAGTAAAAATTGTTTTATAACAATTTGAATAATCTGCAATCCAATTTACTGTTAAGAAATTTCTTCCAAAGTGGTCTATGTTTTGTTTAGTGAGATGCGAGCCGCAAGACCACACGTTATCATGTATAACGAATTGCAAAACGACGAATCGTGTATTAACGCTTTGTGCTGCGTTTATCGACTGTCAATAAGTAAGGGCATTAAACCCCTTAAGGAGCCCCAAAGGTGGAGCCTTTTCCTAAAAAATATTTCCAACACTCTAAGCCGAATCTTGTTGTGCTTTAATACTTTCAGGTCGAAAACCATTATCGCTAATGGTTAACGGTTTCGCACCGTCGGGCGTCAAATCGAAATACTTCCTGATGATTACTACCCAAATCGGAGAGCCGAAGCTCTCGTTTGGGTTAGCAGCCGTAGGTCTTTGAAAACTCCGTCATAGCGTCCTCAAATGTGTCGTTCACATCAAATACCGGTGCATAATCCACCTGCGTGTTAATCATTGCGGAATCAATATCCGCAGAGACCTTATCGGCATCGGTAATTACGGAACGCATATACTGTTTCGCTCCTTCTTTATCATAAGCCTCAGTCGTGGATACTTCGATTTCATAGAGATACGGCATCTGATTTCCTTCGGCGTTAAACTTATAGCCGCGTCCTTGCTCTACCCGTTTTGTCGGAGTGTATCGGAGCATATTCTTAATGGACAAATTGATTTCCTGACGGAATTTGTTTGTCGCGACAGCTGCATCAATGTCGAAACCAACGGATGCTTTAGCAGTGCCGATTGCCTTAGTCAGCTTTTCGCGCTCCTCAACAAGCCACTTCATAAAGGCGATTACCGTATCGTTGGGGAAGAACTCGTCCACAGAGATTGTTTCTTCGACATCTTCTGCCTCCGGGTTCGCCTTATTGTAATGATGAGTCTTTGTGGTCACAAGGCAGTGGTCTTTGGATGTGATACTGACGGTTGCAGAGCGCATCAACATATCGAGAAAATTCTGATAGCGAAAAGATTCCTTCAAATTCATAGATAATACCTCCAAATTACGATTCGTGTTTTGTGCTATGTAAATCCGCATATTTCGCAGCGATTAACGGTGCGAACAATTCCTCTTCGGCGCGGCTTCGAGCTTTTACAGCTTCGGCAAGCGTCTTAAATCGTCCAAGCAAGATACGCTTGCGGTGCAGACTGATGTATGTTTCGTAAACCCCGCGTGAGGCGTCAAACCAAACACCCTTTGTTCCGCTTTTATTTCGATTGTTAGGCTGCTTACTCTCGATAATCTGGAAGTTTGTATTATATTTCCGATTTGTAGCAAGACGCTGTTCTGAATTTTTAAGCAGGGTTCTTTTCCCCGTTTCCCTACTCATCTCTTTCCGTAAGCACCCGCAAGAGCGTGTATTCCCGGAAACAAGGCTATACTGATTTACCTCGCAAGTGTTTCCGCAATCGCACTTGCATATAACATATCGATTGCGATTCTCGGAAAGCCCGATTACCACAAGACGACCATATCGTTTACCAACTATGTCCATATTGCTGACTCCCTTCAAACATTTAGAGCTGTAACTTCATACATTACAAGAAAATGTGCATTCAACTCAAAGTGATAAATGTGATACTTCTGCCCCATGAAGTAATCGCACAATTCATCGTGGGTCATATCGTTGAGCATTTCATAGTCACCCTCTTCAAGCTCATAAAGATAGGCTCTGGTGGCAGTTTCGTCCCATCCAACAAGGTTCGACCTGAAAACCAGTCTCATTTATGTATCCTCCTCGGCAAATTGTCTGCCAATATCCGTCTGGTAGAACATTTTTCTTAAGGTACAAATATTCTTCGATAAGGTATACGGTTTGAGACCGTTTTGCTCAGTCCATGTGGATTTCCCACACCCAGCGCTGCCTCTTAATAACAAGAGAACTCTCATCGTTTATTCCGCCTTTCATAGTTAAATCTTTCAATCACAATCTGTAACAAATAGGTTACTTGAACTTATTTGTTGTACCTATAAGTGCCACGAGGCTGGCAGTTCTTTGAATCCCACGGATTCAAAGAACGCGAGCAAGCTCTAAGGAGCTTGCTCGCAAATTGTGTGTCCGCCAGCCGAAGTGCAAGACTCATCTTGATACTCTTGCTGACAGCAGGAGTGACTGCCTGTATATGTATTAAACCTGAAAGCAATCAATCTACATTGTGATTACGGTGCAGGTCTGCGGTTCTGCGCCGTTATTTTATTGACCTTACGGAGTGGGCTGAACCAGAATGGATGTACCGTCATCTCCGGCAATCACATTGGGCATCTGTCCATTCCATTTTTCAATATACTTTTCCTGTAAAATCTGACTTGTCAGCGATTTTTCCAGAAGAGTGTTCGCTTCTGCCTCAGCCTGCGCTGTAATGAGTTTAGCATCGGCTTCTGCCTGCGCAGTCCTGCACTTTACCTCCGCGTCAGCTTCTGCTTTATCGATTGCACGCTGATTTTCAATTGCCTGCTGCTCTGCATTGAGTTGCGCCTGCTGCTTTGCAGCGATTGCCGCATTGTAAGAATCTTCAAAATCAATGTTGCTGATTGTCACTTTATTTACGAACACAACATTTTCCCCATATTTTTCATCAAGAGATTTCTGAAGGTTCTGCATAGTAAGAGGCTCAACCACGGCTCGATTTGTCGCATCGGTATCGCTCAGGCTCTTGCTGCTCGACTTGATTGCAGATGCAACCAGATTGGATGAAACCAGCACCTCTTTGTAGTTTGCAACATTCGCATAAATCCACGCGGATTTTTCGGCGCTAATCTGATATGTAACCGTTACGCCCTCATAATAAATTGCTGTTCGGCTTTCCGTTTCAGACCAAATCTTATCTTTTTCAAAAAGCAAATCCTGCTGCTTGTTGTTCACCGTTCGCACAGACTGTGCGAACGGAACTTTCCAATTAAACCCGTTCTGCATAGTGTCGCTATCAATCTGCCCGAATGTTGTACGAACGCCTGTGTACCCAGTCGGAATGATGACAAAAGCACAAGAGATAATAAAAAGAACCGCTGCCACTAATGTAGTAACAACAGTCCATCTCTTGGGAACTCTTTTATAGTTGTCATCATAAGAGTTTTCACGTCGTACATAGTTTACAATTGCCGGGACGGCGAATGCGCTCGCAAAAAGTAAAAGAGAAACGATTTTTAGAAAAATAGTCAATTATCTTACTCCTTCAAGTTTATTTAATATAACACACCTCATCACATCCGCAGCCGTGATTCAGTATATTACTCAAGTTATTTACGGTTATAAACCACCTTTTCAATTTCTTCTTTAGGTGCGGTAGATAACCACATTAAAAATCCCAACCTTTCATTGGGTACTTTGTTGTCACACCCTAACGTTTCACGTTCACAGGCATAACATACTTGTCGTCCTTTTGGAACAAAAGAACCACAGCACATACGGGTGTTTCCCATTTATAAAGCCCCTTTACTTGTAATCTTATATTACATTGCCGCATCATGAATCGCTGCACTATAGGTATCTATCCAACTGAACGTCTGTTTCATATGGTTAGTCGACTATTTTGCTGGGTGACTCGCGTTGCTACACAATGCGTTTGAATGCTTTTTTTGATTGGTTGTCTGTCTTTGGACTTCACTGACGGCGATTAGCTCGCCTGAGTAAGGCTTGCAGGGTCGTCTTCCTCCGTTCTATTTCCCACCAATGCGATACTTCTGCTTACAGCGAGAAGCGCTATGCAAGATAGCAATCTACATTACAAGTTAATATTTAATCCCAGAAACAATAAAAATATTTTGAAAAAAAGTGCGAAGAACTTATCTTGTCGCTATCGCATCATACCCGTACTTGATAAGTTGATGACAATTCTGAAGTATGTCGGGATTTGCAGCGCATTCTTGTACCAATACTTTCTGCGGAACGGGAAACTCCGTCTGGACACACGACCTCTTTCACGCATCGACATTTCATCTCCTAAAACATAATGCAATCCCGAATAATTTTTTCTTTATGAGCTGAATCACTATAATTGAGCCACGAAATCCAGTTGTACTTAGTCGTAACCTCTCCGGTTATGTCATAAACCTTTCCTCTAATCTTTGTGCCGAAGTGATTATCTTCTACTGAATACACGATTTCCGCACCATTTCTGATAAACCTGCGAAACAGGATTGCCGCGAACCAATAGCAACAACCGCAGGTGAACACCTCGTCAACATTGCTCGACAGATGAAATCGTTTTAAAAAGTTATTAACCTCATCCATTACTCACATCTCCCCTCATAAACCTTGAATCTGTAGGTTCTTCCCATCATTCGCTCCTCTACTTTCCGGGTCTTTCCGAGAGCCTCTCGAACAAGGTTCATCATGTTCTTTCCTTTGTCGCTATCCAAAAACATAATGAATGGTTCTAAAATTTCAACTGTGTCTTTTGAGTTCCTGCGAAGTTGTCTGCACTGAGACAGTTTTGTGGCGACCTTGGCGCGTTCTTTATAATCAAGTCCGTCAAGTTCGAGCATATGCAAGTAGTCTTGCGTCAGTCTATCAAGGCGATTTACCTCTTCTCGATTCCATTCGTAATCCCTCTTAGCATTCTCAGCCATAGCACAAAACCCGCTTATGTTTGCAGAAAATTGCGGAGGTGCTTGTTTATTTTTACACATTGGCTCCTCCTTACCCGGCGGTATATCGATATAAGGTTACATCGCAATCAGCTAATTCCTCAACTATCATCTGATAAACCGTATCCCAGTCTCCACCGCCTCGGTGGCAAGCCATAAGATACGGAATGGCTACTCTTTTGCCAGAAAACTGCTTGTTGACCGTCTTTAGGCATTTACGAAGAGCCTCATAGTCAGTGTAGCAGTTACCGTCGTAACCATATCTGTCCTGTGCAAACAGATTGATAATAACCTGTTTATCCTTAATATCACCAACGGGGTAATCATCTTTATAACACACCTGTGCTAAACCGAGCAGGCTCGATTTCGTGATACCGGACTGCTCCTTGAAACGCTTATCCTCATCACAACGAGCTTTATAATACTTGAATACCGTAGGGAACTTTTCTCGCACTTGCTTAGCAACTCCGCTCCCCATAACGCCCTGACAATTTACTTGGTGTAGAATTGCATCTGCATCACAGTTAAAAATATCGCCGTCTACGATTTTAATCATTATTGGACACCTCCTGTGCCTGTACTGTATCGTGAATGAATTCACGCATCATATCCATGTGAGAAATGCCGGAGTCACACCAAGACTGGTAAAGCCAGTCAAGCGGGTTCTCCTTTTCAAGCAAAACCAGAACATTTTCATCGCTTAAGCATAACTCGTCATCCTCAAAGCACATCAGTATATCTTCTTTATAAACGAGTTCGTATGGGTTATAGTTACTGATTATCTCTGAGGGAGAAAGCCTCAACAGCGAATCTCGAAAGGTGCTGAGCTCTGCGAGCATTCTTTCATACAGCTCTTGCTCCGCTTGTTCTCTATCAAAATCAGCCATAGCTTACCTCCGTCTTATCGGCTCGCAACTGTACAAATACGGGGAATTGGAGACTTTCAAGTCCTGTGTTTTTGTCATAGGAGATTTCCTTGTACTTTACTTCACACAGTTGACCTATAAGGCTGTTACGCATATCCCAATAACCTCTGCGCTGTTCATCCGTAAACCCGGAACCGACTTTTACTTCATTTCCTTTGTAGTCAAGCACAAAAGCCCCTAACCTACCGGCGAGTCTGCCGCTTCCTTCCTCAACTCCGGTAATCGGTAAATCCATTGTGTAAAACCGCTTGATTTTCAGAATGCCTTTGTGTCTTGTTCTCTTATACGGCACATCGGTATTGAGCATTAAGCCCTCTTTATCCTCTCGAATCATCTGCTCAAGAAGTTCATCAATTTTCCGCAGGTCTTTGCCGTGGTAAAGCACCGGTAGCACTCTTACACATTCCGAGTTACTCACCGTCTCCTCTACCTCGTTAAGAATGGTTCTCCGATGAGAATAGGAAACCTTTGGATTAGCGCTATCAAAATCTACATAAGGAATTGCGTCAAAAATCGTGAAGCAAATCCCTGTTTTATGTTCATCATCCGAGTTCAGAATCCCGGTTGCCTCACGAAAAGCCTCATTGTCTCTTAACCCATGCGTATCCGCAAGTGTAAGTTCACCGTCCAAAGCAATGTGGGCGCAGTCAGCCCATCGAAGTTCCTTGAGTATGTGGTCAAGACCTTTAAACGGAACACCGCTTCTCGCGATAAGCTGACCATTATATAATGTTGCACGCACACCGTTAAGTTTTTGTGTCAGCCAAAACTCAGTACCGTTCGCAACAGGATATTTGTCAATCGGATATGCCTGTTGTACCTCCCACTCAGGAATTAGATGTGGGATAATCTTGTTAACCGTTTTTGCAGTTACTCCGAGCCTTAATGTCTTTGCAAGAAGTTTAACAAAAAGTTCTCTCGCATCAGGCTCAGAGCGATACAGTAGCAACTGAACCTGACGAAGCGTGGCATCATCAACACCACGTAATCTCGACAAATATTCGCAGCACTCGAAGATATCACCAAAAAATACGAGCTTTGCTTTCTCGTCTGCTGGTGGTGTACCAACAAACTTTCTCAGAGTCTTTTCTGAGACGTTATATGTAAGAACCGGGTTTAAAGCGTAGTATAGAAACTTTTTAAACCAATCATCGTTGGAGTGAGCTTTAATAAATTCTTGTTTTAAATTTACACCGTTCAAAGACTGAAGGGTATAAACATCAGAATAACCCATTATTCATCCTCTCCCTCGTCGTATCGTTTTGTTTCTGCTCTGTTGTATGCCCGTGGATTTTTAGATTTACGGGTCACTGGATTTAGTGAGCCCCAACTTTTGCGCTTTTCATTGTCGCGCTCGCGCTTCTTTTTCTTTGATAGTTTTTCGTATGGAATAAATTTATCTTGTTCCGTAAGGCATACCTCCTTTTGAAATTTATTATTGGTATATGTTGCCGGTGTACTATTACGCCAAAGACTCCGACGGTACACATAGCATTGCTTTGTAGCTTTTACTTGACGTTGCATCCAAAGGTTAAGTCTCAGCATCTCTCGTGTTTGAAACCTGACTATGTTACACACTACTAATCTCTCTCGAATCACATAGTTACCCAGATGCCCATCTCCATTTCAGAAGATTTCTTGTGGGACTATATTGTGACCGTATCAATTTTCGATTCCGTGAGGTTGTTGCAGCTTTCCCAAGTTAGTCCACCGTTCTCTTGATACCTTATGTACACTTATCGATATCTTCCTCTTGTCACTCCTTAGATGATGGCTGTCTCTAAGCCTACATTCCGACAACATACTGGAGCTGACGACAGGAATCGAACCTGCACCTGCGGATTACAAAGCCGCTGCTCTCCCTTTGAGCCACGTCAGCATGTAATAAACGGTCGGATATAAAGCCCCGACCGTTTTTCTATAATTCCCACAATCCGTAACCCTGAAGGCGTGCACAGACTCAAGCGCCTTCTGGGTTGTGCCTTTCCGGAGAACCGTTTCAATTTCATACTCGCACTAACAGCGACGAGCGACTGCACATATGTATAAATACTCAATTTGCAATCAATCTACATTGTGGGTTTTATTAAAATCTCAACACGTGATTCTTATTGGTTCATATGAGAAAACCGGCATCGGCAAGAGCTTAAATAAGTTTTTGCTGTGCTTTTCGTCGATTAGCACTCGGATTCGTTCGTCGTCACAATGCCCTGTTCTGATATATTCGTTAAGAACTCTATAGGAGAAGCCAAGATTTTCTTCATCGGTTTTACCGCAAAGCCCATCCGATGGTACTTTTTCGATAAGCTCGTTCGGAATGCCACATTCCTTGCCGATTGCAATCACCTCGTCCGTTGTTAACATTGACAGAGGACTGAAATCACCAACGGAATCTCCGTATCGCGTCGAGTACCCGACCCAATCCTCGCTGAGATTGCAAGTGTTGGCAACCCTGCCGTTGACACTCTGTGAAACCGCGTAAAGCGTAGCCATGCGGATTCGGCAAGGCAGATTTGTTTTTGCTTGGACGGACATTTTTAAGCTGACCTGCGGACTAAATAATCCCGCTGTTCTTAAAATGTTTGAGTCAACACGATTGGATAAATAGTCAACAGCCCTGCCGATATTGACAACGGTATGCATAATACCAAGGTGGTCAACCAACTTGCACGCCGAACCGATATCTGCCTGTTTGTGATTCGGCATTAACACACCAACTACTCTTTCTTTTCCAAGCGCTTCAACGCACAGTGCAGCAACGACTGAACTGTCTTTCCCGCCGGAAATACCGACAACGGCATTACACCCATTGCCGTTTGTTTCAAACCACTGGCGAATCCATGAGACAACTCCGTCTTTTACCGCTTTTGCGTTAAATTTTCTCATATATTCTTCGTAATCCATTAGAAATTACCTCCATGCAGATTGGCTCTGACCTCATCAAGAGTAAACTCCTTTGTCATTACGCCGTCCTTAAACACGGGTACAAGCATATTTCGTGAATCACTATATGCTTCGTCCCAAGTAAACTCGTCCTTATAACAGAGTTCGTTATCGTTGTCTTTGTAAACCACACAGCACCCCTTTTGACTCTTTTTGAATCCACCGTCTTTGGGGTTTTTGAAAATTGGGAGAGGCTTCCCGTCAATTTCGCAGTAGGTTGCCTTAATACAGGAACTAAATGTGTCTCTCGTAAATGGCTTTAACACTCCGTCTTCTTCAATACACTGAAAAGAGAAAGAACCGACGCCAAGAGCGACATTGGAGCAGGCAAATCCGTGCTCCATCAAAATCTTGTAAATCTCCTCACAGCGCTGAACGGTAATGCTGTCTCCGTAGATAGCCTTTACATGGGGGTCAAGTACCTTGTATCCCTTACTGTTAATTGTACCGCCGAATTCTTCCCAGAGCTTGAAAACCGTCTTTGTCACAATCTCTACGCAGTCACCGGAATCACCGCGCATTAACATACATCCATTGTGCGCAAGAATCTCATCCTTGATTTGCGGAAGAATATTGTCAATTACATTCCAGTAATCATATGAGTCAAGCACGGCGGAGAAACTGGTATTGGGATAAATCTCCGTGAGTAGCCGTCTGAGTAGTGTGATTTCATCACCATCAACCGCATAGTTCGAGCACATAACAGAGTGCTCTGTACTCGGGCTGCCAAAAGCCACAAGCTCCTTAGTGCAGTCACAATTATATACACTCTCCAAATACGGAATAACAGGGACTGTTGCTGTATTCAGGAATGACATACACCACCCTGCTCCGGCTTTAATGGCAGACTCCAAGCTTTCTTCGCCTCGAAAATCAAACGCGCCAAGCGCTTTTGCTCGAGGAATGTTGTCATCACAAGTTAAACCGTAATAATGATTTACGATTTCTCTGTAGGTGTATCCTACGGTAGCAACCAGCATAGGATGCCAGCTCTCAGCGGAGATGAGGCTTTCGAGAGACTGGGGAAGCCAAGCAAAATCAGGGAGTGTATTTGTGATTCCAAACATTGGACAATGCATCGGAACACGGGTGCCCTCTGGAATGGCGACAATCTCAATCGGAAGATAGCCAAGCTTATGGAGATTTTCGATTTTTTCCATACCATAAATGCCCTTTCCAAGAGACGCGTCCATTACTCGCTGATAATCAGCCATCACCGTCTTAAAAGGTTTCGCAAAGAACTCCTCATTGAAGTAATCGATGAGATATGTCTTAATAAATCCCTGCAAACCGAACATAACGACCTTATCCCAGCGATTCACTCGACTCATACGAGGGGTATAATAGGATACCGATTTTGTCATGTGCTTCGGTAGCATTTCGGCGTGAACGGCTTTATAAAAGTCAATCAAAAGCATTGGATTTATTTTAATCACAGCTCCATCACCTCAATCTTTTCGTGTTTTATCGTAAGCAGGCTGTCCGTGGTATAAACCTTCTCAATCAGCCCACTGGATAAAACCTCGCCTTCGAGGATTGTGTTTTCACAGTGCGTTACATAAAGAAATACCTTCTCAGCGCCGAGTTCTTTAAGTTTTTTGGCGCTGTGGTAGAAGGTTCCGCCTCGACTACTGATGTCATCAACAATCAGGATGTTCTTGCCTTTGACGGAGCTCTCACCCTCAAAAACAGATAATCCTTTAATCTTTCCAGTAGCCCAGTCGCGCTCTTTAATGCCGAACGCATAGGGCGCCGAAATCATTCCGGAATATCGTTTCATCGCGCCTTCGTCAGGATAGAACATCAAGACATCATTATCTCCGCACGCGCATTCCTCACAGACACGATTGTAAGCGATGTTGATTAAATCGGCGGGAGATATAATCTTTATACGCTCAATTAAAGCCTCAGATACAGATGAATGGGGGTCTACCACCATGACCTTATCAAACTCCAAAGAATTAACAACCCAAGCAAAATATTTGAGCGTAAATACATCCTCATCTGTTTTTACCCTGTCCTGCCGTGCATTGGGGATATACGGCATAAACAAATGAATTGTCTTAACGCCGTGGGCACGCAGATGATGAGTAATATAAATCAGTGCAACAAGCTCCTCGTTATTTTCAAACTTCCACGAGATAAGAGCCCTATCGCCGGACGGTTTCTCCTTAATCAAAAAAGTACCGTCCGGAAATTTGTTTAATTCAACCGGTTTGCAATTAACTTTTAACACTTAATCACTCTCCAACAATATTGATTTGACATGATTTCATAGCGGTGAGCGCCGCCTTGTGAGTCTCGGGAGTGACTCCTGCACAGCAACTCGCATCAACGGTAATATCAATTTCCGGGAAAAGCGCCTTGAGAATCAGGGCATTAGAAATCACGCAAATATCGGTGCAGACACCGATTATTTCAATTTCACTAAAATTACGGTCTGAAAAGCTTCCATCATCAGAAGCAGAGATATCCCAATCGGGATATCCGAATGTAAACTTATCAATATGCTCACATTCAGGACGGTCGATTTCCTTGACAATCTGCCAGCCATCTGTTCCTTTGATGCAGTGAGGAATCGGAAGATGTTTTCCTTCATTGGTGTCAAGGTAAGCTTCGCCATGCGTATCACGAGTGAAAATTACTTCATCACCGGCGTCAATATACGCTTCGATTTTCTTCTTGATGTTCGGCAAAATATTTACAGCCTCTTTTGAGCCAAGTGCTCCTGTGAAAAAATCATTTTGCACATCAATCACAATGAGAGTTTTCATGAAAAGCCTCCCTTACTCCAACGCCGCGAGCATTGCCTGTAACTCTTCAGGACTCTTATTTTTGAGGTCACTTTCCTGCTTATCGGCAAGAATTCCGAGAATCTGCTGTCTCTTTGCGCGATTCGCTTCCGCATTTTTTCGCGCCTCAGCCTCGGCAAGCTTCACAGATACGATATATTTCACGATTTCAATCTGCACCATCAGTTCCTCGCTCTCCTTAGAACGAGTTCTGAGTAAGCTTTCTTCCTGACTAACCTTGACTTTGCTGTTTAAGGTCTTAAAAATGCCGTCGAGTGCGTTGACATCTAAATCCCACAGGTCTTCGACAGAAATCTGACCTTTATAGGGAAATCTCATTTTATTTCTTACAGCTGTTTCAAACATTTTTTCTGTATTCATATCAATTACTCCTTCTTAAAATTTAATTTTGAGTACTCTTTCGGTAGCGCCTTTTACCCTGACAACAACATCATTTCTGCGTGTAGATGAAAATCCCACACCGGATAACTGGTCGGCAGAGTCTTCGACAGCCATTTTGCTACCAAGCGCCTCGAAAACGCGCTTATGTTTTAACAGTTCTTCCTTGAGATATTCATTGAACATACCGTTCGGTCTCTCCGGATTAACACAATCCTTTAACATAAAGAAGTAGTGGCGATTACCCACACCAGTCTGCTCGTCCCAGTAGTTCGGTGAATAGCAAATCACAGAAATCGGAATAAACTGGTTTGTTTTAAGCCCCCAGAGGTCACGGGTAGACACACCGGACGAAAGTTTCTCGATAAGGCGGAAGTTTTCACCGTCGAATTCAACATCCGCAACATAAACATTTTCACCTGTGCGAAGCTCTTTGTTGTAATCAAAGGAAAAAATCTGACCGTCGAACTCAATTTCCGCTTTGAATCCGCTTCTGCCACCTCTGTTACTATAACAATTAACAAAGAACCGATATGTACCCTTCGGCATTCGTCCCTTACTCAGCCAAGTAATATTCTCAACCGCTGCCTTATTACGGGTCGGATTGATAATATCAACATCGAGTTCGCCGCTCGTGCGAGCGTCATGTTTGGAGCCGAAGTAAATATGATTGCCGTTAGGTTGGGTGCAGTGAGCATCGAAGTCATTAGGATTATAGTCCTCGTCATTCCACTGAATTGAAAAACGCAGCACGCCATCAACCTTACCACCGGCAGCCTTAACATTTTCTTTCATCGTGCTGTCTGCAATGTTTCCTGTATACGCCCAGCTAAACCCGTTGTTCCACTTGAACATACTCTTGCTCGTCTTATCCTTTGGAGAGATGAGAGACACCAGATTACCGGAATGACGGTTCTCGAGGAACAGCTCGACTTCCTGTGCGTTTGGCAGGACATCGGACACAAAATCCGAAATAGCGATTTCCTCGATTCTCGAAAACTTTTTCGGGTTCACAGGAATGTCTTTTTTCATCTCGTCAAAAATAGAGACTCCCGTAATGCGTCTTGCGGAGTCTTTATTTGAAAACAGAATGTTGTTTGCGGTAATATCGTCAAGAGTTGCAAACCGACGACCGAGAGCAGACATATACCCCAGTTCTTCGATTGTCTTTTGCGCCTCTTCTAACATCTTCTTTGTGAAAATCGCCTTGGGACGTTTATAATTTACAGGAGCAACTATTTGTTCGTATTTACGAACGGCTAAATCAAGTTCCATACCCTCGCTGATATTTACAAGGAGCGTACCGATGCTGTGATTGCGGATGCGACCAATCGCTCCTCCTGCCTTAACAGATTTTTCCCATGCGTATAAGTCCTTTTGCGTGTCGGGCAGAGCTGAATAAGCTCGCTTATACTCAAGGAAAATATTAAGCGGGTTCTTCCACTCTTCTCCTCTATAAAGAGAATGCTGAGAAATCAGTTCAAGAACGGTTATCACGCTTTCCTCAGTAATTTCTTCGAGAGAGCGCTTAAAAACATCCTTAGTAGACCTAAACTCGCCCTGAACATCTCCGACAGAGCGTCTTCTCTCAAGCGCAATCGCAGGAATTTCAGCGTAAAAATGCTCCCATTTCTTGCTTTCTCCGGTAGGTAGCAGTTCAAAATTATGCATCGTTCCGACTCTGCTCTCTTTACAGAAAAAGACATTTACAACAGCCTTAGACTTAATATACTCCGACATTGCCTTTGCAACTGTCTGATAGGTTGCATCCGACATATCAATATCCCAAATGGAAGAAACCTCACCATTGTTGATGGCAACAACGTTGCCAACTTGCTTGATAAACTGTCTGCAACAAGAGCAGTCGTGTTCTCTTCGCTCACGATAAATATTGTTTGTACCGACAGGAAAGCTGTCTAAATACAAATTCCACATTTCGTCCTTATTGACATCGACAACAAATAACCGCGCAGAATTCTCCGCCATCGAATTGAATTGTTCCTGAATTTTTGTTCTAAAATCAACAAATCCCATAACTACACCTCATATTTCATGTTGCTGGCGGGCAAGCCGCCAAATATAAATGTATACCAATTTTCAGATTAAGAAGCAGGGGCAGACGCCAAGCGTATTGCTGGCGTCTCCGAAGCCGTTGCCGCAGCTGCCATAGTAGTTGACACCCCAGAAGGTGGTAAAGTTGCTGACACTGGGCGAGCGTAGCCACCAGTAAAGGCTATGGCTATAATCTTCTCCAGAAGCACCGCGTCTAAACTTGATACGATTCCTCGGGTTTTGGAATAATTCAAACTGCTTTTCATTGGACTCGCAATTATATCTGGTATATACTTCACCATAAACCTCGTAAAGCGACGGGAGCCAAAGCTTACATTCTGCGCTGAATTCCGCACTTCTAATGGTTTGGACAATTTTTCTTGCAGTGATTACTTCCTTAAGGTCATCCGGAAGTAAATTGAATATATCGTTATTGAGGTAGTCCTGCATTTTTGATTCGCAAAATCCACCGCGATTTGTATTTGTGCGATTCATTGAAGCGTCGTTTAAGCAATCATGGAAACAAAAAGCAACCTGATTATCTCCAAACGGATTGGCAGCGGCAACATCGATATCAATTCTTTTCCCGTCTTTCAGCGTACAGGAAATCGAATCTCCCACATCGAACATCCTATAATACTCACCTACATGAATCATATCCGCAATATCATGCCACGAACTACGCTCTGTGGAATGCTTTATAATATTCACAGTAGGATTTAGCACTTCCTCCAGAGGCTCGTTATTGAATTCTTTATTGCAATGCGGACACTTAATGAGTGAACTCATACTAAACCTACCTCCTGAATTATTAGTTAACCCTCCCGTGCATGACGGGAGGGTAGCAGAGAGAATGCGTGAGAAAACCATAACTCACGCACGGTGTGGGTACGGCGACCTCGAACGCCGGACTTCCTCATTAAAAGAGAGGTGCTCTACCAGTTGAGCTATACCCACATAAATGGGGACGCTAACGGGGGTTGAACCCATATTCCCGCCTTGAAGGAGCGATGTCCTGACCGATTAGACGATAGCGCCAAGTGGTGTGGGCAATGAGACTTGAACTTACACGCCCTAATGGGCACATTATTAACTATGTTCTCGTTTAGCCCACATTCTTATTATAAATTCGCCTCGAATCATCATGAGATTTTTGTACCGCGTGACAATTTGGACACAATAATTGACGACTTATAAAAGCTTTGGTCTTTTTCTCATTTATCCAATTGAGGATTTGAGGATTTCCGTCTTTCTTTCAAGTATATCCGTGCGAATATTTTTCACCTCGTCTTAAAGCATTAAAAATATGTCTCCCGAATTTCGACCAACTTGCGTTGTCTGGACGCAATCCAGATAGGTCGGCTCATTACCTGTCGTTTCTTACCTATGAGTCGATTGCCAATTCATAGTTTGCCGGTGCGCTTTCGGGAGGGTTTATAAAGCTCTGGCATCAGAGCAATATAGCGTTTTACAACCTCGGCGGTTGTAGAATTCTCGAAAACCTATTGTGTTACAATAGATTTTCGGGAGCTCCTTAAAAGGAACAATTCTTTTGTTGGATAAGTGATAATCTACAAGGGAACAGCTGCGCAAAACTGGGATGCAGGTACCGGTGTTCCAGATGAGGAAATCCAGAGGATAGTTCAGTGTGTTGTTGTGGGACAATGTCTTCAGGGTCTACACCAAGTTATTTGGATTACTTGATAGATTCTTTAATTTTATTCTGTCGTCTTCCTCAGCCTCTATTTTCTTCTCAAGTTGTTACTCTCACTGACAGCAAAGAGCGCGTTTGCATAGGCAAAGCAATTGCATTATCAGCTTATCCATTTTAGTTGTTTCTGTAATCTACAATGTCAGCAGCAGGCGGGATACCGGTGCGGCTCAGGCGCCTCGGAAGCGAGGTGCAGTTGTGTTTATTGCTTGCTGACGGATTGGACTGTTGTGTAGCAACAGCTCATTTCTTGTGTATTGATTTGTTCGCTGGTCATCTCTGCGAGGAGGGATTGATTTGCGTGCCAGTTCCCTGCGTCTTTTCCCTTACCATCGCGTCACTTTCGCTTACAGCAAAAAGCCCCATAAAAATGGATATTCATTACAGAAATCTTTGTTATGTTCGTAAATCGTCATGAAGGGAAGCAACTATATCAATATGATACTTCTCTCCAATGTGCTCGACAATTTTATCGATAGTCTCTCCCTCTACCATGCGATAATAATTCCGATAACCCTCTAAGGTCTGGATATCGGTTCTATCCCACGGATGCCCGTTCTGTTTATCAAGGACATATGAACTGAGCATTGCTTGAAACTGTCTTTTCTTTTTATGACCGATTGTGATGTTGTTATCCTTATTCAGCATAACTCCGAGGTTCCAATTGGAACCGGCAGACGAGCCGTATCTGGTTTTGGCTGTCTTGATTGTGAACGGGGCACCAAACTCTGCCAACACATCAACGATGAATTTTTCTACATCCATAAACTTAAACTCGTATTTTGAGGATACAAGAAAATCATCCGCGTACCTTGTGTAAACAAAGGACTGATTATTGAAGTTACGCAGTCCATTGGATAACTTATGGTCAATCGGAATCATCATAATGTTTGTCAGCGTCGGCGAAAGCGGCGTTCCCTGCGGAAGACCTCCGTTCAAAAAGGCAAGGTCGAGTGCTTTACTGAGTTCTGCCTTACCATCACTCGTCTTAACGATTTCCGAGAAAGGGAAAATCATTGAAAACATCTTCATAATGAAGTCAGGCGTTGTACTTCCAAAGAAGTTAGAAAGGTCATATTTTCCAAACCACTTGGACTCATTTGCCTGATGTCGTTTAACCGAAGGAATTGTTCCGCGTCCTTTTATATATGCAAACGCACTTGTGTGATACAGGCATCCGAAATCATTCTCGAATATCTCTTTTAAATTTCTAAGTGCGTTCTTCAGCTCATCGTTCGGAGCATCGATACGCCGAAGCCCGCCGCTTTTCTTAGGAATGTGGAATGTATAATATAAATCTGTGCGTGGCTGATGCACTCTGAGCGATTCTGTTTGCTGATTGAATTGTGCAAGCTTTTCAATCATCTTATCGACATCGATTCGCTTGCGATATTTATCGTTTACTCTGTCAACAACATATGTATGCGTGTTTGTTATGTTGTTGTTTACTATGGAAGGTTTAATTTCCGTTCCAAAAAGAAGCTCTTCCAATGTCATTTGTCTATACATTGGTGGTTGCTTTACTGTGATGTAAACCACGCGGATACCTCCTTTATGTTTGACTGTAATCATTATAGATAGAAGCGGGCGTCGATTCGAGTCTGGGAACCGGCACTGATGGCTTTCTTATTTGACGACTTATTGCGGGACAATGGAATATTCTTACATTTGATGGCTAATGTCCTCGTGATGTCCGGAGTGTACAGTCCCCACCTTCGATGAAGACACCTCCTTGGGGCTACCATTTTCCTCTCAAGTTGTCACTTTTGCTGACAGCGAAAAGCTGTTTCAAAGAAACACATTTCATTACAGTCTAAGTTTGTTTATCTGTTAAAAAGCGTCAAGCATGAATGTATTCAGGTCAATGTTCATAAACTTCTTAATGCCCTGACCCTTGGAGAACCTGATGAAGTTCGCAACACCAATAGCGCAAACCGCACGCACTGTCGTCGCAACTCCGAGCGTGACCCCGCAAGCCGATACCGGAGTTTCCACGGCGGCTTCTTCGTGCGAGAACTGCATGGACTTCAATAAGTCCTTTTTCATTTTATAATCCGACCAGTCAGCGGCGTAGTGCTGCGCACTTTCAAGAAGTGTACGAAAATCAAATACCGCTTTTACATATGGACTATCCATATGCTTCTCGACAATTTCTCTGCGTAGCTCAATACTGTCCACACAGAGGAAGATGTAGCCGGACATAAGCCTTCCTTTCCAACCGTCAGGTTTGAGTTCGACATCATCGATGATGTCGGGGTTGATGTCGCTCAGAATATCTTTAAGAGCTTCGACCTTTAACTTACCGACATCCTGCTGTCGGAACATCTGATTGACAATATTGTGGGCTTCAACCTTATCAAAATCCCACAGGGTCATCTTTGTTACACCACAGCGAGCCAAGTTTTCCGCAATGGTGGAACCAACAGAGCCGCACCCAACAATATGGATACGGGCGTCGTCCTTTTCAGGCTGAAAAAAATCATAAGATTTGCTTAAATCCATCATACTGCTTTGCCTCCCTCGTTTACTACCACGCCGATTTCCGCTGTAAAAGCAAGAAATTCTTCATTGCACCTCTGCTCTTCGGCTTTTTCTTTTGCATCGATTACTCTGAGCTGCTCACTGCATAAGCTGAAAAGCTCATCGACAGGCTGCATATCTTCTTCACATGACTCTTCGTCGTCTTCCTCTTCGCTATACTCTTCTTCCGGAGGGAAATACTCTTCCTCGTCATCTTCGTCCTCGTCCCAGTATTCATTATCATCCATCCACTCGAGCACATCGTTTTTGTAGTCATCGAAGTCGTCATCGCCCAAACCGTTGAAATCGCCGTAATCATCTAAACGATAGTAATCATACCCGGTCGGGATATCATCCAAAGTACGATAGAGATTTTGCCAGCCATCTGCGTTATCTGCCATATCCGAAAGATGTTCATTGATATATTCATCCTTCGACTCATCATCGTAGATGTCGTCGCAAATCCCGCAGTCATTATCATAACAAAAATCCATCAGCTCTCTGAAATCGTAAACATCGTCAAAAAACTCCTGCCTTGTCATTGAAAATCACCTCCAGTTAATAACCTCTTGCATAGAACGGGTCATCCATATCGTCATAGTCATACCCATCCCAAAGAGTCACTTGCTTACTCTCATCACAGGTATTGTTGACCCCGCCGTGTTTCCCTTTGCGTTTCCCTTTGCGCTTTCCCTTTCGTTTTTTCTGAGAACTCGCTGTTTCTTTGGGCGACTCGGTCTTTTTTGGCTCTTTCTCTTCTGCAGAGCCTCCGTAGGAACTGCCGTATCCGCCATAATATCCGCCATACCCATAAGAACTACGATAGGGGCTTTGATATGTCGATGTCGGTGTGGTAGGCTTGTCCTTTACCGCGTCCTTCGCGTCATTGAGAAATTTTTCGATACCGGTTCCATCTTCAAGGACTTCAACTGTGACATCCGAAGTATCGAAAAAAATATTCTTAGCAAGGTCGTAAATCTTGATGGTCTTTTCTTTGCGCTTATTCCAAATCATGAAGATGTAGAACATATCGTCGTCAAGCTGCTCAAGAATCCGGTCATAGAGCGATGTGTCCACACTACTCGGAGTGACACCCATATTTACATGAGAATGTCCCTGCATCCGAATGTTATTGAAAACCTCATCATCGTGGCTCATAAGCCACATCTGGTATTTTTCTTGGTCGGTGCTCACCGTTGCTCCTGTCACTTCCTGCGGATACACCAGAATATCCGTTATGTAATACTCATCCTTAGAAGCGTCTTCTCCGCGCTTGGCGATACCGTGCCAAGCAACCTCTTTATCAAACTCTCGAATAAGAGTCTGCATCTTGAGCCAAGCAAGCTCAGTGAAGAAAACGGTAGCCTTTCGATTGACGATGCCGAGAGTTTTTGTGAAAGTGATTTTCCCGTCGGAGAACTTCCCCGTGGATAATGCTTCCTCAAAAGCCTTGCGTACTTCATTAAGACTCTCATCTGTGATTTTGATATTCTTACTCATTGCTGCCACACTCCTGTTCTCTCAGCCAATTAGCTGCTTCTTTCGGTGTAACAATCTGTTCGTTAGGCAGTTCCAGACATCTGTTGTTCACGTTGGTGTGCCCCTGAAGCCCGTACATACAACACATAAACTCGCTCATAACCGTGCTGTCCGCAAAATTTAGACTCTTGCAAGAAGCGATGCACTGTTCGATTGCACTGATATAATTGTTATCTTTCAGCATTCTGTTGATAGTATTCTGATAATTTCCCATGCAGGAAAATTTGTCGATGTGCGTATTCGGCATATACCCTGCACATTCCGCACCGTAGCCATAACCTCTGATTCCTCCGACACTTTGACAACCAATGTCAAAACTATAAGCCGCACAGAAACGAAGCTTTACAGTTTGGTCGATAAAGATGGCATACATGAGCCGCTTCATATCCTCGCTCTGGATATACGCATTACAAGCTCTGCCAGCCGGTCTGTACACATAGCTCTCAGGCTTATCGATAATGGATTTTGCCATATCCTCATCGAAATACTCGCAATTTGCCTTTACAACAAAAACCATCTCGGAGTTCGTCACTCTTTCGAGGATTAACCTGTCGTTGCTCAGGAAGTAATCCATAATCTCCGACTCACCACCATTATCCTGCTCGATTTTCAGTTCCAAACCAAGGAGCTTAGCCTCGTTGTCCCTACGCTGCATAAGATGATGGGAAATTGAATTGCTGAGTCTATCGATTTCCAAGTCAATTGTAGAAATGCTTTCTCTGAGTTCTTCGCATTTTCTGCGCTCGAATCTCGTTTCAAACCCTGCAAGCAGCTGGCGAACACGGGCTGTTTTGAAATCATATTTTTCCGCAATTCTTGCGATACACGCTTCATACTTTGAAGAAGATTTATCTCTGAGTGATTCGATAAGCGCCATCTCTTCTTCCGAAACACCCTTCTCGGGGTCGAAATACCACGGGAGAAATGCAAAAACTGCACACTGAAGATAATGCAATTTGGGTAAATCCAGATTGTCTATGAAGAGAGCCACTCGCTTTGTTTCCGGATGGATAAAGCAAAGGGCATAGAATCTTTTACGGAAGAAGTCCGTAATCTTTTCGAGGCGATGCCATCCGGAATAGGTAGACTCAAATGTGCTCTTCAATAGTTCCAGACACGCGTAGTTGTCCTCTTGGGACTGGCTTGCAAAACTATGAACCATAATGGTTCCTGCATCCCAAGCGCTGGCGTTAAATATGGCTGTGACGGCATTCTTTGCAGGAACGCTGGAAATTTCCTGTGCCGAATATCTTGTAGAATTGAATACAACATTCAGTCGCTCACCTTCCTGCATTCTGGGAGCAACCAAAGCTCGGAGAGTAGAGACAAAGCTCACATCTCCGTGCAAATTGTCACCCGTAATGTGCTGGAAGAAGTTATTAGCAGCCTCCGAAGTCATCATCGTTTGACAAACTTTCTGCCTAAACATAAAACCTCTCCTTGTTTATAAATTCATTTGGTGGGGGATACCGGATTTGAACCGGTACGCTTTCAAAGCGATGAATTTTAAGTCCATTGCGTCTGCCTGTTCCGCCAATCCCCCAGATAAAACCCCGTCATTTTCATGACGGGGTTCCGGGGTGTCTACTGATTAGGCGTTATCAGCCTTAACGACATTGAGAAGGAAGCACTTTTCACCGATGCCAAAATCGGCAAAGGTCTTATCAAGGTCGCCCGGATTGAGTGAAGAACCATCGAGGTGCATCACACCGCGAGTGTAATCCACACCCGCATCTTCAAGAACGGAGCGAAGGGTTGCGTGCGTATCGACGATAACCTTTTCGCGCTTAACGTTATTACCTACAGTAACCTGTACCATGTTCAATTCTCCTTTAATTCATTTAATTTTCGGTTGATATTGATTTGAAAACCCGCCGCATTTCTGCGGCGGGCACGGTTCGTTACCGAAATCGCTTAGGCGATAACGGTGATGTTGCTCATCACAGAGGCACGCTCTGCGGCGATTTCCTCGATGACGGCGGGAAGAGTCTCCTCAAGCTTATTGAGGTAGATGATAGCTGCACCGAAATAATCGGCAACGAAACCCTCGATGTCATCGCCGTCGTAGTTGGTGGTCATCGTGATGGTCGCGAGCTTCTCGTCGCGAGTCTCATCCGCAAAGCAGATGCCATACTTGGAGAAGCTCTCGTTACAGCCTGCCTTGATAGCAAAGACCTCCTCCTTGCCGTCCTCACCGCCATAAACGGAGAGAGCCTTGGGGCGATACTTACCGACAGTCTTGATGTCCTCCAGCTTGAGGGTGGAAGTGACAACGACAGCCTTCCCTGCGATAGTAATTTTTGCCATGATATGTACTCCTTACATTTAATGTACTCTTTTCGTTACGGGCATAAACCCGCATCCACCGCACGCCACGAGGAGGCAGAGCCAATCGTGCAGCATACCAGCCGGAGGGGAGGAACCGGCTGGTCTCTATAATTAAAGCAGCATTGAGCCGCTATCGGGGAAATCAATCCTTATACATCGGGTTATCCTCGTCATCGAACACCATATGTTCGTATGGATATTCCTCAAAAAATTCTGTTCCGTCCTCGTCCTCGAGAACCATCGGGCGATAAATATCGAACTCGTGTTTACGGTACATATATTCGAGAAAATGGTCTTTCAGGTCATCGAGAACTTCTCCGGTACAATCGAAATCCGTATAGGTGTCTCCGCCAAAAACACCCATCACAAAATCCCAGATAAGGTTATCCAGTTCTTCCTCGCGCATATCGATTTCATCCTCTTGGCTTTGGAGGGTATCGTCTTCCTGCGGTTCAAAATCAGACAGAATTTCTATAACTTTATCCGTGAGATAATCGTCATAAACCTTCTGCACCGTCTTTTTTGTATCCTCAGCGTCGATAATTTCCTCGTTATAAACCTCTTGGTCGTCCGCTTCCACGGTGATACATCCAACGCCCTTGGAACTTCTCGACAGATACACCGCTGTTCCGTATTCGGAGCATGATGCGATTTCAAACATACATTCATCGCATTCCTCTTCGTGCTCCACGAAGTAATCCCACACCTCATCCGGCTGTAGAATAATTTTCTGTGCCATTATGGTTTCCTCCTTATGCGTCATCTACAAGAGAACTGATTGCCATCGATATGACTCCTCTGATGTAATCATCGTTTACCCTATCGGTGCAAATATAGCCCCATACATCACCATAGCGACAAATGGTGTAAACAGCATTACCTAAATAGGTAAACTCCCCGCGCTTATCGAACCACTCATCAGGAACGTTGCGCGGATAACCAGAACCACGAGAACTTTCTCTTTTAATATCCCTATCGTACAATGCGTAGCTACGACCTCCGGCTTTCATTGCTTTTTGTATGGTGTCGAACATATCCTCTTCGAGAGCATTATATTTGCGAAAAACCACACCGCCGTCCTCGATAAACAGTTCCATCGGGTCTCCCTCCCTGATGCGAAGAGAACGCCGCACTTCTTTTGGAATTACAATGCGCCCGAGGTCGTCCACTCTACGAATGATACCAACTGCTCTCATACTCTCTACCACCTTGTATAAAATTTGGAGCGGGCACGGGGAATTTAACCCCGGAAACCAGATTGGAAATCTGGTGTTTTACCACTAAACTACACCCGCAGGCGAGGAAGCTTTACCGGCTATTTACAAATAGCCATCTCCTGCTTCCGGAGGATGCACTTCAAATCAAAACCGCCTCGCGGTGGCAGCATTTCCTACCGCTTGAACACTTTCGCAGTCCCCGCGCCCTGCAATGGCGTTCGGATTTCGGATGTCTTCTCACCTACCTTAACCAATGCAGGGACTAAGCGTTGGGCAAGTCGTGTACACTGTTTCGCTATCGTACAATAGCTTAGCGCTTGCCCTGCGGAATTGTACCGCACCATTGTTTCAGGAGCCAACCATCCATTACAGCACCCTGCCGAAAATAATTCTGTGCAAACCTGAAACAAATCGAACCTCGCTAAATTACCCGATAACCTCATATTTTGTAAAACGGGTTGTCAGCAGGCGGGTTTGATTTCTACACCTGCCGATTCACTTGCGGGCGCAAGAGGTTTTATGTGTACGGTGCCAAAAAGTGAAAGCACCGCAGGTAAAACAAGCCGGACTCACCCTACGTGAGATTGCCATTCTCAATCCAATATCCGGCGCGTCCCGTCCCATTGTTTGGCGGACAATTCCTACGTTTTGCGGGATTCCCTATGTATTCGGCTGTTCATCTAACTCCATTTAACTACTGCTGCTAACATTTATTCTCTATGCTGTTATCAAAAGCTTCGACCTAAATGTGTTTCCGTTCCTTAGAATGTACTGGGCTTCGTAGCACCGATATACTTTTTACTTTTTGTCAGATAACCCAGACAAGGACTCTTTGAAATCCTTGCTCGGCTTAAACACCGGCAAAACCCTTTCGGGGATATGCACTGGCTCATTCGTGTGCGGGTTTCTACCCGTTCTTGCGGCTCTGCGCTTAGGCTCGAAAGTCCCAAACCCAGAGAACTGTACCTTATGTCCTCTGGATACCATCTTCGTGATGTTTTTCACCGTGCTTTCGACGATGGTGCGAACCATACCAGAGCTGTATCCCGTATCACGCGATACAATCGAAATCAGATTTTCCTTGGTAATCACTCGATTTCCTCCTCTTTAATTTTTAAATTCCCGTGCTAACACGAAGTCATATCTTTCCGTATATAAGGACACCTCAAACTACCTCCAAAAGGCGCCTTGTTCTACTTAAATCAATTCCCAATCACGAAGAGCATCTACTATCTCTTTTCGTTGAAGTTGTCCAGAAATATCACTGTAGCAATATAATTTCCCATCGTCGTACTTGAATACTCCGTAATCCTCGTCGTCTGGGTATCTTGTCTTACCAAACTTCTTAGCTTCCTCGTATGTTTCAAACTCTGCCACCACGCTTCTGTCAAAGTTGTTTTCATTAACAAATTGTCTGAGCCCAGTTTCACACCAGCAAAACTTACTGTTTCTCATTTAGTAACCACCTCCACACCCTTTTCATTATTTAATCACCGCCACAACAATAAATCTCAAGCCCTTGAGTACCCACGCCGGAAGATAAAAGATGTTTGCGAAAACCTTGCCGACTACGCACTGACCGTCAACGAAATCATGCTTCATTTCCCGTGCGCTGTAAAGCTTGGCGGTAATAAGATTGAATGCAGTGTAAATAACCACGATGATAATGAGTAATGCTTTCATAATAAAATTCCCCTTTTATATTTGAAATTACTCTACTTAAAGAGTGGATAGGAAACCAGCCTGCAACGCCTGCCGTGTTTCAGTTTGTTTACGAATTTCCAAGCCATATACTCGGAGTCAAAATCGAAAAACAGGAAATGCCTCATGTATTGGCACCTCCGCAGAACATTTCCGAAAAAGCCTCAACAGGAAGGAAAGCCTTGCGATTGCCCTTGATAAGGTCTCCGAAAATCCTCTCGGCTGCCTCATTCTTGAGAACCACATATCTGCCAGTAGGATAAACACCCTTTTGGATTTCCGCCGAAGAAACCCGATTGGGCTTTGTGGTGGCTTCCATAACCGTGAAACCCTGCGCCATCTGCGCTCGGCATTTATCGCACGGTTCATAGTTGATTACCGAATACTTCGGCGCTTCAAAATCCTCGTGTTTCCTGCCGTCTCCGATATGCCCAAGTAAAGCGATTTCATTCTTTGGCTCGCCGCACCAAAAGCAAACCGGAATGGTCGGATTTACCCCATACTTCGGGGATAAGGTGATGTTGTTGCTTGCCATAAAAACCTCCTTACTCGACGATTTCAAATTCCGTCAAAGCCCGAACAATGAAATCTTGTTCAAACTCGCCGAAACAAGCCTTGCGGAGTGCATCACGCACTTTATCCGCGCTGATTGGATAATCCTCGGTGACATCACGAACGGCGATAACCTCGCCGTTTCCCGCGCACCAAGCCTTTGCCGCTTCTTCACTTACCGCAGCTATGGCGATTTTGAAAACATCTCTGCCGTCATCGAGGTAAACGAAATACTTTCGATACATAAAACCCTCCCTCAAATCGTGGCAATACTGCGGTGATTTCTGCCGTTCCAGCGAACCTCAACCCGCTTGCACAGCTCGTTCCCGATAATCGTGGTGCCGTCGGAACAGTTTGCGTAATGCTTACCCTCATCGGGGTCGGTCGAAAACCAAACCTTAATGCCACCGCCGGCACGATTGATAAGAGCATTTACCCGCGTCTTAAAAACTTCGTAGCTCATACCAAAAACCTCCCTTATTAGTAGTGGAAAACCCACAGACCGCCGTTTGCGGCGGTTTCGTCGTGTATTTCCATAACGACTCATCAGTGTGAAAAAGTGTCGGGGCGATAGAAAACCGCCCCTTGATAGTTGGATTACTGTCTCTTTGCCTTGAAATCGAGGGCGTAGGACTTACCAAGAACGATACGATGGCAGATTTCCGCCATATACTGACGCATATACTTGTGGTTTGCACAAGTAACCGTCAAAGCCTTGCGGTTCTTACGGGAATAAACCGACATCAGGAAGTTGACATCGTGCGATGTCGCCTTATATTCCTCGCCGACCATAGCCGTTACGATAGCCTGAACGGTTTTGAGGATATTGGTCTTGGAAGTCGGTGTCTTACCGAGGTTGATGTCGCGACTGATTTCCGACATAGCGTAACTGTCGTGAACCGCTTTCGGGTCAATACCCAAATCAACCGCTTTTTGGGCGGTCATAAGGAAGTTAAGCTTTTCAACCTTATAAGCCCAATTCTTGTCTGCTCCGATACCGTCGCCGCCGACATACTTATGAAGTTTGAGCAGGTCGATAGACTTTTCGCTGTCCTCAATAGAGGTTTTGGGTGCCTCACCGTCTTTTTTGCCGGGCTTGTCAACGATACGGATGGTCGGATAGGTAAGCTGTTTGACCGCTTCAAGCATAGGATTATCTGTCGCTTTGAGAGCGTCAAAGCACTCGGTACGGGCGATAGAAGTATACTTGTTCACAGCGAACTCCATAGCCTCTCGAACCGCCACAGCGGTTTCCTTGTTGTCCTCGGCAATAATCTCGATAACGGGGTTAAAATTGCCATCAAGAACAGCGTCGTTATAGACCGCTGCCAGACTCTCCGCCATAGTGCGAAGCTCAGGCTTGCTTGATACCGTCAACTTAAAGGTATCCTTTGTCGATTTTCCTTCGATTTCACGAATGATATTTTCTGTTGCCATTCTGATTACCTCTCAATCGGCTAATATTTATAGGCTCAAAGGATAAGCCTATAAGAAAGCACACCTACGGGCATCTCATAACTACCGGCAGATGTGCTTGATTTATAGGTTTACCAAACCGCATCAGTATTCCGATACGGATTGTTTTCTTTGCATATTCACATTACTTGCGTTTTCGCTTTTCAGATACCGTGTTGCAATTCCTCAATTCCTTGGAATATAACGCCCTTGGGCGGAGGTTTCGCTGATACCCTCAAAGGTCTAACACTTTGGTGTATAGCCCTCAGTTATGCAAGCCGCACTTAGGCTCATAGGCTCAAACCTCTGGGGATTTTCACTATCTCGTAAACCGTGGGCTTAATTCCCACGCACCAGCGACGGCTGAATATATCAGCTATACTGTGTTTTAATGCCCCTCAGTCGGGCTTTTCGGGCGTTTGCCCTACACCCTACACCGCAAAGGGTGGGGTGCTGTCGGGCGTTTGCCCTACACCCTACACCGCAAAGGGTGGGGTGCTGTCGGGCGTTTGCCCTACACCCTACACCGCAAAGGGTGGGGTGCTGTCGGGCGTTTGCCCTACACCCTACACCGCAAAGGGTGGGGTGCTGTCGGGCGTTTGCGGTTTCGGGTGTTGGATATATCCAAAAAGAAAACCGCCGGAACGGTGTTCGGCGGTCTTTGTGTTGGGGTCTGTTTACTTTGTCGGGGTGGTGGGGGTCAATCCGATTGCAACGGCTTTTACTTGTATGGCTTTGAGACAGTCGCGCACGCTGTCGGGTCTGATTGCAAGATATGTTGCAATTGCCTTGTAGCCGTAGCCGCTTTGACGGAGTGCAAGCACCTTTGCCTGTTTGGCGGTTAAATTCAACCGTTCAATAATGCCGTCGTAGTCGTTCACGGTTTCGGGGTCGGCGGTGTAAAAAGTGCAAGCCCCGTTGAAGTCTGTTTCATATCCGCCTAAGTCTGCATATTTCGGCAAACGGCGGTATATGGTTTCGGCGGTGTCGCTGTCCTCGGGGTCGGTTGCAAGGTCTGCAAGGTATGTATAACCGTTTCGTGGGTCGGCTTGTGCCGCTCTGCTTTGTTCAATCGCACGGCGAACGGCTTTATATATTTCTTGTATCGGGGTTGTTTCGACTGTTTCCCATCCGTTCACGCTGTCGGTGGTCTTTATCCATACTTTACGGTTAAGTCGGCGCACGGTGTAGGGGCGTTCTAAATCTGTTGGGGCGTTCGGCTCTCTGTCCTTTTGCTTTTGACATTCTGTCAAAATAGCGCAAACAGCGTCATTCACAAGGTCGAGCCCGTCCCCGAGACATTCAGCACAAAGGGTGTTCAACGTTTTCACGCTGTCGGGGTCATTCACTTTTTGTACCCGTTCGCCGTCGGTGTTGTATGCCGTTGTGTATGCGTGTTTATTTGCGTATGCTATGCCATTGAGGGCGTTGCGGTCGCGCGCTATGCTCTGTTTAACTTGTATCAATGCCTTGTTTTGCGATACGTCAATACACTTTTTCAATACAGAGTATGCAACAGCGGTTGCAAGGTCGGTCAATGCTTTTGTGTAGGTGTCGGTGGTGGTTGGGTGGTCTGTCTCTGTTGCAAGGGTGGTCAATAGGGTTGTAAAGGTGTTTGGGGTGTTGGTCTTTGCGTTGGTGGTCTTTGCGTTGGTGGTCTTTGTGGTTTTGGTTGTGGTTCTCATTGTGACGTCCTCTCTGCCTTTTCGGCGTTGGTCGGTATGCCGTACCCGCTTTTTTTGTGACCGTGGGGCGTTGGTCGGTGGTGTGTGTACCCCGTCCGCCTGTCGGTCAAGCTAATTTTAACCGATATTTTTTTATTTGTCAAGAGGATATACAAGAAAATTTTTTCAGCCTTTACCGCAAAGGGTGGGGTGCTTTGTTTCGGTGGTCTGTCGGTGGTGTTTCTATGTCCTTTTTTCGCACTATGTGACATAGGGGGGCGGTGGTTATGGTTTCGGCGGTGGTGCAGGTTTTGCAGACAGTGGAAGTCGCTTCATCTCCCACATACTCCCCATTTTTTCAATCCAAAAGCCTTGTCACCCCTTGAAAACACTGCGTTTTAAGCCATAACACCCGATGAATCAAACCTCCAAGTTTGAAGCGAAAATCGTTATCTGGACAACAAAAATCCAATAGCAATCGATTGGTTTATGACACGAAAATTTCTTAGTTTTTCTCATATAAGTTTCATTAAAAAAGTTGACAAACAGCTATGGATGTGATATAATTATATCAAGATAAATCGAAAACCTGCAAAGGCTATTTTAATGCCTTATCTGGATAATTAGAAAATCTGCTTTCAATCACAAGCAGAAGTCAAGCTTCTATTTATATAAGACTAAAGAATTGTCTTCGTCTTTTAAGGAGCTCCGTGTATTCCGTTGTGCCACAGGGACTTTTTCAGAATTCTACAACCTTGTTGGTTGTAAATCACATAAAAAGGTTGTAATTCACCCTATGTGAGCACCACAAACCATAGAAGAAAGGATAGATTATTATGGCAGCAATTCTCAAGCTGGATTGTTCGAAACAGAACGTTATTGATATTAGCTTATTACAGCGTAGCAACCGCAAACTCGCTGCTGGACTTATTGCTCCGGCAACCGAAGATACATACTGCGAACTCGCACCTGAACACGCAGCGGAACCCATTAAGAATATGGACGACATCTTCGCCATCTCCAGATACTTAATTCGGAATGGAAGATACAGAGATAATATGCTCTTCATCGTCGGTATCAACTTTGGACTTCGCGCAAGCGACCTGCGGATGCTTCGATTCAGCAATCTCATCAATACCAACTTCACCTTTAAGGACAGCTTCCCTGTTTTTGAGAAGAAGACCCGTAACACAAGAAAGCGTAAGAAGAACAGATACATTACTATCAATACCGCTGTTGTCGAAGCTGTTACCCTATTTCTCCAGAACACTCCGAACGTGAGCCTGAGCGATTATATGTTCCGAAGTGAATCCAATAGAGGTGGCAACCTTAATGAGCCGCTGAGTGTTAAATCCATTGACCGAATTCTCAAGGGGATTGCAACAGACCTTAATATCAATGTTAAGATGTCTACACACACGCTCCGCAAGACTTTTTGTTACCACCAGATGTTAATGAGTCATAACAGCTCCAGAAAGCTCATGCTCCTGCAGAAGATGCTTAATCACTCCTCTCCGGCTCAGACGCTGGATTACATCGGTATTACGACAGAGGAAATTGATGAAGCGTACCGTAAACTCAACCTCGGCAGCGCGACTTGTAATTATCTTGTTGACAGTAGCATCGAGGAATACGACGGATTAGTTGGCTAATAGCCGTTTATCATAAATTTTTATAGAAGGGACTGGTTTACATTAAGAGAATCAGAAAGAACTCTGTGTGGTTCTACGAGGAGGTGACAGAGAATAGTTAAAGTGTGCGATGCAATTATGGGTACTGGAAAGTCAAGTGCAGCTATCACCTACCTCAACGAACACGCAAGTGATAAGTTTATATATATCACTCCGTATCTGGATGAAGCAACCCGCATTAAGAAAGGTTGCCCTCATCTGCGCTTTATTGAACCAAGTGACAAGCTTAAGCAGTATAACTTCCGTAAGTTTGAGCATACGGCTGCGCTCATTAAAGAAGGCAGGAATATCACGACTACACATCAGGCATTCAAGCGGTACACGCCGGAGACGCTCGAAGATATCCGCAGGCAGGGATACACGCTTATTATCGACGAAAACGTAGATGTGCTGGAAGCGTTTGATTTCCATCAAGATGACCTTCAGCTTGCGCTTGATGCCGGGTACATTACGGACAATAACGGTATTTATACTATCGCTAAAGAGGATTATAAAGGAAAGGCACTGCATGAACTGTTCAGCTTATTAAAATCACGAGAGCTTATCCGCATGACAGACAAGGACGATAATTCTCTGTTTTATTGGGCACTACCTCCCGAACTCCTCACCTCGTTCAGGGATGTGTTTATTCTGACATATCTGTTCAAGGGACAGAGCCTCCATCACTTCATGAAGATTTACAATATTCCATATGAGTATATCGGAATAGAGCGAACAGAAGATGGCGGTTATCGTTTCGGTGATTATCCGGGCTACACTCCCGACTATGTATATCATCTAAAAGATATGCTCCATATTCTGAGCAGAAGCAAAATCAACGATGTCGGGGATGACTACTACGCTCTGTCCATGAACTGGTTTAAGCGTGGCGGCGGAGATGTAGAACAATTAAAGAAGAACGTATCCAACTGTTTTAACAACATTTGGAGAGACGTCCCTGCTGATAAAAAGCTTTGGGGGTCATACAACGGCGAGTGCAACAAAATCAAAGGGAAAGGATACACGAAATCCTTCCTGACATTTAATGCGAAGGCAACGAACGCATACCGCAAACGAGATTGTCTCGTATATATCGCCAACTTGTTTATGAATGTCAATGAGAAAAAGTTTTATCAGATGCACGGTATCAATGTTGATGAAGACGCCTATGCGCTTTCTATCATGGTTCAGTGGATATGGCGCTCGGCAATCAGGGACGGCGGCGAAGTTTATTTATACATACCAAGCAGGCGCATGAGAACGCTGCTTATCAATTGGATTGAATCTACAAGTAAAGGAGGAAACATCGTTTATGACGAAACCCTGCAGTAATTGCTACTATTATGATGTTTGCAATAGCAGCGACTTGTGCGACGATTATGCGCCGCTCGGAGACGCAGCAGAAGATTACGCCATAGAAGAGCTTATCGAAAAAGGCAGACAAGAGTTCCGCACAGAGTGGGAACAATACATATCCGAATACAACGACTAATTTTTTTGTAACTTCAACCTAATTAGAAAAACTGCAAGGAATGAGGTGACTATCATAGCAAAACAGTTAGTATGTCAGAAGTATATCTACAAAATACATAGTAGTCGTTTGAGAAAGTCCAAGTGGAAGCTCACTCTCCCCATCGAAGAAGCCAGAAGAAATGATGAGGTAATCTCCTTAGCCGATAGTCAGGTGCTTCGCTGGATTGACGAGCTGAATGGTATTACGGACGCGGACGCACAGGCGCGTGCCATTAAAGAAGAAATACGCCGTATCCGCAAAGAGCAAAATAGTGTTCAAAACAGGAGGCGTATTAAGCAGCTTTATACGCAGCTCGACTCGATTCAATATAAACCGGATTATATGTGCCTAATAATCGATAAGGAGAAGGACTATTACAAAGCCTGTCGCGGATTCTCAATCAACGGTACAAAGTATAAGCGTCTTCTTGGGACGAACGGTGGTATTAAAAACAGCACTATTGTTTTTGCCAGCGAACGGTATGTAGAAGAATTATCGCGTCGAATTGATAACGGCAGAAATTCGGAAAAGAAACTTGTCACAGCGAAGCTTGAGGCGTACAAGGCTTTGACGTGCAGTGCCTCTACACCGGTATCGCTTCCAAACGGCATTCTCGTTGTTAATGACTGTGAAACAAGTTTCTTATCCGACATTGTTTATTTGACCGACGAATGCGACGGCGAGCCGATTATGGAAGACCGCAAATCGCAGGAAATTAACATGGACGCTTCGGATGGTTATGGCATTATGCTCCCCTCTCTTGCCGAGCGATGGAGTAAGGAGCTGAACTTGGACTACATCGTTAGTGGCGTCAACACCCGATTCTCTTTTGAAAAGGGTATGGTGTTTACATTCGACTTTGTTGACTTCGCATCCAAAGTGGCGGATGAAAATTACATAGTTAAAGATGCGTGGGGTAATGATGTTGACGTCCGCAATGTCGAGCTTATTCTGACCACATCAATGGTTAAATTATGGGACTCCTACGATAGCTGCGATTCCTATATTGAAAACTCAGTAAAAAACGGATATTCGTTCGGTGTGGCTAAGACTTGTCCAAAGGAGCTCGAAAAAGAACGCACATTGAATTATCAGTTCATTCAGAGCTATGACCTTGATGATAAGGATATCGAAGAACTGATAGCCCCGACCATGGACGAAATCAAAGATGTTCTTCGCGGGGATTGGCGTAAGACGGTGTTATTTCTAAAAGGTTCAGGGTTAAACGATAAAAACATTGATTCTCTGGACGACGATTTTGTTAAGGCAATTATGATTGATAGCCGGATGATAGATGACCCATTCGTCCAAAGTTCCGTATATCAGTTAATCCGAAACAGAATCAACGAAGCTAAGGTCGGAGTACTAAAGGTTCACGGGAATTATTCAATTGTATCCGGCGACCCATACTCGCTTTGTCAGAGTATCTTCGGGCTTAAGGTGACTGGATTATTGAAAAACGGAGAGATTTATAACAGATATTGGGCTGACTCCGGCGCTGACAGACTTGCTTGCTACAGAGCACCAATGACCTGTCACAACAATATCCGACTCGTCCACCCGGTTGATACCGCCAATACTCGATATTGGTATCAGTATATGAACACCTGCACCATTTTCAATTCATGGGATACGGCTGCGGCAGCCCTTAACGGAATGGACTTTGACGGCGACTTAGTAATGCTCACCGATAACAAAGTTCTTGTAGAAAAACTCCATGTACAGCCCGCCTTGATGTGCGCCCAACGAAAAGCTGAGAAAAAAATCTCTACTGCCGACGATTTCATCCGTTCAAATATCGAAAGTTTCGGTAACGACATAGGTCAGACCACCAATTGGATTACATCTATGTTTGAGGTTCAATCCAGATTTAGAGAAGGTCTGTC
>ENA-OXEO01000060-OXEO01000060.1-human-gut-metagenome-genome-assembly--contig:-NODE-60-length-53806-cov-14.9398_pt1 | contig 53806 bp, 35 predicted proteins | sample MGYA00249828_ERZ652250 | MGnify/ENA primary metagenome ERZ652250 (study PRJEB26925, sample SAMN05826791) | human gut metagenome | biome: ENVO:2100002; feature: ENVO:00000062; material: ENVO:00002003... | reverse complement strand
ACGGAATTTATCATAGTACAACAAAAAACATGGAAATACTTTACCTTATTCTTACGTTTATAGTCGGAGGGGTGCTGGGATATCTGGCAGCTTCCCGCCAGTTGAATGCACTGAAAGCACAACTACACTTGCAGGCAAGTCATCAGGAAGATCTGCTGCAGGCAGAGAAACGTCAGGCGGCAACAGCTCTAGAACAGCTCAAGGAAGAGAACCTGCGTATACAGCGTCAGGTGGAAAGCACAACCCAGCAATACGTGGAGACAAGTCGTCAGGTGGCTTCGCTACAAGCCGAAAAGCGGGCGCTCGAAGAGAAACTTGAACATCAGAAAGAGGAAATGGCAGAACTCCACAAACAGTTCAACCTGGAATTTGAAAATATCGCCAACAAGATATTCCAACAGAAAACGGAAAGTTTCAACAAGTTGAGTGCCGAAAGCCTTTCCAGTCTGCTGAAACCATTCGGCGAAAACCTGAACGAGTTCAAGCATCAGGTGGCAGAGGTATACGACAAGGAATCGAAGCAACGTTTCTCGCTGGAAGACAAGATAAAAGAACTGGTACAACTGAACAAACAGATCAGCGACGAAGCCAATAACCTGACACGTGCGCTGAAGGGAGATTCCAAGACACAGGGTAACTGGGGAGAAATGATTCTGGAATCGATTCTTGAAAACTCCGGTCTGCGGGAGGGAGAAGAATATTTCCGTCAGGAGTTCCTGAAAGACGAACATGGAGAACCGCTGCGCAACGAGAACGGACAACGCCTGCAACCCGACGTGCTGGTCAAGTATCCCGACAACCGGCAGGTGATTATCGACTCGAAGGTGTCGCTCACGGCTTATGCCAACTACATCGGCAGTACCGACCGCAACGAACAGGAACAATACCTGAAGGCTCACCTTTCGTCGGTCAGAGCGCATATCGATGAGCTTAGTCAGAAGGACTATTCCAAATACGACTTGTCGTCGCTGGATTTTGTCATGATGTTTATTCCCAACGAACCGGCTTATGTGCTTGCTCTCCAGACCGATCCGAACCTCTGGAATTATGCCTATAAGAAAAAGGTGGTTCTCATGAGCCCTACCAACCTGATAGCTGCCCTGCGTCTGGCTCTCGACTTGTGGAAACGGGAGTATCAGGAGAAGAACACGCGTGAAATCGTCAAGCGAGGAACGGCTCTCTACGAAAAGCTGGTCAGCTTTACCGAAACGTTCGAACGGATAGGCGAAACCTTACGAACGACTTCCAATGCCTATGATACGGCATTGAATCAGCTCTCTGCGGGAAAAGGAAATGTAATCCGTCAGGCAGAGATGCTTCGCCAGCTGGGTATTACTCCCAAGAGAAAAATCTCTTCACGGCTGTCGAGTCAGGAGGAAAATACGGAAGAAGTAGAATAGTTCCCTGTACAAAAACAAGAACGTTTACGGCAGGATCAATGCAAGAGATGCAAGAAAAAATACAAGAAATACAAAAAAATGAGCTGTATCAAACTTTGTGCAAGTCATGATACAGCTCATGATTCTATTTACCAGTTGGTATTTTCACCTGTCAGCGTGACTATTAAGATTTCAAAACAGCCACTTCAGGTTCGGCACCCTCTTACAATGTCCAGCCCTCAGTCCAGTCTTCACCGCTCTTTACGGCACCCTTGTAATCAGTCGAAGTGAAGAAACTGTCGGCCGACAAATCCTTACCACCGTCGAGTGTACCTACATACTTATTGTTCCATGTAAAAGTCTGATTATCCAAGTTGCCTGTAGCCTGAACGAAATCAGCATTTGTATAAATGCCCTGTTTAGAAGAAAGTTCTCCGGCAATCGCTACATATTCCAGTTTCGAAGTACCGTTCTTCAAGGCATTTTCTGTTTCGTTTGTTTCTACAGTCAGGGCCTTACCCTTACCGGTTATAATCGTGTTATAAAGTTCCACTTCTGTTCCAGCACGCAAGCGTACGCCCTGAGCCTCTCCCCCGTTACCGATCAAGGTTGCATTGGCAATGACCGGATGAGCCACCGGAGTAGCCGCAAAGTTAGTACCGTTGTTGTCACATTCCATCAGACAGTCGCAGGCATAGCCTAGTGACGTTTCTCCTTCCTGATAGGCAACCAGAAACTGTGCCTTACCGTTCCAGCCTTCCGTCCAGTCGAAAGAGTCGTCGCTACAGCTGGTAGCAACCAGGTATTTCACATTGACAGAACCGCCGAAAAATTCGAATCCGTCGTCGGAACCTTTGTATGCCTGCAAGTGCTCCACAGTTGTTCCATTACCCACGCCGTAGAAAGAAACACCGTTGGCCTCATGTTCTTCGTCGAAGGCATATCCCGTATATTCCAGACGGATATATTTCAACGTTCCCGAGTTATCAGCATCATTATTGCCACCGTAAGGAGCGTTACCGATTTCGGAGCTACCCGAACCGTTGTTCGTATGAGCGTATCCGCAGATATGCAAGCCACCCCATGCACCCGCTTCTTTCTTTTCGGAAGTCATGACGATAGGCTGTGAAGCAGTACCCTGAGCGTCGATCTTAGCGCCCTGTTCCACCAAGATATAGTCTACCGTTCCGTCATGCTTGGCAGTAATGGTCACCCCCGGCTGGATGGTAAGCGTAGCTCCGGCCTTTACATGAATACCTCCGTTGAGCGTATAGTTCTTGCCGGTTTCCAGTGTCACGTTTTCCGTAATATCTTTATCGAGCACATAAGATTCTTCCGTATCGTCACCGTTTCCTGTATTAGCGGCAGGATCGTCATCGCTACTACAAGCTGTTGTAAAAAGAGCCATACCTGCAACCAATGTCATTGCCGCAAATTTCCAATTTTTTCTCATACTCAAAATGTTTTAAGTTAATGGTTTAAATTTATGTTGTTCTGTTTCTCTTTTTTATAAGGTATACGTAATGCCTATTTCGAAGTTGCTTCCGCGCTTGAAGCGTTCTACCTCCACTTTTTCTCCGGTAGAGGGAACCTCCTGCTTGAAGACCACCGGCTGATTCAGCAAGTCGTTCACCTGCAACTTGACAGCTACCTTTTCGCTAAACTTAAAGCTGCCTACAAAGTTCAGGGTATGTACAGGCTGCTGCTTCACGTCGCCCAGTCCGGAGATACCGACCGACTGAATACGCGGTCCCTGAAGGTTGTACACCAGTGCCGCACTCAACTGTTTGGTTTCGCCGAATGTCGGGCTGTACGTCAAGTCTGCATTCACCAAGTAAGGAGAGGCTCCTTGCAGTGCACGCTGTGTATTGGTATACGCACCTCCTTCAGGAAGTTTTACGTCGGTATACATGAACGAAGCATTGGCACCCAAGCGCAGGTCGCGTACCAGCTCTTTGCGGAATTCCACTTCCACACCCGCAGCCATACCGTTGCTGGCATTCTGGAACGAATGGATCGTAGCTCCTCCCGACAACTGCTGTATCTGTTCAATAGGGTCTTCCAGATGCTTGTAATAAGCCGTAGCCGAGAACATATCGCCACCCTCACCAAAGAACTCGTAACGCAAATCCAGATTATAGTTGTAGCCGTTCTGCAAATCGGCATTACCTCGAATCTGAGCCGACCCGTAAGATTCCTGATAGAGGAAAGGAGCCATCTCGATAAACGAAGGACGGGTTACCGTACGGGAGAACGAAAGACGAAGGCTGTTCTTCCGGTCGAACTGGTAACGGAGATTCATGGCAGGGAACAAATCGTTGCAGTTCAGCTCCCGACGCTGCATCTTACCGCCGTCTTCGGCATAATTCACCCACTGACGACTGTTCTCGTAACGGATACCCACGTTCACCAGCAAGGCATCTACCGGATAGACATCGGCCAGAATATAGCCGGCATAAATCTTGTTTCCGGCGGTATAGCTGTCTTTGGGCTGTTGCGAACGCGTAATGGATACCTGTCCGCTGGCGATGGCTTCCTGATTCAGGAAGTCGGAAGGCGTATACACCGCCTCTTCGCTCCCGATCACGGGATTCAGCTTGTTCAGGTTATAGTAGAAACGGGTAGAAGCATAGTCGCGGGTCTTATCCTTGTACGTAAAACCTGCCTGCAACTTATTCTGTGTTCCGAACTTATATTCACCCGACAGGCTGCCGACCCACTCCTTCTCGTCCAGCGTACCAAAGTAACGCATCGTTTCCTGACGGTTCAGTTTGAAAAGATTGATTTCGCTGCCTTCACGCACAAACATAATCTGCCGCCGGTCGGGTTCATCGCTCGAAGTCTTGCTATACGAACCGCCCCAGTTCAGGCTCCAGCGCTCACCGAAGAAATGCTTGCCGTTCAGCTGATGATTCTGAAGTGTATAGATATGTGTCACATTATTACTGCCTATCAGGTTATGGTCTTCGTAGTCGTAACCCTGACGGTACATATAGTCGTCTACCGCATTACGGGCATAAAAGAAGGTATAGTTCACCTGATCCTGCTGACGGAAGCTGTAACCTAAGCTACCCAGTCCGGCTATTTTCAGTTCATTGGAATAACTATCGTATTGAAAGTCGTTCAGGGTACTGCCGGTCGCCTCCAAGGTACGCACACTGGCATCCAGCATGGTCTGCTGTTCGTTACTGATACCAGCCGAAGCCAGAACACTGAGGCAATTGCCCTGTATATCGAATGTTCTGCCTACCCCGATGTTCCCTCCAAACTCCGGCAACGCCTTGCTCTTGGAAACATCGAAGTTCGTATTAAACAGTTTATTGTTTACGGCATACTCTTCAAAATCGATCAGCTCCATATCGCGCAACTTACTGTCCAGCGAAGGAGTCTTGAACAAAGTACCGTCGTGATCCATGCGGTACGTATCTTTTCCTAAGGTATTGAATTTTCCTCCGGTATTGAACGACAGACTGAAAAAATCCTCACCGGTCTGTTCCTTGGTACCGATATCGATGTGTGCTCCCGAATAGTCGGCAAACGTATTTGCCTCGTACACCTTGCTCACCGTAATATTCTTCACCGTAGAAGCCGGAAACAAATCGAGTGGTATCAGCTTATGGTCGGGATTGGGTGAAGCAATCGGCAGTCCGTTCAGGGTAGTCGTACTGTAACGGTCGCCCAGTCCGCGCACGATGATCTGTCCCGCCGAAGCTACCGACACACCGCTTATCTTCTTGACTCCCTCTTCCACGTTGGAGATACCCTTGGCACTCATTTCCCGGGCACCGATATTCTCGATGGCCACACTCGATTTCTGCCGTTCCATCATCAGCGCACGCTCGTTTTCCAGATTCTTTCGGGCTACCACCGTCACCTCATCGAGCTGCTGGTTGTCGGGCGACAGAGCAATGACCAGTTCTTCCTTCTGTCCCTGCTGTACGACCAGTTCCTGCGTCTTGTACGAAACATACTGTACGACAAGCGTGCACGATTTACCTTTTATATCTCTGATTTCGAAACGTCCGTCGATGTCGGTAATCACTCCCGTAGTTGTCCCTTCCACTTGAACAGTTGCCCCGATGAGCGGTTCTTTCGTCGAATGGTCTATCACGACTCCCTTTACCGTAAAAGCTTGAGCACTGATGCTTAAGACCATCGCCGAAGCTGTCAGCATAATCTTATTCGTATCAATCATCCTATCTTCTCATTTTTTTTCTGATGCAAAAATAGGATGACCGTATTTCGCACACATTGCATCCGGTTGATGATTCACTTACGAGCCGGTTACGTTTGTGTTGCGCAATATCAGGATACAGCGGAAAGAAAAGCCATGAACGGGAAATTATCGTAAAAGAACAAGAAATCTATGCAGTAACCTCGGTAGAAAGCCCGAAATATTTGTACAAAAATTTTTTTCTTTTGTACAAATTCTAAAAAAGCCTCCCGATAAATTCCGACAGACACGGGCAGAACTTCCTATAAACAGCCCAGCCCTACACGATCGGATGCGATCTGTTCGGGCAATTGACAGGTGGAACTTCTTATAAACAGCCCAACCTATAATACGATTGGATAGATACGTTCCAGTCATTGAAAGATAGAACTTCCTATAAACAGTTCACCCGTACATACGATTGGATGCAATCTGTTCAGATAATTGACGGGCAAAACCTCTTATAAACAGTTCACCCCCTTCACATCGGCTGGATGCAAAGAGGGTGAATATAAAAAGAGAATAAAAATTTCGTTATCAGCGTATCGCAGCAATCAATTCTTCAGGAGCCAGCAGACTTTGTTCGCCCGTTGCCATGTTCTTCAAGGTTACTTTTCCCTCGTTCATTTCGTTTTCGCCTACGATAGCGACAAAAGGAATAGCCTTGGCATTGGCATAGCTCATCTGTTTCTTCATCTTCGTACTGTCCGGATAAATCTCGGCACGGATACCTGCCGCACGAACCTTTACCAATATCGGGAGTACGTAAGCAGCCTCAGCCTCACCAAAGTTGACGAACAAAAGCTGAGTACCCAGTGCAGCATCCTTCGGATACAAATCCAGCTGGTTCAGCACATCGTAGATACGGTCGGCACCGAAAGAAATACCCACTCCCGACATACCGTCCATACCGAATACACCTGTCAAGTTGTCATAACGTCCACCACCGCTGATGCTACCAATCTGAACATCGAGTGCCTTTACTTCGAAAATGGCACCGGTATAGTAGTTCAATCCACGTGCCAGCGTCAGATCCAGTTCCACTTCCGACTTGATACCCAGCGTAGCGATGGTCTTCAGGATGAATTCGCTTTCTTCCACACCCTTCAGTCCGGTTTCGCTGGCAGCCAGAACCGACTTCAGTGTTTCCAGTTTCTCTTCGTTCGAACCGCTCAGTAAGATAATCGGCTGCAATTTGTCGATGGCTTCCTGCGGAATACCTTTCGATGCCAGTTCGGCATTGACATTCTCCAGACCGATCTTGTCCAGCTTGTCGATGGCTACCGTAATGTCGACAATCTTATCTGCTTCTCCGATAATCTCGGCGATACCTGTCAGAATCTTACGGTTATTGATCTTGATAGATACGCGGATGCCGAACTTATTGAATACCGCATCAATCATCTGTACCAGTTCCACTTCGTTCAGCAGCGAGTTGCTTCCTACCACATCGGCATCGCACTGATAAAACTCACGGTAACGTCCTTTCTGCGGACGGTCGGCACGCCATACCGGCTGTATCTGGAAACGCTTGAACGGGAAGCTGATTTCGTCGCGGTGCATCACCACGTAACGGGCAAAAGGCACTGTCAGGTCGTAGCGCAAGCCTTTTTCGCAGAACTTGCTTGCCAGCTTCGCAGCATTACGGCTCAGCAGTTCTTCGTCGGTCAGACCCGAAAAATAATCTCCCGAATTCTGTATCTTGAACAGCAGCTTATCGCCTTCCTCGCCGTATTTTCCCATCAGCGTAGACAGGTTCTCCATCGAAGGAGTTTCTATCTGCTGAAATCCGTACAGGTAAAATACTTCGCGGATGGTATCGAATATATAGTTACGTTTCGCCATTTCTACCGGCGAAAAATCTCTTGTTCCTTTGGGTATACTGGGTTTTGTAGCCATAATGAATCAAAATTTATAAATTCCGCTGCAAAAATACATGAAATATTTGAATTTGGAAGCTGGTACAGAAGAAGATATTTCTTGCAACAGCCAAATAAAAAAGCGCAAAAGCATCATACTTGTCCTTCGGACCCACTGCATGCCTTTGCGCTTCATCTATCTTTTTCCGATACTGATTACTCGCGACGGTTGGTAAATATCGTAATGTAATAAACCAGTGTAGCCAGCGAGCTTAAAGCTGCCACTACATATGTATAGGCGGCCGACTTCAGGGCATCTTGTGCCTGACGGTGGTTGGAAGCATTGGTCACCCCTGCCCCGCTCAACCATACCAGTGCCCGACGGCTTGCATCGATTTCTACCGGCAAGGTAATGAAGCTGAACAAGGTAGTCATGGCAAAAAGACAAATACCGATGAGCAACAGCTGCGGGAACGAATGAATCATGAACATACCTGCCAACAAAACCCACTGTACGATGGAAGAAGAGAACTGTACCACTGGTACCAGTGCCGAACGCATCTGCAAAGGTGCATACGCCCGGGCATGCTGTACGGCATGTCCGCATTCGTGAGCCGCAACGGCAGCCGCCGCTACACTACATGTATTATAAACTCCCTCACTCAGGTTGACTGTTTTGTTTGTCGGATTATAATGGTCAGTCAACATTCCCGGAGTGCTGGTTACTTTTACATCATAAATGCCATTATCACGAAGCATCTTTTCTGCAATCTCCCTGCCCGTCATGCCATTACTCAATGCCATACGAGAATATCTATCAAATTTGCTTTGCAGGTTCGACTGCACCCAATAACTGATAAGGGCAATGCCAATAAATAAAATCCAATACATACAATCTATCTTTATGTGTTTCTATTCACTTAAAATCATACAAATACTTTGCCAAAAGTAAGTAAAAAAACAAGAATAAAACAATCCTTCTTAAGCTTTTGACGATTATTAAGTTTGTTCTTAAATATTCTTTTTCTTCAACACTATAAAATAGTTTACTGATAATCAACATTATACAAATTAAACAAAATATTATTTTCAGATTTTATTCCAAAATATTTGGCAGTTTAAAAAGAAACACCTACCTTTGCACTCGCAATCAGGAAATGATAGCAAAACAGGTTTGATTCGCTAGCTCAGCAGGTAGAGCACAACACTTTTAATGTTGGGGTCTTGGGTTCGAGCCCCAAGCGGATCACTCAAACAAAAAGCAAAACAATGAAAACCGCTGATAATCAATCATTATCAGCGGTTTTTCTTTTTATCCATACTGCAAATTGAGGCAGAATACGGATCAACGTAAAAATCTGAGGGATTCGTTGATTAAGCATAAATTTGGAATCACGGATCATTTTCCAATAAATCACTAAATGACAGACTTATGTTTTTGTATTTTTGCGGAAATGAAATCTTAATGAATATAGAATAAATGGAAAAATGGAATGAAATATGTACCGATTTGTGTAACTGCCGAAATCGGAATGTTTCTGAAAGTGAATATCAAAAGCAGGTCGTCCTTGATTTACGTTTACTGGGATGGAAACTTTATGCACATGAAATTCGTGAACAAATGACAATTGAAATTGGAGCAGCTAATGCCTTGCGTCCCGATTTTGTAATCTACAAAGATGAAAAGCCACAATTTGTTATTGAATTGAAAAAGCCTCAGCATGTGCAAAAGGAAAGAGAACGGATGCAGTTGTTTTCTTACATGAAGCAGTTGAACCTTAAAATCGGTCTTTATATAGGAGAAAATATTCAGGTTTTTTATTTTGATGCAGCAAAGGATGAAAATCCACGACAAGCGTTTCATGTGACATTAAAAACTAATTCGGAAGACGGGAAGATATTCGTTGAACTATTCAGCCGTGAAAACTATTCGCAAGAATGTTTGTTGGAATTTTGTCAGGAAAGAATAGAACAATTTCACCAACAAGAACTGTTGATAGAAGAACTAAAATATCTGACCTCTGAAAATGGAAGAATATGGATTTATGATATGTTGCGACAAAAGTATGAGCAAGAACATGCAGCAGACTGGGTAGAAGATTTATTGCAGCAAATCGATATCCGTGTGGACCTTAAGCAGACTCCTCTTCAGAAAGTAACAATACAACAAAATAGCCGCCCAGCTTCTCTCCAACAACAATCACCTACTGCGAGGAGATATTTTTCCTTGAATGGTAACGGACATTTTTGTAAAAACGAATTGGCTTTTGCTGTAATTAAGCGTTTTGTGAATGATCACCCCGAAATGAACTATTGGGAATTTGAGCAAACAATAATGCCTAAAGCAATTGAGCGCTGGGAAGTTATTCAATCGAAAAAACAATTTAGTACCGATTCAATGAAAAATAAGCGTTGGTTTGAGAAAGAATTGTTGAAAAGCAGAGATGGAATAGAATTCGCGGTATCTACCCAATGTGGAGATAGTGATACAAGTCGTGTTAAATTCCAAGAAGTCCTAAGATTTGCACTCCAGCAAGGGTATAAGATTGAAGAAGTATTGTAAAGAATCCAATCGCATAGTTCAAAGTTTTTGAAGGATGACTTAAACATTTCCACTTCAGTCCATTTCCCCGATCAGCTTCATTTTGACACCGTTTCATTGGCAATAACCACTAAAACCGCTATATTTGTATGACAATATAAATCTAAAAACATGAAAAGCATACCATATAACGATTATTATGAAAGCAAGTTATTATCTATCCCCTTATTCAAAGACTTACCGGTTAACCTAAAATGTGAAATCATCAGAAAATTACATTTCAAACTGTATGAAATAGACAAGGATACAGTCATCATCGAACAAGGAAGCACTTGCTGCTACCTGTATATCTTGCTGGAAGGAATTCTGGAAGTGAACATCATCGATGCCAACGGAAACGAAGTACTGATAGAGCATATAGAAGCTCCACGCACTTTTGCCACTCCGCATCTGTTTCAAAGGGACAATCGTTTTCCTGCTACGTTCAAGACCCTGAACAAGTCTGTCCTGCTGACTGCTACCAAGGATTCTACCTTCGAACTGCTAAGTAAGTATCCCGAGATGCTGAAAAGTTTTTTCTGTATATCTGGAAACTGCAATGCCTGTACGACGAGCAGGCTGGATGTTCTTTCCAGAAAAACGATTCGTGAAAGAGTGCTGGTATATCTCATCAAAAAGCTGAAAAAAGATTCTTCTACCATAAAAATAACGCATACCATCACTCAGCTGGCCGAATATCTGAACGTAACCCGTCCGGCCTTATCGACGGAGTTCAACAAAATGGAAAAGGAAGGTATCATCCGCAGAAAGGGAAACAACCACATTGAGCTCAACCTGAAAATGATACGCAACCTGTATAATTATTGCCTCTTCGAATAAAAGGATGTGCCAAACCAGCATGTTGTTTTGGCACATCCTCCTCTGTAAAAAGCAAACAATATTATTTCACAAATATTTGTGGATTGATGTTGAGTGAAACCCATCCCCAGTCCTGCCAGCTGCGATGATCTCCACCTTTCACGACATCCATAGTGGAAGTGCCCAGCATGACAGAATACCCTACAGACAATGAAACATCCTTCATGATTTTCCAATCCAACTGGTAGTCGAACTCAGAACCCAGCGAACGTTTCATTCCGTCCAATTTAACGCCTGTAGCAAAATAGTGATAATTCAGTCCCATGGAAACAGCAGCGGAAGCCTTATAGCCGATCCCCACCTGCGTGTCCGAAAGCCCGGGAGCATAACCGTTTCTAAAATCGGACGCATAAAAATAATCCATTGCTCCGTAAAACTTATGATGAGTTCCGTATAAAGGATTGAAAGCCTTGTAGGTTCCGTCGGGACTTTTGCTTCCACTCAGATAATCGGTACCTGCATTGACCGACCAGGTTTTATTGATATGATATAAAGCACGTATGCTTCCCATGTAAGCAGAAACAGATCGTGCCGAAGCATTCTTGCCCGTCTGATAATAAAAGCTGCCCGACAAATTCCACGAGCCGGGATTGAACTTGAGATGTGTTCCTACGGTCTGCATATATTGGGTATCCGATGTCCGGGTAGCAGCATCCCCGCCTTCCTGACCCAGATTCATGGCAAGAACAGAAATTCCTAGCGGAGTAGTGTCAAAATCATAGTGGTACCACAAGGTCTGCATATTTTTATACAGCTTGGTCTTGCTGCTATCGTAAAACGTACCTCCCGATACATACTCATCATTTTGATTGAAAGCAAATATTCCATGAAGCTGATGCCCGTTTTTGTGGAACACAATCTTTAACGCATCATGATAGCGCCCTGCCACATTCCAGTCCAGCCCTCCTAAAATACGTTCGTCGTCATAAACCAACGCCTGCCTTCCCAACTGAACCAGCCAGGAGTCACTCAGCTCCAGTCCAGCCCATGCCTCGTTCAAAATAAAACGCCCGTTCTTGTCGACCAGCGCATCCTGTCCCCACACTCCTACATGCTGTGCCGAAAATCGCAAGGAAAGCTTCTTACGTTCATACCCCAATGTCAGTCGGGCACGTTCATTGATGAATCCGGCCGGACTCTCTCCTTCATTCCGCGGTATCAACGCACCGTTGCGGTACTCGCCCCGGGAACGGAGTTGCGCTGAGATAAAAAAACGATCCTGATCGCCGGTATTCTCCTGAGCACTCGACATAGCAATATTTCCCAACAACAAAAATACGGCCAAAGCCAGTGAATCTTTCTTTTTCATAGCAGTGAGATTTTATCAGTTTATATTATAAGTATGTATACTGCTTCCCTGTGCAGCAGGCAGGTAATTGATTCCCCACCAGCACATTTGCAGAAATACAAACGACACTAACAGCATATACAAGGCCATCCGCTGCCTGTGGCGGAAGCCTATCCGCATGTGAATGTAAGCAAGATAAGAAAACCAGGTAACCGCCGCCCAGGTTTCCTTCGGGTCCCACGACCAGTAATGTCCCCATGCCTCTTTAGCCCATAAAGCTCCGGTAAGCATTCCCAGCGTCATGAATGCCAGTCCTACATAAACCAGATTGTCGCACATCGCCATTTCCTTTTTCCCAGTCTGTTTCTTCTTTACCCATAAAAGATACACTCCCATGATAGCAGCAGCTCCCAGCATGGCATAAGCAAACATATAAATAATCACATGAGGGGCAAACCAAGGACTCTGCAAGGCAGGCATAAGCGCCTTATTGTGAATTTCCGGCTTCAGGATGTTGACACAAATAAATACTACAGACAAGATGGAGCTAAAGCCCAATATCCATTTGTATCTCCACCGGACATAGGTAATCAACCCGGCCAGTGGCAAGAAGAAAGAATACCACAAACGAGTTTCTCCCATGGTTCTGAGCGGAGGACGTTCCAGCGAAAGCCACAGCAGCCCGATGAAGGTTCCAAACACCACCAGCCCGGCTGTCGTCAATGCACAAGCCTGCACATGCTTTCCCTTGAAGGCTCTCCACGAGCCGATTATCCAGAACAAGACAGATACGATTGCAAAATAGATAAAATAGTCCCAGCTTATCATAACTCCTCCTTTTTCGTTTTTTGAGCCATTACAAACATACATACGGCTCCCACCATCATCAGTATGATACCGGCGTACACTACAGGAAGCCACGGGTCGGAAACCAGTTCGAAAACAGAAACATCGCTCCAGCGTCCTTTCCCTTCGTCATAGCTCAACTGATACACATCCCAGCCTTCAATCGTAGCTGGTTTGTTGACCTCTATGGTTTTCTCGACGATCTTTCCGCTCTTGGTATAGAACACCACATCCGAGAAGAATCGCTGCGGCTCTCTATCGGGCATCACCAGACTGCAAGCACTATCCAAGCGCAAAGCCTGATACGGGAACAGGAAGCTTCCACAGCTTACCCACCCACCGACCGTCCGCTTTCCATCAGGAGAAAAAGCCCTGACTTTTACGGCACTGGTAGCACCGGTAGTGGCCCATTCAACATATCTTACGCTGTCCTTTCCAGGAACAGATGCAGCCATATCTATTTTATCCAGTACCTCGATACGCCAGCCCGACAAGCTGCCCGCCAGCACACCTTCCTCCAGCATCAAATGTTCCGGAGCCCTTTCCGGCAAAGCCTTCCCCGTTGCATTGTCTATCAACATCAGCTTCGGAGGATATTCGTCGATACTGAAATTCTTAAGTTCAATCGCCAAAGGCAGTTCATGCAGATTTCCGTCGGCATCGAGCGCACGCCACTCCACCTGCCCCACCCGTGTATTCATGGTGAGGCGCTGCATGTCTGCACTTCCCAGCGTTCCGGCCACCAACGCTACAAACAGTCCCAGGTGATTGCACAAAAAAGGAATCTTGCTCAGCTTGAACGAAAACAAATGCCGCACGGATACCAGTCCTACAATCGTAGTCATCCAGAAATACACCAAGATAAATGGCCAGAACGAAAGCATCCGACCAAACAGAGGAACATCTTCACGAGGAACAGAGGCAGGAACCTGCTTGGTGATTCCCATAATGAACGTAAGAAATACCACAAAAATCAAAGACGGAACAGCAGCCTGATAAGACATGGCCCAGCGTACAAAATAAACCTTACGCCGGACAAGGTACAAAATGACCAAAGCCGCTACATACACAATTGCCAGATACACGTTCAGCGGCCACGCAAAACTGCTCCAGTCCAGTCCGCCCGTACAAAGATGAAGGATCAGACCGATGAAGACCAGTCCTCCACAGATCATGATACCTTCACTTATTCCCCACGTTCTTTTCCACATACAACTTAAATAATACGTCCGTTCGATTTAGCCTGTTTCAACCATTCGGGTACAGTTTTCTCCAGAAAGCGTTTTTTCGCCGCCTTTTCAGCCGGAATATCCAGTCCTATATACTTTTGCGCTTTTTCTTTGGTCGTAATATCCGGCATCGGCACATCATCAGTATATCCATGCTTTGCCAGCACCTTAGAGATAGAAAGCCGTGCCTGTAAAGCACGATCCAGTCCATGCGACAAAATCCGCTGTATTTCCTGAGGCGCATGGAAGGATGCTCCATGAGAAGCCACGGCAAAGTCCCAGCGCCACTGTGCCTGACGCAGCAATTGCAGAGCCGTCTTCATTTCGCCGTCCGTTGCTCCCTTATCCCATGCAAACTTAGCCTCAATGTGTGCCGCAGCCAGTTCTTTTTCCAGACGATTGCGTATCTCGTTGGCCTTACGCTGGCGTTCGTATACATTGTTCCGCAGGGTCTCTTCACTTTCACGATGACACACCTGACAGGTACGATCGATCATAGCCAGAGGGCTCTGAACATGATGATCGCTGAATTTTACGCCTCCCTCACTCTTATAAGGCATATGACAATCGGCACACGATACTCCACGCTGTCCGTGAATGCCCATCTGAGAAATCTCATAGTCGGGATGCTGCGCCTTGATGATTGGCGCACGGCTCAACGCATGGGTATAATCAGAAAAATTCGCTTCATCATAATACTGTTCGATGTTTTCTACGGTCATGCCTTTATCCCAGGGGAAAGTAAGGTATTTTCCATCGCCCTTAAAATAATATTCTACATGACACTGTGCGCAGACCAGCGAACGCATTTCTTGAGGAGTAGCCTTGGCAATATCCTTTCCCTGACGGGCAAACGCCTCGATAAGTGCCGGACGACTGATATGAAGATCCATCGTTTCCGAGTCGTGGCAGTCTGAACATCCGATTGGATTGACAATCTCACTTCCAAATGCAGCCCATTTATTGTTATAGAAAGAATCTACCCCTATTTCCTGCATCATGCGAGGTACATCCGGACTCTTACACGTCCAGCAAGTAGACGGCTGCGGACCGTCCTGACTACCTTCGGGAGCTCCTGTCCGGAGGGTCGCCCGGATATCTTCAATGGCATGCATATGACCGCGAGGGGTAGCATAATCTTTCGAAAAAGCATAACCGGCCCACAAAATGACCATTTCCGGACGCTGCTCGAGCACATCTACCTGAACATTGCCATTGAACTCACTCTGGAAGTCTGTACGTGCCGTTTCGGTCCACGTCTGATATTCCCGTGGAAAATCACCCTGAAACTTTTCATTCTGAGCAACAATACCTTTCATCGGATTCTTTCTGTTATTGAAGATGCTCACAACCTCTGCCCTACGTTCCGACAAAGCAGATACGGCAAGTCCCAAACAAAATACAACGACCATTGATATTCCAAACAACAGCCATCCATGCCAAGATTTAAAACGATTGTTCATATATTTCAGTTTTTGATTGTTTTACTTTTTCATTTTTCTCAACCATTCCGGTAAAGGAGAATCCGGATAGGGAGTGATGGCTCCCGGAGTAGACGAAAGGCTGTTCTTGCCTCCATGCGGAACATCTCGGTGACAATCCCAGCAGGCCTTGCCTTTTCCTACTTCCGACATCATGTAATCAATGCGTCCGGTCTTTACAAACTCTGTATTCAGCTGCTGGTGGCAGCGGATACAATTATTCATAATCACCTGCGAACTTGCCGGATGCGCCTGAATCACTTGCGGCTCCGAGCTTGTAAGAAAAGCTGCCACGTGTTTCATTCCATCCATTCCCTTAAAAGTCCACTTTCTGACAAAATTCTCGTGTGGCACATGACAATCATTACACGTTGCATCCCGCCCGTGCGAGCTATGCATCCAAGTAGCATAATAAGGTGACATGATGTGGCAGTTCACACAAGCCGAAGGTTCGTCCGTCAGATAGGTATGTGCTCTCAACAGATAGAGGAAATACAATCCTCCACCTACCATGAAGCCAGCTACAAGCGCCGTTATAATTTTCTGTCGTTTGGATAACACCATAATGATATATTTTTTGCAAAAAAAACATTTTATTACAAAACTTCGTGTAATAAATATGACACCGAAGCCATTATTGCCTGCACTCAGGATGCTTTTACGCGGCTTCAGTTTTACGCCAAAAGTTGAACGAATTGATATTTTTCCAATTCATTCAACCACTTTCCGGCATAAAGCCATAACTTTGCCCGTACTTTAAGAGATTCGACCGATTATGTGGAAGTATTATGCACTGCTGTCGGCGTTTTTTGCCGCACTGACAGCTATCTTTGCCAAGATAGGCGTAAAAGACATCAACTCAGACCTTGCTACAGCTATCCGCACCACGATTATCTTGTGTATTACGTGGGGAATCGTTTTCTGCAGCCGGGAAACCGCAGGCATCAGACAAGTGAGTGAACATACGTGGATATTCCTCATCCTCTCAGGAATAGCAACGGGACTGTCGTGGCTGTTTTATTTCAAAGCATTGCAAACCGGAGATGTGTCGCGTGTGGCTCCGATAGATAAGCTCAGCGTGGTCATGACCATCTGCCTGTCGTTCTTGTTTCTGCGCGAACCGGTCAGCCTGCGAGTAATAATAGGGGATCTCCTGATTACCTGCGGAAGCATTGTAATGCTTATCAAATAATCCATAACAATCCCGTAAAACAGCTTTTTAATGACCAGACTGCCCAGACATAGAGTTTCCGACATTTCTGAAACAGGAATACGCCTGCGGCTATTCTCTCCGGACAACATACGAGAAACACCGGTCAACTATGTACATCAAGACGATTATTATATATTCGGATTTATTGAATCGGGGACTTGCAATATCCGCATCGACTTCAAGGACTATGAACTGGCGGTGAACAAAACGGCTCTGGTCTTGCCCGGACAAGTACACTGTTTTACACACTCTGACCAGCTGTCGGCGTACCTGCTCATGATAGACAGCGCTTTTGTGGAAGAAACCTCTCAAAGGGCTTTCGAACAATATACCCTGACATCGCAACTCATCTGCTTATCTCCCCAACAACAGAAAAAGCTGAAATCATTGTTTGCCATCCTGTCCGACAACCAGTCGCTCCCCGGTAACCGCTCTCAGGCATTGAATCTGCATGTATCTCTTGCCATTATCGACATATCACAATGGGACTATCGGTGGCCTGCCTACTTGCTGACAATCGTCACTGCCATTATTCTCATATTGCAAAAAGGTCCCGCAGATATACATTGGGGCCTATTACACTATCAGGTAGGTATTTTATTCAGCATTTTGGGATTATGTCACCTGATCAGTCGCCTGAAGTTTCTACTGAATCACTTTTGCCTCGGAAAGTGAAAGCCCTACCACCTCCTTTGGAAGTGGATATTCCGGCTTCCTCGAGGGACATTCTGTTCCTAAAGCTTTAATTTCTAAAGCACTAAATTTAGTGTTAATTCACAAAGCTATGACATCACAATCAAAAAAGGCCATTATTATTTACAGCACTTTTTCGTTTTCTCCACACACTGCCCGAAAAACTCCTGAAAAAGCCCGCTGGCCAGTTTCCAGTTTTCACGGTTAATGCAGTACTTCACCTTCGGAGTTTCCACCTCACCTTGTATAAGTCCCGCATCCTTCAGTTCCTTTAAATGTTGAGATACGGTAGCCTTGGCAATAGGCAATTCCTCATGAATATCACCAAAATAGCATGTTTCCTGCCGAGCAAGAAAGTGCAGAATGGCAACTCGTGCCGGATGCCCCAAAGCTTTGGCAAACCTTGCCAACTGCTCTTGTGTGGCCGTATAATCCTTTTTCTCTTCCATCGTTTCGTTGTTCGCAAAAATTACGAATAATATTAAAAATGCAACAAAAAATTCCTTCATGCTGAAAAAACGGTAAAATCCATCCTTCAGCACAAAGGAATTTTTCACTTATCAGAACAACTTGCTCGGATATTCTCCAGAGTCGGCAAGTGCTTTCAGTTTATCGACAACTCCCTGACGATCGGCAGCATAAGTCACACCGAACCAGCGAGAAGTCGTATCAAGTACTTCTACCGTGGCAGTACCTTCGTTGATCAACTTGTTCACCATGAGCGGAATATAATATTCAGCTTTCGGCTTGTCAATATTCTCTTTCAGGAAGTCGACGAAGTAATCTTCAGAATACTTGAAATAGTCGGGAGTAAAGCCCCACATATTCATAGAAACCGGTGTATTATCTTCGATGCCTACCCATTCACCGTTCTCATCCTTATAAGAAACAACGCCGTTGATACGCATGATTTCAGTACGTTCAACTACCGTAGTCAGGTGTCTGTGTTCATCGGTAGAGCAGATACCGCGAGCTACTGTACCACTATCGCTCAACGTATTACCTACACGGAATCCTACCATGCAGTATGTATTCTTGGCTCCTTCGGGCAGTTCAGACAGATATTTGCCGATAACGGCGAAACTGTCGCGTCCGTAGAAGTCGTCGGCATTGATAACAGCAAAAGGTTCACGAATCACATCTTTACCCATCAGCACAGCATGATTGGTACCCCATGGCTTTGTACGCTCTGCCGGGCAAGTGAATCCTTCGGGCAACTTGTCTATGCTCTGGAAAACTACTTCCACCGGAATATGATTTTCGTACTTGCTGATGATTTTCTTACGGAAATCCTCTTCAAAATCCTTTCTGATTACAAATACGATTTTTCCAAATCCGCCACGGATAGCGTCGAAAATAGAATAATCCATGATTGTTTCACCGTTAGGTCCCACGCCGTCAAGCTGCTTCAAACCTCCGTAACGGCTTCCCATTCCTGCTGCCAGGACAAATAAAGTTGGTTTCATAATATGTCTTTAAATTAAGTTATACCGCAAAGGTAAAGAATTTATATAAATGGCGCTAAATTGTTATAGAACAAAATGAATGTTGTTTCGGTTATTTTATATAAATTCGCAATAAACTATACGCTTTATTTAGCCTATGAAAAAGTATTTACGATGGACTGGGATTGCTGTCGCATCACCGTTCATACTATTTATACTACTATGCATTTTGATATACATCCCTCCTATCCAGAACTTTCTGGTGAATACGGCTACCCGTTATGCTTCTGAGGCCACAGGAATGCAAATTTCCATCGGACGGATTTCGCTCTCCTTCCCCTTAGACCTGGTAGTCAACCATACGGTTGTAGTCGACAAGCAGGACACAATTCTGAATGCCGAACGGCTGACTGCCAAGGTACAGCTCATGCCGCTCCTACGGAAGAAAGTAGAGCTGGACGGACTGCAACTTACCAAGGCTTCGGTCAATACAGCAAACCTGATTGAGGGTCTCACCCTGAAAGGAAATCTGGGAGAACTCTTCGTTTCCTCTCACGGAGTAGACCTCGACCCGGAAACTGCCATTGTCAATACACTGTCGCTGAAAGATACACACCTATCGGTATGCATGGCAGATACGACTGCTGCCGACACGACCAGCTCGGCACCGCTGTACTGGAAAATACAGCTGAAAAATGTCGATTTGGAAAATGTATCGTTTGCCATGCAGGTGCCTTTAGACTCCCTCGACATGTCAGCGTCCATCGGAAAGCTGTCACTGCGCAACGGACTGGTAGACTTGCATAAATCGGCATACTCTGCCCAGACGCTCAATCTGAACAAAGGTACGGCCTCCATCAATACTAATACGCTTGCTCCCGCACAGGGACTGGACGTAGCACATATCGCCATCACCGACATTAACCTACGTCTAGACTCGGTATATTATGCCGGGGAGGATATCTATGCCAATATCAAAGACTTCAACCTGAAGGAACGTTCCGGACTGGAAATTACCTCAACGCAAGGTAAGCTAATCTCCGACGCGAAAACCCTCAAGGTACCCTCGCTCCAGATAAAGACTCCCGACTCGTTCATCGAGTTTAACGCCTCTATGGACTGGGATGCTACGCATGCCGATAAGGACGGACAAATCAACGCCCGCCTCATGGCAGACATCGGCAAGAACGACTTGTTGAAGGTAGTTACCGGCATGCCTGAAGCGTTCATCCAGAAATATCCGGCTGCTCCCCTACAAATACGGGCAGGAGTAGACGGCAACCTGAAAGAGATACGCCTCACTACACTCTCGGCAAACATTCAGGGAGCGCTCAAGGCACAGGCGTCGGGAAAAATTTCTCTGCCACTGGACAGCATACGCCGGAACGGTTCGGTCAACCTGAAGGTAGAAACGGGCAATCTGGCTTTCGTTGAAACCATGATGGAAGGTATCGTGCTGCCTCACGGCATGAAGTTGAACGGAGAAGCGCGAATCAACGGAAGCAAACTAGGAGCCGACTTACAATTCCTGCCAGGCAAGAAGGCTAACGTATCTGTCAAAGCAGACTACGACATGCAGAAGGAAGCCTATCTGTTCGACCTGAACGTAGACAGCCTCAACCTGCACCGTTTCATGCCTCATGACTCCATCTTCGGACTTTCGGCTACCATTCATGCTGAAGGCGAAGGCATGGACTTTTTCTCTCCGCGTACAAGAGCAATGCTAAAAACCGAAGTTTCTCACTTCCGATACGGGTCACTCGTATTCTCGGGAGTGACACTGACGGCAGGACTGCAACGCTCTCAAGCTTCGGCACTGCTGAACATCAACAACCGTGCGCTCGACGTATCGGCGGAATTGCAGGCATTGTTGCATCCCAATCTGGTAAAAGCCGATCTCAATACTAACATCCGGTTGCTGGACTGGCAGGAACTGGCACTGATGAATACGCCGTTCCGCTCGTCCATGAACATTGAAGTTCATGCACAGACCGACATGAAACAGCGGCACAGTGCACGGACAACCATCAGCGGAATCCAGCTGGCCACGGCGGAACGGACATTCAAGACCAAGGACCTGCATGCGGGATTCAATATGGCGCCCGACTCGGTACGAGGATATGTGAATGCCGGTGACCTTACGTTCCTGTTCCGAACAGCGAACAGTCTCGAAAAATTCATGAACAAAACCGACCGCATAGCACAAGAATTCAGTGCCCAGTGGAAAAAGAAACATATCAACCAGCAACTGCTCAAGGAGATAATGCCGACAGCCCAGCTGAAGATATTCTCCGGTTCCGACAATCCGGTTGCCAATTTTCTGGCAGCACAGCACATCAGTTATAACCGCCTGAAAGCAAACTTCAGCATGTCACCCGAAAAAGGACTGGACGGTTCTATCGACTTGTTTGGCCTGCATACCGACAGTCTGCAACTGGACACTATTTACTTCAGAGCCTCACAGGATTCTGCTCGCCTACAGTTCAACAGCGGTGTAAAGACACTTGCCAGCAAGCGTCAGGAAGCATTCAATATCTCTCTGAACGGTTACATAGGTTCTACCGACGCACAGATGCTAATCGGTTATCTAAACGGGAAAGGAGAAACAGGCGTAGACCTCGGTCTGCAAGCCCAGCTACGTCCCAACGGAATCAGCATGCACATTACTCCCGACAACCCCACACTGGTATATCGGCCGTTCAAGGTAAACCCCAACAATTACATTTACCTGAGCGACCAGGGACGCATCCATGCCGACGTAAAGATATACGACGAGAACCATTCGGGACTGTCGCTGTACTCTACCCCCGATTCTCTCGCTCAACAAGATATTACGTTAGGACTCAACCAGATAAACATAGCTGAATTCCGGCGCATTATCCCTTACATGCCCGACATAGCCGGGTTCATCAATGCAGAAGCCCATTATATACAGACCGAAACCACTACGCAAGTAGCTACCGATATAGGTATCAACAATCTGGCCTACAACAAGCAGCCATTGGGCAACTGGGAAATGAGCGCCGTCTATCTTCCTAAGGAAACGGGAGAGCACAGCATCGACGGTTTTGTCATGCTGAACGGAGAAGAAATCATGAGCATGAACGGAAGTTATCTGTCGGCTTCGGACAAAAACGACAAAGACCATATCACTGCCGACGTGAACCTGCATCACCTGCCGCTGAAGATAGCCAATGCATTTATCCCCGACAATATGGCAAAGCTGCAAGGCGACCTCGACGGAGCCATTTCCGTAGAAGGCTCTACGTCGCAACCCGTATTAAACGGACAATTGGGAATGGATAGCGTCATCGTAAACATACCGCAGGCTTCGCTGAACCTTCGTTTCGATGACCGCCCGCTGAAGATAGAAAACAGCCGGTTGATATTCGAACGCTTCAATATCTTCACCAAGGGGAAAACGCCGTTCAGCATCGACGGATATGTCGATATGACCGACATGGCTGCCATGGATATCAACCTGAAGATGCAGGCACACAATTTCGAACTGATCAATGCCAAGCGCACCAAGGAATCGCTGGTTCACGGCAAACTGTATGTCGATGTCAACGCCATGCTGAAAGGAAGACCAGATGCCCTGACCATGCGCGGAAACATGAACATACTAGGCAACAGTGATTTCACCTATGTGCTGAAAGATTCACCGCTCACCGTGGAAGACCGCCTGAACGAAACCGTAACGTTTGTCGACTTCAGCGATACCACCCATATAGAGAAGCCCAACATGCCGGTTATGTCGCTGGGAGGAATGGATATCTTGATGACACTCCACATTGATGAAGCCGTACAGGCACGTGTCGACCTGAACGACAACGGCAGCAACTACATGCTGCTGGAAGGTGGAGGCGACCTCTCGTTCCAGTACCAACCCGACGGCAACATGCTGCTGAACGGACGATACTCGCTGATGAGCGGAGAAATGAAATACGAAATGCCTATTATCCCGCTGAAAACCTTCTACATACAAGACGGAAGCTACATAGAATGGACCGGTAACTTGATGAACCCCAACCTGAACATCAAGGCAGCCGAACGGGTACGTGCCTCGGTTTCGTCCGACGGAGAAAGTTCACGCATGGTCAACTTCAATGTGGGTGTTAATCTGACTAACCGCTTGGAGAATCTAGGATTCACCTTTACCCTCGAGGCCCCCGACGACGGAGCCATGCAGAATGAACTGGCGTCCAAGTCGGCAGAGGAAAAGAACAAGTTGGCAGTCACCATGCTGGTAACCGGCGTATACATGGGCGACAGCAGTGCCGGAACGAAAGGATTCGATACCAACAGTATGCTGAACTCTTTCCTGCAAAGCGAAATCAACAAAGTGGCGGGAAGCGCGCTGAAAAGTATCGATATCAATTTCGGTATGGAAACGACGGACGAAAGCGGTACCGGAAATACCCGTACCGACTACAACTTCCAGTTTGCCAAACGTTTCTGGAACAACCGCTTCCAGGTAATTATCGGCGGAAAGATTTCTACCGGAAACGACGTACAGCAGCAAGATGAATCATTTATCGATAATATATCGCTGGAATACCGCCTCGACAACAGTGGAACACGCTACATCAAGATTTTCCACGACAAGAATTACGAGAGTATTCTCGACGGCGAAGTGATAGAAACCGGTGCCGGTATTGTACTGAGAAAGAAAGTAAGCAAACTGGGTGAGCTCTTCATCTTCCGCTCGCGAAAGAAGAAGCAGCCGGAACAAGAAACAGCCAACTGATTTTTTAGACACATAAAAACAGATTCATGAAAAGACAGAACATATATTATATAGCCATTCTGCTGGTAACGTTACTCTCAGCGTCATGCTCTACTACCAAGCATTTGCCTGAAGGGGAAACATTGTATTTAGGATTGAAAAAGGTAACCATCAACAACGAAGACAAAAGCAAGGCAGGACAAAACGCGCTGGCAGAAGTGGAAGGTGCAATCAGCATCGCCCCCAACTATGCCATTACAATCAATCCCAACATACGCTTTCCGATCCCCTTCGGACTATGGATATACAACCGCTTCGAGCGATATGAAAAAGGATTTGGCCATTGGGTATTCAAAAAACTGGCCTCTGACCCCGTATACGTTTCTACCGTCAATCCTGAAACTCGTATCAAGGTAGCAACCAACCTGCTGCACGACTACGGTTATTTTGACGGCAAAGTAACCTACCGTGTAGACAGCACGCGCAATCCCCGTGCCGTAAAACTGAGCTACGATATCGACATGGGTAAGCCCTACTATATCGATACTCTCATCTACGAAGGCTTCCGGCCACGTACCGACAGTCTGATCCGCGCCCACTTCGATGAACGTCTGGTACGCAGCGGCGACAACTTCGACGTGACCGTGCTAAATCAGGAACGCCAACGCCTGATAGACTTGCTGCGAGACAACGGATATTACTATGCCCGAAACGAATTCCTGACGTTTCTGGCCGACACCATCATGCGCAAAGGCTACGTCAGCATGAAGATTGTACCACGACAGAGCATACCCGAAGAGGCACTCCGCACCTATTACATCGGACACACCTCGGTGTATCTTACCGGCTACAACGGCGAACAGCCCACCGATTCGCTGAAACGACGCAACTTTACGGTTTATTATTCCGGCAAGAAGCCCGGCATCCGGTACGGCGTACTGCGCAAGCGTTTCCTATACCGCAAAGGAGAAGTCTATTCACAAACCCGGCAGAACTATACGCAAGAAGCACTGGCACGACTGGACGTATTCAAGTTCAGCGACTTTCAATACACTCCCCGCAGCGGAGCCGAAAAAGATACCCTCGACATACGGGTAAATGCCATGTTCGACCTGCCCTACAATAGTGAACTGGAACTGAACGTCACGACCAAAAGTACCAAACAGACCGGACCGGGAGCCATTTTCAATCTCTCGCGCAAGAACTTCCGCGGCATGGGAGCCTCGCTTAACCTCGAGCTAAAGGGTTCGTATGAATGGCAAACGAGTTCTACCGTAGACGGCGACAAGTCGGTCATGAACTCCTATGAACTAGGAGCGGCATTGTCGCTGGAGTTTCCCCGCCTCGTACTGCCGTGGGTACGTAACCGTATCGACCCTTTCCGTTTCCCTTCGCAAACCAACTTTAAGATTTATGCCGAACAAGTGAATCGTGCCCGTTACTTCAAGATGCTTTCCTTCGGCGGAAGCGTAGCGTACAGCTTCCAGCCCTCACGCAGCATGAAGCACACAGTCACACCGCTTCATCTGGCATTCAACCACCTGCAACACCGCACGGCAGCCTTCGACTCCATAGCAGAAGCCAACCCGATGCTGTTCCACAGTCTGGACGACCAGTTCATCCCATCGGTGACCTATACCTTTACCTACGACAACTCCTGGCAGCAGCGCCGGATGCGCCTATGGTGGGAAAACTCCTTTACCTCGGCAGGAAACGTCACCTCCCTTATTTATGCAGCCTTCGGACGAAGCCTAAAAGAAAAAGATAAGAAATTTTTAGGGACTCCTTTTGCACAGTTTCTGAAAATCTCAAGCGAGATACGCCCGTTGTATTACATCAGCGACAAACAGCAGATTGCAGCCCGCTTCATGGCAGGAGTTATTTGGTCGTACGGAAACAAGACCATCGCTCCCTACAGCGAACAGTTCTACGTAGGAGGTGCCAACAGCATTCGTGCTTTTACGGTACGTTCCATCGGTCCGGGTCGTTTCCATCCGGCAGAAAACTCCACCTATTCGTACGTCGACGAAACAGGTGACATTAAGCTGGAAGCCAATCTGGAGTACCGTTTCCGTATCCTGTCGAGCTTATTCGGCGGCAACCTGAACGGAGCCGTCTTTCTGGATGCCGGCAACGTATGGCTGATGCGCAAGGATGAAGCCCGTCCGGATGCCGAATTCAGCTTCAACAAATTCTTTGATAGCATTGCACTAGGCACCGGTTTGGGCATCCGCTACGACCTGTCATTCCTCGTGCTCCGCCTCGACTGGGGAATCGCCCTTCACGTACCTTACGAAACGGGTATCTCCAAGTATTACAACATTCCCCGGTTCAAAGACGGCATGGGTATTCATTTTGCTATCGGATATCCATTCTAAGAACCGAGCCACCTACACATAAAAAATGTACCCACCTTGCGAGCAAGTACGGGTACATTCTCTTTCTATGAAAAAAGTTGAAAAGAAATAATCAATTGAAAATAATGGAATTCATAATCTGCCACTCGTGACGAGCATCGAGCACGAGCACTCCAGCCGTACTCAAGTCAATCGGCTCATCCTCACCATAGTTCTGCGACTGATTTTTCTCTCCCATCGTATACAAGCGGTTACGCACAATACTGAAACATGTTTCCGTATCAATATTATCAAGCTCGGTAATCACGGTACGTCCGTTCTCTCCGTCGGGCAGCGACACCAGCGTACGGTTCTCACCAGCCGTTTCGTAATTACGTAAAATGACATCCCAGTACTTTATCACTTTTCCGTCCGCATCGAGCATCTGCATCTGGAAAGTAGGCACCCCTGCATCCACATCCTCTTGCGTCATGACCACCGATATCCAGAAACTGTCGCCGAACACCGTACCACTCGGCAGCGAAATCGTGCCCTTAGGATAAGCCTCCTCGTCAGTCTGCCAGTTCGTATCGGCACTGTCCAGATAGCCGTCGCCATTCATATCCAGTGGCAGCAGCCCGTTCTTCGTATTTCCCGGGAACCACTTGCACAGGTCAATCTCGTACACAGAAAACGCATTATTTACAGCCGATCCTGCCAAAGCACAATCATAGTCCGTACGCTGATCCATACCATTTATCACATTATCCTTATGAAAATCGAAAGCATCGTCCACACTTCTGAATCCTCCGAAGATAACAGTCTGATTACGTTTGGTAGCAACCAGCCGAAGCTTCGCCACCGTACTGCCGTTTACCTGCACCGGCACACGGGTAAAATAGCCAAACGTACCTGCTACCTGCCGGCGAGCCACCATCAGACCGTGCTGTGCTTCCGCCTCATCACTCAGTTTGGAAAGAATTACGCCATTTTCCACCCAGAAAATTTCCGCTCCGGCAAACACCTCTTCGGCATATCCATCATCGGGTACGGTAGCCACCTCTGTATGGTTAAAAGAATCGCCTACCTCCACACCCTTGAACGGCTCATAGCCTCCATACGTACCGCTTTGATAACCTATTACGTAAGCCATGTAAGTCTTGCCTTCCTCCAGACACTCACTGCCGGTAAGTGTAATCGTGGCATAACGTCCCATTCCATCTTCCGTACTCCAAGGAATACTTGCCTTGTTGTCCGGATTGCTCCAGTTGTCGATAGTCTTTTTATACACCACCTTTGCCGGACTCTGATACTCCACAATCAGTATACTGAGCTTGTCGAACGTCTGCGTAGGCGTAACACTCGAGATAGGACGGCGTGACGCCACAGCAGCCGGATTCACTCCCTCTCCACCTTCAAAAAGCTCTCCCACACTTTCTACCGCAACCGAAAACGTCTGCTGCTGAGGCTTTCCACTCTGCCCCTCTGCATCGGGCGACGAAGAATCGCTGCAGGCAGAAAGAAGCATCAGGGCGATGCCTGCCAAATATGTCATTTTGTTCCACATAAGTACACTTATTAATTCTTATACCCGCCAATCTCTGTTTCAACTATGGTATTATCGTCTTGTCTGGTTACATCCCAACGACCGTCAAGGCTGATATTTCCTATGGCTATATTCGGCAATCTTAAATCCAGATTCTCCAACAGGCTTGACCGACGAGGTCCTAATAATGAATCCACTAAACCATCTACTCCACCGACCAAACCAGAAAGCACGCCCGACAATATCCCATCGCCTGAAATTGCTGTAGTAAGTTTGTCAGCATTTAAAACTTTTGATAATGCAGCTTCTATATCAATAGTCTCACCTCCATCTTGTGGAGACGAATCAGTCAATTTAAGATTTAACAAATCATATTTCGTAGTATATCTCTGATTCGATTCCTGCGTATAAGCCAAAGACGTTTTTATATTGATCAATAGACCAGCAAGCAATGCATCATCTATTTCACTAACAGCAGGACGTAATACCTCAATTGCACCATTCAAATCATTAGCTTTCGTATCATGAACCTTAGCTTCTATCAGTGTGAAAGGTCCATTCAAAGAAGTGATGGTGAAATTAGGAGCTTTATCATTATCTTCTTTTTTTACTGTAATACTTTCTATCAATAACGGATCACTATAAGATTTAACTCTTCTATTCAAATCAATACTCTTCGCCAGAGCAACCTTAGCATCAATACCTCCAACTGGTGACCATGGATTCAGAATACTGTATAATGCACCTTTATGTTCTTGGTCTGAAAGCAATTCCTTTTTCACCAAATCTGTTACCTGCTCCAACACAGCCTCATGCAAGACATTTACCAAATCACCCAACAGTATATTTACCAGACGGTCTACCACAGTTGTCAGAGGATATAACAGGCTATCACCCAATAATGGTTCAAGAATCTTCGTAAGATTCGTTCTGAGTACTCCCTTCACAATATCAGTCGACAATTGACCATCCTTAATCTGGTCAACAATACTCTGTACCAACATACCAACAGCATCATTGGTATCAATAAGGTCTCTGGAGAAAGTGCTTTGCGAAACCAGACGTTGCAGTACAATCTTCGGAGACGGATTATTTATATTAAAATCAGCCGCCCCCATATAAAAAGCATTCTGATACACAATATCATTTGTCATTGGATAGAAAGCCTGCGGTCCATTACTCGGTAAATTTATGCGTACATTATCATATTCGCCATCGCTCAAATATACAATATCCGAATTTTCATCTTGACCAGTAAACTGACTTTCCATCATATTACCCAAGAACACTACACGATAATCACCGACGGGTAAGGTAACTGTCAACCGATTTTCATAACCGGCAAGTGGCCAATTATAATTCTGATTAACCAATCCACTACCTTGATTTGTTGCTCCGAATACAATTCCGAATGATTCGTCTGCATTATCCGGTTTATAATATACGTATTTCTCTTGTCCGTCATCATCAGTTTGCTTTTTGAAGAGCAAGAATCTCAACGACTGAACGGCTGTACTCTCCCCATTTACCAATGCCCTGGAAAAGTCGCATGTGGTAGGCATCAAGTTAGCAACAAAATATCCTTCAGGAACTTCCGTTTCATTTGCCGCACCTTGCCCATTCCCGTTTTCAATAGTTTCATCCACGAAAGCTTCTTTCTCACATCCTGTAAAAGCGAACGATACACACAGAAGCATCACTAACCATTTATTGTATTTCATTTTCATAACCGTATCCAACTAAAATAAGATTAATAATTCTGCCATCCATCCCAAACATCATCTTCCAGATGAATGCCACCATCGCCTGAGAAATCAACTTTAAAATTCCCCTCAGAGTCATCCCCGTTTCCTAATGTCAGCCAAGTGACCTGATTAGGATAAATAGGAATACTTCCTTCCGAAGATTTCAATGGATAAGTTGTTGTTACACCAGTTTTATCTTTTATTATCAGTTTGTTATCCGCAGTTTCAGTACCGTCTTTAGCAGTTATATCCTCCTGTGGCAACAGATTGATACGTATTCTGGTTTCCGAGCTTGTCAACTGTTCAGAAGTAAGCATTCTCTTCAGCAACAAAGGAGTGTACGACAACACCTGACCGCCCGTTCCATCGTGAAAGTACATATACTCGGTACCATTCACCTGAAGAGTGACCTCCTGCAACTGCATATTCCTGATTCTGATTTCAACAGCTCCATTCTGACGGGTCAGTACAGCATTGAAGGTCGTATTCGATACCGTAGGTTTAATAGTCAGCACATCTCTGAATATCTCGTAATCACATTGTGCTCTCTCGCCCTGAAATTGTGTCTTAGCATCCAAATAAGACGGACCAGATTCTGTACTTCCCGTAGAAATATCATATTGAGCATTAGGTACAGCCAAAAGCACCACCTTATAATATTTTTGTTCTGAATCCAGTCCGTCGATAGTCAGCACAGAAGCAAGTTTTCCCTCCTTGAAAAAGCTTCCATCACTTTTATATACATAATACATTCCTTTGTATCCTAATTCAGGATATGGTACAACAGCTCTCGATGAAGTTTGTTCTATTCCACTGTTGATACTGATACTTACATCGCCATTCTCCAAGAGCATTTCGCTATTATTATTGCATGCAAAGAGCAACATAACCAGCATGGAGCAGAACAATAGTCTGGATATAACTTTTCGTTTCATAATATACGATTGCTTAATCGATTAAACTTTTATTTACTCTTTCCTTCTAAATTTCCGGCATTGTGGTTTCCCCAAGATGTGTCCATATTCACTCCCTCTCCTTCATTATCGCCAAGATGACCACCATAGTACTCATCCTGAAACTCATCAATAAATACCACAATTTCCGCCTCAGAAGCATCAAGGTCCACCGGATTGTCAGGAGTTCCTATCCTGTAAAAATGATTGGCCATAATCGGATAATGATATCTACTGTCGTATTCACCCTCCTCAGGAATAATACCCGTTCCTTCTCTTGAGGCAGGCAATTGAACTTTTGAATTCTGAACTATCTTCTTTGACGACACAACTTCGTAATACTCATTCATCAGATACAGCATCAATGTACTGTTGGATCCGGTTTCAGCCGCTGGGAATGCCACTGGAGGTAGATACCCCATCACAGAAAGGCCCTCTGTATAAGATTTATCTATCAACTCTTCATCGGGTAAAGGCCCAGACCCTGGCACAATACCAGACCCACCACCAAATTTTCCTCTCCCTATACACTTTTCACCGGCTGTTTCATCATTGTTTATCGGAACAATAATAGGATAATTGTCCCAAATATAAAAATCTGATTCATTATAGTAATCACTATATTCCTGTTCATCTCCCGGAGATTCCGGCGGTAATAATGGCAAACAATGATTATACCTTGAATACAATCCGTCAAAAGGGCCTGTTCCCAAAGCCAAATAACATACTCTATCTCCACCAATCGTCTTAGGTACCCCTTTAAAATAGGCCTTTATACCAGCCACCCTTCTATTTGCAACTATAGTAATAGCTCCATTTTTAATATTTTCTACATAAGTCCCCCCGGCAAAGAGCTCCGAACGAGGAATTGGATTTATTGCTCCGTTTTCTATCTCCGTTTTTCCTGTAATCACAGAAAATGAAGGAGATTTATCCGGATTACACGGATAACTTTTTCCTTTATCCATTAAACCTTCGATACTATTCCAATACGCATCTGCAGAATTTCCGGCAAGCTGCCCCTCGTTTTCACTTCCTTCATAGCCAGGATAACCACTGGATGCATCAAGGCCTACTACAACAAAATAATAAGGTACATCTGCATTAAATCGATCCGTAGGGATAGCATGAGTTCCTTCCTTAAGTTCTTCGCCCATATCAGAAGTTGGAAGATTCTGAGTCCAATCTACCGGAGAATCATATACAAGCGTATACTTATCATTATTCAACTGGAACATATAAAGATGTACATACGTAACATGCTGTTTTCCATTACCATTTTCGTCATCATCTCCCGGATCTATGACCGGTGTTCTTGATAAAACAGTACTCGATTTTATCTGGATATTGATACGTATGCTATCCATATCGGTTCCTTCAAAGCCGTTTCCATCCGAGAATTCCCTTTCGGTACATGCCGGAAGCAATCCAGCTATTAATAATATTCCTATCAAATATCTCCTTAATATCATTTGCACCATTATATTATATGAATTATTACATTACTTCTGCAGATACAATCTTGTCAGAGTCGACCCTGTATATCCAAGATTAATTTCCACTTCGCCGTTTGCCAGACTATAGCTTTTTCCTGATTCTGTATCCACCAGTTTCCATCCCATCCAACCAGCATTCTGAGTATGCAGTTTCAGTTTCACATTTGCTTTTCCGTTCACTATCAGTCCAACAGGAATCTTCTCCAAGTTATTCATAGACTGTATACTCAGTGCTGCATTGCCGGCTATAGTAAAGACCCTTGCCGCAGCCATGTTCTTTTTGTCTATCATTACAGCCACATCTTCCTTACTATTCACTCCGTTGCCGGCTCCTGCATATTGCCATACCGAAGCGTAGGTTGTTTCGCCACCGCTCTGTGCCTGCAAGTATAATGCCTTTTTCCCTGCAGTAGTTCTGCTGCTTGTAGAGGATGATGCGTCATATGTATCCTTAGCCGAAAATTTCACAGTTATTTCCTGGCTTACACTATTTGTTTTTATTATAAACGCTTCTGCAGGTTTGATATACATACGCGCCCCTTCCATAGATGCCAAGTTTGTACCTGTATATTCTTTTCCATCCAATGTCAGACTTACTACATTATTATTCTGCTTCTCGCTAAAGAAACTCTGTACAGACAACATGGAAAGGTATGGATTACCTATAGCCACACATCCATTTTTATCCGTCTGACAAGTAATGCAATAAGAATCATCTGTTACAAGTTTTCCTATCATTGACTCGTTTCTTTCAATAGTTTCCTGTTGATTGGTTATTGGCGTACCATCCGGACGACAGTAACTATATTGAGTATAGCTCTTCGGAAATCTCAGTCTGTACGATGACTTGTCAGTTTCTTCACCCGGTCTCACATTAATGCCTTTGCCAGGTTCATGCTTATAGTTCAGGTAATTGAAATCCTCCGTCCATCCGCTTTCCAATACTTCAACTGTTTTTGGCGTTTTATCATCCTGTACATTCCAAACCTGACTTGTCCCCCAGACAGCCTGATAAACAATAGGCGACACACGTTTCTCCGCATAATTATCAGGAGCAAGAGTAGTGAAATAGTTTTCTTTACTCCAATTGACTCCCGTATTGACAAACATATCGCCTGAGAAAGTTTCTTGAAGCGGAGCTGTAATTCCGGTATAAGTACCTCCCGGCAGCAGCATATCCACAAAAGCCAGATCATACGTCAGGTAATTGATATGCTGAATATACGAGCCCTCTTCAAAATGAATATTCGCACAAGCAGATTCTTCAGTAAGTACCGGATAGTAAGGTAGCCCCTTGCGCAGAATCACATCTGTACAACCCGACGGCTTACCGTTAGTCCAGTTATCCCAGTCATTCCAGTCGGTAGACAAGCCTTTCCATTCTGTCAACTCCGGATAAACATACGCCACCTGATTATACATTACCACTCCGGTAAGCGGTGAATGGACTGCAATAGAATAAAGTCCAGCCGACAAGCCAGATAATACAATTTCCTTATTTGCATTCACCGCAACCTGCTTCTGGAATACTTCTTTCGTTTGTGAATTGGTACATTCGAAGAGATATTCCTGGCCTTCCTGATATGAACCGGTCGCCTTAAGAACCAAATCGTCCGGATAACAAGTTTCGCCTTCACTGAAAGTAAAACCGCCATCGTCCGATGCATCCGGATCGGTTACACAATCGGGAATACCGTCACCATCTGAATCCTTACGGGTATATATACCGGTTATTCGGGGAGCCTTCAAAGACACATTTAACCCACCCAAAGTAATCTTCAATTTGTTATAAACTTTTGTAGGAGTCATCTCCAGTTTTGTAGGAGTCATCTCCAGATAGAGTTTCCCGGTTTTATTTATCAAATCCAAATCAAGCAAATCGAAAGAAGTTTTCTTTGCAACTTCTTCTGCATCATTATTATGATATACCGTCATTGTTATTCCACTAAGGGCATTGACATTGGCAAGTCCTTCCATTCCATCCAGTACGATACCAATAGGCTGACTGGCCGGCATATCATTGAATTTCAGTCCTAAAGAGATGCTACCAATTTTTAAAAGTCCTCCTATTTTAACACCTGTATCCAGATCATTATCTATAAGGTATCCCAATCCGTCGATATTTTCTTTCAAGCCTACCAATGAACTGCTATTGAACACACTATAGTCCAAATCAACCCCGTAATTGGAGTTGTTCATCACCTCCATACACAAGTCTTGTGCAAAACTGGTACTGCAATAAGTATCTTCGAAGAAAGCCCCATATATACGTAACTGACTGAACAGAGAAACATCCGCCAAACCTTTGCTCCATAATTCAAGACGATTGAAAGCCTTATCAGTTTCCACGTACACTCTCAGGCGTCCGTTACCGTCGCCAATCAAGTCAAGTCCCAGTACCTTGGAGTTCTCTCCCGAGGAAGTTGCTCCTTCATCTACACGTGTACTTCCATTATACAGTCTTACTTCGTAATTTTCCAATAAGTTTACATCCAGCAAGCCCAAATTAGGCTCTATAATGAATCCGGCACGTACAGAACTGTTTCCGGCATTTACCATGCGCGTAGTCTTCATGGCATAGATGGCAGTACTTTTTACGACATCAATTCCACTTCTTGTAGCGTAGTTATTATAATTGTCGTCCACTACAGCATCCGGATTTTTCAAGCCCGACAATATAGATATCAAACTACCATTCCAAGAGTCAAGGGTTTCCGTAGGATATGCCCCATAACTTGTTGTCGTAATATAGGTATTACATCCAGAAGCCGTTGAAACCCGACTTTCACGGTAGATAGTAGATGTATAGCTCACACCGACTCCGTCTTTGTTGGTATATACAGCCTGAATAACATAAGCTCCGTTGGCTGTTGCACCGGTTAGTTTCCCATCTACAACCGTTGGCTCATTTTCACAGGCATTCGGCCAACTAAGAACAGTATACGTTACTGAAGAATGCTCCTGTTGGGCTACTGGTAATTGGTATGTATCGGTATAGATAGTAGCTTCCGGAAAAGCAAAGTAGCTGCTGTTGTCTATGGTAACAGGTTTACGGATGTAGGCGTAATAGACATTGATACCATCACCGGTTATTCCTCCCAACAAAGCTTCAGGTGCCGTTATTTTTACCTTCGAGACACGCTTTTCTCCCTTCGATATAATCATACTGATTTTCGCATTATCAGTATTCAATATATCCAAGCCTATCAAAGAAAAATCTTTAGATGATTCTTGTACCTCTTCTCCTGTTTCATCAATTGCAACAAGTTCAGGAGCATTGTTCAACAAGTTAGCAATATTTATGACACTTCCAAGTCCGCTTAGCAATCCTGTAGATTCGTACACAAAGCCAACTTCATACCCACGTAAATCTTCATCTCCCCAATCTATAGTCACATATTGAGAAGGCAGAGGAGGAAGTAATGATGAACATCTAAGATGTAAATAATTTTCTTTTAAATCATCATCAACCAATTTATCAGCATCTTCTTGGCTTATTGTTGTTGACTTAGAATCTATTTTCGGATATTCCTTCCCCTCTTTTTTAATCGCATTCTCATCACTATTATCGCCAACGAAAGCATATTTGATACCAACAGACTCACTTAAGGCAGTGACAGCATCCCCAGAAAATTTCAACCTTACTTCGTCAAAGATGCAGGGTGCTTTTACAATCAGCGTCTGTTCCGTGTTTTCTCCACTACTTACACCCAGTAAATCGAGACCGATTCCACCAGTATCATCTTTATTAACCGTTACCTTACCAACACAATTATCATTAAGATAAAAAGAAATGACAGAGCCACTCAAAACATCAAGGCTCAACAAGGAACCGCTTCCCGGATCTATCACAAAACCGACCTTCTGATTTGCACTATAAGTACGATAGATATCATGAACTGCAATAGCATCAGCTGGTTCTAAATCAACACCGACCAATCCACCAACCTTATATGAATTTTTTAAGTCAAGATCGACTATCGCGCCTAAATCACCTGTTCCTGAAGCTACACTTACTGTTTCTTTAGAAACCTGATTTACCACACGCCCTACACCTACCAACGGGACACGAGCATTTTCAGCCTTCCATGTACCATCCTTCTGTTGCACCAAAGCGCTGGGATTATCAACCGATATAGGAGCATTCGTTCGTGTCTCTTCGGTCACGACGTCTCCGGCAGTTATCCGTTCAAAATCGTCATAACATGAGTATAGCACAAAAGGAACGCCAAGAACAAGCGCAGCGCGAACCAAAAGTCTTTTCATCATACTTCTATCTTTAAGCATTTTCATTATTCCTGTCTAAACAAGTATCGAGTATAATTCATTTATCGTAATGCAGAAAAATCGAATCTTTTCTGTGTTACCACAAATGCAGATGAAGCTAAAGCCATAAACAGAGAGTAAAAATTCAGAGAGAAAAAGCCTGACCTGCTGAAACTTTATATCACTTCTGAAGGTTTATCGTATTCTAATGTTGTTAAATCTATTCATAGCATGATCCCATACGGAACCACGCCATGAATAGTTAAGATTTTAATTTAATTCAGCTTATTCTTCTACGCCCATATTATGAAGCACTTTCCATGCATCGTTCACAATAACTTTAATATCGGTGTTACCGCTCAAATCTACAGGTTCATCTGGATCCGGATTGGGATCACCTCCATCGGTTGAATCTGTATCCAGTTTCTTACCGATTGAATAGAAGTTGTTGCAACGGATATCGTAAGCGTTTTTAGTAGCTTCAGACGGTATCTGATCTGTCACTACATTCAAAGTTTTCAATGCTTTCCCATCTTTATCCTGCAATTCTACAGTCAGTGTCTGTGAGTCAACATGTTGATCGTAAGGGATAAGATATCTGCCACCAAAAATAGAATTTTCAACAAGTTTCAGTCCGTCAGGAGCCGTGTAACCCTCTGCAAGCGGAGCATTAGTCGATTCACCGGGCTTACCGTTTGTCCAATTCTCAAATGTATAAGTACCACCTGTAGGAGTACCACCGTTCCAATTTGTAGCAATAGCAGACATATCAAATTCCATTACAAGGAACTTACCTTCTTTATCCGCCGTAGTATTTGCATCTACTCCATTAAAATCCGGAGCGGTCAACAACTGTGCAGGAAATTTAAATTTAGTAAATTCTTTATTGGCATACACTCTTACATACTCCACAACAGACTCTCCAATCTTGGTAGGTATATTTTTAAAATATCCCAGCATACCTGCTACCTGACGGGTTATCGTCACAGAAGCTTCACCATTGAAAGCAGCTTTATCCGAATTTGTGGTACAGTCAGCTGATACACCGGCAAAGAGTTCTTCAACCTCATAATCGCTCTTTGCCGTCGTCGTAGTTTGAATGAAACTCTCTAAAGTAGTTTCCCCTGTTGGAGCTGGCAAAGTTCCATAAGGATAAGTCTCATTATATCCAACCGCTACAAATTTGTAAGTTGTACTTTTACTCAATCCTTTAAGAGTGAGGATTTTAGTCTGGTCGGTGTGACCTTCCATAGACGGATTTGCATGGTCACCGACTGGTTCCAATTCTGTAACCGTAAAAATACCATTTCCACCAGACACACCATCTAATTCATTAGAAAGCGATATCGAATTATCAAATGTATAATCCGCGTTACCGTTAGAAATACCTGCTTTCTTAAACACATACACCTTCACCTCGCTCACATTATTGGCGGCAGCCGAGCTACCTACCGGACGTACGGCACGAGATGTGGCATCGGTGCTTGATACAGTAATTTTCAAGATTCCTTCTCCTTCTTGGAGTTCTGCATTTTCAATGGGATTTCCGTTTTCATCTACGTAAACAAGCGTTTCATTCTGACAAGCCGTGAATGCCAATGTACCAGCAAACAGCAAGGCTCCTAAAAATGTCTTTTTCATAATCGTAATTTTATTTCAGATGTTTTTTACGGGGTAAAATAGTATTGCCTGCATGTCAGACAATACTATTTGATTTATCGGTTTGGAAATTATTCCAGTTCCATTCCGTGAATAACTTCCCAGTTATCGTTCACTTTCAATACAAGCTCCTGCTTGTTGTTCAGTGATTCCGGTTGGTCATCTGGGTCACTTGGATCTGGATCAGGATCTGTACCCGGCTTATCAGGATCAGCTTCATCATTCATTCTAGTACCAATACCATACAAGTGGTTACGTACAAGGCTGTAGGTGTTTGCAGATGTATCTGTAATAGTACTATCCCAATTACTATTCCAGTATGTAATTGCCTGATTCAACTGAACATCAGTTGAACCCAGATTCACTTTCCAGCTTCTAAGCGGATCTCCATCTGCATTTGTCAATTGCAAAGTCAAAGTCTGTTTTCCATCTACATGTGCAAACGGGATTACAAATTCACCCCCAAAGGCAGAACCTTTCTGGAAAGTAGGATATGTACCGGCTGTAGGATTACCTGCAGGTTTATACGGATTTTTCCAGTTTGTTGCATCAACCAAGTTATCATTGTTCGTATCAGCAAGAGTTTCTCCAAACCATTCATTCAAATCAATAGTACTAATCACATAAGTATCACTTACAGATTCACCATTGGTACCGTTTACTATATATTTTACATTATCACCATTATCAGAACCATTTCCAGTAAGATCAACGCTATTGAATTTACCAAGAACCAATGACTGATTCTGTGCACTTGCCACCAGTTTCAGATACTTAGCACCTGCCATATAAGGAATATCCTTTACATAAGCAAAGGCACCTGCTACCTGACGATTCAGTACTATCGGCTTCTTGAAACCTTTTCCATCTTCAACCCTCAATTCCATCTGTCCGGCAAAGATTTCTTCGCCTACAGTATTACTCAATGGCAACACCATGTTTTCCTTGAAAGTATATTTACCTTCACCTTCTTTTGTCTTTTTAACTTCAGTAACCGCACTTAAATCATAATCACTGCCATTGCTATAACCTACGGCATACACTTTATAATTACCAGCAGCAAGTTTATCTGCATCTTTCAGTTCGATAGTAGTCTGACGACCGTGACCACCGGTTGTATATGCTGTTGAACCCTCATCAGTATTCCAATTAGAGATTTCTTTTACATATACTACATTACCATCAGTATCACAAATCCACAGCTTCACATTTTCAATAGTCTGTTTAGCTTCAGCACTATACAGCGGACGTCCGGCACGGGTAGCCAGTCCGTCTCCACCATTTTCCACCTGAAGTGTGATAATCTGAGCACCGTCAGCCACACTCTCTACACCTTCTCCATCTTGCACATAGATCACTTCTTTGTCGCAAGAATAGAATGACAATGAAGCCATCAAAGCCATTCCCAATAAGTATTTTTTCCTCATACCAAAAAAAATAAAATATAAATAATAACATTATCAATAATCGGTCAATCAGTCCAGCTCCATATCGTGCAGCAACTCCCAGTTGTCGTTCACCCGAAGATAAATCTCGAAGTCGCCCTCACCGCTTCCACCTTTGTCTACATACACATACTTCAAGATGGTAATCTCGTTACGCCCCATGGTGATGTTTACGTCCTGTGGTTCCAGCGTAGGATAGTAGGTTGCCCTGCCCTGAGTTCCGGCTGCCGACTTGTCGATAAATGTCACGCTCAGTGTAGAACCTTCGTACGACGGTGAAGGACACATCAGGGTTTCGCTTTTTATCTCACTGCGTATCTCCTGCCAGTCGAGCTCGGTATGTATATCGGTCAGACTGGAATAATGGAAGCCATTATCCACAAAATTGAAAATATCCTGTATATCCTTGGTGGAGAAGTCGATGTTATCGGGAATTCCCTCAGCCTTGATAAGCAGGTCGCCCTTGGTACGTTCCATGGCCAGCGTATGCTTTTCATTGCCGTAACGATAGTCGAACGTGGCACTTGCCAGATAAATATCGTTTGCAGCCGCACCCACAGCTTCCATTTCAGCGGTAGTGGCATCTTCGCCCAGCGGTTCGTCGCTCTTCATGTTTCCCCATACGGTAACGGTATATTTTCCATACGGCAGCGACTCGGGAAGAGTGATGAGCTGTGTCTGGCTGTCGTTGTCAACCGGTGTATTTTTCTGCTCTGCCACTACCTTTCCTTCGGCATCGTTTACCACGTAATACAACGTGCTCACGTAGTCACGAAACGGCAGGTTTTCTGCCTTGCGTTCCATCAGTCCCAGCTTCACGGCATCGTCGATGTTGAAGTAGTTCTTGTCTTTTACCGTAAGTGTAACCTGCAGCGGCGGACAGGGAGGAACCGTATCGCGTATGCAACTGCTCCACAAAAGGCACATAGCCACCGGCAATACATATATTATCTTCATTCCTTTACTCATAGTCTTTTCCTCCTGTCAATGCTTGAAATGCCGGTGTCGTAAGGTAAGGAAGGAAATCGGGCTCGGTCTTCATTCGTTCCTTCAACCGGCTGTCGGGCAGTGCTTGTTTCAGACGGGCTGCTACCTCGTCGGCCTCTTTCTGCATGCGTGCAGCTATCAGTGCACGTACGTATTCCGCCAGCGGACTATTGTCCTCACAGCGTTCCATGATAGAAGCTGCATGCGGCGTGTCGCCTACACTCAAAGATACTACTGCTGCATTCACATCTTCGTAGCCCTGCATCAGTGTGTATGCCTCCTGCAACTTTCTTTCCTGTGCCTTGAGCAAGGCCAGGTTGTAGCGTGCCTGAGGCAGCTCGGTATTGGTCTGCAGCAGTTCGATGGCCTTTTCGTTGTTTTCCTTATATACATATACGGCTGCCTTGGTATTCAGCACCTCTGGCGAATATTCTTTCAGTCCGTCGAGCACTGCCTCGGCCTCGTCTGCCTTGTCTTCACGCAGCAGGAGCACCGCCAGATTGTTGGCTGCCACCTGCGACTGCGGGAAGTAGTGCAGAATGGTGCGGTATACCTCTTTCTTCTCTTCGGGAGTCTTCTTCAGCGTCGATACGCGCAGCAGCTCTTCTTCGTTGAAAGCATCGGGACGCTTGCCGTACATGTCGAGCAGTTCGGCATCGGTAGTGAAGCTCTTCAGCGTATACGTATATACATACTCTACCTTACGGTCTTTTTGCAGATACTTGTTCTTGATGTCGTTCCAGCAAGACAGACGGCGGATATAGCGTTCGGCCACATCGTCGTTCTCGGCATTATACTTGTCGATGATTTCTCTCACTTTCAGCGAGTCGGGATGTCCGTCGGCTGTCATTGCCTGAAGCACCGGCATCCAGCCCTCGGGACGGGAACCGATACTGAAACGTGACGCCTGCGAAGCATTGAAATGAAGCTGGTCTACCAGCCAGTTCTTCGCCGAATTGGCACGGTTGCGAGCCAGCGTGGTATTGAAGGCATACGAACCGTCGGCCGACGCCATACCGTAAATGCTTACACTGTTCAGCGTGGCAAGCGAGTCGGTCACGATTTTCTGCAGCGTGGCAAGCATGCGGTTCATCTCGTTACGGTTATCGCCCAGCGACAGATTGATGTCGTAACGGTTTATCACGAATTGCAACAAGGCTTCTCCCCTGCCTTCCATAATCTTGGGACGGATTACGAACTCCGGCTCAATCCAGTTAAGCTGAAGCGATTTCTTGGGTTCTATCAGGGTAGGGATGTTGTTGATGTAGGCAATATCTACGGTATCGGCAACGCCGCATTCACCGCATCCGTCGGTAGACAAAACGGCCACAATACGCCCGCCGTCGATATCGGCAGGAACAGCTACCCGCTCGGAATAGTTTACATCGTATTCCTTGCGGTTGTTTACCTTGCGCGCGGCATTTGCCAGCGTATCTACATAGCCGTCGAGAAGCACACGGCGTTTCATCTTCTTACTATAAATAGGCGCATCGAACACCATGGGAGTATATTCCGCCAGCATCGAATCTTTCTGCAGCAACTGCGGAACGACAATCAGGCGGCTTCTGCCGGTAAAGGCATGGCTCGGAATATGAATGTTTACATCGACGTCGACAGTCGACATGCTGTCAGGGGTAAGCGTACGTACCGGTGTGACCGAAACTTTCTTACTCATACCCGATGATGCACAGCCAGCCACTCCCAGCGACAGGCATCCGGCACAGAATAAATAAGTATATCTGAATTTCATATTGCAAACGTTTAAAAGATATAAGAAACCGATACAGCCAATTTTGTAAGTCCCCAATAATCTTTGGTCTTATCTTCGTGACACTTGCTGCAAGGTATGCGGGGACTCTCCTTATACCACAGGCGTGCGTATCCGGCACCAATCAGCGCCTCCAGGTTCCAGTGCGGCGACAATATCCAGTTATAGCCATAGGTGACACCTCCCCCGGCCAGATAACCGTCGTAACGCTTGTCGTTGAAACCTCCGTAATATTGTGCTCCGTGCAGGTGGACTCCCACAAAATGTCCTTCGAATTTTTCACAAAACCAATATCTCAACTCCGGCTGCACCAGCCAGAAACGCATTTTCTTGTCATCCTTGAACGTCCACGGATTGTATGCCAGCTGCCAGTCGGTAGTAAACTTCCTGCTTAAACCAATTTCAATGCTGGCATTTGGAGTAGTAGTTCCCCAATAAAGAGCATTTGTTTTCAAAGCTACATTTTGAGCATTTCCGCTATACCCAAAACACAAAAAGGTGCATAGAAAGAAGAATTTTCCCTTATTCCACATCGTTTATACTATCTTTTTGATTTTTCCGCAAAGGTAAGCAGATGTAAAACAATGTAAATTACAAATTCGCGTCAAAGAATTACACTTTGCATGCATTGCCAGTCAACAGGCATTTATTCAAACTATCAGACCTCTTTTTCAAGCGCTTCCTTACGCAATTCATTAGGCGTCTTTCCAAAATATTTTTTACAGAACGTAACTAAATAGGAGGTTGAGGAGAAACTATATTTTTCTGCAATCTCATTAAACGTCAGATTACTCAACGTAATATCATGTTTTACAAATTCCTGTTTACGCAACAGCAGCCAGTTCTTTGCCGTATCATTGAACGTTTCCTTGAAGCGCCGGTTGAACGTACTCAAACTCATATTAGCCTGCACGGCGAACTCTTTCACATCGAACAATGTACGACTATTCATCAGTATGAAATCCTTAAACTCCATATCTTTTCCCAAAATCGGATGAAAGAATAACGCCAGTTCTTTCTTTGTGTATCCGGCACGCAGATAAAGAAAAAGTTCATCACGCTTTATCTGATGGTAATGTACACATCCCAGCCCTTCTCTTAAACAGCTGACGAGCAAAGGTAAAAAACGCTGAATCCGGATGTCTAACTTCAAGCAATAAGGACTTTTAGCAACATTTCCCATAACACAATGGGATAACTGCTGGATAGAAAAACGAGAGCATAATTTTAAATCGCTGACAAAGCTACATAATAATAAGGTGGAAGATTTTTGGGCATAAGTAGTTACCTGTTCATTCTTGGGAAGCAAAAACATATAACCAGGACGAGGACTGAAATGCTTGTCTATTTCAAATTTAACCTCTATATCACCTTCCAGCATGATAACCAAAAAGGTAGTATCCAGATGCCGCCGTTCTACAACAGCCCCCTCCGAAATTTCCATCAATGAAAAAATCTTACTGAATCCTTCTGCATAATTGGTGCAAGAAATATGCTCATTTTTATAAAAAAATGCCATAATTATATTAGTAACCGTTAAACTCTCTTCTTTAAAAATCCTTCATCTGGTTAAAGGATTCTGACATTTTCCTTCTCAAAAGTCCAACAAATATAAATAAATTCCTATTAAAAATATAAAAAGTAATTTTTTTTTCTAATTAAACTATACATAGATCAAGACTTTCAAGGTTTTTCACTGAAAAAACAAGAAGGAAAACGCATCAAGAAACCGGCAAGTCTCAGGAACAATGTCAGCAGGAATCTTTCCTTTTTTGTACAAAAAATCCGGAAATTTGTACAAAAGTTCAAAGACATTTGTACAAATTTCCGGATATACGCTCCGAGAAAAAAACAAAAATTCCGTTATTTATTTTTCCGCTTGTCCTTGTATTCGGTAGGCGTCATACCAAAACGCTGCTTGAAGCATTTACTGAAATAACGCGGATCGTTGATACCTACCATGTACGAGATCTGAGTCATATTGAACTCTCCCGTCTCAATAAGCTGAGCAGCACGTTTTACACGTATTTCTTTAACAAATTCTATCGGAGCAAGTCCCGTCAGCGACTTCAATTTTTTGAAAAAGACTGAACGACTTACTGCCATCTCGTGCACCAGATCATCAATCACCAGATCTCCGTTGTCGATGTTACGCTCCATAAACTCTGTCAGCTGGTCGAGAAACCGCCGATCCTGCTGCGACATCATGTCTACTTCCTCTTCTTCATTGGTAACCTCAGGAGAATCAGGATCCATTAAGTGCTCACAATAGAACTGACGCAGTTTCTGACGACGGGCCAGCAGATTGTCCACACGAGCCTCAAGGTAAGTGGCACTAAAAGGCTTAGTAATATAACTGTCGGCACCTAATTTCAAGCTCTGGAGCTTGGTATCGATATCAGTCTTCGCCGTAAGCAGCACTATAGGTATATGACTGGTAGTCAAATCCTCTCGCAATTCACGGACCAGTGTAATACCATCTTTTTCGGGCATCATGATATCGCTGATAATGATATCGGGGATATACTTCACAGCTTTTTCCATACCTTCCACCCCATTGGCAGCTTCTATGATACGAAAACGAGAGCTGAATATGCTGCGTAAGAAGAACCTCAGTTCCAGATTGTCTTCGACAAGAAGCATGGTCTTTTCAAAAGAAGTTTCAGAGGGAGCAGTCCCAGATGTGGAAGTTTCTGCAACGGTCACCACGCCATCCGGCGTTTCCTGCTTGCTAATAGCATCTACTACTTCTACATTATCGGACAAGACAAATTCTACATCTTCGCCATAATGTTCTTTCCCCTTCAGGAAATCTACCATAAAGCAACTTCCCTCTCCTACTTTACTTTCTACACGTATGGTAGCGTGATGCATTTCCACCAGCTCTTTCACAAGTGAAAGCCCGATGCCCGAACTATTCGGATTGAACAAATTCTTGTCGAGCAACGTTTCGAAACGCACAAACAAAGAATTTTTCTTGTTTTCCGGAATACCGATTCCCTGATCCTGTACGCCTACTGTTACGTTTTTTTCATTATCGTGTACAAATACGGTAATGGTTTTCCCCGGCTGTGTATACTTAAATGCATTCGACAAGAGATTGAACACAATTTTCTCTACTTTATCGGCATCTACCCATAATTTCAATTCCGGTTGCTCACTCTCAAATAAAAAATCAATCTTATTCGATTCTGCCACCGATTCAAAATTTTCCATAATATTGTGTACAAACGATACGATATCAATCTGCTCGACCGAAAGTTTCATCTTATGGTTCTGTATCTTACGGAAATCCAGAATCTGATTGACCAGCCTCAGCATGCGGTGAGTATTGCGTTCTACCACCTGCAATTGCTCACGTACTTCCTTGCTTAAATCCGCACGTTTCAAGATATATTCCAGCGGTCCTTCTATCAGTGTAAGTGGCGTACGGAGCTCGTGTGAAATATTGGTGAAGAAACGTAACTTCATATCTGTAACCTGCTGCTCAACAGATACCTCATGCTTCAGGCGATAAATCAAGAACAGAATATAAGCTCCTCCCAATAGAACGAATATAAACACCAGTACATATAGGACATAAGCGTAAGGCGTTTCCCAAAACGAGGGCTTTACAGTAATATTCAGCGTATGTTCGTTCTCTACCCAGATACCTGCCCCATTGGTCGATTTGACACGGAACACATAATCTCCCTTAGGCAGATTGGTATACGTAGCCGTACGCTGTTTACCTACATAGTTCCACTCTTTGTCGAAGCCCTCGAGTATATACGCATACTTCACATTTTCGGGAAAACTCATATCCAGTGCTGCAAACGATAACGTTACGGTATTCTCTTTATGAGAGAGCGTAAGATGCGACAAGCTGTTTAACGACTCCGGCAAAACAGAACCGGGCTTTGGAACAATCACTTGATTGTCTATCTTCAAACCAGAAAAAACAATCTCAGGAATATAAGCATTTTTTCGGATATGTCCTGGTACAAAGGATAAGAGCCCTCTGTTTGTTCCAAACAGCAGACGTCCATCAGTCGAAGCAATCGCCGTACTTTCCTCGAATAGCAACTCCTCACCAATTTCCTGCTTCAGGAAATTGTCAAAATGACGTTTTGCCTTATTCATCCTACTCAATCCGCTTTCCGAACCCATCCAAATGTTACCGTCCTTGTCTTCGGCAAGCGAGAATAGTACGTCCGTAGGAAGGCCATCCTTGGTACCATACGAAACAAACCATGCATTACCCAGATTGTCGATATGTGTCAGTTCATTCAACCCACCACCAAACGTAGCAAAAAACAGTTGTCTATCGTGCGTAAGCAAAATATCGTATATATCGTTACAAGTCAAAGTTTCCTGCTGACCAGGCGTACTGACGTACAAATGAAAATTTATATCATCAGGTCGTGTAAATTTCTCACTGAACGACAACAATCCGTTGGAAGTTGCTACCCACAAGGTTCCCTGTCCGTCCTGACGTATACGGCGCACCTTATAACAACGTTCTATCGGATACGATTTCAGGTTATTGTGAGAGTTAATAAAGCGTACGCTGCCATCGTCTTGTCTTTCTATATAGTTGATGCCTCCGCCAAACGTAACGACCCAGATACGTCCAAAGCTATCTTCACACAAATCGTAAACACTGTTATGACTCAGGCTGTAAATATTGCTGGCATTATATACATAATGATTCACTTTGTATGTGTTTCCCTGAGGAATGAGCTGAAGCAATCCATTCCCCTTAGTAGCAATCCAGATATGCTTATGTGAATCTTCTATTATTTTATAGGCCGATCCTTTAAAAGGTGTTCCTGAAGTAGAAATCCGTCCATCAGTAGTGAGATAACCCTGAAAATGAAAGTCGAGTGAATAAACCGAGATTTTGCTGTCGCGTGTACCAATCCAAAGCTGCTTCCGGGAATCCTCGCACAAGGCTCGTACCTGATTGGCATTGGTATCATAATTACAATCGAAAGGCTTAAACAAACGAAATTTATTTTTAAAGAACGTTACTTTATCCAGTCCCTTGGAGTGCGTTCCCAACCATAAGTTACCCTGATGGTCAAGCATCATGGCATGCAACTTATTGGAAAAGCGCCATGAATCGGTACCGGCCTCATTATAAAAAGGCTGCAGACGGTTATTTTTCCGATCAAACCACGACAAACCTCCTCCTTCCGGATGTACCCACAAATTTCCCTGACCGTCTTCACAAATGGCAAACCTGGGTGCATTGCCAGGTTCCTGCTCCACCGCAATCTGTTCTACCTTGAATATTTGAGTAAACGGATTGAAATGGCAGACACCACCAATCTTTTTTACTTCAAACCATACCTCATGGCAACTATCAACATACATAGACCGTATCGGATACTGCATGAAATCGAATTTATCGACCGGATTATAATATGTCAGGCTATCCAGTGCTGCATTGCCCACTATAAAGCCCGATGTACGGGTAGCCATTATAAGCTTATTGCCCGGCAACTGGTGAATGGCTATAATATCATCTTTCACCGATAATTCTTTCAACTCGAAAGAAGCATCTTTCAACGAGTACTTCCAAACTCGTCCGTAACTGGAAGTGAAATAAACGTGTTCGTTCACAGAAGTTACCGAAAAAAAAGATTGTCCCGTATGACCAGCCTCAAGCCGCGTATGTACAAAAAAAGAAGATCTTTTTCCACTTGCACCATCTATTGCAAATAACCCATCTTGCGTCAGCAACCATTCCCTGTTATTCGCATCCAGATAAATAGTATTGATGGCAATTCCTTTCTCCTTGTTTGTAGTCGACAGATAGATTTTGGAAGTAAATTTTCCCGTTTTTTTATCAGGTACCACTCTGATACCTCCATTTCTATCAGTAAGCAACCACACCGTTCCATTACCGAGTGGCAAGATAGAATTAATAACCAGTTCCTTTCCTATACCATCGGCAGGTACTTCGGTAAAAGTTTCCATCCGCTTATCAAAGCGAAACGCCCTGCCATCGTAAGTAATGCACCATACATCTCCTTGCTTATCCACCTGTAAGTGATCTACACGATTGGAACTCCAAAGCATATCATTCTCCTTACGAGCCTTATATACTTTAAAGTCATAACCATTGAAACGATTAATGCCATCCCAAGTAGCAAACCATATCATTCCGTCATGGTCTTGCACCATATCCATAACCGAATTTTCCGACAAACCGTTTTCCTGCGAATAATGCGTAAAGGTACAGTTTAGCTGAGCATGAGCTAAAAGACTAACAAACAGAAAAGAAAGGATATTTAAAAGCTTTTTCATAACATTATTTTCAGCGAGTCGGACAAAAGTAATGAAAATTAAATGATTCCGCAAAGAAGAAAAGATAGTAAAATACCTCTTGCCTGATTTATAGCGCCAATACATAGAGAAAACAATTAAACAAACAGAGCCCCAATTGGGGTAAAGATAAACCTTAAAATTAAAATCAAGAAAGCTTTACAAAAACAAATAAAGAGTCGTATCAATACTCCCAAACGGTGAAGTGCACCCCAAAAGTTTTCTGTCTAACTTTTGGGGTGCACTTTATGATACGACTCTTTTATATTTTACAACTTCAACCTATAACTTAATGGTGTGTAATCATTTACGCCTGAAATCTCTTTCTAGGTTACACAATCTCCAACGAAAAGAGTCTTTCGTTTGGGATCATCCTTTTAAGGATTTTAGAAACGATGAGGAGGGCCACCAAATCCCCCTCTTGGTCCTCTCCCAAACCCGGGCCCACCTTTAGGAGCATCCTTTCCGCCAAACAAATTCAGACGGTAAATGAAGTGTACCATGCAATAGCTGTAGATTGCATTATATTCCGTATCCTGACGCATGGCAGCACTGATGGTACGGCTGATGTTGCTCTGGTTTCTCAAGATATCGTAGAATTGTATGCTTACCGTAGCAGCATTCCCCTTAAGGAAGTCCTGAGAAATCTGTGCATTCCAGATCAGTTCGTCGGTATTCATGCTCGATTCAGTATACCCTCTTCGGGAGTTCTGAGACAAGTCAGTAGAGATAGACATATTCCATGGCAAGCGCACATTCGTACTGGCACCATAAGAAAACTGATACGTATCCATATTATTGCTTTCCTGATAGCTGTTACGTGAATGTGTGTAATCCAGCGAACCATTCAGCGAAAACTCCCACCAGTCATTACGATACGTACCTCTCAAACGTTCTCCCAAGGACAAACGCTTCGTAGTATTTTTGTCGGTATCGGCAACAACATTCTTATCGCTGATATAACTGATCATATTCTGGTAATTTGCCCGGGTAAATGTATTGATCGTATACTTTTTATTACGCAAAGCAATGTTGGTACCAACCATTCCCATCAAGTTCCAGTTTCCGTTGATATTTTCAGGAGTAGTCACATATCCACCAGTCTGCGGATCATACACTCTCCGGTTACTGATGTCGTTCAGTACATTCTGATAACGGAAGAACGAGAACATACCCCGCTGATTTTCTGTATTGAAGAAATTATATTCGGCACGCAGCTCGTTAGTAAACGTAGGCTTCAGTCCCGGATTACCGTTCTGAATATTCAACGGGTCTGTATTATCCGAAATCGGCAACAAATCTACCATGTCCGGCTGGGCAGCCTTTCCGCGATAACGAATACGCAACTGACTGGTTTTTGAGAACTTATATCGGAAATCGAACGTCGGAGTAAAGTTGAATACATTTCTCACGGTCATTGTATCCAGCTCTCCCTTTTTATACGACAAATCCGACTTCTGCGGTTGGAAGCTAAGACCAGCATTCAGGCTCATCTTCTCACGCACCCAGCGGAACGTTACATCCATCTGGTGATTATAATAATTGTATACTGCATTTTTACTTAAATCTGCGTTGTATTCTCCCTGTGTATCACCGTTCAGTCCATCATTCACCGTCCAGTCATCTCCCATATTGAACGTAGAGTTATCAGTTGTAGAATGTTTGTACTGGAAATTATAACTGAACTGAAGAAAACCACCCGTAAAAATAGGCTCACTATACGTCAGTCGTGCACTAACATCAGACGTCTTAGTAGGGGTCGTTATATAACGGTTCAAAATTTCCAGACGTTCTTCCGGAGATTTCTGGAAATAATCTGTCCGTGAGGTAGAGAACTGTTCACTGCTGCTATTGGTATAATTATATCTGCCACGGAAAGTTATATTTCGGCCAGCCTTTCCCAAACGGCGATTAATCATTGCAGAACCTCCAGCTGTAAGATCATCTCCCTTTTTCAAGGTATTTTTCAAAACCGTATTCACGATATTTTCTTCGGGAACCAACGAAGTCAGATCATCCGTTCCAAACAATTCATCCGTAGAATAGCCAGGATCCTGTCCGAAGGTATACGAATTTTGACTGGTAGAATTATCCGTCTTACCATAACTGATACGCGGACGGAAGATAAAAGTAGTCATAGTATCCGGTTTCCATTCGATGAAAGCATCGGCCAACAGATCGGTCGTTTTATTGCGTGAGTGATCCATTGCATTCTTAAACGAACTGCTCTCCGACGATACAAACGTTTCAGAAGCTTGCTTGCTGATTATATCTCCATCCTTATAATTGAATTTCACACTTCCTTCGGTTTTCAACTTCGATGTTTCAGTAGCGAAATTCACTCCACCCATCTTTACAGCCGTCAGCCCGTTATCTCCTTTGCGGAAGCCACCTCCACCACCAGGGAAGCTATTGTCGTTTACATTATTTAAAGAACCAATAGCAGTAAACTGTCTTTTCCCTTGAAAATAGTTTATCATAGCTTTTCCACTGTAACGATCTTTTGTTCCAGCCGCCAAGTCTACATTACCTACCCATCCTTTGTTCATACCAGGCTTGACAGTCAGGTCGAGTACTGTTTCCTCCTCTCCATCGTCTATTCCCGTCATCCGGGCCATATCCGACTGCTTTTCGTAAGCACGTATCTTATCAATGATATTCACAGGCAAGTTCTTCATTGCGATATTCGGATCGTCGGCAAAGAACTCTTTACCGTCAATCATAATCTTATTGATTTCCTTGCCGTTGATGGTAATTTTCCCACTTTCATCAATTTCAGCTCCTGGCAACTTTTTAACGAGTTCCTCCAGTGCCGATCCCTCTGGCACACGATAGGCTGAGCTATTATATACCAGCGTATCTTCCGAAGCCGTAACTTCCGGTGCCTGAGCTACAACAACCGCTCCTTCCAACATAATCGCATCCGAGTGCAATTTAATCGTACCCAAATTGATACGTGGTTTTGCATTTGTCAACGTTACCGGTTGAAATGCAGGTGCATACCCTACAAAAGATACTTTCAACAAATACTTTCCCGGACGCACAGATAAAGCAAAACGTCCGTCATTATTTGTCACATCCCCCGTAACCATTGAACTATCCCGCACGGCAAGTATCTGCACCGTTGCCTGCATAACCGGAGAATTGTCATCATTATCGATGACAGTTCCCGAAACCAAACCTTTGCTACCTCTGCTTTGTGCAAAAGCGACTACCCCACAGGATACCAGTAGCAACCCCATCACCCATTTTTTCATTCTTACAATCTAATACAAATGTTTCAACGTTGGTTTGACATTGAAAAATTTTAAAGGTTTAATTGCAAAACCTTTTTTAAGGGTTATTTTCTTCTAAAAGCCTTTTCAATGCGATGCTTCTGCAAGAAAAACTCCCAGCAAAGTACATTGATAATCATATATACGATACCGACAGAATTATCGGCAGACTGCACATCCTGATTAATGGTTCCCTTTACCAGCATAACAATATAGTATATTCCCCACAAGTATAAGGCATACTTCATCGCCTTACTGCGAATACTGGCTATTTCTTCGTTCTCTTCCTTAGCCTTTGCCAAAAAGATCATGAATAGTGAAATCCAGATAACAAGCTTTATACATAGCTTGACATACAACAAATTACCATCGTGTACAAGTCCAAACATGTACATCAGTAAAGGTACAAAAACAGATAAGATAAGTAAAGCATAGCCTGCATATCTACACGCAACGGGTAATATTCCTTTCATAAACAAATCAATTTATTGGTAAATACTGTACAAAAATAATTAATTGTCAACGCACGGGCATGTACTTTTTACTTTTTTTCTATTTTTGCAGGAAAAACAAAAGATTTATGAGCAAACAAGAAGTTGTCATTTGTCATGAGCTGGAAGAAAATCTGCGTCATGCAGTTTCCAGCCAATCCTACGATAAAGTGTTCATCCTGACCGATGAACATACCCGCATGTATTGCCTTCCCATTATTGAAAAATATCCGTTTTTAGCTCAAGCCGAACAGATATGTATCGGAGTAGAAGATATACATAAAAATCTGGAAACCCTCGCTTATGTATGGAATCAACTGAGCAGCAAGGGAGGTACACGCCATTCATTGCTGATTAATCTTGGTGGCGGCATGGTTACCGACTTGGGCGGCTTCGCTGCGGCTACTTTCAAACGGGGTATCGATATGATTAATATTCCGACTACCCTGCTGGCTATGGTAGATGCTTCGGTAGGCGGTAAGACAGGTATCAACTTCAATGGATTGAAAAACGAAATCGGAGCCTTTGCTCTGGCCAACTATGTACTGATAGACTGTGAGTTTCTGAAAACCCTCGATCATCCCAATATTTTGTCGGGATATGCAGAAATGCTGAAACACGGACTTATCAGTAATGTAGGGCACTGGAGTGAACTTCTCAATTTCAATCTGGAACATGTAGACTACAAGCATTTGCAAAAACTGGTAGATACTTCCATTCAGGTAAAAGAAAAGGTTGTGGAACAAGATCCGTTTGAAAAAGGAATCCGCAAGGCACTGAACTTCGGCCATACCATAGGACATGCATTCGAGAGTTTTGCCCTCGAAACAGAACATCCTGTATTGCACGGGTATGCAGTAGCCTGGGGAATGGTCTGTGAACTGTATTATTCTCACCTGAAAGTAGGTTTTCCGAAAGACAAACTGCGCCAAACCATACAGTTCATCAAAGAACATTACGGGAAACTGGATTTCAGCTGTAAAGATTACGACCGTTTGTATGAGTTCATGAAGCACGACAAGAAAAATGCTTCGCTGGGTAACGTCAATTTTACCCTGCTGGGAGAAATCGGTGATGTTCATATCAACCAGACTGCTACACAGGATGAGATATATGATATGTTTGATTTCTATAGCGAAACAATGGGATAAACAGCCGGAGCCGTTGCAGGAACAGTCATGTTTCAGGTAATATTAAGACAAAAGTCTATCTCTTTTGTTTTCAAGCATAACCGCCCAAGCTGACATTTTGCTGCAACGTGCTTCCTTAAAAAAGTAGAAAAAACTATCCCAAATAATTTGCTAGTTTAAAATAAAGCCTTACCTTTGCATCCGCAATTCGGGGTGTAGCTCAGCCCGGTTAGAGTACGCGTCTGGGGGGCGTGTGGTCGCTGGTTCGAATCCAGTCACCCCGACTGGTAAATATCAAGGAGTTAGGTCAATGACTTAACTCCTTTTTTTTTGATTCCTACAACAAATCTACAACATTTTTTCGCTACAACATGTCTACAACTAATAAAAGAAAAAAGACTAAGCTACATTTTTCTTTTATTCATATTAGTTTATTTTCATATTACAGAACAAGTCTACACTCCACATTAAGAACCCACATTCTTAAACAATGTAAAAAACGAACTTGATATAAGGCATAAAGGACATGCCTGTCTCTTATACACATCTCCGAGCCCACGAG